>Ga0182011_10002636_pt1 | contig 15064 bp, 5 predicted proteins | sample 711E1DmetaG_FD_120481 | JGI IMG/M metagenome (GOLD analysis project Ga0182011, IMG submission 120481) | Permafrost microbial communities from Stordalen Mire, Sweden - 711E1D metaG | ecosystem: Environmental > Terrestrial > Soil > Wetlands > Permafrost | place: Sweden: Stordalen | collected... | reverse complement strand
TCCTCCCTGGCTCGCCGGTCCTCGTTCTGGTCCATCTCCTCGAAATCGAGATCGACCCGTGCCTCTACCGGCCGCTCGCGCAGGAGGCGGGCGCAGAAGGAGTGGATCGTGCCGATGAAACACTGGTCGATGTTCTCGAGCGCCTCCGAGAGCCGGCGCTCGAGGGGGCCGGACGCTTCGGCGACAGCCTTCTCCAGGGCCACCTGGAAGTTGGCGCGCAGCTCGGCGGCCGCCTTGCGGGTGAAGGTAACCGCCGCCAGGTTTCGGGCGCTCGCGCAACCATCACCGCTCGAGTCGCCGAGCAGCGCGACCATCCGCTTGACCATCATGGTGGTCTTGCCGGTGCCGGCGGCGGCCTCCACGAGCATGTTGCCGTCGAGCCGGGTCGCTATGGCGTCTCTTGCCTGCTGGTCGGGCAGGGTGTTATTTTTTGGGGCTCCCACTTTTTCTTCCAGTGCCTCTCAATCCTTTGAAATGCTCGAGCGCCTGGTTGCCTTCAGCTTCTTTCTTTCTTTTCACTGAGCCCGCGGTGGCGTCGAGGTCGCCGAAGGCGGCTTTGTAGTCGCCGAACCGCAGGTCGCCTCTATCGTCGCTTGCCGGGAAGCAGCCTTGCGAGACCATCCCGGCCAGGTGGCCGATGATCTCGAGCCCCTCGGGGAGGAGACCCGCGCCGACCCTCACCGTCCTGCGGTGCTCGGAGCGCCTGGGGAAGAAGTAGATGAACTCGGAGACCTCGCCGTCCAGGCCGGCGCCAGCCAGGACTTCGGACAGCAGCCGCATGTAGAGCGCGCTCTGCACCTGCCTGCCTTTCCTGAACGGGTCCCTGGCGTCGTATCTGGCGCTGCTACCAGTCTTGTAATCCCAGATCACGTAGCGTGCGCCGTCCGCGGTCGCCTCGACGTCTACGCGGTCGGGGCCGCCCCGTGCCCTTACCGTCAGATCGGGCGAGACCCGAAGCTCGACCGGCTCTGGACACAGAGTCTCGCCGTCGATGCTCCTCGGCGGCATGCCGATGCCGACCTCGAAGTAGAGGGGTCGCAGCGTGGCGCACGCCTGCTCCATCTCGAGCAGGAACTCGTCGGCGGTCTGCTTCATCTCCTCGACCTCACGCTGGTAGACGCCGGGATTGGAGAGGTCGGGATATCGCTCGAGGTACGCGGCTATCGTTGTGGCGAGGATCGCCTGGATGAGGTCGCGGTGGCGTTCGTATGCGGGGCGTTCGTCGGGCCCCAGGCCCGCCATGAACTCGCGGAAGACAGAGTGAAGCAGGGTGCCGGTCTTGTCGCCGGGGAGCCAGCGATAGGGGTCGACCAGGTGTTCCTCGGGCGCCTCTACCCCGAGCACGTACTTGAAGAAGTATTCCATCGGGCACCTGCCCAGGAGCTCGAGCGCGGTAGCTGACAGGACAGGCCGCTCGGCCAGGAAGTCGGCTCCCGCCCGCGGCACCAGCCCGTCGTATTCCGTGAACTCGGAGCTCTTTCGCGCGGCTGCCGCGACTGCGCCCCGTGCGAGGTTCGGGAACCAGGGGACGAGCTCTGACCGGTCGGTGACGAGGCCATCGGCCACGGCGAGCCAGAGCCACCACTCGCCGATGCCGACACAATCCAGCTCATCTGCCGGCGAGAAGGAAGCCGGGTCGAGGAGAGGCTTCCACTTCAGTATCTGCCCGAAGCCCGCCTGATGCTGACCGGACGTTATCCTGCACGCCGCAAGAAGCACCCTGGAGGGGAACATCTCACGGTCCTCGACGAGGTCGAGTGAACAGTAGGAGAGGGTCAACCTGCCGCGCAGGCGCGCCAATAGCCCGGCGAAGTCTTCCTTGACGTCGCGGCTCAGACGCGCGGCGGCCGTCGGCAGCGAGACCCCCAGGCCCCGCGAGCCCGATATCGTCTCCCGTTCGCTGTCGAGCAGGACGGGATCCTCGAGGCCGGCACCGGGAAACCTCGAGTCGTCGAGTCCGATGATGAAGGTGTTGCCGCGCCCTGAGTGGCCCCCGCTCTTCAGCGAGCTCACGTAAGCGCACCCGGGCCTGGGCCCGGAGCCTCCGACGCTGGCGTCGCGAGCCATCTCGCCGAGCCACGCCGCAACGTCCAGCCCCTCGACGTCGCCATCCGACAGGTACCCCGCCAGCTCTTCAATGCGCTCCATGAAGAGGGTGGCGCAGTATTCGTCGAATTCCCCGGTGGCCCGGGCGGCGGCGCCGAGAAACGTATGGGCCTCGTCAAGGAACCGCTTCTGGGAGCCCGCCACGGCGCTGCGCTCGCCATCGCCGAGCAGCCTGGTGAAAAGACCGCGTAGCGACTTCAGGCCCTCGAGGTCGTGCTCGGCGCGAGCACGGAGAGCCTCGGCGCTCTCGTCCTCCTCGTCGGTCTCGAAGGCACCCTGTGCCAGCTCCGAGGCAAGCGAACCGATGCGCTTGTCGATCACCGTCAGGTATCTTTCGCGCGTGGCGTAGACCGGAAGCGAGCGGAACGCTCGCGCCAGCCCGGCGAACCCCAGGCGGCCCTCGTCCACGCCTTCAATGCGGAGCAGCCCGCCCTGTATCATCCGCTCGAGCACCCACTGCGGGTAAGCCCCGTCCTTGACCCACTCCAGCCAGCCCAGAAGGGCGCGGGCGGGCCGGGAGTATCGCACGGGTATGCCCTCGGAGAAGCTGAAAGGCTGTGAGTTGGGCGAACCGTCGCCCATCAGCGAGCCCATCTCGTAGATGATGGGAAGGTAAATAGCACTGTCGGTGCAGACCATCTCGACGTCATCGAGAGGGATGCCGCCCCTGGCGCATCTGCGCAGGACTTCGCGAACCTCGTTGACCTCCCCCACCGCGCGGAAGACCTCCACGGTGCCGTCTACGTAAGGCTGCGGCGCGTCACCCGGCTCGTTGATGAATCGGAGCAGCGCGAGGTCGGTAGTCTCGTCTCCGGCTGCGGGCCCGGGAGCGTCGACCGCCAGCGTTCGTCTTTCGAAGGGCAATGCTTCCAGCAGCCTGCCCTCCAGGCTGGTGAGGCGGCGCGCCAGGTCCTCAGGGACCAGCACCAGGACGTCTTCCCCGTGAAGACCCTCGAGGGCACCGAGCGCGAGCAGCAGGGCACCCGCGTAGTCCACCAGCCCGCCGGCGGCAAGCTCCACCTCGTAGCGATCGAGTATGGAGATGAGTTCGCCGGCCTTGGTCGCAAGGCTCCGCGAGCTCCCCTTGCCGTGAAAGTCGTCAGGCGTCAGGTCGCGCGCGGCCAGTCCGGCAAGCCTCAGGTCGCGCATCGCGCCCGACAGCACCGAGTTGAGGCCCGGGCCGGGCGGCAGCCCTAGCAGGTAGCCGTCGCCCGCAGGTTTTCTGAGGTCGCCGAGGACCCTGCTGATCAGGACCTCGTTCTGGACGGGACCGAGCAGTGAAAGCGCTCTGTCTTTCATCACGGGTGTCGCCAGCTCGAGGGCCAGGCTCCGGGAAGTCTTGACGTGGAAGTTGAATGGCGAGCAGCCGGAGAGCGCGACCGAGTCGAGCCACTGGTAGCCTATGCGGCGGGTAGGGGCGAGCAGCCACTTCTCCTTGAAGAGCGCCTCGGGCGCCCTGCAGATGTCAGCGATCTGGCCGGTCAGGCGGTTCAACATCGGTGTATTGCCCTTCTCCCCTCGTCACGGGTCGCGGCCGCGGCGCGATGCCAATACTCGATAAGCCGGAAAGCATTGTCAATGCAGATTATAACCGCCGCCTCTGACACCGCGGGGAGCGGCCCGCCGGGAGATTCCCCAACGCCACCCGCTCGGATAGACTCGGGTGGAACAAAAGGAGAAAACAGATTGATCGGTCTTTACCTTGCTGAGAACTGCAAGCGGTGCGGCAGATGCCTCGCCCTCTGCCCGCGCCTGGACGGCCTGGAGCAGGATGACGCGGCCGCCCTGGTGCGCAGGCTCGCGGCCGGCGAATGGGTGAGAGAAGTCCTCGAGCACTGCACCGGCTGCATGTCATGCGACGCCACCTGTCCCAACGGTGCCCATCCCTACGGGCTGCTGCTGGAGCGGTTCGGCGAGCGCTACCAGACGCAGGGCATCCCCCGCGTCTTCTGCAACGCGATGCCGCAGAGGGGCGGCCCGAACCTCTGGAACGGCCTGGACAGGTGGCTGAGCAGGCGCGAGAGGGACAACCTCGAGCTCTGGGCGCGGCCGCCGGAGCGGGACGAGGTCCTCTTTCTGGGATGCAACCAGCGTCTGACGCCGTACGTCGCGGACTCCGCGCTGTTCGCCGACCTGGCAGTGTTCAGCGATCCCACTCAATGCTGCGGCGAGTACTACCTCCGCCTGGGCCTGTTCGACGAGGCCCGCAGGAAAGCGGCCGCTCTGGCGAGCAGGTTCAATGAGCTGGGGATCCGTAAGGTGATCGCGTTCTGCCCGGCCTGCCAGAACACGATGGTGAGCCTGGCGCCGCGCGCCCTGGGGGTGCATTTCGACGTCGAGGTCACCGGCCTGGTGGACTGGCTGTCGAGCCGGATCTCGAGCGGGCACATCGAGCCGCTCAGGCAGTTCGAGGGCACCGCCACGATACAGGACCCGTGCCACGCTTCCCTCCTTGGCGAAGATCCCGTTTCGAAAGTGCGCGACCTGGTGAGGCTCCTGGGCCTGCAGGTGATGGAGATGGAGCCCTCGGGCGTGGCCGCGGAGTGCTGCGGCCTGGGCGCCTCTCTCGGCCGCTACAGCCTGGTGGACGTGATGAGGACCGGCCTTCACCGTTCGCGGCAGGCGAAGGGCACAGGCGCCGGCGTGACCTGCGCCTGGTGCAACGGCTGCTACATGGTGATGAACATGTTCAGGTTGCTCTACCCCCAGGCCCCGCCGGTCTACCATCTGCTGGAGCTCGTGCAGGTGAGCACGTTCGAGAGGCCGCAGCGGAAGGTGCCGGCGCGCAGCGCCCAGCTGCTGGCGGCGGCGGTCGAGGCAACCGCCCGCGACGGCTTCTCCTTCGGCCGCGTCACCCTGTAAGACCTATGCGTTCCGCCATGTCAGTTTGAAGCCCTCGCCGGTCACGATGTCGTGGGGTACCCTCGCGACCTCGCCCGACTCGGGAAGCAGGAACTCCATCGGGCACGCCGCCGCGATGTCCGCCTGGACGTCCACGCCCGGCATGACCTCGACCAGCTCCATGCCCCGCTCGGTGAGGTGGAAGATGCCCACGTTGGTGCAGTAGTAGACGTCCTTGCCGGCCTTGAGCGCCTCACTACCGTTGAAAGTTATCTCGTCCACCTGCGCCACGAACTTGGGCTTGCCCGTCCTTGTGATCTTCAGCTTGCCGTCATCGATGGTCATCTCGGCATGAGCCATCCAGCTGCCGACGAAGATCACCGTCTTTGCCGCCGCCGCCAGGTCGGGCAGCCCGCCGGGGCCGACATAGTTAATCGGACCTTCGCCCCGTTTTGAAACGTTGATGTTGCCCTGGCAGTCGGCCTGCAGCAGGCCGAGTATTGTGACGTCGAGCTTCTCGTAGCAGAGATGGAATGTCTCCGCCGAAGGCACGATCTTCTCGGGGTCGATGGAGGAGCCGAAGAAAACGCCCATCGACGGCAGGCCGCCCAGGATGCCGGTCTCGACCACGTAGGTCACGTCCTTGCTGAGTCCGCCCTCGTAGATGAGGCGGCTGACCTCCTCCGGCAGACCCACGCCGATGTTCACGTACGAGCCGGGCTTCGCGACCCTGGTGAAGAGGCTCGCCGCCATCCGGGCCATGGCGTTGTCGACGGGGCCGCGCTTGGGGGTTATCCCCAGGAGCCTGTTGGCGAACTTGAGCCGGTCGACCGCGTCGTGGACGTCCACGTCGGCGCCCTCGGTGAACATCTTCCAGTAGCGCCGCTGCGGCACCGAGCCGGTCTGCTCGTTGTAGGGGTTTACCACGATCGCGTCGACCATCTCAGCCGGAATGAAGATGTCCTTCTCGCTCCTGGGTATCACGTCGGCGACGCAGGCCAGCGCCTTGCCGCCGTTCTTGATCGCCGCCTTCGACGACTCCACGTCCTCGGTGATGGTCGCCGCGTTGAGCTTGTAGATGTTGCCCTCGGCGTCGGCGTAGGGCGCGTTGAAGATCGCGTACTCGACCCTGGGCAGGCGGTAGCGGAGCATGTCGCCCTCGGCGGTGGTGAAGCTCTCTCCCTTGCCCTTTACCACGGGCGTCCCGTTGTCCACCCTTGGATCGAGCAGCGTTCCCACACCGGTCTTGCTGATGATGGAGTCCTCTCCCCTGATCTGCGCCTCGAGCAGGAAAGCCATCATGCCCTGCGCCATGCGATGTGTCTCCATTTCGCCGGCCTCGGCCAGCTTGAGAAACGTCTTGACCGTCTCCAGGTGGCCGCCGATCCAGAGGGTGACCAGGCCAGGGACGCCAAGCTCCTCGAGCGTCCCGGGCACTTTGCCCCTCGAGCCCTGGGCCCCGATGGTTATCCAGGTCAGACCTTTGGGGTGGCCGGTGCGGTCGAAGCGGTCGCGGATTCCCCAGAAGTAGATCTGGCAGCGCGCGTTGGCGGCCATCCCGTTGGAGAAACAGCAAGCGCCATCGGGGATCATCTCGACGGCGTCGCGCGCGCTCATGAACATAGGGTTGTCGAGCCCCTTGGGAACGTAGTCGAGGTCATGCTTGGACCAAGTGGCCCTCCATCGTGCCAGGTGGAACAGGATCTCGGCTCTCGCGATGATATTCATGTGACCTCCAAGGGACAGCTTTTCGAATGCTTCACCACTGACATCATACCTCTGTACGCTCCACGTTCGCCCGTGACCGAGGCGCGATCCCCGCGGCAGGAAGGGGGCTCCTCTTTCGCGAAGATGAACGGAGCGAGCAACCAGAGGCGGCCGGGCCCGCAACCCTGCGTGCCCCTGGAGCAAGGCGGCGCCGGCTCTGTCCGGCGCACCGGGAGCGTGGGATTAGATGGATTGGAAGCAAGGTCTCTGCGGCGTCTGCCCCGCCGGCTGCTGGGTCGAGGTGGGGATGCGGGACGGCCGCATCGAGGACATAAGGCCTGACGCCGGCCATACGCTGGGCACCATCTGCAGGCGCGGCCGGCACGCGCCGGAGATTATCTACTCCGGGCACAGGCTCGCGAGCCCGATGCGTCGCGTCGGGGCGAAGGGCTCGTTCGATTTCGAGCCGATCAGCTGGGACGAGGCCTACGACACGATCGCGGCGAACCTGGAGAGGATCAAGGCTGAGTCCGGCCCACAGGCCGTCGCCATCTACACCGGCCGTGGCGCCCAGGAGCAGTCGCTGTGCGACATGTTCCAGCCGAAAGGCGTCAGCGTATCGTCGGCCTCGAACGTCCTGTTCCCGTTCGGCTCGCCGAACACCATGGGGGTCGGGGCGCTCTGTTACGTCTCGCTGCACATGATCGCCCCGCACGTCACGATGGGCCGGACCCAGATGGACATGTTCGCGGACATCGACAACGCGGAGATGGTGTTCGTCTGGGGGACCAACCCCGCCACCGACTCTCCGCCGGTCGACATGGAACGCCTCGAGGCCGCCGCGGAGCGAGGGGCGGACATCGTCGTCATCGACCCACGCCGCACGGACACGGTGACCGCCTGCGGCGCGGAGTGGGTGCCCATCCGGCCGGGGACGGACGGCGCGCTGGCCCTGTCGATGCTCGAGGTGATCATCTCCGAGGAGCTCTACGACGAGGACTTCGCGGAGAACTGGTGCCACGGCCTGGAAGAGCTCACCACCTACGTCCAGCACTTCCGCCCCGAGGTGGCCGAGGGCATAACCCGCGTGCCGGCGGAGACGATCCGCAGCCTGGCGCGCAGGCTCGCCGGCGCCAGGGGCGCCTCGCTGCTCATGTACACCGGCCTGGAGTACTCGAACAGCGGGGTGCAGTCCGCGCGCGCGGTGCACACGCTGTTTGCGCTCGCCAGCCAGCTGGACGTGCCCGGCGGCATAGGTCTGTCGATGCTGGGGAGCCGGTTCCCGATAAACCGCTCCTGCAACCAGCCGAACCCCGACCTCGACCTGGCGGTCGCGCGCAGGGAGTTCCCCATCTACAGCGACTACCGCGGCGAGAGCCACGCCATCGGGCTGGTCGACTCGGTGCTGCGCGGAGAGCCCTACCCGATCCGGGCGCTGATCGTGCACGGCTCCTCGCTGCTGACGTCCTGGCCGCAGACGCCCATCTGGCGCGAGACCCTGTCCCGCCTGGACTTCGTGGCCTGCATAGACCGCCAGCTCACCGCCGACGCGGCCTACGCCGACATCGTCCTGCCGGCCACGACCATGTTCGAGAACTTCTCATACATGGTCTACGGCCCGATATTCAGGCTGCGGGAGAAGTTGATCGAGCCGGTTGGTGAGGCGCGCAACGACTACCTCATCATGGCGGGCCTGGCGGACCGGCTCGGGTACGGTCACCTCTTCCCGCAGACCGAGGAGTCGATGGTAAGGTTCGCGCTCGAGGGCTCGGGGTTCACCCTCGAGGACGTGAGGGACGCGGGCGGCTGGGTGCGCATCCCCACGCCGATGATCGAGTACAAGAAGTGGCAGAAGGGAACGCTGCGGCGCGACGGCCGGCCGGGGTTCGAGACGCCGACCGGCAAGTTCGAGATATGGTCGACCACGCTCGAGGACTACGCCTACGAGCCGTTGCCCCGGTACATCGAGCCCACCGAGGGGCCGCTGGGCGACCCCGCTCAGGCCGAGCGGTTCCCACTGGTGTTCAACTCGGGGGCGCGCCCCATGATAGACTTCCGCTCCCAGCACCACGGCATCGAGGGGCTGGTGAGGGACCACCCCGAGCCCACGGTCGACCTCAACGACGCTGATGCCACCGAGCGCGGCATCTCCGACGGCGACCTGGCGGAGGTGCCCTCTCCCAGAGGGGCGATGACGTTCAGGGCGCGGGTCACTCCCGACATCATGCCCGGCGCGGTCGAGTGCGTCATGGGGGGCGGCTCGCCCATCGGGCCGAAGCCCTGGCGCGAGTGGAACGTCAACGAGCTCACCGACCTGCGCAACTTCGACCAGGTGTCGGGTTTCCCCGTGTACAAGGCCCTGCTCTGCGAAGTCGTCAAGCTGGAGCCCGGAACGGCGGAGACGCCGCGCCTGGCCAGGCGCGTGACAGAGTTCCAGGCGCCTGCGCCCGGCGGAAACGGCAACGGCTCGGGGCCGCGGGTCAAGGTCTACCTCGACAACAACGCGACCACCCGCGTCGCCGATGAGGTGCGCGAGGCGATGCTCCCGTTCCTGGCTGACGGGCACGGCAACCCGTCGAGCATCCACGCCGCCGGCAGGGACGCGCGCGAGGCGGTGGACATAGCGCGCCGGCAGGTTGCCCAGTGCCTGAAGGCGAAGCCGCGGCGTATCGTGTTCACAGGAGGGGGTTCGGAGGCGGACAACCTCGCGCTCAAGGGCGTGGCGTTCCGCTATCGCGACAGGGGCGACCGCATCATCACCACCACGGTCGAGCACCCCGCGGTCCTCAACGCCTGCCGCTTCCTGGAAAGGAACGGCTTCACGGTCACCTACCTGGACGTCGACGAGGACGGCTGGCTGGCGCCCGAGGCGCTCGCCGATGCTATCGACGACTCCACCATCCTGGTCTCGGTGATGATGGCGAACAACGAGGTCGGCACGATCATGCCGGTCAAGGAACTGTGCGAGGTTGCTCACGCCAGAGGCGTCCTGTTCCACACCGACGCCGTTCAGGCGGTCGGCAAGATCGAGGTGGACGTGGACGAGCTGGGCGTCGACCTTCTCAGCGTCTCGGGCCACAAGCTCCACGCGCCCAAGGGCGTCGGAGCGCTCTACGTCAGAAAGGGGCTGGAGCTGGAGCCACTGGTGCACGGAGGCAGCCAGGAGCGAGGCTTGAGGGCCGGCACCGAGAACGTGCCGGCCATCGTGGGCATGGGGAAGGCGTCGGAGCTCAGCGCGAGGGAGCTCGGGCAGATGAAGCGGATCGAAGCGCTGCGCGACCGGCTGGAAGCCGGGGTGAGGGAGCTCGTCGGAGGCGCGGCGCTGAACGGCCATCGCGACCTCAGGGTGCCCAACACGCTCAACCTCACCCTGCCGGGGATCCGCGGCGAGTCGGTGGTGATCGCGATGGACCAGCATGGGATCGCCCTGTCCTCGGGCTCCGCCTGCAAGTCGGGTTCACCCGAGCCTACCCACGTGCTCATCGCGATGGGCAGGACGCCCGATGAGGCCCACTGCTCAGTCCGCTTCTCGCTGTCGCGCTACACCCAGCCTGACGACATCTCCGAAACGCTCGCGGCCCTGGCGCAGGTGCTCCAGGAGAAGAACGCGGTCAAGCTGATGCCGTGTAAATGATCGGTGGGACCCCGAGTGCAAGTTTTAGGGTCAGACCCCTTAACTTGCATTTTGTCGTGGCGGGACGCCGGCGTTACGGATTCCCGCGGCTGGAGAGGTACTGCACGCTGAACCAGTCGCGCTCGTCGGTCCAGACCCTCTCCACCTTGAAGCCCGTCCGCGAGACAAGGCGCTTGAAGCCCTCGATCGAGTATTTGTAGGAGCTCTCGGTCCAGATGCTCTCGCCCACGCCGAAGTGGACGGTCACGCCACCGATGTGTACATCCTGGTCCCGCATGCTCACCAGGTGCATCTCGACGCGGCTCGCCGAGGGATTGAAGAACGCATAATGCTCAAAGCCGTCGAGTCGGAAATCCGCGCTCAACTCCCTGTTGATGCGCCCCAGGATGTTGAGGTTGAACGCGGCGGTCACTCCATCGCGGTCGTTGTATGCCCGGTGCAGGACGGCCGGGTCTTTGCGCAGGTCGACACCGATCAGCAGCGCGCCGTCTGAGGCGCAGGTGTCGCAGATGTGGTCGAGGAAATCGCGCGCCGGCAGCGGGTCGAAGTTGCCCACGGTCGAGCCCGGGAAGTAGACCACCTTGCGCGAGAACGACCTGTCGGGCCACGGCAGCGTGTAATAGCGCGTGTAGTCAGCGCAGACCGGCATCACCTCGAGCCCCGGGTAGGAACTCTCCAGGTCCGAGGCCACGCGGTGGAGCTGCTCCGAGGAGATGTCTATCGGGACGAAGCCCGCGGGGCTGGGCAGGCGGTCGAGGAGCAGGCGGGTCTTGGCGCAGTCGCCGCAGCCGTACTCGATGAGCAGGACATCCTCGCCCAGGAGGCCGACCATCTCGTCGATGTGCGTTACCATGATCTCGGTCTCGGCACTAGGGATGTAGTACTCGTCGAGCGCGCAGATATCCTCGAAGAGCCGGGCCCCTCTGTCGTCGTAGAAGTACTTGGGGGAAAGTTGCTTCTGCGGCCTGCTCAGTCCGTCCAGGACGTCGGTCAGGAAATCGTGGCTGTCCGGTGACCGGTCGACCGTAGCACCCGGCAGTGGGCGCAACGACCGGTGGACCGCTCCCATCCCCTTTCGCTCCTCTTTAGTCTGCTGCAGTCCGTAACTGCTGCCGAAGCCCTCTCCACTCCGCATCCCGCGAGATCCTCCCGTGATTGAGCCGCGCTAAGGTGGCACGTGGTGATCCAGCCAATCATGCAGGGGACTCCTTCTCAGATCGGCCTTTCTTCCCTCCCGAAGACGCGGTCAAAAACGCAAGTTTTGGGGTCACGCAAGTTTTGGGGCAAGACCCCCGCGAAGCCAAGTACCAGGCCCAGCGCGCCCAAAGCTTACGCTATTAAATGCAAAACAAAGGGTCTCACCCCATTTGTTGCATACGGCCTAGTGCGACCAGTCGCCCACAGTATTCGTGCCGACGCCCCGGTTGTTCCAGTACATCGACCGCTCCACCAGCACCTTCAAGCCCGTGGTCTGGCAGGTGACGGCGATAGACGCCCTGCCCGACGGGATCTTGTCGCCCATGTTGAACGTGGCGCGCGAGTTGGCAGGTACCGTGGCTATGAAATAGCCGGCGCCGGTGCCGTCGCTCAACAGATAGGAGATCATCACCTGGACATCCTTGTTATTGGGATTGGCGACAAGCGTGTAGGTCTCTCTGCCGTCGGACGTCTGGCCGTCGGGGAGATAGAAAGTCGTGTGCGGCTCGTCGAGCCCGATGGAATCGTGGCAGGCTTCACCCAGCGGCGTCCCCGCGCCCCAGTACATCGCCCGCTCGGCTATGATCGGCAGGTTCGCGGTCACCTTGGTGGAGAAGTCGGTGTTGGGTATCAGGTCGTTCATGAGCACGGTCTGCCTGGTGCCCGGCGCCATGGTGAAGGGCGCCAGCGCCTTGGGCCCGCCGGTGGTCATGCAGGTCAGGGTCACGTTCACCGGGGTCGTATTGGGGTTCTGGACCAGAACGTAGGTCGTGAAGCCCCAGGCGGTGGAACCCTCGGCGAGGTAGAAGGTGTCCCCCGGCACGTCGGTCCCGATCGAGTCGGAGCCCTCCCTGCGGTTGTAGCGGTACATCGCCCTCTCGGCGATGACGGGGATGTCGGAGCCCACTTCGATGGACGCGTTCTGCTTGCCGATATCGGCCTCCATCGAGAAGGTCGACCTCGAGTGGGGCGGCACCACCCTGTTGATGGTCTTGGGCCCCTGGCCCTCGATCATGTAGGTCATCTCCAGCACGGCATTTGAGTTGTTGGGGTTCTCCACCAGGGTCCAGGTCTCGAAGCCGAAGCCCGAGCAGCCTTCCGGCAGGTACCAGGTGGTCTCAGGCGAGGGGACGCCCACGGACGAGTGGGCCTCGGGCGATGGAGCTCCCGGCCCGGTCCAGGTCATGGTCCGGTCCACGGCGATCGTCTTCCCCTGAACGCAGGTCACCTCGGTCGAGAAATCGTCGGCGCCCACCGTGTCCGCCGGGTTGACGGTCACCTGGGACAGTGCGGGCAGGCCCACTCCCTGGGTCTTGGTCTTGCCGTCGTCGAGCATGTAGATCAGGTTGGCGTTCAGCGGCTCCGCGTTGGGGTTCTCGATCGAGATGTAGCAGGAGAAGCCGTGATCGGTCGAGCCCTCCGCCAGGTAGAAGGTGGAAGACTGGTCGTAGGCGAACGCCACGGTCACGTCGTGGTCCTCCGAGGTATCGGGGATGAAGTACGGGTTGGTGATCTGCTTGCGTTCCCCGTTGTCGATTATCGCTCCGGGGTGGTAACCGTCGTCGGGGAGGAGGTCGATGATAGCCGGGTCGCCGTAGATGACTGACTGCTCTCGGGGGTCGACCGCGCCGTTGCCGCCGGCGACGGCCGCCTTGGCCTTGTAAACGTTGATCGCGAAGGTGACCACCACGTCATGGTCGGTGGTGATGCCGGTGAGGATGAGAGGGTTCGTTATCGGCACGAACTCGCCGTTGTCGCTGATGTTCTCGATGTGGTAGCCGGTGTCTGCCACGATGTCCATCGCAGCGGTGCCCCCCGTCGCCACGGTCTGGATTTCCGGAGTGATGGAGCCGTGCCCGCCCTCGACGGACGCGAAGACCGTGTACTCGTCGTTGGTGAAGGTGGCCACCACGTCGTGGTTCGCCGAGACGTCGTTGATGACGTAGGGGTCGGACGGGTCGACCTCCGTGCCATTATCGACCAGCGTGGTGAGGTGGTAGCCGGGATCGGCGGTCAGGTCGATCGTGGCGCTCCCGCCGTGGGTGACGGTCTGGGTCGGCGGGGCCGCAGTGCCGTGCCCCCCGGCAACTGTGCCGTTCACCGTGTAGTCGTTGGTATCGAATATCACGGTGACCGTGTGCTTGTCATGGACGCCGGTGATGACGTAGGGGCTTGCCACCGGCGCGAACTGGCCGTTGTCGATGATCTCGTCGACGTGGTAGCCGGCCGCCGGGTGGATGTTGACCACCGCGGTGCCGTTCAGAGCGACGGACTGGGTGGCCGGGTCCACCGACCCGCCGGGTCCGTCCACCGAGGCCTGCACCTGATAGAAATTGGCGGCGAAAGTGGCCACGACGGCATGATCGGTCGTAACGTCGTTGACCTGATACGGGCTGGTGGCTGTCTGCGGCGCGGTGTTGTCGGTGACCGTCGCGATATGGTAGCCGGGAGCGGCGGTTATGACTATCGGCTGCGCGTTCCCGTGCAGCGAAATGTTCTGGGTGGTGGGACTCACCGTGCCGTGGCCCCCGGCCGCGGTCGCGGCGACCATGAAGTCGGCCGCGGCGAAGGTGACGACCACGGTGTGATCCGCATGCACGTTGTTGATGAGGTACGGAGTGGCGACCGGCTCGGACACCTCGTTGTCGACTATCGTGGCGGCGTGGTAGCCGGCGTCGGCGACTATGTTGATCGTGGCAGTATCTCCGAAGGCGGCGGTCGGTGATACAGGCGTCGCCGTTCCGTGTCCACCGTCGACCGAGGCGGATATGGAGTACTGGTTGATGGCGAACGTTACGACCACGTTGTGATCGGCCGCCACGTCGCTGATCTCGTAGGGATCAGAGACCGGCATCGGCGCGCCGTTGTCGGTGACGGTCGCGACGTGGTAGCCGGCGTCGGGGGTCAGGTCGATGGAGGCCGTGTCCCCGTAAGTCGTCGTCTGGCTCGCGGGTGTCACCGTTCCGTGGCCGCCCGCGGCCGTGGCTGTGACGGTGAACTCCTTGATCCCGAACGCGACAACCACCTGGTGGTCGGCCGCGACTCCCGTTATCACGTAAGGATTGGAGGTCGGCACCACCACACCGTTGTCCGATATCGATTCGATGCCATAACCGGTGGCCGGCGTGATGTTGACCGCCGCGGTCCCACCCGGGCTGACCGCCTGGCTGGGGGGGCTCACGGTCCCGTGTCCGCCCTTCACGGAGGCCGCCACCTCGTAGAGGTTGGTGAACGCGAAGACCACGTTGTGGTTTGCGGTCACGTTGTCGATGACGTACGGGTCGTCCAGGGGCATCGGCGCCCCGTTGTCGGTGATCGAGGAGAGCTTGTAACCCGGATCCGCTGTGAGGTCGACGGAAGCTGTGCCATGGTTGGCGACGTCTTGTGTGGTCGGCGCTGCGGTGCCGTGGCCGCCGTCCACCGATGCAGTGACCTTGAACGTGTCGGTGGCGAACGTCACGTCCACGTCGTGCTTCTCGCGCACGCTCGGGATCTCATACGGGTTAGCGATCGGCTTCTGCCTGCCGTTGTCGACTATCGAGCCGATGTGATACCCGGCATCGGGGTAGATGTGGATCC
>Ga0182011_10002633_pt1 | contig 15068 bp, 11 predicted proteins | sample 711E1DmetaG_FD_120481 | JGI IMG/M metagenome (GOLD analysis project Ga0182011, IMG submission 120481) | Permafrost microbial communities from Stordalen Mire, Sweden - 711E1D metaG | ecosystem: Environmental > Terrestrial > Soil > Wetlands > Permafrost | place: Sweden: Stordalen | collected... | reverse complement strand
CGGCGGTCTTTGTTTCGCGGGTGATCTTCGATGCGCATTTGAACAAGTTGAAGCCGGGTCAGCCGCTCTCCATCTAGGCTCCGGCAGGGTTGCTGCCCGCGGGGCAGTGAATAATTGAACGCTGGAATCCCCTTGGGGGTTTCAGCCCCCAGGAAGGGTGATAAGCAGTGGAATTGTTTCGCGGCGTACATGTGGACTGGCTGGGGAAGAAGTGGTATTTCCTCGCTTTTTCGATGATCTTCAGCGTGGCCGGCATTATCTCGATGGGCATGCACTGGGCTCACCCCATCGGTGGGATGCGCAGCCCAGTTCCACTGGGCGTGGACTTCAGGGGCGGCACGCAGGTGCAGGTGAAGTTCCAGCAGGCTCCGGATATCAACCGGATTCGCCAGGCGGTGGCGGCAGCAGGCATCAAGGACTCGACCATTCAGCCCATCCAGAACATCAATGAGGCCGGTGGCAACGAGGTGCTCATCAGCCTACCGGAACAGCAGGATGAGACGTCGCTCGATGCAGGCCGCAAGCAGATCGTGGACGCGCTCCAGGCTAATTACAGCAACCCTTTTACAGTGAGCAAAACGGAGGTGGTGGGTCCCACGGTGGGCCGCCAGCTTGAAACCAAGGCCCTGCTGGCCACGCTCTACTCGATGCTGGGCATGCTGGTCTATCTCTGGTTCCGTTTCCAGTTGATCTACGGCGTGGCGGCGGTGGTTGCCTGCTTCCACGACACGCTGATCACGGTGGGCGCCTTCGCGCTGACCAACCAGGAGATCAGCCTGACGGTGATCGCGGCTATTCTGACGCTGGTGGGCTACTCGATGAACGACACCATCGTGGTCTTCGACCGCATCCGGGAGAACCTGCGCCTGAGCCGGCGGGAGTCGCTTCCGGATGTGGTGAACCGCAGCATCAACCAGACGCTGAGCCGGACGGTGCTGACCTCGGGATTGACCTTCCTGACGGTGCTTTCGCTGTATATTTTCGGCGGCCAGGTGCTGAGGGGCTTCTCCTTCGCGCTGGTGGTGGGCATCCTGATCGGTACCTATTCATCGATCGCCGTGGCCGCGCCGATGTTGGTGGCATGGCAGGAATGGCGTGGCAGGAAGGGCAAAGCCGCGGTGCTGCCGGCCGCGAAACGCAGCCGGGTGTAGGGCTTCTAGCATAGGAATTGCCGCGGTTTTGCGGCGCGCTTGGCAGGTGAGGCGTCGTTCTGATAAGGTTGATGACGCTTGTTTGAGAACGTTTTCAAAGCCGGGAACATTTGCGGTTCTCCCGGTGTCTACATAGAGGTAACCAACACCCGATTCGAGGCTGGCCATGTTTGAAGACTCCACGTTTGAATCCTCGGGCAGGATACGAAGCAAAAGCAAGTATTGGATGGTTGTGACGTTCATCCTCAACGGCTCCGTTCTGCTGCTTATGATCCTGTATCCGCTGATCTATCCCGAGGCGCTGCCCAAGGCCATGATGCTAACGGAATTGACCGTCCCGCCCCCGCCGCCTCCGCCGCCACCCCCGCCGCCGCCGCCGGAGACAGTGCGTGTGGTCCACGTGCAGTCGGAGATGATGAACAATCAGTTGACGGCTCCCACGAAGATTCCGCATGACATCAAGATGGTGGCCGAGAAGGAACCGCCGCCCTCATCGGGCTTCGGCGTTGCCGGCGCGGATTTCGGAGGCAGTTCCAGCGGCATGACCGACAGCTTGTTTGGCGGCGCCAACAAGCCCAAGGTTCAGGCGGCTGCGCCCAAGAAGGTGGCCATCTCGGCCGGCGTGGCCGTGGGTCTGCTGATTCAAAAGACCACGCCCGTTTATCCGCCCATCGCCAAAGCCGCCCGCGTCCAGGGCACGGTGGTGCTGCAAGCCACCATCTCCAAGACCGGATCGATCGAAAACCTCCACGTCGTCAGCGGACCGGCCATGTTGCAGTCGGCCGCTCTGGATGCCGTGAAGTCCTGGCGCTACAGACCCTACCTGCTCAACAACGATCCGGTGGAAGTGGAGACCACGGTGAACGTGATCTTCACGCTGGGCGGATGATGAACACTCTGGCTCCATCCCGCGGTTTATTGGAGGGGGCCTCGCTTTTGACTTGAATGCGAATCCGGAAAGAGCCGCATTCCCACCACCCGCAAGGCAGTTGCAGTCCACAAGAAACTCCTTAGGAGGAACGATTCAGTGATTCTCGCTCAGCTCGCACATTTCGCATCGCACACGGCCAGCAACCTGGCTCTCTTTCAAGATGAGGGCCAGACGGTCGGCTTCAGCCCCATACAGCTATGGGAAAACATGGGATGGTTGGTACGCTGCGTCGTCATCGTCCTTTTCATCGAGTCGATCTGGTCGTTGGCCGTGATGATCGACCGTTACCTGTACTTCTCCGCCGCCCGCAAGCAGTCGCGCGAATTTGCGCCCCGCGTTGCCGGCGCGCTGAAAGACAGCAAGCTGGAAGAGGCGATCAAGATCGCGGACCGCAACAAGAAGTCTCACCTGGCCGAGGTGGTTACGGCAGGCCTGCAGGAGTTCCGCTCATCCGGCGGCACGGCCTCCGAGGAGACCATTGCCAGCTCGGAGCGCGCGCTGGAGAGGGCCGAGGCCATCGTCCACGCCAAGCTGAAGAGAGGCCTTGCTGTGCTGGCCACCATCGGCGCCACCGCGCCGTTTGTGGGACTGCTGGGCACCGTCATCGGCATTCTGCACGCCTTCCAGCAGATCGCCACCCAGAAGATCTCGGGCATCGGCGCGGTCGCCGGCGGCATCTCGGAAGCCCTGGTGACCACGGCCTTCGGCTTGTTCGTGGCCATTCCGGCCGTCATGGCCTTCAACTACTTCACCGGACGTGTCGAATCCTTCGACGTGGAGATGGACAACTCCTCCAGCGAACTGATCGACTACTTCATCAAGCAGAGCCACAAGCGCTAAGCGAGGCGGCTCAAGGCTCGAGCGAGAAGCTGCGCAGGGCGGGAGAGAGACTCACTCTCCTGCCCGCCGGTTTCAAACCCGCGCCGGCCATGTGGTTCTTTCGCAACGCCGGAATGCCATCCGGAATAACAATTTTTCAGGCAACGGAGCCCAAACAATGGGAATCGCAGTCAGGGACTTAAGCAGACAGGTCAACTCCAACATCAACGTGACCCCCATGGTGGACGTGATGCTGGTGCTGCTGATCATCTTCATGGTTATTACCCCCATGCTCCAGAACAAGGTGCAGGTGGACATGGCGAGTGTCGATAACACGACCAATATGCCGGACGCCGACAAGGAAGACGCCATTGTGGTGGCCATTACGCGGGACGGCGGCGTATTTCTCGGACAGAACAAGGTCGCGCTCACCGAGCTTGGCGGCCAGGTTCGGGAGAAGCTGGCGGACAAGCCGGGCAAGACGATCTACGTTCGCGCCGATGCGCGCGCGCAGTTCCGGGCGGTTGAAGACGCCATCGACGCCGTGCGCACCGCGGGCGTGGACGACGTCGGTCTGTTGACCAACAAGCGCGAAGCCGGCGGACCTGCGGGCCAGTAGTTTCGCCTGGGCGCTGTCCATTCAACGATATTCCAGGAATCAAGGAGTTTTTTGCCATGTCAATGACAACGGGTGGGAACGCAGGCGGCTACTCGTCCGACATCAATGTGACGCCGATGATCGACATTCTTCTGGTGCTGCTGATTATTTTTATGGTCATCGTGCCGGTTACGCCCAAGGGCCTGGATGCGCTGGTGCCCCAGCCGCCCAAGAATCCGCAGAAGCAGCAACCGGAAAACGAACGTGTCATCGTCGTGCAGGTTCTGCGCGAGGCAGGCAAGGCGCCGACGTACAAGATCAACGAGACCGACGTGGCCAAGCGCGACTTGCTGCCCCGCCTGACCGAAATCTATGCCAACCGCGCGGAACGGGTGATGTTCGTCAAAGGCGACGACGATGTGAACTTTTCCTACATAGCCGAAGTCATCGATATCGGACGCGCGGCCAATGTGGATCACATCGGGCTGATGACGCCGAAGATTATGGCAGGCCAGTAACCGGTCGCATGGGGGCGGTTTTCCCTGAAATGGGAAGGCCGCGCAGGCGATCGGCTTCGGCCCAATGGCGATCGCCGATGGTTCCGGCCCCATGAGACGCAGAGTTGAGGCTGGCCGATAAGGGATTGGGGCAGTGGAGTGCCCCGGCCGATCCCAGGGTAGCCAGCCCCGTCCGGAGGCAGATATTCCGGGCGGAAAACAGGAGTACAATTTTTTTATCCTGGTTTCGGTACCTCCCGCCCGCGGCCAGTCGCTTAAAATTCCAGGTGCGCAACCGATAGGCACTCGCCTGAAGGAGAAGGATACGAAGATGAATGGACACGCACGTTTTACGGCGCTCGCGGTTGCCTTGGCCGGCATGGTGATTTCCATCAGCGGGTGCAATCGCCTTGCTGCCCGTGACCAGTTGAACAAGGGAGTGGATGCCTACAAGAGCGCCCGCTACGAAGAGGCGATCGGACATTTCCAGAAGGCCACGCAGCTCGATCCCAGCCTGCCCATGGCGAAGAGCTATCTGGCCACCGCGCTGGCGCAGAACGTCGTGCCGGGACTGGATACGCCGGAGAACCTGCAGACCGCCCAGCAGGCCATCGGTATCTTTCAGGAGGTTCTGGTCAAGGACCCGCACGATGTGAACAGCATGAAGCAGATCGCGGGAATCTTTTTCAGCATCAAGAAGCTGGACGATGCCAAAGCCTGGCAGAAGAAGGTTCTAGCCGAGGATCCGAAGGACCCCGAGGCTGCCTACACCGTCGGCGTGATCGACTGGACGCAGGCGCACCTGAATGCGCTCAAAGAGCTGGTGCCGGCCGGCATCACGGATGACGGCGAAGGCAACGTCAAGGCGCCCAAGAAGGTGATGGAAGTTCTCAAGCAGGAGAATGAGCCGCTCGTTGACGAAGGCCTGCAATATCTCAATCAGGCGATGGCAAACCGGAACAACTACGACGACGCCATGCAGTACCTGAACCTGGTCTACCGTCGCAAAGCGGATGTGGACTTTGGCAACGCCGACGCAGTCAAAGCCGATGTGGCAGCTGCAAAGGAATGGAGCTCGAAGTCGATGGGCGCCCGCAAAGAGAACGAAGCCAAGAAGAACAAGGGGCCGGGAGGCATCACCATCGATGCAAGCGGCAACCTGAAATAGACGGCCGCCGGTCGTCCGCGCACAAACGGCCTCCGCCATCCGCGGGGGCCGTTTTTCGTCTTACGATTTTCCGTTATGCCGCATGAGGTGCTCTTTGTTCAAGCCCTGGAATTTCACCGCAATTCTCAATGCCGCCCTGGCCTGTTTTCCATTGCTCGCCGTCTCCGCGTCCGACGCGCCGGGGCAGACGGCCACCGGAGAGGCGCCCCGCCCCACGGCGATGCGGGCCGTCCAATCGCCGGGGGGCTTGACCGCGCGGAACGATCGTGAAGTGCTGGAGGTGACGGTCTGCGGCGACTCGGTGGTGCACGTGGTCGCGCGACCGGTCCAGGCGCCTGCCTCGACTGCGGCACGGCCTTGGATGCTGGAGCCGGCGCAGTCTTGTCCGGGAGCGGCATTTCAGTTCAGCCAGACCGGCGAAGCGGCCACGCTGACCACCTCCCGGCTGATTGTCTCGCTGCCGGCTCGGAGCGGCAGCCTGAGTTTCAAGACTCTCCAGGGCGAGACGCTGCTGCGCGAGAACGGCGGGCTGGCGCGGAGCTACATTCCCACGCAATCGGCGGGGCTTTACCGGATCGAAGACCGGTTCTCGCCCGATGCGACCGAGGCGATCTACGGGCTCGGCCAGCATCAGAGCGGGCTGTTCAACTATCGCGGCAGCACGGTGGAACTGGGGCAGAACAACACCGATGCCGCCATTCCCCTGCTCCTCTCCAGCAAGGGCTATGGAATCCTCTGGAACACCGCATCCTTCAGCTATGTGGACAACCGCTTTCCGCTGGAACTCAATTTTGAGTCGATGGCCGGAGTCCAGGTGGATTATTACCTGCTCTATGGCCCCGATATGGACCGGATCGTTCATGAATACCGCTCCATGACCGGACACGTCCCGCTGTTTCCGCAATGGGCATACGGTCTTTTCCAGTCCAAGGACCGCTACTCGTCGCAGGCCGAGATCCTGGAGATCGCCGGCCAGTATCGCGCCCGGCACATCCCGATGGACGCCATCGTGCAGGACTGGTACTGGTGGAAGCAGGGCGGCGAAGGCGATCCGGAGTTCAACTCCAATTACACCGACGTGCCCGCCGAGTTGAAGGCGCTGCACGGCGAACACGTCCACGCCATGATCTCGGTATGGGGCATGATGGACGCGACCGCAAAGAATTTTCTGGAGATTCAGAGGCAGGGCTACGAGATTCCAGGCACCCATGTCTACGACCCCACCAATCCGGCGGGGCGCGATTTTTTCTGGAATCAGCTTGCGGGCAAGCTCTTCGCGCAGGGGTGGGACGCCTTCTGGCTGGACAGCGCGGAGCCGGAGGAGCACTGGCCGCACTTGGGCGACGCGATTCTGCGCTATAAACAACTGCACATCGGCAGCGGGCTGGAATACACCAACCTCTTTCCGTCGGAGCATACCGGCGGCGTACAGGAGCACTGGAGGCAGGCCAACCCCGAAAAGCGCGTCTTCCTGCTGACGCGATCGGCGTTTCTGGGCCAGCAGCGCAACGGCGCCACGGTATGGTCGGGTGACGTCTACAGCACTTGGTGGGCGCTGCGCCGCCAGGTGACCGCCGGGCTGAACTTCGCGCTCTCCGGATACCCCTATTGGACGACGGACATCGGCGGATACCATCAGCCCTACAACGGCGCGGCCAACGAACCGGCGTATCAGGAGCTGTATGCGCGGTGGTTTGAGTATGGAGCCTTCTGCCCGGTCTTCCGCACCCATGGCCACCGGGACCACAACGAGTTGTGGACCTACGAGCGGGTCTATCCGGCGCTGCTGGCCGTCGATCGTCTGCGCTACCGGCTGCTGCCCTACGTCTACTCGCTGGCGTGGAAGGTGACCAGCGAGGACTACACCATCCAGCGCCCTCTGGTAATGGATTTCCGCGAGGACCGCAACACCTGGGAGATTGGCGATGAATTCATCTTCGGCCCGGCGATCCTGGTGAGCCCAATTCTCAGGGAACACGACGCCGAACGAACGGTTTATCTGCCTGCCGGGAGCCTCTGGTACGACTTTTGGACGGGAGCGCGGACAGCGGGCGGGGTCGAGGCGACAAGGGCGGCGCCGGTGGAGCGGATTCCGTTGGAGGTGCGCGCCGGTTCCATCCTGCCGCTGGGTCCGGTTATCGAATATGCGGGCCAGCAGGCAGATCCCATCGAACTGCGCATTTATCCCGGCGCCGATGGCGATTTCAACCTCTATGAAGACGAGGGAGACAGCTACCGCTATGAAAAGGGCGCGCACACCGTCATCCCCATCCACTGGGATGACGCCACCAGGACCCTGACTATCGGAGATCGAGAGGGGAGCTATCCGGGAATGGCTGCCGGGCACACCTTCAATGTGGTGATTGTGACCGGCGGGCATGGCATCGGCGGCGAAATCACCACAGCGCCCGACAAGGCGATTCTTTACACCGGAGCGAAAACCGCGGCAACGTTCTGAAGACCGATCGAGGCCGGCGTCCTACTTAGCGCCTTCCTTGAGGATATGGTCGGCGAAGTAGTTGTGAACCTTGGCTTCGTCGTGAAGCATCTCGAAGTAGGCGTTCTTGAGCAGTTGCGCGTGATTCTCGCGGAGGCCCTGGCGAATGGTCTGTTGCACACGCGGGTCATTCAGTTCGCGCTGGCCGGCCGGCTCCCGCCCAATCAGCTTATAGACGGCGTATCCGACGGTCCGGCGTCCAGGGCCGGCGCCATCGAAAACGGGAAGAACGTCGGTGATCTGTCCGGGCTTCAGCGAACTGATGGCGTTGTAGGCCATAGGGTCGCTCTTCAGTCCCGACTCCGCCACAAATCCCATATCGCCGCCATTCGAGGCGGTATTGGCATTCTCGGAAAAGTTCATGGCCACGGCGCCAAAGTCCTCGCCGCTCTCCAGCCGGTTGTGCAGGGTCTGGATCTTCTTTCTTGCGTCGGCGTCGCCGGAGGCTTTGTTGTTTTGCAGGTTGCCGGCCTGCTGGGAGGGCGCGCCGGTTACCACGATCTGCGCCAGGTGGTACTGGGGCTCGATGAGATTGAACTCCGCCTTGTGGGCGGCGTAATAGCCGTTGATTTCAGCGTCCGTGATGTTGATCTTCGACTCGATCTCCTTGTTGAGGAGCTTGGTCTTGGTCAGGGAGCGCCGCATGTCGCGCTTCAGGTCGTCGACGGTCAGGTTGCGCTGCTTGAGCTGCTTGTCGAACTCCTCCTGCGTATAGGGTGCCTTCATCTCAATGAACTTGGCGTTGACGTCCTCTTCGCTGGCGGCCAGGTTGAGCTTGGCGGCGCGCTGCTGCAATATCTCATCTTCGATCATCTGGTGCAGGATGCCTAGCCGGACAATGTCGGCCTGTTCGGCGGAGGGCTGCTGCGGGCTGTCTCCCAGGCTGGCCTTGAAATACTTCTCGACATCCGAACTCAAGATTTCCTTGCCGTTTACGGTAGCCATGACATCCGGCGCGGGTGAGCGGTGGCAGCCGGCCACAGGGACCAGCAGAGCTCCACAGCAAAGAAGAAGGGCGGCGAAATGAGAACGGCTCTGGAAAAACGATTCGACTAGCAACCTGGCATCTCCTGTGAGGCCAAAGAAGGCCCCGGCATCCAAGGATAAATCCACGCGCCGGTGCGGGGATAGCGCGCGAGCTACTATTTTCTGGTTACCGCCGGCTGCGGCGGGGTGACCGGTGCGGCTGGAGGCTCGACGCCGGCGGCGCGCAGGGCGCGGTCGATCACCATCCACAGCCGGTCTTCGGGGACAACCCCCACGATGCGCTCGCCCTCGACAAATAACGCGGGCGCTCCGTCCACTCCCAACGACTCCGCTTCCTGGCTTTCAGCGCGCACCTGGCTCTCATCCTGCTTTTGCAGGCAGGCGTCCAGCTTGCCTGAGTCGAGCTTTCCCAGTGTTCCCAGTTGACGTGCGATACGGTTCAGAGCGTCGAAGCTCTTGGCAAGGTTCCGGTCCTCGCCATCGACCTCCTGGCCGTGAGAGTGCAGGTAATCCACATAATTCCAGTACACGACCCCGTTCTGCGCGGCCAGGCAGTTGGCGTCCACGGCGGCGTGCATGGCCCAGGGGTGTATCTCCGGCGGCAGCGGGTTGTCCTTGTAGATGATGCGCACCGTGTCCTTGTAGCGCTCCAAGGCGGCCGGGAAAAGCGTCTGGTGCATGCGGGCACAGTAAGGGCACTCGAGGTCGTCGTAGTTGATAACCGTGACCTTGGATGCGGGATTGCCGCGGATGGGGCGGCCGGCCACGTCGATGGAGAAGACGGGGTCCTTGGCCAGGTCGAAGGTCTCCAGCCGGGCCAGCGTCTTGCCGTCGGTGGAGATCAGAAAATCGACTGCGACGGTCTTCGATCCTCGCGCGAGCGTGACCGGCAGCGTGTCGTAGCCGGGAATCTGGCTCGGTTTGCGGGCGCCGATATTCACGGTGTAATCCTGGGGCACGTTGAAGCGGGAGCGGACCATGACTTCGATATGCCTGGCGAGCGCGAGGTCTTGCGTCCCCGGAGGAGTGGTTTGTGCCCTGCAACCCGCGGCCATGCACAGAGCAAGCAGTCCTGCCAATAAGCCAATGCGCGACAAATTGAGTGCCTCTTAGAAAAGAATACTCCAGCCGAGCCGAATGCGGGCGTGGCGTGGAGTATTGCCTCTGTCCTGGTGAGTTGACGCGGGAGTTAGCGAAAAGCAACCGCAGTTTCTAGGGAACCTCTGCACAAGTCGTTGTTTTGAAAGGGCACGGCTTAAGCCGTGCCGTAAGGGCCGCAAAATCAACGAGGGCTTTAGCCCCTGAGGGAATGCGGGCTCAAAGTAAGAACTTAATCAGAGCTTCCCTAGTAAGCCGGTGGCAGGTTGGGATCGCGGAAGACCGAATTGGAGTGGCGGATGTCGCCTACGGAGCCGAAGTTTGCCAGGGTGAAGCTGTAAAGCCACTGGGTCTCGTCGCGGACCGATCCCAGTGCGAAACGCCGGTAGCCAAAGCTGAGTCCACAGCAGTTCCAGTTATAGACCGACTGCACTCCGGCATATTGCAGCGCCCCGTGTTCAAAGTCGTAGCCGCCGTTGGCGGCCAGGTTGAAGCCGGCTCCACTGGGTTTGCCGATGGAAAGGAAGGGCTGCAACTGCTGGCTCTGAATGGTCGAGGCGATGCTGCCTTTCTCATCGACGGCGTTGAGCAGCGCATGACCGAGCCCGACGGTTGTACCGCCCCAGCTATAACCGGCGAAGAGGTTGCTCGCGTCGATCCGCCCTCCCCTGGGGTCGTAGTCCATATCCCACTGGATGCGCAGATTGTCGATAGCCTCGAAGCGCAGGCGCGAGGTGATGGGCGCCAGATTGCGCGGTGAAGTGAGGAAGGCAACGCCAGTCAGGTCGAGAGTAGCGTCGAAGACGTTGCGCCGGCCGGGTATGAGGGCGCCGCCGAAGTTGGGGTCGATGAAATACTTTTGGGCAATCCGCCAACTGGCCCACTCGCGCGGTTTCTCCGGGCATTCGCCGGAAGCCTGGGCTTCCTCGGGGACGCAGGGCCGCTTACCCGCGGGACGCAGATAAAAGCGCTGTGTGAGCGAGAATCCGGCTTCGTTGGTGTCGGTGGCGATGTCCGTGGTGTCGGTCAAGAGCACATTCCGCTCCGTGTTGCCGATGCCTCCCACAAATCTGTAGGTCAACTCGGGCTCGATAACGTGGCGCAACACCCGGTTCCAGCGCGCAAGCGCAAAGTCGCGCTCCAGGGCGGGCGGGCGGATATTCACCGAGACCTCGGCATCGGTGCGGTTGAGTGCATCGTGGCTGATGGAGGGAGTGCCGTTTTTAGCGCCGGTCAGATCGGGGGTCTGGCTGATGGAATAGAAGGTGTCGCGCAGCGCGGCCTCGGGAACCACGCTCCAGCCGCCCGCCCCAAACGGCAGGGAAAGGCGCGGATAGAAGTCGACGCGGCCCACATTGCGAGCGTGGAAGCCGGGCTCCGAGCGGCCCAGGAAACTTAACGACGATCCCAGCCCCCAGTACAGCGGTGAGAGACCGAGCGGCCGGTCGAGCACGTCATAGCGCAGGCTGGGCAGGTGGACAATCCGCGCCTCATCGCCGGTAACGGAACTGGCAAAGGTCTGGAAACGGTCCAGAGAAACAGAGGGGATGAATCCATTGTGCTGGTGGGTAACGGAGAGGTTGCTTTGCGCCTCGGAGCTGACGGCCTGGGAGTAATTGTCGTTGAAGACCAGCCGGTAGACGTAACTGGAGAGGTATTCGACGATGCCGGCGGCTCGGGTCTGGGGAGAAAGGTCCTTGCGGCCGAGGGCGACCACATCGATGCCGCCCTGATTGACGAGTTCCGTAACCGCGGGGCTGCTGGCGGCCACTTGCTGTTCAATGCCTCGGTCGAGCAGGGCATTCCAGCGAACAGTCAGGTGGTCGAGGCCAGGACCTTTGTAGCGGAAGTCGCCATTGGGGGCATAGCCGCGCTTGCTGTAGAATTCCGCGCCGGCCACCATGTCCATGCTGCGGTTAAGAACAACATAGACCTGTTCGCCAACGATGAAACCCTTAATGGACGAGTTGCTGACGACCGGGATCAGCAGCCCGCTTTCCCGGCCCGTATCATCGACCGGATGGCGGAGATAGGGCAGGTAAAACAGGGGCACTCCGAGGAATTTGAACCAGGTATTGGCCATGGATGCCTTGCCATTCGCCAGATCGATGGAGCGGGAGATCAACGTCCAATCCGGCCTGGGAAGGCGGCAGTTGGTCATGGTTCCGTCCACAATCCTGTAGCTGCCCTCGCCGGTCTGGAGAAGCACCCTTCCGGAGAAGAGAAAAGGGTTCGGCGTGGAATAGACCGCCGCGCGGCCGGCGGTGCGAACGCCCAGCGAGCCGGTCACGTTGTAAAAGCGCGCCGTGTGCATGTTCAGCCGCATCTCTCCGCGCGAGGCCTCGATGAACACATCGTAAGGACCGCCGGCAAGCTGCAAGTGGCCTTCCGCTTCCACCTCCGAGGTGGATTGGCGGTAAACCGCCTTGTCGGCGCGCAGGACGTAATCGCGGTAGTGGAAGACCACATCGCCGGAGAGGGTCCAGGCATTCTCCGCCCTGTTCCAGTTCTGGAGCCTCGCCTCGAAATGCACGGGCGCCCCGGCTGGGGGTGCGGGCTCCGGCTGGGCAACGGGCAGAGCCTCCTGGCCAGGGTCATCGGGAAGCGAGGGAGAGAGCGGCGCGACCGGTCCCTCGATGGCAGGGAGGCCGCCGCCGGGGTCTTGCGGCGCCGGGGGTAACGCATTGGTCAACGCCTGTCCACGAAGTTGCAGGTGACAGAGGGCCAACAGCGTGATAAACACTAAATTACGAGGACGCATCCCAGAACCAAGACCAAGGGTCAGCATAGCAAATGCAAGCCACTTTGGATGGGAAGCGCCCCACTGCTCTGGCAACAGGTAAAATTCGGTTTGTTTGCCGACAAGGGTCTCACGATCCTGGCTATACCTGTCATCTCTTGCGAATCTCCTTCCTCTCATGACGGCAACGTCCGCAATTCCCTGTTTGCCAAGGAGTTGCGGGCTGGACAGCGGCTCAGGGCTTGCCCGCAGGCCTGAGAGACGCACCGGAAGGGACTTTGGAGCTTTGAGCGCATCCCCAAGTCAAGTCATACTCGCACCCTCGTGGAAGCAGGAAGTGAACAGGCGCCTGGCCGCGCACAAGAGCCGCACAGGTTCTTCCACAGCCGAGCCGCACGAGTACGCGGAGGCCCAGGGCGGGAGCAGCCGCGCCGCGCAGGCCGCCGCGCGCGTTGCCGCACGCTATGCCAAGGCGCCCAGCTATAGCGAGATGCTGGCCGGAGAGGCCCGTGCGGCTGTGCGCGCCGCCGAAGCCGCATCCCGGGCAGCGCTCAATGCGCAGGCCGCCGCTGAATCCATTCTGGCCGGTCTTGAGGCGGAGTCCCGCGGCGAGTCTGCTTGGGAAGCTGAGCTTCCTTTCGACGGCCTTCGCGAGCGGAGCCGGGAGCCAGCCGCCCATCCTGACGTGCCGTCATTGAGCCGAACTCCTGGGGTCCAGCCGCGCGAACATCGCCTGCAGCCGGATATTCCGGAGCGCCAAGCGGAAGCCGCAGCTATCCATGAGCAGTCCGGGCAGTGTGGCTTTGAGCTTCCAAGGCAGGATTGGTGGGAACCGGCGCCATCGGCGCAGGATGCGCTGGATGACGAAGCCGTCGAGTCTGTCGAGCCGGCTCAGTCCGTTTTTGCCAACCTGATCGAGTTTCCCCGCGAGATTGTCGCTCCGCGCAGGGTCCGTCCCCGGCGGGCCGAAGGGCCTCTAGCCGATACTGGTGAGCCTGATCGGCAGTTGAGCATCTTCGAGGTGGACCCAGGAGGCATCTCTGTCCAACCCGTGTCATCTGACCTCGCAGCCGAGTCCGCGGAGGCGAAGTGGCAGGCTCCCGAGTGGTCGGGCATTGAGCTGGATGCTGAACCCATCGAGGAGATGGAGCCTGAAACCGAACCGGCAAAGGCAGCCCAGACCCTGCAACTGGCGGCCATGAGTTGGAGGTCGCTGGCAGCCGTGGTGGATGGAACTTTGATCGCCGGGGTGTTTCTGGCGGCGGCCCTGGTGGCCGCGTACTACATGCGGGAACTGCCCGGCATCAAGGAGATCGAGATCGGCTCGGCGGCGGCGCTACTGGGAATCGGCGCGCTCTACCAGGCATTCTTCCTGATGCTGGCCGAGGCCACGCCGGGCATGAAATACGCCCACATCTCCTACTACACCTTCGACGGCCGGAGAGCCGGCCGCGCGCAACGCCGCCACCGGCTGGGGGCGCTGCTTCTGTCGGTTGCGCCGCTCGGCCTGGGCGTGGCATGGGCCATCTTTGACGAGGATCACCTGAGCTGGCACGACCGGCTGTCGCGGACGTACCTGCGCAGAAGCTGACGGCAGGAAGCGGAATCGGGACCGTGCTCAGGCAGCGCGGCGGCAAACCGTGCTCCCCAGCGGAGGGATATTGTCGCTGGGGACGCAGACTGGGGTTCGGTTTGCCGCCATCTTCCGCCCCATCGACGGTGACCCGTCGTCGGGGCTCCAACCTGCCGGCTACATATGTGTTGGCCGCACGGCGGCATGGAAAGCCGGCTGGTTTTTGCCGGCGGCCGTTCCACCGGACTGAACGTCTTCCTCCAAGCGGAACTGGCGGATCATGTTGTCCAGATCGCTGGCCAGTGAAGCCAGGTTTTTGAGCGCTTCGACGGCCTCCTCGGCGCCCTGGGCGGTCTCAGTGGACAGTTGCGAGATTTGGCAGGCGGACTCGGAGATTTCGCCGGAGGCGGAGGTCTGTTCAGTGGCCGCGGTGGCAATCAGGTGAATCTGGTGTTCAACGTGTTTGGACGACTCGATGATGGCCTCGAGGCTGTTGCGGGCATGAGTGGTATCGTTCATGCCGGACTCGACGGCGGCGCGGCTGTCCTGCATCACCTGGAGGGTTTCCCGGGTTTTTTCCTGGATGCTGCGGATGGTTCCGGCGATCTCTTCCGTTGCGCCCTTGGTGCGCTCGGCCAGACGGCGGACTTCGCCGGCGACCACGGCGAAGCCGCGGCCATGCTCCCCGGCGCGGGCGGCTTCGATGGCGGCATTCAGGGCCAGCAGGTTGGTTTGCTCGCTGATCTCCTGGATCACGTTGACCACCTTGCCGATCTCCTCGGAGCGCTCAGCCAGCGCGGTCATCTTCTCGGAGACCGAACTGGTGGCCGCGGCGATATTCTCCATGGTGAGGGCGGCGGCCTGCATCACCGCGCCGCCCATCTCAGCGGTCTCGGCCGAAACACGGCTGGCGTTGGAGGCGTTTTCGGCGTTGTGGCTGATCTCGCCGATGGTCGCGGTCATCTCCTGCGCCGCCGCAGCTATCTGATTGGTCTTGCTGGACTGGGTG
>Ga0182011_10002632_pt1 | contig 15069 bp, 11 predicted proteins | sample 711E1DmetaG_FD_120481 | JGI IMG/M metagenome (GOLD analysis project Ga0182011, IMG submission 120481) | Permafrost microbial communities from Stordalen Mire, Sweden - 711E1D metaG | ecosystem: Environmental > Terrestrial > Soil > Wetlands > Permafrost | place: Sweden: Stordalen | collected... | reverse complement strand
GCAAAGACGCTCGACTTGAATTAATCCGACCACTTGCTAACTTAACTACACCATCGTCGCTTCGCTCCGATAAACGGTCGGATTACTCCGGAACAACTGGTCGGATTGATCGGAATACACATAGCCCTTTGCCCATAGGCGGGATATCGGTGTCTCCGAGCGTCTAGATAGCAGAGAATTGCAACGTCGGCAACACCTAATCTTGTACCGCGAATAGGGAACAGCGGCCTGGTTGGGCAGAACGATCCGGCTCGACGACAAGTCTAGCTTTCTGACGATCCAGGCGGGAAGCACGTGTTCATCATTGAGATCGGATTCGCTGGGAGAGGTTCCTCAGAGGAAACAATTATCCGCCTCAGCGATTTCGGAAACAAAACGTTCAGTCCCGAAGTACAGGATACCTTTGTCTGAGTCTTCGATCGTGTGATCTCGGTACATGCGCATCATGGATGCTGCTGAACGGGTCTGCGGTTGATGGGCATCTCAGTCCTTCGCCGAACCTACTGTGCCGGGTTACGTCTATGATTGACATGTAGCTTTAGCTGTCCCAACAACTGTCTGAACTCTACCGCCGACCGTTCCGTCAGGTAAAGCCGCTGGTTAGCGCCGCCATTACGCCCTAGGCGTGATTCTTTCTTGAAGTAACTCCCTCTTGATTGCGCCTCCCACATACCGTACTGAACTGTACGTTGATCAGGTCCGGCTTAGTATCCAGCACTTTCTTTCCTCGTTCGGTGATTCGAACCTGTCCTTTGGCGACTCGACGAGACCGGCCTTTTTCATATAGGTAAATCATTATAGTCAAGAGCGCCACCCGAATGCTAAGCCAAAGACTGCAAAGAGGTGTCGATTCGATGCGGGTCGCTATTCCTCCCGCTTTTGTTGAACTGAAAAGATCCTTGAGTGGTGCAAAACAATCAGGTCAGTTCGGCATTATGTCAATGTCCCGGCACGAAGACAGGACTTCCATATATCGTCCCGTTGTTCTGATATGGCGATTTATCCTTCACGTCTCCGTCAAACTGCCAGTAGCCCACCAAGCCAGGTTCACTTCCAGTAAGATGCTGGTTCATGCTACTCTGGATCTGTGCTTGTGTGCGGGCAACGTTCCAAATCCTTACCTCGTCGAGCGCACCTTTCAGATAGACACCCCTTGGGCTATTATCAGTCATGTACCCACCGAGGGAGGGATCGTCCTCCTGGTCCTCGCCCGAGCCGATGTTGCCAGTCCCAGCCAGTGATACCGCCACGGACCCGTTAATATAAATCGATACCGTCGAGCCGTTGTATGTGACTGCAACATGTGTCCAGGTGTTTAGGGCAACAACTCCAGCTGCTGTCCTATAGGGACCATGCGGACGCTGCAACAAAGCGAACCCCGTGGCAATCGAACCATCTAACCACATCTGGATATCATATTTCGCTTGATTGCCGGAGGAGAGAATGGCCGCATCCTGATTGGTGGCATTTGGATAGGCGTCAAGCTTGACCCACACTTCTAATGTTATCTGGTCTGTAAAATTCGTGAGTGAGTTGCTTGCAGGAAGCGCGACAAGGTCAGATCCGTTGAACCGCAGAGCCTGGTTCTGTTTCACTGTCACGCCTACGGTCGGGGATGTGCCCACGTTATGTATGTCTTCTATGAGCGTATTTTTCCCCGTAAGACTTGGTCCCTCCTCATACCCGTTGAAATGCAAACCACTTATCCGAGGCCCTCTGAAGCCTGCCAAAGACAAAAAGCAGGTCGGATCGATACCAAGAACTATGCCCCGAAACACTGCTGACATCGTGATCTTGTCATCGCTCCTAACCACCTTCCCGCCGAGGTACGTCATAGTTCCCTGCTTCTGATCCCCACAGAAGATAGGTGACTGGACGTTGTTTGTGAGGTGTTCCACATTCGGAACAAACGCCCCGTAGCGGGCACCTCCTTGTCTAACCCGAATGCAATTAAGTGTAGGCATAAAATGGAGGAGTGTCGTTACCTTATAGGGGTCATTATTCCGGACATAGATCTCAACATGATTCGGAACTGGCTCGTCTTCCTTTAGGTCACAGTGAAAAATAAGCGTGAACAATATAGATCCAAGAGAACCTTCAAATGAGTATACCGGATGTTCACCTGCTGGCAGCGCATTTTTCTTGTTGGTGATGATGGTATCATTTGGGAGAATCTTCAATGCCGCGTCGTACCTAGCGAAAGCTTCTTTAACAAATCCATACATTGCCAGACTATCCGCCTCGGACAAGATAAGTGTGCTCTGCCTGATCTTGGCCAACGCCCAGCCAGCGAGGACTCTTGCTCTCTTAATCTCCACGGAATCCGATAACTCTGATTTAATCGTCGCATACTGCGTTGCAACCTGTCGGTACTGTCCTTGCTGATTCAGTCTCTGCAGTTCATCAACCCTCTCCTGATCACTTTGACCACATCCGACAACACTCATCAACGGTAAGGTCACAGCTATCACCAGTAACCTGACAAGAGAAGAACGGCACAATTTTGCACCATCATCTCCCAAGAACTGCTTGAGGTTCATTTCGTTCCTCAAAAATGTGAGTAGGAAATATGATCAGCTCTCTGTAGGGGTGCCAATGCGAAGTCACAATTCCCCCAGCCAAGCATTGGTGCCTTGAAAGGGTACCCCAAAACACGACATTTTTGTCATATGCCCCTTGTAGGTCAAATTTGAACGAATAAAGGGCATTCTATGAAGAATCCCAGCACGATTTAAACAGCGGCAGGCAACTTGTTCAACTTACATACTGAAAAGCAAATTGCCCAACCTCACATGCGAGTTATTCAGGAGACTTGTCTACAAATTCGGACGGTACAACTCTTGAAAGACGCACCGATGGTGGTTCGTTGTCCTGAGACCCAATTGATCCTATACGTTCCTTTAATATTTAGCTTTTCACTTCTGCCCTTCCATCTAGGCTCATAATCTCCGTGAATTGTCGTACCATCAACTAGATCGAATTCTTTGACTTTGGTTCCCTTTCGTGCGGCGGTCCAATATAGCTTATCATTCGTTACAAAGACAGAATACCCAATGTCGATATTCCCGGACTGGCAGAATGATTCCAGACGTTGGATGTCTCTTAGAAAATCATACTTGGCATGGTCCTGGGCGGACTGTGTTGTGTATTCGAAGTCATCGACCTCAACGGTTTTGTATTTCAGTTCAATGCCATACTGATTCCTATGATAGCCAAAACAAATATCGAGATACTCTCTTCGGCCTTTGAACTTGTATTCCAGGGCTGGTTCAACGCGAAGACGTCTATAAATCTCAAACCCCGTTTTTAACTGTACGCTTGCCTCAGAATAGTAAGCCCTGTCTGTCGATTGACAAAGAAAGTGGGAACGGATAATGTCATTCAGTACTCTGCTAACGGCCATAAACGGAATCCCTCCTCGAATGGATCGCGGACAAGCCCTAACGCCCACTAACCTGCGGTCGATGAACTTCACAATGACGCAGTGATGACCTCACCTCACCTGGAGGTCAATTCTTTCACTTTCACCAGTAATTCTCCGAAATGGGCTGGTTTGGCGAAGAAAGCGTCCGCTCCTAATTTCATCGCTAGGGAAACTATCCTCTCATCCCTCATACCAGAAAGCATGATGACCTTCAATTCGGGGTCGTCCTTCTTGATGATCTTCAGGACCTCAATACCGTTCATCCGAGGCATGTTGATACTAAGTATTACCAACTCAAACTTCTTGTGCCGAATCTTTTGTACCGCAATGTCCCCGTCGGGCGCTGTCTCTACGTCGTAACCCACTGAGGCAAACGCACTACCAAATAGCTCAAGCAGCGCAGATTCATCATCGACAAGCAGAATCTTTTTCCCGGTTTCTCCCCACGGGTTCATTGAAAGGGTCACATCCCCTTTCTGTGCTGTGTCGGGGGGGATGATCTGAGTACTTACCAGAGGTTTTGAGGACCTCATGGAGAGGTGTGCCGCGTGAGCAAGCTCCCTCACGCATCTCTCAACATCATGGTAAACCTCTGTGCCTGTAAATCGGAACACCCTCCATCCTTGTTCTTGAAGATATCTATCGCGCTTTGCGTCATATGTTCGCTGACGCTTGCTGGAATGGAATTCGTGTCCGTCGAGTTCGATTGCTAAACGGCTTGCGGGGATGGCAAAGTCTAAGCGATAACGCCCCACTGAGTATTGGGGCACGATCGACGTGACGCTCTCCGATTCCAATTCCCGTTGCAGGCATTGCCAGAATTGTTCTTCAATGGGCGATTCCGTAAAAGCGTTGGGGGTGCCAAAGTTCTTTCGATGGGAGATTGAAGCCCTTGAATGGCGTAGAATTGTTTTGTTGGCAGTTTCTTGATTTCTTTGTGTCTCCATCTCTGCAGCTCTTGCCATATCCTTGACACAAACCGTACATCGTTTTTGCGCCAATCCACCGATTATTCCGTGCCGACAGCGACGAAACGATATCAGCCAAGTTGTAGCAATCGCACTGGCGCAAAAACCCAAGTATCCACCGACAACCAAAGCAATCAACCCATAACCGAAATGCAAGTACCTTCTGTTGATGTAGTACTCCCCGATCAGACACAATACAAGGAGGGCCAAAAACAGCGCTTGAGAATTCGGCTTGGAGGACTTTTCTAAGTCCTGCATATGACCGCCTAAGGGAAAAAATGCCTTCAGTCGACGGAACCACTGGTCTGCTCCAACGAGCCTGCGTATCGTGGGTAAGATACCGCCCTGCTCGCGGAATAGCAATCTGGGGAATAGCGATCAACCGCGCATGTTGCCTCTCGGCCAGCATATCATTAGATTCTGGCAGCAAAGGCTCGACCCGGACTTGAGTGAGCTGGGATTGAGATGGAGAACCTCCGGATTCGAAAGATGATGGAGGTTTCACGTTTCATGTGGGGAAGGAAAGGCCAACGAGCACACTTCCCCGCCAATAACTTAAGTGGCTTGAATTACAGAGAATTCAGGAACTCGATGCTATGGGAATTCCATCGAAAGATAAGACACTCTCTCCACGTCTCTTCAAGAGACTGCGACCAGAAATCAAAGAGGGAACAATCCTCAGGCTTCTGTTCTTCGCCTGTTTCGTAGTAGTTGCCTTTAATGTTGAGAAAATCGGCTGGGCGTTGTCAGCAGTTTTGTTCTTCTTGATCTTGGTAGTTGGCGGTCTCGCACCTGTAAAGCCCAAGATGAAGAGTCGATCCTACCGTCTTGAGTTGATCATTGAACCCCATTGGTACGATATCTTTGAGCGCCTACTTCCTGGACTTCAGAGGGGCGAAGATCGAACTATTGTGAGGTTCCTCACTGACCTCAATGACCCGCGTCCCGACACACCATTCGTCAATCACGAGTTTGTTGTCTTTGAGCACTCCGATGGACTAAGAACCATCTGGCATGACAATAGCAAATCCTTTGTCCAAAGCGAGGAACTTCTTATCCGTTTGTTCGTTTACTGGGATACTGAAGAGCGGGCATCGAGAAGACTTGACGCGTTTGCAGCGAAAGATGAACTTTTTGCACAACTGATTTCCAAGCCACTCATGAAGAACAATCTTGTTAAACTCATGTGCAAACACGATCTTTCAAAAGAAGGTGAGCTATTGAAGATTCATCCAGTGGGTGTGAACTTTGCCGTTCACGGACCTATCGGCGACATCGTGGATGCTAAGCATCTGTGTTCAATTCCACATTGGGACATCATATCCTTTTTGACTGACCTAGACCGACACACTTCTGGGGGTGCTATGCATGGAATAAAGACCTTTCCCGAACACCTGCGAAAAAAATTTGCCAAAGAGGGCGTGGCTTATTGCGATGAAACGCGATTTCACAACATAGAATACAATTCGGAAATGGAATTCTCAGATCGGATTAGCAACTATGTCGATGAGAAGTGGAATAGAGAAAAAGGAGTAGTGATTTATTCATCTTATCTACGTCACCATTGGTTTTCGGCGAAGTACTTCTCCGTAGGTATGCATATACAGTTTTTTGACGAACCAGACGAGGAGATGCGCCAACTCTTACAATAAATTCGCTTTGTAAAGTGGAACACTGTCCATGTGTCCGTCAAACACGAACCTTGCAGATCGGTATTAATTGCCAGTCTAGAGGCCCGGACAGCAACCCCGTGTTTGGAGGGGGGTTGATGTCTTGATCACGTTCGTGAGTGGGATAATTCCTCTGATCCACCGTCGCGCCTCCTGATCGACCTGGAGAACGATGGAGCGACTCCAGAGGGCTGTATAAAGTGTAACAAGGACAAAAATGTGACGATACGTCTCTGCGGAGGCGATGAGCGTCAGATTGGCCACCGTCGCTGTCAACAGAAGCTGGAAGAGAGTCTTGGTTCTTCCAATATACCGCGCCTGACGCATCCCCAGTTGGCTGAGCCGGGCAATGCGGTGCTCAACTGCTTGCCGGAGTCTGTAGAGGTGTTTAAAGCGGGATGAGCGTTGCTCCCTCCTTGCATTCCTCAGGAGGTGTTCCTGGGGATGGAGTCGGAAGGTGCGGTGTTCCTTGCCGGGATGCTTGACGCACTGAGAAGCCAGCGGACATTTCCGACATCGGTTCTTCGGAAAGATAAAATCCCAGTAGTGCCCGCCGCTCGCCAGACGGGCGCCGCGACGGTACTTGGTCGTGCGGACTCCGTTCGGACATTCGACCGAGGCGTTACGGGGACTGACACGGAACTCGTCCTTGGAGAAGAGCCCCTTGCCGTGTTGAAGAACGGGTGCTTTGGCGACGAGGACTCTCTCGGCCTCCTTGAACTCCTCCCGGGTGGCTCCGCCACCGTAGGCACAGTCACCAAGGGTGAGCTCGACCGATGTGCCGGTGTTCTCTTCTGTTGTATTGACCAGATCGAGCGCCCCGCTCTTGTCATGGCTGTTGCCGGGGAGGACTTCGACGGCAGTAATAAGCTGAGATTCCACATCGACGGCGATTGCCGCCTTGTGGCCGTCGAAGCGCTGAGTCTTGCTCTTGCGTCCGTGGCGTTCTTCAGGATCATGGACCGAGACAATCCGGTCTTTGGCAACGCCCTGTTTGATCGCCGGGACACCGTCCTCTGTGCGCTCGATATCCTGGACCAGGAGTGAGGAGAGAAGCTCGGCCGCTTTGGTGATTTCCTGGCCTTCCGGGCTGTTTCTGGGGCATTTCTTCCGGGCAGCACGGGCAAGAATGAGGATCCTGTCGGCATCGGCAACAATACCAAGGAGAAAGACTTTGCGCTCGGACGGATCGTCCCAGTTGATTGCTACCGTCCCTTTGATACTCGACGAGAGATACCGGACAAGATCATGTCGACTGGCCCACCTCCCGACTCTGAGGCCTTCTCTTTTGGCCAGAGCGGTCATGAGCTTGACAATCCCGTCGGCAAGGAGGTTGTACGTATCTTTCACTGCTCCCCGGCCGAAGATGGGGGTGGTGTCCAGGGCGATCTTGATCTTGCGCGACTTCAGATAACCGACTTCCTTAGCAAGGTCAAGTGACTTCTTGAAGATATCGCCGGCCTTCTCGTGGATGACCAATTGCGAGCGGAACAGTTGCAGCGTGCTCTTGGCAAAGGGGCGTGAACCGACCGGGACACCGAGTGCGACCTGCCACCGGATATCAAAGTGTGCGCGCTCGGCCGCTTCCTCATCGGAGACCTTGTCGTAGATCTGAAGCAGGAGTCCCACCGCAAGGATGCTTGGGGGAGTAGCAGGTCGACCGTTATCCTTGCAGTACAGGAAGGCGAACTCCTCATCGGAGAAGATCTCATGCCGGCGCTCCGAGAGAAATCCGTAGAACGAATCTCGTCCCACAATATCGAGAAACTGATTATTACTATTGAGAAGCGACTCTTGTGCGTCACGTTTCTTGAACACGTTCAGGCCGGTTTTCATTGGACATCAGGTGTGTCCAACACATAACGCAATCATCATGCCACACACAAACTCACGCCGATGGTTTTCGGCTGCACCTCTAGCCCCCCTTCCTGGATATACCGCCTGATCTCGAGCAGAGTCCACCATTCCCAGTCGAGCTCTATCCCCGGTAGAAAAACGAAGGCGCCGAATTCTTCGGTGTCTTCCCATTTCTTCTCCCAAAGTGTGCGGTAGTGGGTGAAATTGGAGTAGAGATGTGCGATGATGGAGGAGTGGGTCATTAGTCAAACAATTCGTCTTCAATCATCTTCATCGATCGATTGACATAAAACATGTCGGGCTCATGCTTGGCGCCCCGAACTCGGATTTCATAATCTGGGTTCTTGGGATCCGTTGCGTTGAAGAGGATCAACCCAATCCCAAAAATCCTCGCCAACACATCCAGTCTAGCAATATCGTCTTCTGACGAATTTACTGGAACAACGATGTACGACTTATGACTGAACAGCCAGTACGCACACGCTTGGCCAAATGCGGTAATCAAACCTGATGTGTCCAGCTTGACTTCTGCCGAGACAATCTCCGTGGGAAATTTGACAATGTCACTCTTCTTTGGATCGCGAATACCTATCACATCTGGAGTGCCCCATTTATCCTTGAAGACATTGCCCCCTACAGCTATTGCTTTTGTGCACTCTTCGAGTTCGTTTACAAGGTAATCGGCAAAGGATTCATAGAAGTCTTCCTCCTTTACCTTCGTCACTTGGGTGACTGGAGGTTCTTGTCCTTCCGTATCTTGATACTCGGTGAGCAGATATAGACCGCGGGCAGGTTTCACCACCTTACGAGGTAGCTGGGCTTCCAGATTCCATATTGTTCCGTAGATGGTGTTCTTTGGGATATCTGGTAACGCTCCCGAGATCTTCTCCACCAAGGTTGTATAACGAATACCCTTTGGTGCTTCACCAATGAACAAAAGCGCTTTTTCAATTATTTCATCCTTGCGGGTCACGTCCATTTGCCTTTCGTATCAGTCGTTCCGTTAAGAATCCCATCTCTGTGGGTGAAGTTGGAGTAGAGATGGGTTGTGAGAGAGGAGCATTTCATTGCCACCTGAGATTCAATCTGACCTATCAACCTTCGAAAGTGTGGTACACGTAGTCTGGGAGTATCCCCATAATGGACTTCAGAGGTTCGATCGATCTTTTCCCTCGCATATCGACAATTTATGTTCATTCTCCATTATCGTTCAGCCTCCTACCTACCTCCCTATGAAGGTACCTTGCAATTAGAGGGAACATTCTGTTGAGGTTACCTATCGTCCCACCGTGTCCGCCAGCACGTCCACCACATTCGACAGGCAGATAGGTCTTCCAGATATTGAGTACGAAATCCTCCTCGTCGTTGGCATATTGTTTGACAAACTTCTTGAGTCTCTTCTCTTGAATACGGTCAGCCGAGAGCTTGTACGCGTCTGAGTCCAGCTTCACAAACATGTCAATCATCTCTGGATAAGCCAGAAAGAATTGGCGTAGTCCATAGAAATTCCTGTGGATATGACCCGAGAGTTGGTTTTTCCCGTTTGCGCGTTCATATACTTCTTTAGCTGAAACGCTCTTCAGCGAATGCAGCCAGTTCAGAAATCCGTCGTAGTCCCCAAAATGTCGTCGTTGCCCCGAGTGAAGACGTGGAAGGCGATCCTCATTTCTGACATTTCGTCGTAGTTCCGTTATTCTCTTTTCGTTCTGCTTGATGAATGCTTCAAGCATCTTGATTTCTACACGGTCCATCCGTTTACAGTACTTTGTTAGTCGCCGGCGCACAAAATCAACGGAAGAATGGCCGTGGCTGTACTGGAGCAATTCAAGTCCACCGCCAAATCCGCGTAAGGTGAGATTTGCACTCCCCACCAGTGCACCGCTCTTACCAACGTAGGCTTTTGCATGAGCATCGGGACTGCAATACAACTCTACGTTAGCTCCATGTCCCAGCCAAACATTGATGACATCGAGCAGTGCGTCTGGGGCAATATATCCCCGTTCCCATTCCGTCGTATCATCGAAGTCCAAACGACACATTATGCGGATATGTTTTGAAGATGTATTTATGCTCCTCAAGGCCCTTTCCGAGTAGAAGGCAGTTGCAATGTCCAATTCCGCTCCATTGAGGCCAATTAGAACCAGATCTTTCAGCACAGGCCCAACTATAAGCGACATTTAGTCCTCCGATGCAAGGCTCTGGTAAGGTATAGTGACTCCGGTCCACTTTGCATTCATAGGAATTTCCAGTCCGTTAAATCGCGTTCGTTGTATTTGTATGTCTTCTTGTCGTTGAACCTCCAACTGCCACCATTCCAAATAACAATTCCACCAAAAAGGTTCTTACCGGCTTTCCTCTCAGTTTCAATGTACTTAGCTAAGCCTTCAGCTTTAGCCGTTGCGTCCTTCGCCGTGATCCCTGCTTTTGTGTCAAACAATCCAATACGCCCGTCCTTGAAGTGCACAATCCAGTCCAGATAGAAGGGTGATTCCACATCATACTCGACATACGGGATCGCAAAATATGTACCGTCACGTTGTCCGTTCTTGAACCACCAATCAATCTCTCCGGTTTTTGATTCGAGATAAGAGACAAACTCCTTTTCCGGCCCGGAAGCTCCTTTAGCTTCGAAAAACGGATCTGAAGCACTTAACCGGACCTCTCGAAGACTGTAATCATTACTGAAAGTCATGAATTTTGGTACTTCCCATTTTTCATCGACGACAAGTTCCTTTTGGCCATGTTCAATGTCTTGTTTGTAGATTTCCTTCGCTCGATTTATCACGTCGATGAATAGTTGTTGATTTGCCGGAGAAAGTACTATCATCTGGGCTTTGATGCCCCCATACTCAAACATTGTTGGAAACTCGTGGAGCAAGAAACGATAGATCGAGTCTTTGATTCTTCCAATAGAACGTTTCTCCGGAGCAAACGGCGTGAGGTGGTCACGGACAAAAAGGTCAAAGAGGATTTGTATTTCTTTCTCAGTTTGCGAGATCTGAACCGTTGCGCCGGAATGTTCCTCGAACGAGTCCATATTCTTCGAGAGATGTTCGAACGGTTTGTCCAGGTTGCTTACGAGGCCATCGGTAATAAGCGTTGTTTGGACGTTCTCAACATTCGTGTTGATTCGTGGGGCAACCTTGAGTTCTTTGGCCGCGTGCAGAAAATCTAAAATGAACTTGGGGCTCAATCGTGTTTCTTCTCTGAACCGTTTTGAGTGAACAGAACGAAGAGCAATATCCTCGTAGAGGGGTTTGCGTTTAGAGGAGTTAATCGTCAGATAAGAGCTGGCGATCTCTTCCTGAATGGCAATATCGCTCAGATTTGTGTACACAATTCCAATATTGAGTTCGTCTGCATCATAATGCTTCAACTCAGGCATTCTCAGAATTCTGCCGACGGTTTGAATCGAGAACGTAATGCTCCTCCAATCGCGGAAGAGGACAAGAATGCTCGCCCGCGGGCAATCCCACCCCAAAGCAATTGCCTGTTTGAATATCATTACGTCGACATCGCCGTCGTTCTTCGTGATATTGTCGAGATTAGCTTTATCTTCTGACAAATAGATTGCGAGCCGGCCATTGTCAGTTGTGACGGAGTGATTCTCTTTCAGAATGCGAACAACCTCTTGCTGCATATCTTCCATGCCTTGGCGTCTGTCGGGAAGCTGAATCAACATCAAGGGATTAACAGTTGACCCAAAGGCCTCTAACGTCGCTTTCTGTTCCTGGCGTTTCTCAAGACCAACCTTGATGATAAGTTCATTTGTCGTTTCCGCTGCGCCACTAAGTATTTGGATCTCTGTTCCTCGCTGCTGTCGAACAATGTTCTTGAAACCGGGATTCAGAGCAAGTTGTTTCTTGATCATGCCTTCGGCGATTACCTTTTCACGGTAGACTTTTACGAGCTCGTCTCTTTGTATCTCCGGAGTGGCGGATACATCGATAGCAATCTTGGGCTGTAACATCTGAATCAGGCCCAAAGACGTTTCCGTGGATGCTCCAAAATGACTTTCATCTATGATCAGAATTACTATTCTTCCTCGATCTACCGTATTGGCGATGATGTGGGAAAGGTTAAAGTCTGTCTCGTTCTCTCTGATATAGATGTTGTCTGCTTTGTTAATGCTTTCCCAATTCAAAAAGAGAATTTCATTTTCCCCAATTGCCATGTCGGCCAAGTCTTCAAAGTTCGAACATCGCATCGCCTTTGTGTCAAAGTAATGTCCTTCGAGCTTTTGCTTGCTCTGAGTGTGAAGCTGACGGGGCGCGGTCCAGACGAATGAGAACTGTCGCCCATCTTCTCGATTATCTACCAACTCCTTTAGAAATTCAGCCATAATAACTGTCTTACCTGAACCAGTGGGGGCTTCAAAGACAATGGTCTTGTTGCCCTGGAGTTCAAGCAAGCTGTTGGCCGTCCCTTTTAGTTTCTCAATAGCTTCCAGTTGGTATTGTCGTAATTGCATTATTGGTAGATCCTCCGATACGCACGCAGGATGGCTTCTGGGATTGAACAGACCCTTACGTTTTTTACGTCAGCGAACTCGTCAGCGAAATCATCATCACCAAGAGAAAAGATGTAAACACTAATATGCCCCTTAACCTTGGCGATCACCTTCTTAAATCTAGGAATCGATAGCTGGTCGAAGATGATACCAGTAAAATAGTCTTTGTTTGAAAATAGTTTTATTGTCTCATCGGCCGACTCTACATCAAAGGTGTTCTCACGAAGACACAGCATCTCAACTGCTTCTTTTGTAAGAAGTTCTTTGTTCCTATCGGTTTGCTCGGAGGGCACGAACGACGTTTTAAAATATTTCAGATTTGCCGGAATACCGGTAATGTCCGGATAGTCAGGGTGACCTTCAACGACCTTCTTTATCCTCGGAAAGCAGATCTTTTGTGCGATGTTGTTCTCGTTGTTGGTGCACAAAATGAACCGTCTCTGTCCGCCGTCTTCTTTGTTGAGTATCATGACAGCGTGGCCAGTCGTTCCTGAGCCAGCAAAATAGTCTAGTACGACCGCATCTTTTCTTTCGTACAGTATAGGCGCAATACAATCATACGTGGTGAACACTGATTTCGGAAAGTCAAAATCCGTATCTGGTACGAGGTCGTGAACCAACTTTGTTCCATTCTCATTAGCGTCGTAGCGACTGTCTTGCCACACTGTCCTTACAGTTCCAAAATCCTTACCGATTTCAATTTCGTAACCAGTCTTGGTTTGCTTAGCTCTAAGGAGATGTTGAACTTCTTCAACGGATTGCCTTGCGTATCTCCATTTTCTCTCTATTGCCTGTCTGTCAATTGGATAGACGAAATATTGGGAACCTTTTCTTTCTATCTGCTTAGCTGGATGGATGCCGTTTGGTATGACGTCACCGAATCCATTTACTTTGCCGCCTTCTACAATTATCGGATAGAAACAATTCTTAGCATCAGTCCTTAGAGATTCACCGCCGTTGTCCCTCAAATTGCGCCAGTCTATTTCTTCCTTGCGGATTCTTCTAGGACCAATTACTTTGAGTCCTTTTCTGAAGACGAAATAGGCGTATTCGTGGGTGTACGAAAAGTTGCTCCCTTGGATGCCTCGGGGATTGTGTACAATGGTTACGCAATGCAGTTCGTGTTCTTTGAAAGTTTCTTCCAACAATAATCCAAGGCGATCCCGCTCATTCTCGTCAATAGCACAAATCAGTACTCCATCCCTAGTTAAGAGCCTCTTCGCCAACCTTAACCTATTGGACATCATGGAAAGCCATTTACTATGGCGATAGGCGTCGTTGATGTCCACATAGTTGTTGTTGTATTTCCAATCCTTAGCGCCTGTATTGTACGGCGGATCAATATAGATTACATCTATTGCTCCTTCATGCGTATAAGCAAGGACCGAAAGGGCGTGAAAGTTGTCGCCCTCGATAAGAATATTGAAAGGTCTGTCGCGATCGGCGTTTAACTCTCTTGATTTCACTTCCTTGAGCACAGGGAGCTTGCCTTCCGCGTCAGCTTCGAATCTCTCCTTGGTTCGTTCCACATCCCAAACCAACCCATATTGTTGTCGTTTCTCTAGGGCTTCAATCCGATTAGTCAATTCCTCTCTCGACCAGCCCACATATTTGTTCTTGTTTGCCAATAGAATCCTCAGTGTCTCATAGTATTTGGGAATTGAAATAATAGAGAACTTACCAAACTCGTTCGTCTGCTATCTCCGTCATGAACCTGCAACGCAGGCAAGGCTGCCGAAAACTAATACTAAACTTCTCTTTCTCGGATAGAATGGGACGTGAAGAGAGGCAGTTAGAGGTTTGAGGTTGATTCCGTGCGTGTAACTCACCTCACGAAGAGCCTAACTCGTTGGTCGCGAATCAACGAAGAAAACTCGCCATCAACGGGTTCGATTGCCAAGCAACTGGAGTCTGTAACTATTGCTACCGTCCTACTATACGATCGTTTCACCTGAATCTAGCCCAATTCCACGGGAAATGCAATTTGTTGACCACCTCGAGAGTGCGAGGAAAATTTCCAAACAAAAAAAGTCCAGGCATCACTTTCCCCCGATCCTGGCGCAACCGCCCCCTCTTCGCGACATTTATCCCCCCGCAATCTCCTCTTCCAACCTCTTGATCTCCGCCTCCAGTGGCTTCAGCTTCTCCGCACGCATCTTTTGAAGCTCTTCCTGGGGAGTCGATTTCTCCATCATTTCAATCAAACTTCTGGCCCCACGGTATTCACGTTTCAGGCCCTCTAAACGCTTCTGAAGCTCGCTTGCGTCCGTCATTGTTGCCCCATGCGTGATTGCTTCACAAAGAGATACGACATATTTGTCGTTTTCGCAAGAGGCGTTGGAGCCGAAACATGAAAGATGCGTGAGCAATAAAAAACGTTGCATTGCGCCCAACGGGATCTTACGGGGGTCTGCGAACTCGAACGTCGTACAGAACTTCTGCAGGATGGTGGAGCTAGCCGAAGTTGGACAGTTTGATTGAGAAAATGGTGGTTCCGGGTCGCATTCGGCACTTTTGTCCAAAAGTTTGCACTACATTTTGTGTTGCATTGCCAAGCGCAGCGGCGGCCGCAAGTTCAGTTGATCGAGAAGGATTGCCAGATGCTTCTCCGGTTTCATGACACAACGCAGCCGAAGTTCG
>Ga0182011_10002630_pt1 | contig 15076 bp, 15 predicted proteins | sample 711E1DmetaG_FD_120481 | JGI IMG/M metagenome (GOLD analysis project Ga0182011, IMG submission 120481) | Permafrost microbial communities from Stordalen Mire, Sweden - 711E1D metaG | ecosystem: Environmental > Terrestrial > Soil > Wetlands > Permafrost | place: Sweden: Stordalen | collected... | reverse complement strand
GGCAAACAGGAATTGTTCACCCACCAAGCGCCACAGATGCTTAAAACTCTCCGTGAAATGGCGCTTATTCAAAGCACTGAATCCTCCAACCGCATTGAAGGCATCACTGTCGCCACCGACCGCCTGCGTCCGCTCGTTCTTGGCAACGCCCGTCCCAAAGATCGTTCCGAGCAGGAAGTTCAAGGCTACCGTCTCGCCTTGAACGAAATTCACACACGGCACGAAAAGCTGCCCATCACCCCGGACACTCTCAAACACCTTCACGCCCTCTGCCAGGGCGCGAGCGGCGACGCCGGGCAATTCAAACGCATTGACAACGAAGTGGTCGAACTTCGGCCCGGTGCCGCGCCCATCATCCGTTTCAAATGCGTTTCGGCGAAGCAAACGCCCGCTGCCGTGGACGAACTCTGCCTGCTCTATCGCCACGCGCTCGATCAGGACAACATCCCTCCGTTGATTGCCATTGCCTCACTCGTGCTGGACTTTCTTTGCATCCATCCCTTCCGAGACGGCAATGGTCGCGTCTCGCGTCTGCTCACGCTGCTCGCGCTTTACCAGCACGGTTACGAAGTCGGGCGTTACATCAGCCTTGAACGCCTCGTCGAGGAGTCCAAGGAAGACTATTACGAAGTGCTCAACCGCAGTTCGAAGCACTGGCACGAAGGCCGTCACGAACTGACGCCGTGGATGAACTTGCTGCTCGCCGTCATCCGCCGTGGCTACGCCGAGTTTGAAAAGCGTGCAGGTCAGGTCAAAGTACCGCGCGGCGCAAAAACCGCGCTGGTTGAAAACGCCATCAATTCCTTTCCGGCACAGTTCACCATCACAGAACTTGAGCAAAAGTGCCCGGGCGTCAGCCGCGACATGCTTCGTTATCTGCTCAACCGTTTACAGCAGCAGAAGCGGATAAAGTGCGTCAAGCTTGGGCGTAACTCATTGTGGCAAAAGATGTAAGACCGGAATTGCGTAATGTCGCCAAAACTGCGTAATAAACTAGGTAATAACTGAAAGTCCCGGCTGCAACCGCTCCATGCCGCGACTTGCCGCCCTCCTTGTCGCGTCGTCTCGTCGCGCCGAAATCAGATGTAGGCGGAAGCTCTGTGAAGACGGACGCTTTCCGCCTTCCGATTTCCGTCTTCCGTCCTCCGTCCTCCGCCCTCCGACTTCCGTTTTCTATTTGCGAAAGCTCCCCCTCGGCTTACGATGCTGTCAATCTGCATGGATATGGGAAACAGCCAAAGCCGATAACTGATCAACTCAATGTCCAAAAAAGAAGCCCAAGCCCGTATCAAGATAAACAAGCTGTTGGAGCTTGCGGGTTGGCGGTTTTTTCCTGATGCGAACGGCCCGGACAACATCATCTGTGAGCATCGCACGACCAAGAAGGTTTACTCCCCGTCCACGGTATTTGGCGACGATTTTGAAAAAGCACCTAATGGCTTCATCGACTATCTCCTTTTGAATCTGGAGAAACGGCCCGTTGCTGTCGTTGAAGCGAAGCGGGAATCAATTCATCCGCTCGAAGCTAAAGAACAAGCACGCGATTACGCCAAGAGTCAGGGTGTGCGCCACATTTTTCTCTCGAACGGCCAGCTTCATTACTATTGGGATCTGACACACGGCAATCCAACCCGCGTTTCGCATTTCCTCTCGCTCGAACAACTTGGCGAAGCATCGCGCTGGAATCCTGACCCACAAAAGCTCATCGAAGCGAAACTGGATGAAAACTATATTGCCGTGTCACAAGACGCCGGCTGGCTGAATTACACGCCCACGCAACGCGAAACCGTTCGCCTCGATCAGAATATTAAGTTGTTGCGCGATTACCAAGTCGCTGCCGCCATCGCGCTGCAAAAATCATACGCGAAAGGAAACAACCGCTTCCTGTTTGAAATGGCCACCGGCACGGGCAAAACGCTTTTAAGCGCCGCTATCACTAAACTTTTCATCCGCTCCGCGAACGCCAATCGCGTTCTCTTTCTCGTTGATCGCATCGAATTGGAAAATCAGGCGCACCGCGCTTTTACGCATTACCTCGCAAAGGACGGCATCTCCACCGTCATCTACAAGGAACAGCGCGACGACTGGATGAAGGCGCAGGTCGTCGTCACGACGATTCAGAGCTTGAGCGCGGGCAATCGTTTTCTCACGCAATTTTCGCCCAACGATTTTCAACTCATCATTTCCGACGAAGCGCACCGTACCATTGGCGGCAATAACCGCGTCATCTTTGATTACTTCATCGGTGCGAAACTCGGTCTCACCGCCACGCCCAAGGATTATTTACGCGGCATTGACGCGGACAGATTACGCGAGGATGACCCGCGCCAGTTGGAATTGCGCCTATTGCTCGACACTTACAAAACTTTCGGCTGCGAGAATGGCCAGCCGACATTCCGGTTTAGCCTCGTCAACGCTATCAATCACAAGCCGCCATATCTCGTTAATCCCTTCGCCGTGGATTGCCGGACGGACATCACCACCGAACTGCTTTCTAAATATGGCTGGTCGGTTCAACTCGACACGAGAGAAGATGACGACGAAGACGAAAAAACCTTCTACAAACGCGACTTCGAGAGAAAGTTTTTCTCGCCTGCAACCAATAAAGCTTTCGTTAGCACATTTCTCGCGAACGCCAAGCGCGATCCGCTCACCAACGAGATTGGTAAGACCATCATGTTCGCCGTCAGCCGCCATCATGCGCGCAAATTGACAAAGCTGTTGAACGACGAAATCGAAAAACTTCATCCCGGCAAATATCAATCCGATTTCGCGGTGCAGGTCACGTCGAACATTCCTCACGCACAAGACATGACCAAGAAATTCGACAGCGAGCGTAACGCGCTGAACGGCAAGACACGCTTCAAACCTGATTTCACCGACTACCACAGTTCCCGCACCCGCGTCTGCGTTACCGTCGGCATGATGACCACCGGCTACGATTGCGAAGATTTGCTGAACGTCGTTCTTGCCCGCCCGATTTTTTCTCCGACTGATTTCATTCAAATCAAAGGACGTGGCACGCGGCTTTACACGTTCAAGCACAAACAGGACGGGCAGAAAATCAAGGCCAACAAGGACAACTTCTATCTCTTCGACTTCTTCGCCAACTGCGAATATTTCGAGAAGGATTTCGATTACGGTAAAAAGATCGAGCCGCCAAAAGTTGGCAGCGGTGGTGGAAATGGAGGCGGCGGGAAACTCACAACCGATTTCACTTGGACCGGGCCGGATGAACTCAAGGAAAAGAAAACGGAGCAAGTCGGCTTGCAAGGAATGAAGATTGACCGCGAAGCTTTCTCCCGCAGCTTCGAGGAAAAGACCCGTGAAGAAGTCGTCAAACATCCCGAATTGCAGGAAGCCGTCGAATCCGGCAACTGGTCGCGCGTCGAAGCTTTCGTTCGTGAAAACATTTTTGACCGCCCCAAGGAATATTGGAACACGGAAAAACTCCGCGAAGCTTACGCGGTTGATCGCCGTCTGCCACTTCGGGAAATCGTTCAAAAGGTTTTTGGCGTCATCACGCGCTTTCCGACGAGGCAGGATTTAGCGACAGAAGACTGCGAGCGTTTCCTTTCCGTCGAGGGCGTGGATGGCACAAAGGTTCACGAACTCCAGACGCTCTTCACTGCCTATCTGCTTTACCCAGACGTGCGCGCCGCCGTGGACGCGGGCAAGTTCTCCCAACTCACCACTGACGCGCGCCTGAATCTAAAAGAACTCAAAGCCCTTGGTGAACCACAGCGCAAACTCGCGCTCAACTACATCAAGGACAACATCGTCATTAACAAATACCTCGCGGAATAGAATTTCATGCTCACTGCCGAAACCAAACGCCGCATCCAGAGCGCCCGTGACATTCTCGTTGGCCAGTTGCCGTTGCCCACCGATCAGGTGGAACTCATCACCATCGCCCTCATCTACAAATTCATGGACGATATTGATGAGGAATCGCGTTCCATCGGCGGCAAGGCGTCCTTCTTCACCGGCGACCTCCGTGACCTTTCCTGGCGTCACATCATCAGCAACACCTTGAGCGCCGACGCCCGCGTCATCAAACTCACGCAGGGCATCGAAGCCATCAGCGACCCGAAGAACACCCAGATTCCCGAACTGTTCAAAAGCATTTTCCGCAACGCCTTCCTCAAGTTCCGCGACGGGCGCACGCTCAAACTCTTCCTCGACGAAATCAACGGCTTCACTTACGACCATTCCGAGGAACTCGGCAACGCCTTTGAATTCATACTTGAAAGCATGGGCGTTCAGGCCGACAACGGCCAGTTCCGCACCCCGCGCAACATCATCGAATTCATCGTGGACGTGGTTGACCCGCAGAAAGACGAAACCATTCTTGACCCCGCCTGCGGCACGGCGGGCTTTTTGATTTCCGCCTACAAACATATCATGGCCGCGAACACCTCCGCGAAAGCCGCCGAAAAAAATCCGCACGCGGGCGATCTGCTCAAAGGAAATCAGCGCGACAAGCTCACGTGCAACGTCGTCGGCTACGACATCACGCCGCTCATGTGCCGCCTCTCACGCGTCAACATGTATCTCCACCATTTTTCCAATCCCGTCATCCACGAATACGACACCCTCACCAACAAAAACCGCTGGGATGACAAGTTCGACGTTATCCTTGCCAATCCGCCCTTCATGACGCCCAAGGGCGGCATCCGCCCGCACGACCGCTTTGCCATCTCCGCCAACCGCAGCGAAGTCCTCTTCGTGGACTACTTCGCCGAGCACCTGAATCCCGCCGGACGCGCCGGTGTCATCGTGCCGGAAGGCATCATCTTCCAGAGCCAGAACGCCTACAAGGAACTCCGCCGGATGCTCGTGGACGGATTTCTCTGGGCCGTCGTATCGCTACCCGCCGGCGTGTTCAATCCCTATTCCGGCGTCAAGACCAGCATCCTCATCCTCGACCGCACTCGCGCGAAACAAAATGACGAAGTGCTGTTTGTGAAAGCGGAGAACGACGGCTTTGGCCTCGGCGCGCAGCGGCGGGAAATTGAACTGAACGATTTGCCCGAAGCGTTGAAAATAATTCAAACGTGGAAGCGCGACCACAAAGTTGCCGATGGAAAATTGGCGCACGCCATCTCCCGCAAACGAATCCTCGAATCGCCCGACATCAGTTTGTCCGGCGACCGCTACCGCGCAATCGCCGTTCGCGGTAAAGGCAACTGGCCGGTAGTGAAATTGGGCGACGTGTGCAAATTAGAAAAAGGAGCGAGTTTCACAAGGGCGCAAGCAAAGCCCGGTTATGTTCCTGTGGTTGCTGGAGGACAAACTCCCTCTTGCTATCACGCAGAGGCTAATCGTCAACCACCGGTCATCACGGTCAGCGCATCTGGCGCATACGCTGGCTTCGTCAATTATTTTGAAGTCCCAATCTTTGCTTCCGATTGCACAACGATTGTTTCGCTGGATGAGCAGAAAGTGAAGACGCGGTTTGTCTTTGAAATTCTCAAAGGAAAACAGGATGCAATCTACGAAACACAGAAAGGCATGGCTCAACCGCACGTTTATGCGAAAGATTTAATCGCATTTGAAATCCCGTTGCCGCCGATAGCGGAGCAGGAGCGGCTGGTGGCGGAGTTGGAGGGCTACCGCCGCGTCACCGAATCCGCCCGCCAAATCCTCGCCCACTACAAACCCACCCTCCGCCACGATCCCACTTGGCCAATGGTAAAACTCGGTGACGTTTGCACAATTAACCCATCCAAAAAAGAATTGGGCGAACTTGATACAAAATTAGACGTGAGCTTTGTTCCGATGTCTGTTGTGCAAGAAGACCACCCAACATTCAGTCCGACGGAAACCAAGAAGTTGGGTGAAGTCATCAAGGGATACACATTCTTCCGAGACAATGATGTTCTCGTCGCCAAGATCACACCTTGTTTCGAGAATGGAAAAGCTGCAATTGCTCAAAACTTGCACAACGGAATTGGTTTCGGGTCAACGGAGTTTATTGTCATTCGCGCTGACAAGAAAAAGCTACTTCCAGAATTGATATATTTGTTTGTGACTTCAGAGATGTTCCGTAAAGGCGGCAAAATGCACATGACCGGCACGGCTGGTCAACAACGTGTTCCCACTTCGTTCGTTGAAAGTTTTGAAATTCCAGTTCCCCCGCTGGCCGAGCAACGGACGTTGGTGGCGGAGTTGGAGGCGGAGCGAGCGCTCGTGGAGGCGAACCGGGAACTGGCCGTGCGCTTCGAGAAGAAATTGCAGGACGCTCTCGCCCGCATCTGGGGCGAGCCGAGGTCTGAGGCGGGGAAATGAAAAAATGACCGCGTAAATGGTTGATAATAAATTGATTACAAACAGGTTAAGTAAATTGAACAAAATAATTATTGTATTTGTCTCAAAAAGTATCATATGATACCAGAAATGAGACGCCGCCGACATGCAACAAAGGCCATCCAATCGAGAATTATGCAAGAAAATTGCAGATGCGTTGACGGCCATACGCGGTGGTAAGTTTACACAGGTTGTTACCAAGCACATTTATGGCGATTTGGCAGACCTGGAACTGGATTCGGCAGAGGAACAACTTCCCGGCCTGCTAATCGAATTACTAGAGGAAATTCAAACCATTGGCCCAATTAAATGCTATGCGGGCGACAAACCACCACAACGGTCATACGAGCCGGAACTTTATGGCTTGGAGCTTTGGTCCTACAGTTGGCACAGTGAACGCTTGAGTAGGCAAATGTATCTGAAGTTTGCGTTGAAGAAAGAGCACTATATTTATGTGGACTGTCACCGGGACAATCCACGCGAAGTTTAAGAATATGATCTGCATCAAATGCGAAAACGAGGTTTTTGCCGAAAAACCGAGCGCCGTGATTGAACAGGAGTTCAGGGGCGAACGGTTGAAGGTGAAAATGACGGCGTCGGCATGCACCAAATGCGGCTGGACGACTTTGTCGCTGGGGCAGACTGACGAACTGCGCCGGCTCACCGCCGATGCTTACCGCGAGCAACACGATTTGTTGACCAGCGTGCAGATAAAAGCCATCCGCAAATTGCTGGGCAAGAACCAGCGTGAATTTGCCGCCTTCCTGGGTGCGGGCGAAGCCAGCGTGAAACGGTGGGAAACTTGGTTGGTGCAGGAAAAAAGCAGCGATCAACTGATTCGCATGAAATGCGAGAAGGAGATTCGCAACGAATTGATTAAGAATATTCCCACGACGGTTTGGGTTTCCGCACCCTATGTGAATATTGCTGCTTATTTTAATGTTCCGACCGCACCCGCGAAACTCGAACGCCCACCAAGGCGGGCGAAGCGGACAGTTGAAAATTTTCCGGATACCAACCTTGCAATCGAAACCGATAATTGTATCGCAGCCAATGAAGAACTCGCCCTTGCAGCTTGAACGGTATTACCTCAATTCAGTGCATCTGGATATAGATGACACCGTGGAGTTGAAGCAAATGCCGGAAATGCAATTGGAATCAACTGTGGGATTGGCAGGACACGAGAAAGATGCTCGGCGTTGGAAGGTGACACTCACGGTCAACTTTAAGCCCGTTGACACAGCAATCGTTCTCTACAAGGGCATCATCAGCTTCACCGGATATTTTGTGGTTGATCCTTCGTACCCGGAAGCAAGAGTTAAATTCTTGGTTGAGACCAACGGGCCGAGCGTATTGTTTGGTGCCGTGCGTGAGATATGCGCCAATCTGACCGCTCGTGGGCCGTGGCAGATGTTGATGTTGCCAACCCAATCGTTCTACAATCCACCCGCGCCCGCAAAAACGGCAGAGAAAAAATCCGACGCTGCAACTTGACCCGTCTTTGTAAAGGGGTCAGTCCTCACTATTGACACATTTCTCCCCTGCCCGGCACGGCTCTGCCGTTCCAAGGTAAAAGGATGAATGAAGAATGAAGAAAATCCGTGTCAATTCGCGTAATTAGCGGATAAAAACTTTTGCGTGTTTAGCGTAGTTCGCGGTTGAATTCCTTTCATCGCCGTTACACTTCCGTCTTCGTCCCGCATTGCGGGGCTTCCGTCTTCGTCTCGTGTTACGGGACTACGCCGGACAAGTCGCCGGACAAGTCGGCGCGACAAAAAAATATGAGCCTGACAGCCAAACGCCAACGTGGGATTTCACGCTCTGGATAACGGCGATCCTTTAGAATCAGGGCATTTGTTCTTGTTCAAACTCAAGGGGAACATTAACAAAATTGCGGGAGGCGGATTTTTTATCGGTTATTCCAAACTGCAACTCTCAGTTGCGTGGAATATCTTTGGCGAACACAACGGCGCTGCATCGTTTCTGGATTTTTCAAATTCGATCCGCACGTATATGACCGCAGCAAATGCGGACTCACCTGATCCGCATATCGGTTGCATCATTCTCACACAGCCATTTTTCTGGCCGGAAGAATTATGGATGTCGCCTCCAGCCGACTGGAGCAGGAATATTCTTCGTGGGAAAACGTATTTAACGGATACAGAATCTGGACGCCGTTTATATGGAGCGGTGATGGAACGACTCCAATCGCCTGCCACCGCTGAACCGGCGTTACATGAAGCACGATACGGTAGACCAACTCTTGTTCAGCCCCGACTCGGTCAAGGTGGGTTTCGATATGCGGTCACAGAACGATACGAGCGGCGTTGTGCCATGACTGGCGAACGCTCGCTTCCGGCACTGGAAGCCGCGCATATCAGGCCGTACAGGGAAAACGGCCCGCACCGCGTATCAAACGGGTTGCTATTGCGCGCAGATCTCCACCGGTTATTTGATACCGGATACGTCACGATTACCCCCGATCTTCACATCGAAGTGAGCAAATATCTTAAGGAGGATTTCAGCAACGGTCGTGACTATTATGCGATGAATGGCAGGCCATTGATTGTGTTACCGTATCAGGTTCAGGACAAACCTAGGCACGAGTTTGTGCAGTGGCATAACGAACACATCTTCCGAGGATGAATCCAAGATGAAGTTTCAACAACGTTGGACAAAGACGGAGCTAAAGACGTTGCGGGCAAAAGTGGATGTGCTGGTTGCGAATGTGGAAGAAGTGGCAGAATGGTTGCAGGAATACCGCATGGCTTTGATTACTGCAGCGGTGACGGGAAAGATTGATGTAAGGGCGGAGAAGAGGTAGTTTTTTGATATGAACCGCGTTGCCATTAAACCAGAGTTGTTGCGATGGGCGTGTGAGCGCGCCGGATTCGCCATCGCGGATCTGGAGTACAAATTCCCACGGTTGGCCGCTTGGGAGCGCAACGAGGCGCAACCGACGTTGAAGCAAGTCGAGACTTTTGCCAAGGCCACCCATACTCCCATCGGTTATCTCTTTCTTCAAGAACCGCCTGTTGAGAAAGTTCCCATTCCCGACTTCCGCACAATTGACAATGAGTATCTTGGGCATCCGTCTCCCGATTTGCTGGAGACAATTTATATCTGTCAGCAACGCCAAGAATGGTATCGGGATTATGCGCTTTCCATGGGGGAGAAACCGTTGCCTTTTGTTGGATCCGCCAACGTACAGGATGACATTGTTGCGACGGCAGCACACATTCGTACCGCACTGGGCTTTGACGTAAATGAACGCCGCCGGATGCCAACGTGGACCGATGCTCTGCGGCATTTTATCGGGCAGGCGGACGATTTAGGGATTATGGTGATGTGTAACGGAGTGGTTCACAACAACAACCATCGACACCTAGATCCCAAGGAATTTCGGGGCTTTGCGATGGCAGACGATCTTGCTCCGCTGGTGTTCATCAATGGCGCGGATACCAAGGCCGCCCAGATGTTTACATTGGCTCATGAACTGGCTCACATCTGGATAGGGGAGTCCGCTGTCTCTGATTCCCAACCCGCTCTGGTGCCGGAACAGGACATCGAGCGCTGGTGCAACCGGGTAGCGGCGGAACTGCTCGTTCCGCTCGCTGCTGTGCGCAAGGAATATAATGACGATACCGAATTGAAAGACGAAGCCAGTCGTTTGGCGCGTTATTTTAAAGTGAGTACTCTCGTCATTTTGTGTCGCATTCACGATACAGGCAAACTCTCCCGCGAAGAGTTCATGAAGGCTTACGAAGAGGAATTGGAACGCTTGCGGGCGATTCCAAAGGGAAGCGGTGGCAACTTTTATCTGACCCAGGCCGCGCGAGTCAGCAAGCGCTTTGCGGCTGCACTCGTTGCGAGCACATTGGAAGGACAGACTCTTTATCGTGACGCTTTTCGGATGCTTGGTTTTTCGAAAGTTACGACCTTTCAAGAACTGGGGCGCAGTTTGGAGGTGGGTGCCTAATGGCCTATCTCCTGGATGCGGACGTTTTTATTCAGGCCAAAAACCTTCACTATGGCCTCGATTTCTGTCCCGCATTCTGGGATTGGCTCATTGCATCCAACGTTGCCAACCGGGTTTTCAGTATCGAAAAGGTCGGTGATGAAATCGCCGCCGGTGATGATGAATTATCCGTCTGGGCTGAGGCTCGTGGAGAAGCCTTCTTTTTGAAACCGGATACCGCAATGCTGCCAGCACTTGGCACGGTCAGCGCTTGGGTTACGGGACAGGGATATGAACCTGCTGCCGTGAATACGTTCCTTCAGGTTGCTGACTATTACCTCATAGCCCATGCGCTTGCCCATGGACATACGGTCGTGACACATGAAAAAGCCCAGCCCTTGGCAAGGAAGATCAAAATTCCCAATGTTTGCATAGGTCTTAAAATCAAGTGCATCACTCCGTTCGAGATGTTGCGCAATGAACGCGCCCGGTTCGTCTTAGCGACATAAAAGGAAAGGGGTCAGTCTAAGCAATTTTCAATAAACGGATCAGTCCTTACTACTGACACATTTCTCCCCTGCCCGGTTTGATTTTGCCATTTACTTCCAGTCATTTTAGATAAAGGCTTGATTGAGAATGATTTAGTTCGGCACCTCACCTTTGGCCCAATGGCTTCCCAAGCCCGCCACAAGATGGATGCCCCAAGTTTTGAAATCGCTTCGCGAAACGTGGTCCCCGTTCGAGGCGGAGAGGAAATCGGCGAGAAAGCGTGAGAATTATGAGCCTGGCAGCCAACGGCGACCGGAAATCCACCGGCAGCAACTTTGGTTGCGCGTTGCGTTGTGAATTTTTCCCCCAATCCTTTTCCCAATCATCCAGCGACGGCACGGTGACTTCGGCATGTTTCGAGTAGGCGTAACAGCGTCTTGCGTTGTCACACGACTTGATACAGGGCTGTGCGCGACGAAGGCAGAGGAGTGGAGTGCGGGCTTTATATCTTCATGCAATTCTTTGGTAGGGTTATACCCCATAGCACCCCCATAGCAACTTGCACTACGGTCGAACTGAAAACGAAACATAAAACAAACAAAATTATGAACCAATACAAAAATCCAACCTGGTGGACCAATGAAAATGATTCCGCATGGGAACGCACTAAAGCTGCGTTCAAGCGGGATTGGGATCAAACCAAGCATGATATGGGTGGGAAGCAACCGGATACGGATCAACAGGTCTCCGATACTGTAAAGCAAGCTTCCGGCAAGGAAATCATTCCGCCGCGCGGCATACCTGCTTGGGACAAAGCCGAGCCAGCCTACCGCTTTGGTTATGGCGCTCGTTCATATTACGGCAAAAAATATTCCAAATGGGATGACCAGTTGGAAAACGAATTGAAGCGCGACTGGCAAACTACCAATCCTGATCGTAAATGGAATGACGACAGGGAATACATTCGGTATGGCTGGACCCACAAGGAATAATCACGATCTCCGGGAATTCTGTAAACCAACAGCCGACCTTAAAAAAGACCGGCTGTTTTAGTTTGCACCTTGTTCTGACGCATATTGAAGTGCCTCACCGGTTCTCAAAAAGGCTCGAATTTCTGGCAGGTTAGTCCAAATGACAACGATGCCTAATAACGGAATAGGCTGCACGGCCACTTTCATAAATTGACCCGCAACGGCGTTCATCTGAGAAAGCTGGAGTGTTAATTCGATTGCGCCATGGTAGCCAACGGCGACCGGAAATCCATAAACGGGTCAGTCCTCACTATTGACACATTTCTTCCCTGCCCGGTTTGATTTTGCGATTGTTGATTTAAATTGAACGATACGGATATTTTTGTTCCGCTATCGCAAGGTATAGCCAAATGAAACAAATCCGGTTTTCCAAACACGCCTTGGGTTATACCGCTTCACGCGGTTTCACCATGACGGAAGTGGAAGACGCCATCCGCACCTGTGCGTGGGGCACAGCTGAGCTTGGGCGGCTGGATTGCCGGAAAGACTTTGCTTACGGACGGGAATGGAACGGGAAAGTTTATGCGACCAAACAGGTTCATCCCGTGTTTGTGGATGAGGTCGGAGAAATAGTTGTGATAACGGTCTATACGTATTACTTTTAAACCATGAAAATCAGCTACGATGCCGAAGTGGATGCGTTGAGCATCCTGTTCCGCGAAACCACGGTCACGACCAAACATCTGGCTGAGGGCATCGCCGCTGATTATGACAAGGATGGCCGGCTGGCCGGGTTGGAAATCCTCGACGCGCAAAAGCGTTTTGGCGGGCGGGAAACGATGCGACAGGTGGAGTTGGAAGGGATTGAATCCACCGCCGCCCCGTTTGTATTGCACGACAAGCCCCAAAAAAAATCCGGCGCGTAAAGCAAGTTTGGAACAGCATCCCGGGCTTCACCGTAGGCCCGCTTCGCCGAATCAGCGAGGCGAGCTACGCCGAGGCGAGCATGCCGTCCCTCCCATTCAATTTTCTTTCTTCATCTCAACCGTAGCTTCAGGTAGAAGGAAGCGCATGAGCGATCCATTGCCAGTCCAAGCTCTTGGAAATCCGGGGCGCACCGCAAACTGAAAAATGAAATTGCCAAACGCAGAAAAGCTGGTGGTTGAGCGCGAGAAGATCGCGGATTATCTACTCAACCCGGCGCATCGTTACGGCGCAAGCAAAGCGCGGTTCTTCACGCATTTCGGTTTTCGCATGGCAGCGTAGGGGCAACTGGCGCAGGCGTTGCGCGAGCATGGGCAGAAGCATGACGTGACAAAGACGCGGGAGACGGGCTTCGGCCCGCGCTTTGAGGTGGAGGGCAAATTGGATTGTCCCAATGGCCGCCGTCCGCGTGTGCGAACGGTGTGGCAACTGGATCAAGGCGCAGTTGCGCCGCGCCTGCTAACCGCGTATCCTTTGGAGGCTGAATGAAAATCAAAGAACATGATTGCGTGGTGCTGACGAAGAACCTGCCGGAAGAAAATCTTGAGGTGGGCGACGTGGGCACGGTCGTGCATATCCACAAAGACAAAGACGGAGTTGCCTATGAGGTGGAATTCATAACGCTGGACGGACACACCGTCGCGGTCGCAACCGTCGGAAGCGCGCAACTTCGCCCCGTCTCTCACCGCGACATCTCCCATGTGCGGGAACTGCAAGCGGCCTGACCGACAAACCAAAAGCTGGAGAATTTAAAAATAAAGTAAAGGGGTCAGTTCTTGATATTGGCACATTTCTCCCCTGCCCTTCGTCAGGCGCGTAGACTTGGGATTAATGCTGGTTGCGGTCTTTCTGACACCACAACAGATAGATGATGGGCAGGATGCCGGCGGTATTCAAGATGCCGATACAGATGAACCACGCGAGTTGTTTGTTGCGCGCGCTCTTCCACATGCCAATGATTCTCCAGACACCATCCCAGATGGCGAGAATAATGATTATGGGGATGAACACGGCCAGCCAGGCGGGGAATTGATTTGGTTGCATCCGGCGAGATTGCCCCCGACCGCGCCGCCGTCAAGCGCAGAGTGTTCCGACCCCACAACCCTCACCCGGTTTCGCTATCGCTCAACCACCCTCTCCCGCACCCGCGAGCGAGGGACATTGTTCGAGATGGAGTTCTGCCGCGAAAAGTAGGAGAATTGTGACATGACAGGAGCAAAGAAAAGAGCGTTTCCGCTGGCGCAAGTGTATGGGTTGCTTGAACCCGGACCGGTCGTGATGGTGTCAACGGCCCGCGCGGGTCGGGCGAACCACGTAAAAGGCCGGGCGCCTCACGTGGCCAACGTCATGCCGATGTCGTGGCATACGATGATGGAGTTTGTGCCGCCACTGGTAGGTTGCGTGATCAGCGACCGGAATTACTCGTTTGAAACCTTGAAGGCGACCGGTGAATGCGTGCTCAACATCCCGACGGTTGACCTGGCACAAAAGGTGGTGGCTTGCGGGAACGTTTCAGGTCAGTCGGTTGACAAGTTCAAAAAATTCAAGCTCACGCCGGTGACCGGCGCGGTCGTCAAGGCCCCGCTCATCGCCGAGTGTTATGCCAATCTGGAATGCAGGGTGGTTGACCGAACGTTGGTGGATAAATACAACTTCTTCGTTCTGGAAGTGGTCAAGGCATGGATTGATCCGCGCCGGAAACGGCCACGGACGATACATCATCAGGGTGAAGGCGTGTTTATGGTTGCCGGCCGGACGATCCATTTGCCTTCCCCAAAAACTTCCTTCCTCACAGAGTGAAGCAATAGGTTGCAGACAGGCGTGGCCTGCACACACCATTGAAAACCTTTGCGACTTGGTTGTTCAGCACAATTAGGGTGCAAGACTGGCAGAAGGATAAAAATGGAGTATATTGAGGAGGCTCTGATAGCAGACAGGTCTGTGCATTCGGTTCCTCCGATGTTTGGATTTCACCCTGTTATCAGGGCTATTAAAGTTTCGGCGGTTAAAAGAAAGTTTGGGACGGCATCCCGGGCTTCGCCGTAGGCCCGCTTCGCCGAATCAGCGAGGCGAGCTACGCCGAGGCGAGCATGCCGTCTCTCGCGGTTGGTTCTCGGCAAATAAAATCTGTGTTAATCGGCGTAATCCCGCCTTCATTGCATTCCCGCCGTTGTTGCACTTTGGCGCGGTAAGTCGGCGAGGCAGGCTGCGGATAAAAACTTTCGCGTGGTTTCCGCCTTCGCTATGGCAGTTCATATTGTCATTGGCACACAAGAGTCCACACGAACATTTCGTCTTCTTGCAAAGCGCCAGAGGACTGGCGCACTCCAAAACGCTTCGCGTATTTCAGGAATCATCGTGTCGC
>Ga0182011_10002629_pt1 | contig 15082 bp, 14 predicted proteins | sample 711E1DmetaG_FD_120481 | JGI IMG/M metagenome (GOLD analysis project Ga0182011, IMG submission 120481) | Permafrost microbial communities from Stordalen Mire, Sweden - 711E1D metaG | ecosystem: Environmental > Terrestrial > Soil > Wetlands > Permafrost | place: Sweden: Stordalen | collected... | reverse complement strand
TGAAGCCCGGTGCTAATGAGAGGACTTCGGTGAGGCATCCATGGAAATTGCGAGAACAGGAGTCTGAATAATGCCGAACGAGTGCCGCCTCATTTTGAAGCACGCCGATGAACCGGGTTACACGCCCGACATCGAATGCTATTTGCGTCATGGCGGTTACGAGGTCTTGAAGAAGGCGCTGGCCATCCAGCCTAAAACCCTGCCTGACGGCAAAACGCAGTCGCCGCAGGAACAGATTCGCCGTGAAGTGATGGCCTCCGGCCTGCGCGGACGCGGCGGCGCGGGTTTTTCGTGCGGGTTGAAGTGGTCGTTCGTGGACCGCAAGAGCGGCAAGCCGATTTACCTGATTTGCAACGCCGACGAATCCGAGCCGGGCACGTTCAAGGACCGCCAGATCATCTACAAGGACCCGCACCAGCTCATCGAAGGCATGATCATCTCGTGCTTCGCGAACGACGTGCATCTGGCCTACATCTACATCCGCGGCGAAATGCCCGAAGGCGCGAAGCTGTTGAACAAGGTATTGACCGAAGCGCGCACGAAACATTTTCTTGGCAAAAACATCCTCGGCAGCAGCTATGATTTGGAAATCCATGTTCATCGCGGCGCGGGCGCTTACATCTGCGGCGAGGAAACCGGCCTGATTGAATCGCTGGAAGGCAAGCGACCGTATCCGCGCATCAAGCCGCCGTATTTCCCGGCGGTGCTCGGCCTCTACATGTGCCCGACCATCGTCAACAACGTCGAAACGCTGTGCGCCGTGAAACACATCGTGGCGATGGGTGGCGCGGAATACGCGAAGCTCGGCACGCCAAACAACACCGGCACACGCATCGTCAGCATCAGCGGCCACGTCAAACGCCCCGGCTATTACGAAGTTGAGGTGGGCAAAGTCACCATCGGCGAACTCATCAATGACCCGGCCTTTGGCGGAGGACTTCGTGATGGACGGAAATTGAAAGCGGTCATTCCCGGCGGTTCGTCGGCAAAAGTTTTCAAGGCGGGCGAGAAATTTCAAATCAAGGGCAGGGAAGTGGATATGCTGGATTTGCCTTATGATTTTGATTCGCTCATCGCCGCCGGTTCGATGAGTGGTTCCAGCGCGATTATCGTGATGGACGATTCGACCGACATCGTCGCGGCGCTGGCGAACATCGCGGAGTTTTATGCGCATGAAAGCTGCGGCCAGTGCACGCCCTGCCGCGAAGGCTCGCTCTGGATGAGCAAGGCGCTGCACCGTCTGACGCACGGCGAAGGACGCGCGCAAGACGCGGATTATCTGGTGAAAATCGCCGACAACATTCCCGGTGGCCGAACGATTTGTGCGTTCGGCGAAGCCTGCTCATGGCCGGTGCAAAGTTTTGTGGCGAAATTCAAGGATGAATTCACCGCCAAAGGCGCGGCTGATGAAGAACGTGGTGTCGTTAATGAGGCAGGGCCGATTGCAAGTGCACATTAATGAAATTAATGATGACCAAATTTATGTGGGGGGCACCCGCGTCCCGCAGGTTGATTCAGGCGTCTCGCCTGAATCCAGCTCGGCCTGAAGAATCGTGCTTGAGGTTTCGGCGGGACGCCGAAACCGGCCCGCGAGACGCGGGCGCTACACGATATATCCTCGGTTTTGAAGTGATTTGAACAATGTCAATCATAGCCACAACTGAAACAAAATCCACCGCACCGGTGATTGAAAAGATCAAGGTGAAGGTGGACGGGCGCGAAATCGAGGTGCCGAAGACGATGCCCGACCCGATTTCCGGCAAGCCGATTCCAACCACGATGATTCAGGCGTGCGAACTGGCAAAAGTGGTCGTGCCGCATTATTGCTACCACCAAAAGCTGCCTGTCGCCGGCAACTGCCGCATGTGTCTCGTCGAGTTCGGCACACCGGCGCATGGTCCGGATCGCAAGCCGATTTTGAATCCCGACGGCACGGCGAAAATCGTCAAATCGCCGCGCCCGGCCATTGCCTGCGCCACACCGGTTTCGCCGGGCATGGAAATTTATTCGAACACGCCGGGCGTGAAGCAAATGCGCGAAGGCGTGCTGGAATTCCTGCTCATCAATCATCCGCTCGACTGTCCCATCTGCGACCAGGCGGGCGAATGCAAGTTGCAGGAATATTCGGTGGATTACGGCCAGTCGGCCAGCCGATTCGTCGAACCGAAGGTCCACAAACCCAAGGCGGTTGATCTCGGCCCGCGCATCGTACTCGACGATGAACGCTGCATTCTCTGCACACGCTGCATCCGGTTCACGAAGGACATCGTGGGCGACGACGCGCTCGGCATCGTCAATCGCGGCAGCTACAACACGCTCACGGCATATCCCGGCAAGGCTTTCGACAACAACTACACACTGAACACAGTGGATATTTGTCCGGTCGGCGCGCTCACTTCCAAGGATTTTCGTTTTCAGATGCGCGTGTGGTTCCTCAAGGAAACCAGAAGCATTTGCACGAGCTGCGCGACCGGTTGCAACATCCTCATCGGCTCGCGCGAGGAAAAGATTTACCGCTACACCCCGCGCGAAAACGACGCCGTCAACGGTCCGTGGATGTGCGATGCTGGCAGGCTGAATTATAAGTGGATTGGCCGCGAAGATCGTTTGAAAGACGTGCTGATTCGTAAAGTAGGACAGGCTTCCAGCCTGTCCCCGGCGATCTCTGGGCAGGCTGGAAGCCCGCCCTACTTTAAGAGCACTTGGACGGCTGCGCTCAGTGAAATCGCGGAGAAACTGAAGAAAGCCCCTCAAAGCTCGGTGGCCATTGTCGCCTCAGCTCGCCAGACGAACGAGGAACTGTGGTTGATTTCAAAATTGAAGGCGAAGCTCGGTGCCATCAGCGATTCCGTTCCCCGCACGGGTGAAGGCGACAAGCTCCTTGTCAATGCGGACAAGAATCCGAACGCGAATGGAGCAAAGCTCACAGGTGTTGCCGGAAATCCGATGGGTTCAAACTTGCAAAAAATCGCCGATGGCATCCTGAAAGGCAAAATCAAGACACTCATCGTTTTTGGCGAAGATGTCACGAAGCACGGCATTGGCGCGGATTTACTCGGCAAACTGGAAACGCTGATCGTGAGCGACATTTTGCCGAACGCGACGACCAAGCTGGCGCATTATTTGTTGCCCGGCTGCGCGCATGCCGAGAAGCGCGGCACGTTCACGAACGCCAAGGGCCGCGTCCAGAAATTCATGAAGGCCGTCGAGCCGCCCGGCGATGCGCGGCCTGAATGGGAATTTTTGCGCAACCTGGTTCGCAACGTCACTGGCCAGGACGGGTTCCTGACCGTCGAAGGTTTGTTCAACGCCATGGCGAAGGACGTGCCGGCATTCAACGGTTTGACGTGGTCGGGTCTCGGCGACACGGGTGTGACGGTGAAAATTTAATCATGGACTGGAACTTCATCATCTTCAGCGTAATCAAAATCGCCGTGGTCATCGGCGTCGTGCTGACCATGGTGGCCTATGCGGTTTTGGCCGAACGCAAAATTTCGGCGTGGATTCAGGATCGTGTCGGACCAAACCGCACGGCGCCGCCGTTTGTCAGATCCATTCCTGTCGTCGGGCCGGTATTGATCCGGCTGGGACTTTTTCAACCGCTGGCGGACGGTTTGAAATTTATCCTCAAGGAGGATTTCACGCCGGCGGGCGTGCGGAAGATATATTTCTGGCTCGCGCCGGCCATCGCAGTAATTCCTTCGATGCTGGTCATCGCGGTGATTCCTTTCGGCTCGCAACTCGGCCATCAACAAATGGTCATTGCGGATTTGAACATCGGCATTCTTTACACCTTCGGCATCGTTTCGCTCGGTGTCTACGGAATTATCCTAGCCGGTTACGCGGCAAATTCGAAATATCCGTTTCTCGGCGGCATCCGGTCGAGCGCGCAGATGATTTCCTATGAAATTTCGATGGGCATGTCGGTGATTCCAGTGCTGTTGATCGCGGGCAGTTTGAATTTGAGCCAGATTATCGGCTGGCAGGCGGCGCACGGCTGGCTCGTGCTTTATGCGCCGGTTTCGTTCATCATTTTCCTCGTCGCATCATTCGCGGAAACAAACCGGCTGCCATTCGATTTTCCCGAAGCCGAGCAGGAACTGGTCGGCGGTTACCACACGGAATACAGCTCGATGAAATTCGCGCTGTTTTTCCTCGGTGAATATTCCAACATGATCGCGGCAGCGGCAATGACGGTGACGCTGTTTTTCGGCGGCTGGACGCTGCCGTTCTGGGGGCTGGACCATCCGGCGGCAACGCTGGGACAAGGCATTGCGCATATTCTCGTTTTTGTGGTGAAGATGCTTTTGTTCGTGGTGCTGTTCATCTGGGTGCGCTGGATATTCCCGCGTTTCCGGTATGACCAGCTGATGGATTTGGGCTGGCGCCGGTTTGTGCCGCTCGCGCTGGCGAATATTTTGGTCACGGCCGTTGTGCTGTGGATGAGGACAAAATGAGCAAAATAAATCAATACTACCTCGTGAATATGGGAACCAAACTCTTATTAACACCCTGCTTTAGCGGGGTGTCAGTAACAGGCGGAAGACGAAGAACTGTTTTAACAGTTTTCCACGCAGTAGAAAGACAGTGAAAATAAGTCAAATCTATGTCCCTTCACTCCTATTCACGTGTCTGGCTGCACTTGGTGTGGGCAACGCTGGAGCGTCGTCCATTGCTGGCCAGACCTGCGGCGGTGAAGCTTTCAGAATTCTTGACGGCTTATGCAAAGCAGAAGAGCATTTACATGAAGATCAATTTTGTGAACGCCGACCACGTTCATGCGTTGATAGATTTGCCAACGAATCTTTCCGTTGAGGAAGTCATGCAGTTGTTCAAGGGCGGCTCATCACACTGGATCAACGAGAGCCATCTGGTCGCAGGCAAGTTTGGTTGGGGACGTGGTTACGGCGTGTTCTCTGTCTCGGAGTCAGGCGTCGCGGAGGTTTGCGCCTACATCGCGAATCAAGAGGAACACCATCGGAAGCGGGATTTTGTCGGGGAATTAAAATTGTTTGTCGAGCGATACGGGCTGGAGTGGCGCAAAGACTAAAACCGTTGAAACGGTTTCCACTCACCCGGCTGACTTGCACCCAGCTAAAGCAGGGTGTTAATGAGATCAGGAATTACGTGAATCAGTTTGTTTATGTGTGGGTGAAAATTTGAAATGATCGTCAAACGCGAGCCATTGAATTTCTGGGAGCGGCTTTATCTGCCGGCGATTGCCGGCGGGTTCAAAGTCACCGCCCGGCATTTGTTCCGCTCGTTGTTCGGTGGTAAAACCATCACGATGGAATATCCTGAACAGAAATGGGCCGTGCCGCCGGGTTACCGCGGCGCGCCATATCTCGTCCGCGATCAGGACGGCAACACTAAATGCGTCTCCTGCCAGCTTTGCGAATTTGTGTGCCCGCCGCGGGCCATCAAAATCACTCCGCCGAGCCCCGCCGGCCAGCTCGCCGATCGTCCGAACGCCGAAAAAATACCGAAGGAATTCGAAATTAACATGCTCCGTTGCATTTTTTGCGGCTTTTGCCAGGAAGTCTGTCCGGAGGAGGCCATTTTTCTGCTGAAGGATTATTCGCTCACCGGCCTGACTCGCGGCGAAATGATTTACAACAAGGAAAAACTGCTCGCGCTCGGCGGCACGGCCGGCGGCGTCCAGAAATGGAAGCAAAAACTCGAAGAAGCCGGAGAGCAGGAAGATTTTCCAGTAAGGGTCTGAAACATGGGATTACCTGACATTTTATTTTATGTGTTTGCGGCGCTGACGTTGCTGTGCGGCGTGCTCGTTGTTGCCAATCCGTTCAGCCGCAACCCGGTCACCAGCGCCATGTTCCTCGTGCTGACCATCATTTCGATGGCCGGGCTGTTTGTGCTGCTGCATGCGTTCTTCCTCGCCGCTGTGCAGATCATCGTCTATGCCGGCGCGGTCATCGTCCTGTTCCTGTTTGTCATCATGCTGTTGAACTTGAAGGAGGAACAGCAACGCAAAATCAAGTTTTTCGGCGGCGTGGCGGGGCTGATCTCCGTCGGCGCCATCGTGACGATTCTTGTAACAGCGCTGAACGTGACAAATCCAGGCGCGGATTTGCCCGCGCCGCAGCTCGAAGGCGGCACCACCGCGCTCGGCAAACTCCTGTTCACGCAATATGTGCTGCCGTTTGAAGTCGTCTCCATCCTGTTGTTGGTGGCGATGGTGGGCGTGATTTTATTGAGCAAGAAAGACCTTAAATAACCACAGAGACGCGGAGACACAGAGAAAAAATGAGAATTGAGCTGGGACAATTTGAGGTAGGGTCGGCGCGCTGCGCCGACCGTACGCCGCAGCGCGGCGTCCCTACCATTTGTGGTTTTGTATGCCTCTGTGCCTCAGCGGTGAAAATATAATGAATATCGGCCTTGAACATTATCTCGTCGTGAGCTTCCTGCTTTTCGCGCTCGGTTTGCTGGGCGTCATCATGCGGCGCAATCTGCTCGTCATTTACATGTCGCTGGAGCTGATGCTTAACGCGGCGAATCTCGCGCTCGTTTCGTTTTCGCGGTTCAACAACAACCTGAACGGCCAGATTCTGGTCTTCTTTATCATCACCGTGGCGGCGGCGGAAGTGGCGGTCGGTCTGGCTCTCATCGTTGCGCTCTATCGCAAGCGCCAGTCCGCGCACGTCGAAGACCTGACCCTGATGAAACTTTAATGATACGCAAATTCCATAATTATCTGGGGAGCGCAGCCGCCTCGGCTGCGGTTCGACGCGCCCTCGCGTCGAACACTGCGGCGTGCGAACGGATGACCACGTCCAATTTAATGCGCTCGTGTGCCAACGACGAGGGCGTCGTTGGCTGCGCCCGAGGCGGGCGCGCTCCCCAATTTCAAATCGGATGAAATTGGAACTGTTACCCTGGCTAATCCTGTTTCTACCGCTGTTCGCGGCGGGGTGCATCACGCTGTTCACACTGCGGAACCGCGCATTGAGCGCTAGTTTGTCCATCGGCGCGATTGTCATCGGTTTCGCCCTCACGATTTCATTCATCGCGGCGAACGGTTGGACGCCGATGCCCGCCGAATCCGTCGCCAACTGGTTGACCATCGGCAGCCTGCACGTGGACTTCGGACTGAAGCTCGACGCGTTGAGCCTGATGATGATGCTCATCGTCACCGGCGTCGGCGGCGCGATCCACATTTATTCCTTCGGCTACATGCGCGAAGACCGCGGTTTCTCGCGCTACTTCGCCTGCTTGAGCCTGTTCACCTTCTCAATGCTCGGCGTCGTGCTGGCGAACAATTTCATCGAACTCTTCATCTTTTGGGAACTTGTCGGCGTATCGTCTTATCTGCTCATCGGTTTTTGGTTTGAAAAGCCCAGCGCCGGTGACGCGGCAAAAAAAGCGTTCATTACCAACCGCCTTGGCGACTTCGGATTTCTGCTCGGAATTTTAGTTCTTTGGGGAATGCTCGGAACCCTCAACTTTAGTTCCATGCAAAGTCACCTGATTACAATTGAAAATTTACCGCGAGGATTTGGTCCGCACTGGGGTTTAGCGCATCCATCCCTTGATTTTTCGTTTTTGTCTAACACGACTTTAACCATCGCCGGACTTTTAATTTTCTGCGGCGCAGTCGGCAAATCCGCGCAATTCCCACTGCATGTGTGGTTGCCGGATGCCATGGAAGGCCCGACGCCTGTCAGCGCATTGATTCATGCCGCGACGATGGTGGCGGCCGGCGTTTACATGCTTTGCCGCGTTTTCTTTCTTTTCAATGTCCCGGCACTGGAAGTCATTTCGTATATCGGCGGTTTCACCGCGATGCTCGCTGCGCTCATTGCCGTCCAGCAAAATGACATTAAGCGTATCCTAGCTTATTCGACGGTGTCGCAACTCGGTTACATGGTCATGGCCGTTGGCCTGGCCGGTCCGACGTCGGCGATGTTCCACCTCACCACGCACGCATTTTTCAAGGCGCTGCTGTTCCTCGGCGCCGGCTCGGTCATCATCGCGCTGCACCACGAGCAGGATATTTGGAAGATGGGCGGACTGCGGAAGAAAATGCCCGTGACATTCTGGATGTTCCTGTTTGGCGCGCTGGCATTGTGCGGCGTGCCGCCGTTCAGCGGATTTTACTCAAAGGATTCAATTCTGGCACAGGCGCTGGAACAGGAAAATTATCCGCTGTTCGTGCTTGGCGTGGCCGTTGCCGGTTTGACGACATTTTACATGTTCCGGTTGTTCTATGTTGCATTTCTCGGCAAAGCGAAGACGGAAGCCGCAGGTCACGCTCACGAATCACCGCCGGTGATGGCCTGGCCGCTGCGTGTGCTTGGCGTGTTCAGTCTGTTTGGCGGTGTCATCGGTGTCAGCCAGACTTACGCCTCTCAATTCAGCGGTACAGTGGGGCATTTTTCACTCGCTCAAACCCTTGTTGAACCATTCAAACAGTCGCCCGGGGTGGCAACAATTGGGATTGCCGTCGTGGCAATCGGCTTTTTTGCCGCGCGGGCGTTGTATCGCAATGCCATCAGCGATCCGTTGCCCGCAAAGCTCGGTGGCCTGGCAATCGCCATGAAGAACCGTTTCTATTTTGACGAACTTTACGAGGCCACCGTCATTCGTGCGCATGATTTCATCGCGGCGGTGATGGATTGGATTGATCGCTGTTTGCTGGAAGGCTTTTGCATCGGTTTTATTCGCGGCGGCACGGATATTACCGGCCGCGCGTTGCGGCTTGTTCAAACCGGCAATCTCCAGACCTACGCCTTCCTGTTCGTACTGGGCGTGGCCGTATTGCTGTATTTCGTTTTGATGAAATAAATGGACCCAATAATGAAAAATATGAAAACACTTCCAAAAAAATGGAGTGAATTTTTAGTGTCCAAGCCGGAAACCGGAATGGGCTATCAAGTCATAGCTGTTATTCTTAAAGACGGCAGAAAAATTGAAGATGTAGCTATTGTTCAGAGCGGCATAATTGGTGAAGTTCGTGGATGCGATGATGTGCCATTTGATCCAAACGAAATTGTTTCCATCAAATTGACTCATCGGAAATGGAAATTCAGGAGATGAAAAATTAATAATGTCCCTATTGACCTACATCGCAGGTTGGCCGCTGCTGGCGGCGCTGGCGCTGATTTTCGTGCCGCGCAATTACCGCGTCATCATCCGCGCCGTCGCCCTCGCAGCGACGCTGGTCACGATGCTGCTGGCGGTAAAAATGTTCTGCCAGTTTGTGCCCGGTGCGAATGGGTACCAGTTTGAACAGCAAATTCCGTGGGTCGAATCGTTGGGCATCAGTTATCACGTCGGCGTGGACGGTTTGAACGTCGGATTGATTTTGATGGGGGCGATTGTGGCGTTCGCGGCGGCCTGTTGCTCGTGGGAAATCCAGTCGCGTGAAAAGGAATTTTACATTCTGCTGCTCGTGATGGCCGGCGGCATCCTCGCCGCATTCACGTCACTCGACCTGTTTTTCTTCTACTTTTTCCACGAACTGGCGCTGGTGCCGACGTTCATCATGATTGGCGTCTGGGGGCGCGGCGAAAAGAAGAACTACGCGACGTTCCAGATCACGCTGTATTTGAGCCTCGGCGCACTCATCGCACTCATCGGCCTCATCCTGCTTTACCTGAAAGCCGGCGTGAACACGTTCGATATTCCGAAACTCACGGAATATATCCAGACACATCCGCTTTCAGCACACGCACAGAATTTCATTTTCCTGCTGTTGCTGTTCGGCTTCGGTATTTTGGTCTCGCTCTGGCCGTTCCACTCGTGGGCGCCGCTGGGTTATGCCTCCGCGCCGGCGCCCACGGCAATGTTGCACGCGGGCGTGCTGAAGAAATTCGGGCTTTACGGTTTGATCCGCATTGCGCTGCCGTTGATGCCGCAGGCGGCACAGCACTGGATGCAAATCCTCGCCTGGCTTTGTCTCGGCAACATTCTTTACATCGGCTGGGTGGCGATGCGGCAAAAGGATCTAAACCTGCTCATCGGTAATTCCAGCGTGGCGCACATGGGCTTTGCCTTCCTCGGCATCGCGAGCTTGAATCTCATCGGCGTGACTGGCGCGGTGTTTGTGATGGTCGCGCACGGATTTCTCGCGGCGCTGACCTTCGGATTGAGCGGCTATATTTATCAAAAGACCGGCACGCTGGAGATGAAGGAACTTGGCGGGCTGTGCCGCAAATTGCCGTTCATCGGCACGGCACTGATGATGGCGGCGCTGGCCGGCTGTGGTTTGCCGGGCTTTGCGAATTTTGTCGGCGAAGTCACGGTGTTTTTCGGTGCGTGGACGGTTTTCCCACTCGTGACTGCGCTGGCGGTTTGGGGCGCGCTCATCATTGGCGCGGTTTACATGACGCGCGCGATGCGAAACGTTTTGCACGGACCGCTCCCGGAGAAATGGGCAAACCTTGCCGATGCCACAAGCCTTTGGCGCAGGCTGCCTTATGCGCTTCTGCTCGTAAGCCTGCTTGTTTTTGGATTTTTTCCGCGTCTGCTCACGGAACAAATCACGCCGGACGCGGATAAAATAGTAAAAATGGCGCAAGGTGAAACGGTCGCTGTGAGTGGCACCCGCCTTCCGCCTTCGCGGCGCGCCAAAGCGCCGCTCCGGCGCGACGGCAGCCGGCGGGTTCAATTTCCCGATGCATCGGGACCGAATTGCGTCGGTGTGTGCATGATTGATTTTAACCAGACAAAAGATGGCAACCCGGGTTCGCAAGCGGTTTCGGGCGTGACGCCCGAAACAACCCGCGAGACGCGGGTGCTACACAATATTTCCGTCTGCGCGCCGGCAAATAATACGATTTTGAATTGATGAACTCCGCCTTAATAAGTTTGGAAATTTGCGTGGTCATCATCGGCATTGCGCTGATGTTGGCGGACCTGTTCATGCCTGCTGATCGCCGACGATTTCTTGCTTATGCCGCCATCGCGGCGCTGGCGGCGTTGCTCCTGACCAGCTTGAGCGGCTACGGCAGTTGCAGTCTGACAGGCACAGCTTTCAACGGCATGTTTGTGGAAGACGCGCTGGCGGTCTTCTTTAAACGATTCTTTCTCGTTGCCGCGATTCTGGTGCTGTTCATGGCTGTGGAATTTTCGGACCCGGGCTGCGCCGGAGGCTCCGCCGAGGCAAGCCGCATCACTGCCGGCGTGTCGGAATATTATTCGCTGATTATTTTTGCTCTCTTGGGAATGCTGTTTGCGGCGTCGGCCAATGATTTTGTGATGCTCTTTGTTTCCATCGAACTGATCACCGTCACGTTTTATGTGCTGACGAGTTTCCAGCGCGGTCGGCTGATTTCGCTCGAAGCCGGCGTGAAATATCTGATTCTCGGCGCATTGTCGTCGGCATTTCTGGTGTTCGGCATCGCGCTGGTGTGGGGGACAACGGGCCAATTTAATTTCACGGAACTTGCAAAGGTCGCCGCGCAATTCGAGACCAATAAAATTTTCCTCATCGGCGTGTTGTTTGTGCTCGTGGGACTTGGCTTCAAAATCGCCGCTGTTCCATTCCAAATCTGGGTGCCGGACGTTTATCAAGGCGCGCCGACACCGACGACGGCATTTCTGGCAGTTGGTTCAAAAGCAGCCGGATTCGTCCTGCTGCTGCGCGTTTTGTTCGGCGCTGTCCCAAGTGTTACGGCGCATTGGGCGAATCCGCTCATTGTGATTTCCGGCATCACGATCCTCTACGGCAATCTCTGCGCGTTGCCACAGCGTAATTTGAAACGGCTGATGGGATATTCCAGCATCGCGCATGCAGGCTACCTGCTGCTTGGCGTGGCGGCGTTGACTGTGAGCGGCCAGGCGGCGCTGTTGTATTATCTGGCCGGTTATTTGTTCACCGTCATCGCAGTATTCACGGTCATTTGCGTCGTGATGCGGCATTTGGAAAACGAGGACATTTCGGCGCTGGCAGGCTTGAACCGGCGTTCGCCTTTGCTGGCCACGACAATGACGCTGGCAATGATGTCGCTGGCGGGCATCCCACCGATGGCCGGATTTTTTGGAAAATTTTTGCTGCTAAAAGCCGTCCTCCAGCGAGGCGCGGTGAATCACGGTTATTACTGTCTTGTGTTCACGGCGCTGGCGGGGATTGTAATTTCGTTTTACTACTATTTCGGCGTGATTCGCGCGATTTATTGGAGCAAGAACACGTCGGATTTAACGCCGATCCACTTGTCGGGAGCGATCAAATTTTCCGTTTGCGTTTGCATCGCGGGCATGTTCTGGCTCGGTTTATTCCCCAGCACGGTACTCAACCTCGCCACAGAAGCGGCGAAAGTTTTGGGGATGTAACCGTCTTCTGTTCGTCATTGTCAGTTCACGCCACATAACATTCAGAAAAGCAAATGAGACTTGCCAGCAGTAGGGACAGCGGCCATATTAACCGGACAATTTATGGCTGATGTTGCAAATAAATATCCCGAAAATGTCCCGGGCAAATTCTACGTGGACAACCAGTGCATTGACTGCGACCTGTGCCGCGAAACGGCGCCAAACAATTTCAAGCGCAATGAAGACGGCGGATATTCGTTCGTCTGCAAACAGCCGGAAAATCCGGAGGAAGGGGCGCGCTGCAAGGAAGCCAAGGAAGGCTGCCCGGTCGAAGCGATTGGCGACAACGGAGCCTAGTTTTCCAGTTTCTCCAAACCAAATCCGCGGGCACAGACCGCCGCTACAAGGTTACGCCCTTGGATGAAATTTCCGGTGGATGTCCCGCAGCCGGCTGCCGGTGACGTGCGTGTAAACCTCCGTGGTGCTGATGTTCGCATGGCCGAGCAACTCCTGAATTACCCGCAAATCCGCGCCATGCTCGAGTAGGTGCGTTGCGAAACTGTGCCGCAACATGTGCGGCGTGATGTTGCGGGAAATCCCGGTGCGTAGAACGCGATTTTTGATCCGCAACCAAAGTGTCACCGACGCGAACGGCGTGCCGCGTTGCGTTAAAAACACATTCGCCGGCGATTTTGGTGTGATGAGCTTTGGCCGGCCAACTTCAATGTAACGATTCAACGCCGCAACAGCCTTGCGCCCCACTGGCACGACGCGTTCCTTGTTGCCCTTGCCGATGACGTTGATAAACCCGGCTTCGAGATGCAACTGCTCCAGTCGCAGATTTTTCAATTCAGCCAGCCGCAAGCCGGAGGCGTAGCCGAGTTCGAGCACGGCCTGGTCGCACAAATTTTCGGGGGTCTCGGGTTTTTCCGGTTCCAGCAGCTTTTTGATTTCGTCGTTCGTCAGCGCCTTGGGCAGCCGCTGCCAGCGCCGCGGCAGCGACAGATTTTCCGCCACGTTCGCGGGCAAAAGCTTTTCCGTCTCGGCAAAGCGATAAAACGCCCGCAATGCGGCGATTTCCAGATAAACACTCTCGCTGCTGAGGCGCTTGACGGACTCCTTCGGCTCATCGGCCAGCGGGCGGGCGCGCTCGTGTTGCAGGAACGCCATGAGATGCTTCAGCTCGACCGATTTCCAATCCGTCAGGTTTTGCTTTGCCGCCCAGGCGGTGAATTTGCCGAGCAACGCGGCGTAGGTTTTCTGCGTATGCTCCGCCTGCCCGCGCTCGTGGCGCAGGTATTGCAAAAAATCTTCGACCAGCACATTCACTGAATAGTTGGCTTGGCGGTGAACTCAACGAAACGGCTTTTCTGTAGCACCAGCGTGATGTTCAACGTCTTGGCGTCGCGGACGTCCTGCAATTCAAATACGTAATTGCCGCCACCGCCATTCGGTCCCCAACTTTGAAGATCGCGGCCCTGTTCATCAGTCAGTTTGGCGAGTGTCATGCGCATTTGCATTCCTTCCGGCTCGGGATCAACTTGAATCCGAAGGCCACACTGTTTTTGTCCGTTTCCATAATTTTCATCCGTGAATTGCACTGCGGAAAAAAGTTTCAAATGAATGCCGTTCACCGTTGCTTCGGCAAAAGCGGAATTAGTGTTGCTGCGCCGGTTGTTGTAACTCCACAAATCCTGCTGGCTGCCGGAATTGACGGGGATATTTTCCACCGTCCAGAGTTCATCGTCGTTGAAACCGGATGTCCGCGACATTTCGACGCGCAATTTCCAAGCGGACTCATCCGGCCATAATCCCCATTGGTAGGTCATCACCGACTCATCACCTTCGCGTGTGTTGCTCCAACCATTGTTCATAACTTGATTGCCCGTGGCGTCGGAAGTCTCGATGCGAACCGGCTGCCAGTTGGTTACAACGACACCTTTTTGCTCGGTGCGAAACGCCGCGAGCATAGCCCTGTTCATTGGATCGTTGTTTATTCCATTCCTAGAGCCATAAAAACCCTGCACGCCATAGACCAAACGGGTCAGCGTCACGTCCAAATCACCGTCGGATTGTGTGTTTGGCAATGGCTCCGGCGTCCATTGCGGAAACCAGCCGCGCGCCGGATTGGAAATGACGAACCGGCCCCTGGCAAGTTTCATCCCGCCACCGTTGTTCCACACCGCGATGCGAAGGTCTATTTTTCTTCCACGCCGTGGAAACGCATTCAGCATGAAACCCTGGATGTCCACGCCGTTTTTGATTTGAGTGTTCATCCGCGACCACGAACTCACGCAAGCCGTGTTTGCCGGATCGTAAACCATCATCTGATAATTCGGCCATTGCTTCGCTTTATGCTCCGATTGAATCCAAATCACAAGCGTGTCGTTGGTGGTGTCAAACATCTGGTTGCGGCCCCGGGCGCGGGCCGGCGTGGCATGGCTAGGAAAATTATGATGCTTGCCATAAGTGACCGCCACCAGTTTCAGCTTCGTGCCGTCGTCCAACGTGATCGTCTGCGCCCGACACAACCACCAGACCGCTCCCGCAGCGACCAGCACCGAAATCACAATCCACCACTTGGTTTTTGTTTTCATAATTTTCTTCCGGTTAGCCGTTCATACGCCTCCAGATATTTTGCGCTGGTTTTGACAACTACATCGTCCGGCAATTTCGGGCCGGGCGGGGTCTTGTTCCAATTCAGCGTTTCCAGGTAGTCGCGGACGAATTGTTTGTCAAAACTCGGCTGGCCCTTGCCCGGCGCGTATTGGTCGGCGGGCCAGAAACGCGAGGAATCGGGCGTGAGCAC
>Ga0182011_10002628_pt1 | contig 15086 bp, 11 predicted proteins | sample 711E1DmetaG_FD_120481 | JGI IMG/M metagenome (GOLD analysis project Ga0182011, IMG submission 120481) | Permafrost microbial communities from Stordalen Mire, Sweden - 711E1D metaG | ecosystem: Environmental > Terrestrial > Soil > Wetlands > Permafrost | place: Sweden: Stordalen | collected... | reverse complement strand
TCCTCTTGCCGCTCTCGATGCTGCCGCCTGCCCATCGCCATGAACAAAGCTTACCTACAAACCCTGTGGATACCGTAAATACTTCCAGGGCACGAATCAGGACTTGCACCACGGGCTGGTAGGGGAGCGCGGCTTTTTTGTCGCGGGCCATTCTACGGAAGCCTTGTCCCATCCGATCCGGACCGCCCGATGAATCGACAGATCGCTTCTCGAAATAAGTGGCCCTGCAAGCGCCGGGGTCCGTTTTGGGACAACACCAGCGCGGCCGGAGGGCAACGAGTTGTTGCGCCATCCACCGAACCGGCCATCAATCACGCAGATGGCGGGCAGTTCTCTTAATCCGGCGCTTGAGCGCGCCGGGAAAGGAGCCGGGGTTGTTGCCTGCGCTTTGTTCTAGGACTTGGCTTTCTGCGCGGCCCACCTATTGCGCTGCGCATCGGCAATCCGCTTGCGCGCCTCGGCGCTCAGCACACGCTTTTTCCTGGTCTTGGCCTTGGCGGGCGCTTTCTTTGTTTTGGGCTTAGTTACCTTGGAGGCGACTTTGCCGGTTCCAGCCAGCAGGGAGCGAACCTGCGTGAGCTTTGCGATCTCCGAATCGATTTGCGCAAGAATTGAGTTGATAGCCATAGGTCAAGGATAACTCAAGAATTCACGTTTGCACAGCTTTCGGGGTCATTTCGGCAACTTATTCAAGCGCATGACGGAGGATTTCTATTCCGGCTTGCCCACGGTTTTCTCCCGATAAGCCTTCTGGAGGAGGTAAAACGCCAGCTTCTTCCGGCCTTGTTCGGAGATAAGTCCCTTGCGATTGAAATTGTCCTGAATGCCTGGTAGAACGCGTGACGGAGAGCGGAAATCCATCAGAATCCACGGGCTCATCCCTCTTAGTTGCGGAATCCGGTTGAGCATTCCCAGCTGATGGCGGTAGATATTGGCTTGATATTCCTCGGTCCAGCGGTCGTTGTCGCCACCGTGCAATCCCGCCTTGGCGTCGCCGCCAAACTCACTCATAATCATGGGTTTCCGGTAATCGATGCGCCACTCGGCCGTGTCGGCGCTCTCCGGCCGCTGTTCGTACCAGCCGATATATTCGTTTGTGCCGATTACATCCAGCGCTTGACCCAGCGGGTCGTCGACTATCTTGGTGTTACCTTCGGCGCGCACCAGCAGCGCCGAGGTAATCAGACGCGTGGGGTCAAGCGCGCGCGCATGAGCGGCGAGGGTTTCAATAAACCGCGTCCGCGCCTCATTGTTGGGCGTCTCGTTGGCCATCGACCATAAGATGATCGACGCGTGATTGCGCGAGGTTCCGATCTCCTCGTCCAACTGCCGGCTGGCTTTGGCCAGCACGTTGGGATTCTCCCACTGGATAGCCCAATACACCGGGTTCTCCGACCATACCAGCAACCCCATCCGATCGGCCGCGCGCAGCATGGTCTCATCGTGGGGATAGTGCGCCAGGCGGACAAAGTTGCAGCCCAACTCCCTGGCCCAGCCCAGCAGCGTCTCCGCGTCCTTGTCCGTGTAGGCGCGGCCGGTGCGGTAGGGCGCCTCGGCGTGGATGGAGATGCCGCGCAGAAAGATGGGCTTTCCGTTCAGCAGGATCTCGGTTCCGCGCGTCTCGATGGTGCGAAAGCCGATTTCATCCTCGATCGTATCTTGTCCCGCGCTGATCTTGACTTGATACAGCTTGGGCGTCTCCGGCGACCAGCGTTCCAGGTTCGATGCCACCAGATGAATCTGCGCACGGCCATCCGCCGAGAGAGCGCCGGAGCCGGTGGCTTTGAGTCCGGGAATCTCGACCTGCACCTTGTCGCCGGCTTTGCCGCCGTCGATGTGGACCCAGCCATCGATAACAGAACTTTCCACGCGGCTCAGGTGCAGGTCGTATTGGTCGATAAACGCCTCTGGAACCTCGATCAGAGAGACCGTGCGGGTGAGGCCGCCGTAGTTCCACCAATCGGTCTTGAGGGTGGGAACATTCTCCTCGCGGCGGGTGTTATCGACTGCGGCCGCCACAAAGTTGGCGCCGGCATGGATGGCCGCCGTTACCTCGCAGTTGAAGCTGGTGAAGCCGCCCTCGTGTTCGCAGACCTTCTGCCCGTTGACCCAGAACCAGGAGCGATAGTTGGCCGCGCCCACATGCAGGAAGATGCGCGTGTGTTCCCTGGGCCGATAGGTGAAGTCGCGCTGGTACCAGAGCGGCCCCTCGTAATAGAAGAGCGATTCGCGCTGCGTGTTCCAGTCGCCCGGCACCTTCAGGGCGGGCGATTGGGCAAAGTCGTACTCCACCGGCCGGGTGTCTCCTGGTTTTGCCTTCTGGTTGAGGAACCAGCCATCGGCCCGCTCCTGCCGATGAAAGCTGTAAAGTCCGGTGAAGTAAGGATCTACGATGGCCTTCCAATCGCCATCGAGAGAAGCGGCCGGCCGCCGGTCCGCTCCGGTCATCACGATCGGCGCGCTCGCCGAAGCGGGCTGGGCCCAGGCCGCCGGGGCGGCTAAGAGCAAGACACTCGCGGCGACGATGGCGGCATTTGCGGGTATACGCGCGGCACGGCGTACAAACAGGCAGGCAGAAGAATTCTTCATTCCAGACCCTCGTGAACTCCGATGGGATGGGAGCCGCTGCCGTATTTCATGGTACGCAGACGAGCCGCTCCGGGCGAACGAGCTATCTTATCGCTCTCGAGGCCAGAGTGTACATCGTTCCCAACCCGCGGGAGCCGCCCGAAAGACGAAGGGGGCTGGCCCAGCGGCCAGTCCCCTGATGGTGTAAGCGGCTTTCACTCGCGCGGCGCGGCTACATGCCCATATACATCACATGCACATAGGCGCCGAGGCGCACGTTGTAGGCCAGGTACCAGCCGATGTGATCGGGGTCCTCGTAGATGACGATCTGGTCGGCATCCCACAGCCAGCCGTCGCAATAGGCAATGTCAAAGGGCGCGACGCTCCAGTACCAGTTGTTAAACCAGAAGCGTCCGGGGCCCCCGCCGCCCAGGCGCCACTGATGCCCGCGGCCAAAGCCGCCGGTAAAGCGGCCATGCGCAAAAGGCTGATCCAGATGATAGTTCACATCGCCGCGGCCGGTGTCATGGCCGACCCATCTCTTCCCGTCGACATGCGGGGCATTGGGATGGCCGTCCTTGTCGCTAAAGTTGCGATTCGGCTCGGACGCATGGGGCGTGCCGTGATACTCGGAAGGCCCGCGCGATGGAATGGCCTGATGCCCTCCGCCGCTGGCAGGACGCGATCCCTTGTCACGATGCTGGGCATATGCCGGAATCGCGAGAACAAGCAGAGTGGCCAAAGCTAGATGAACGGTTTTCATGGTTTTCTCCCGGCGCCCTCAGGGTGAACAGCGAATCTTCTCGGTCCTTGCACCCGTGGCGGGTCATCCCCAATAACATTTAGATACAACCCGGCATCTTGTAAGAAGTTGCGGTCTGAAGAACTCCCGCCTAGCGGCAAAGAACTCATCCGTAAATTGCGCATTTGAGTATCGCCGCTCTCCTGAGCGGCTGAACTGGCGGCGTTCCCGCGCGGGCCAGGAGGCCCGCACGACTGCCGACCTGGAGGTCGGCGCTACCTAATTACGGGTAAGTTCTAAGCCCCCACTGCCGCCGGCGCGCGCCGCCAGGCATAAAGCGGGAATTGGTTGGCCAGTTCGGCCACCTCGCCGCGGATGCGCTCCAGGGCCACGTCGTCGTTGCGCCGGTCCAGAGCCTTGGCGATCCAGGCGGCAATCAGCCGCATCTCCGGCTCCTTCATGCCGCGGGTAGTCATGGCTGGGGTGCCTAGGCGAATGCCCGAGGCCTTGAGCGGCGGATTGGCGTCGTAGGGGATGGTGTTCTTGTTGACCGTGATGCCCGACTTGCCCAGCGCCAGTTCGGCCTCGGAGCCTAGAATGCCCTTCTGGAAGACATCCACGAGAAGCAAATGGTTGTCCGTGCCGCCGGAGACGATGCGGAAACCGGCCTCCTGCAAGGCCGCGGCGAGAACCTTGGCGTTGGCGACGGTCTGCTCGGCATAGGCGCGGAACTCGGGGCGCAACGCCTCGCCCAGCGCCACCGCCTTGGCGGCCACGATATGCACGAGCGGGCCGCCCTGCTGGCCGGGAAAGACGGCCTTGTCCACGGCCGCCGCCAACTCCTGTCCGCAGAGAATCAGTCCCGAGCGGGGACCGCGCAGCGTCTTGTGCGTGGTGGTGGTGGTGATCTGCGCGTGGGGCACGGGCGAAGGATGCACGCCGCCCGCCACCAGGCCGGCGATGTGCGCCATGTCGAAGATATAGACCGCGCCCACTTTGTCGGCGATCTGCCTCATGCGGACGAAATCCCACAGCCGCGGATAGGCGCTGCCGCCGCCGATGATGGCCTTGGGCCGCTCGCGCTCGGCGATGGCTTCCAAATCGTCGTAGTCGATCCGCTCGGTGTCGCGGCGGACGTGGTAGAAGGTGGGCCGGTAGAGCTTGCCGCTGAAACTCAGCTTGTGGCCGTGGGTCAGGTGGCCGCCGTGGGAGAGATCGAGGCCCAGAATCGTGTCTCCAGGCTGCAAAACCGCCGCGTAGGCCGAGGCGTTGGCCTGGGAGCCGGAGTGGGGCTGCACGTTCGCGTGCTCGGCGCCGAAGATCTGCTTGGCGCGGTCGCGGGCCAGGTTTTCCACCACGTCGGCAAACTCGCAGCCGCCGTAGTAGCGCCGCCCAGGGTATCCCTCGGCGTATTTGTTGGTGAAGACGGAGCCGGCCGCCTCCAGCACCGCCTCGGAGACGAAGTTTTCGCTGGCGATCATCTCCAGCCCCTCATGCTGGCGGAGGGTTTCGCGGTCGATAGCGGCGGCTACATCGGGGTCGGCCTGGGCGAGGGAGAGAGAGATGCGATCGGTCATATTGGAATTTTACCGCCTGGCCCAAGGCGATGCTCAATCGAAGGAAATGGGGGTGTGGGGCCGTTTGAAAAATCAATCCCTCAGGGGCTAAAGCCCGGATGATTTTGCGGGAGTGAATGTACGGGATTCTGCCGGGGTTAAAACCCCGGCCTACCAGCCCGTACCCTTCAAACTGACCCACTACCGGAAATGGCTGTCGATTTGAAATTGCGAAAAATATTTCCGCTTGTGAGCGATTTTGACCAGTAATCTTTTTCTTGTTAGCCGAGTGTATCTATAGAGTGTCATCCTTTCCCAGATCTGACTTAGCCTTGCCGTCGTCACCATGAGACGGCAGGGCTGTTTATGGCCTACATAGCTGCTTCCTGTCCTGACTCATCTTCCTACCGGAGTTCCGCGGAGCCGGATGATAAATTCCTGTTCCGGACCGAGACGCAGTTGGAGATCCGCCGGCGGCGTCCGCTTTGTTTCCGGCAACAAAGCCGGCTACCTATCCGCCCGTAATCTGTTATCGTTTCCGGTGGCGGGTCAAAAATTCCTATGCGTACGCAACGAAAACTGTTTGCGCCGATGATCGTCTTTGCCTGTGCATTGCTGCCGGCAAATGCGCAGACGGCGGGGGCACAGAATTCCAGCATCGATGCGGCCTTGTTGGCGAAGGCGAATGCCGGCGATGCGGCCTCACAGGTGCTGATGGGCGACAACAGCCGTGCGGCGGGGGACGGGGTTGCACACGATCTGAAACAGTCAGCCGAGTATTACAAGGCGGCCGTCGAATGGTACCGCAAGGCGGCGGAAAAAGGCGACGTGGCCGGCGAGCTGCACTTGGCCGCTCTCTATCGCGACGGCGGCAAGGGCTTTGCGCGCGAGATGGCGCAGGCTGCTGCCTGGTATCGCAAAGCCGCCGAGCAGGGAGACGCGGGCGCGCAGGGGACACTCGGCGTACTTTACTCGATCGGCCAGGGCGTACCGCGCGACGATGTGGAAGCTTATTACTGGCTGGACCTGGCGGCGTCGGTGAAGGGGCCGAATCAGGAAAAATACGCCGCCAACCGGCAGATGATCGGAACCCATATCACCGCCGACGAGCTGGAGACCGTGCAGGAGCGGGTGGCGAAGTGGTTGGCCACGCATCCGCGTTGAATCCTGTCGAGTGATTGCGGGCAATAAACCCGCATTATTTCAGATGATGGCCGAGGAATTCGCCGTATTTTTCACGAAAAGCAGCGCTATATTTTTCGTAATACTTGATGAATTGAATCAGAATCTCGTTAGCAAGTTCGCTTGTCGAAAAGCTCTTCTTCAACTCCGCGATTGACCACGCCACCTTTCCAGCCTGTCCAATCGGATTGAGATGCCATGTTTCTTGAGGTAGAGCTTCGTCGTCGCTCCAAATATTGTTGGGGGAAAGCGGCCTGCGTCCAAAACGAATCATACAATTCTGTGGAATTCCTTCTCGCACACCGCGATCATGGAAACTAACCGCCACATTCTTATTCTTAACAAGAAGGAATTCAGGATACGGCGCAGGGTATGGCGACCATTGGAATGGTTCTCCATCGTAGGACTCGCCTGCGGCCAAGTCATGCACGCTTTTCTTCAATTGCGACCACGCTTCTACAGCACCTGTATTGAGCGCCTGCTTGTCGCGCAGGGTGGCTTCACTCGCTTCCTTTTGAACTCGGAGATATTCTTTGAAATCCGTCATGATTCCTCCTGTTCCACGCTATGCTTACGAATTGCCGCCTCAATCGCCGTGATCTCTTCATCGGTCAGTTCGGCAAACTGGCTTCGTTTGGCTTTGGACAACCACCCATGGTTTTGCAAGACCAGCCGCGCCAGCAGGGAAGCTCGCGGGTCCGGCATATCTACCACATCTTTGAGCGCTTTTAGCGCACGGTCGTAGCTTTCAATAAAGCCCACTTCCTGCCGCATATCCGTATTGATAGTATCGACAACCCTCCAATAGAGATATTCTGTTTGCCCTGTCAAATCTGGGTAACGGTAAAGGGAAGCGGTCTCCCCTAAAACACTCATTTGGCGCATATCGTCCATGGTGTAATCGACTAAAGGCCGAATCTTGCTGGAAAATAACTCCAACGCTTGGTCATATGCTGCTTTGTTCCGAAGCATTGACGCTGAGACTGGAAACAGGACTCCAGGGGGCGTAATCCCAAGTTTGGCCAGACTGTGATGAATCAGAAAGCGGTGCAAACGTCCATTGCCATCCTCAAATGGATGCAAGTAAACGAAACCAAATCCTGCGATGGCTGCGGCACAAATTGGATTCACACCGCCATTCTCAATTCGCGCAATTGATTTCATCCAGCCTCTCATAAGCGAAAGCAAATCCTCCGGCTTCGGACTAATCAAATGAACAATCTCCGAATCGGGTAGGCTGGTGCCGACGTAATTTTGTTTGATTCTCCAACCGCTCTCCGCATATCGCGCATCAAGAATCAATTTTTGCAACAGTACGTATGCGTCCATGCTAGAGGCGTCAAACTTTCCGACTTCTTGCAATATCCGCACAAATCTCCGCTGCTTGGCGAGGTCCGGCGATTCCCCCTCAATGGCAAAGGACGACTTCGTTTCCTTGGTAAACAGGTATTGCACCGCCCGTTCCAGCACCGAGGGCGAAACCGAGCTCACAATCCCATGGAACATTTGTTGGAGATCCTGCTGCATCCATCCTTCAAGATCGTCTGTTCTGCGGATCAGCGGGCAATACTCACGATTGCCGAGAAGATTGTCCACGATCTTTTGCCGCTGACCGCGAATCCCTTTTGCCGTAATGTGCGCCTCCGGACGCAACAGCGGCGCATAGCCTGTAGGCGGTATGTCCGGCAAATCCAGTGTTCGGCCGGTCAACAACTCAAACAGGTACCATGCCCTGCGGGCAAAGATTCCGGTGGACTCCCCGCGCACCCAGGTCTCTAGTTGGCTTCGGTCGATTGCCTCGAAGAAGGCCGCTAGCACCCCAAGGTCGATGGGTTCGTAGCGCATTGCAAAGCGCAGATGTCCCCAAATATCCTTTGGGGCATACGATGCCGGGTACTGTTCGAGAACTGCGGTGTGCGTTTCGTGTGTTTTCCTAGCTCCTGCAACCGCTTCGGAGCGCACGGCAGGCAGAGGAACGCGCAGACCCATCTCTTCAACAAGGTGGTGCAACCCAATGGCCTTGGCTGGACTGGACAGGGATGAATTTGCGCCAATTTTCATAGAGATATCACCATACTATCGATTGTTCAGAATAAAAGATTATTTGTCAACATATATTCTTATCTATTTAGAAATTTGTATGAATAATATTATTTTACCGCAATCTCACACATTTAGCTTATGAATTTTGGGGAATTGTTATCTGTTCAGAACTATTGGCTATTTGTTGTAGGTCATAGAAATTGGGTGAAAACCGCCGGTTCTTCGTATGCTATCTCCATGCGGCACAGCAAACTCGCTTCGATACTTCCTGTTCTTATTGTCCTCCTCTCTGTCGCAGCCCGCGCCCAATCATCTGCCATTTCATTGACGCCAGCGCTGGTTGAGGCCGGTTCGCCGGAGCTGATTCGCGTGGAGGCTGGCGACGGAGTCAGCGTTGACGGAGAGTGGCTGGGACGCAAGATCGAGTTCTTTCGAGGAGCCGATCGGAGCAGTTGGTTTGCGCTGGCGGGGGTGGATGTTGAAGGGGCCGTTGGCCCCTCCACTTTACAGATTCGTGTGCGGCTGAGCGACGGCGGCGTACGCGACCTGAGCCGCGAAGTGGAAATTCATCCCGCCCATTACCGCATCGGTTCGCTTACCGTGGCGCCGAAGTTTGTCGAGCCCGGTCCCGAAGCTCTCAGGCAGATCGAGGCGGAGAGCCAGCTGAAGGCGAAGGTCTTTGCCGCGAGCGCCCTTGAGCCGTTGTGGGCGAGCAGTTTCCGAGCGCCGGTGACCGCCGCGCCCACCGACAGCTTCGGCACACGCCGCACCTTCAACGGCAAGCTGGCCAGCATCCACAAAGGGATGGACTTCCGCGCCGCGAGCGGAACGCCGGTACGGGCTGGAAATGCTGGGGTGGTGGTGTTGGCCCGGCCGCTCTACTACGAGGGCAACTGCGTCGTCATCGATCATGGACTGGGGCTGTTCACTCTCTACCTGCACTTGAGCCGGATCGAGGTGCGCGAGGGGCAGCGCGTGAGAACCGGCGAACGGCTGGGACTGAGCGGCGCCACCGGCCGCGTGACCGGGCCGCACCTGCACTGGGCCGTACGCTGGCAGGGCGCGTATCTGGACCCCGATAAAATGCTTCGGCTGGATTTGAGCGCGGTGCGTTAGCGCGAAATAGCTAACGGATCATTTCTTTCCAATCAATAATCGTATTGTGTCGGTGAGGAGTTCGCGAGTATCGGGTGATATTAGGCGCGAAAAGGACGACACCCCGAACAAAGCCCAGATTAGGTAGGCCAGCGTTGCGGCCGCCTGGATTGGAGGGGATAGCCGCGGCTCGAGGCGGAAAATCAGGACCAATGCAGCATAGGTGAAGACCGGCAGCAACAAGTAAGCAGCCAAACCCGCGTAGACCACCGCCTTGCGCCAACCACGGAGTTCCTGCCGCGTGAAGACAAGGCCCTCCGCAGCCCCAACATGTCCCCTCGGAAAAGCATCCAAATTCCCTGTGAGCGTTGCATTCAGATAGCGAATAACTTCCGCCTTAAGCGCAGTGAGCGTTCCCTCTCGCGGAAGATACACCCAAGCTGCGAGGCGAAGCAGATTTTCGGCCGCGAGCCGCATTTGGATCCGCGCCCAATCTCCGGCGGGATTCGGGAGAAAATCGTGAAAGCGTAAAAGACGGTTGGCACACCGCACTATTTGGCCGATCACTGTTCTCCTCTGATGGGAAGACAGCAACGCAAGGTACCTGATTCGGTCCAGTTCCTGCAACAGCTCAAGAAGATCAAGGGCAAAGAGCGAAGATTGTGCAATGCGCCTAGCCCGCTCCATGGCAGGCCGGCAAAGCTCGACTGCAGTAAACATGGCGAGCCCGCTGCATAGGAAGAGTGTGACCGCGCAGACGCCAAAGGCCACAACAATTACAAAAGGCAAAGCAGAGAGGTGCGCAAAAATAGAAAGCTCGAAAAGTGTTAGAACGACCAGCGCGTAGGCGATAACTCCCGAGAACCAAAGAGACGCAGGATGCTTGAAATCAATCCCCGGAGATCCCGCGGTCAAAACAGCATGTAGGTATCGGGGAACGCGGAACGACCGTGGAAGGATAAAAGGAAGAATCAGCCATATTGCGAAATAGGTAGTCAGGCTGAGCGTCAATCTCGAAATCATAGGGTGTAAATGCCCGAAGTCTGCTGGCGGCGCCCAGTGCGTAAGGAGGCTCCAATGCCGCACAACCCAGGAATGAATGATATCAGCCGGATACGCGAATGCGACCAGAACGGACACAGCGGCGGACCGTATGATAACGATCCTCACAGAGTTGAATGCCTGTTGGCCGGCGGTCAACTGGCTCTCAATTTCCTGAATCACCTCTCCCTGTAAGGCTTCTATGTCCTTATGTCTTGAGCGCGCCGACGTGTACATCTCCCGGAACGAATCACCCCAATTGCTTGGCCTCGTGGCTCTTGCTTTGCTTGCAGGGAGGTTTTCTCCCACGTCGGCCTTGCGTGACTCCGATATGTGTCTCTCTTCAGGCAATGTGGTGGCGCTTGCAACTCAATATACATCCCCGCGTGCGGGGTCGCAGCGTATTTTTGGGGCCTGGCTAAATAATACCGCGAGACAAGTCCTCGGGGCCGAGGCGAAATGAGAGATGTTCGACAGTACGCTGGAACCCATTCTTCATTGCCTAGCCAGTTCTTTGTCTTCAGCAGGGTGCGATTGTCCGGTCAATGCTTCCAATCCCGTTGCCCTATCTTTCCGCAGCGCCTTGAAGGCCCGATAGACAAACCAGCCGAGGTGCCAGCCGTCGATGAACTTATACGGAGTTTCGCCGGTGGTGTAATGGCCGCAGGGCAGGACTTTGGCCTCGAAGTTGAGGCCGACTCGACTGAAGGCATCGACCACCTTGAGCGAGTACTCCCTGGGGAAGGTCAGATCGTAGTCGGCGTAGATCATCAACACACGCTTGCCGGGGCCGCCGGCTTCGGGGCTGGCGATTTTATCGTAGTAACAGCAGGGGCTGATGGCCGACCACAAGGCACGGAGGCGATCCTGGGTGAGGCCGGCATCTTCCAGCGCCTGGCGCACATGGCGCGTGCTTTGGCCGGCCCAGGTCACATCGCCGAATGCCGTGGAGGCGTGATTGAAGGCGTTGACGCGGATGCGCGGGTCGTGCGTCGAGGCCAGGAAGGTGTAGCAGGAGCCCAGGCTGGTTCCGAGTACGCCGAAGTGCTCGTAGCCCTGCTCCTCAAGCCAGTCCACGCAGCAGCGAATGTCAACCACGGCCTGGCGGCAGGCCGAGAGGGTCCGGCCGATGTTGGCGCTGACCGAGTAGTCGGAGCGCTCCAGTTCCGCCGGGCGGCGAATGTCGTGATAGGGCATGGAGAGGCGCAGCGCGGAGATGCCCATGCGGTTGAAGATCGTGCACAGCGAATTATGGCCGAAGCCGTCGGAGTTCCACTGCGGCAGCACCACGATGGCCTGTTTGGGGCGCGTGGGGTCCTTGTGCGCCGGGGCCGGGTACCAGCGGGCATTCACCTGGTCGTTTTCGGGATAGGGAGTCCGCTCCGGCGAAGTGAAACGCAGAAACTGCGCCTTTGGAATCTTCCCTTCGGCCGCCTGCTGCTTGATTGCGGCGTCCTTCGCGAGGGTCTCCGGGCGCACATTGGTGGGGAAGAGTTGCGGATGGCGCTCTTCCAGACGGAAGTCGGTGGGCCGCCGGTAACCGAAAAAGGTGTCGCTGTGACGGAGGAGGAGCTGGTTGATGCGGACCATGGCGGCCTCGGCGGCGGCATTGTCCCGTACCGACTCCGGCTTTGGCGCCGCGGCGCCAAAGCCGTGCGTCTCAAGGAACGGCGCGATCCACTCGAAGCCCCACTCCAGCGGGCGCACCACGCGGTTTTCGTCGCGCGTGGTCAGTTCCGTCTCCCACTCGTACATCCAGCGAGCGTATCGTTGCTTGAGCATCTCTTTGGTTCAAGTTTAACAGCGCGGAAGGCGGTCGGCGCTCAACAAGGAATGGCAGGTATCATCCGCTCTGTGCGTTCTTGCCGCACTTTTTGCGCCACCGCCCGCGCTCTCTACAAGAGCCGCTGGCAGGTCAGCCATCCGACTCCAAAAACGAATTGCACAACTCTGGCTGCCAGTAGATTTTGCTCCACTTATTGCCGGACCGTGTAGTGTGTTTCATTCATAGCATATGTATCACTGCCAAGGTTTCCCAGGGGTTAGAGCCCCTTTTTCCCCCGGCACTTTTCGGTACCCTTCGGCAGGCTCAGGGCAGGCTATAAAGTCGTGCCCCGATACAAAACATATTGACGAAACGCGCCTTAGGCGGTATCCACATATCGACTTTGCAGCGTGTGGTGGAAGTGTTGCACTTGGCGTGTACGGCAGCGGATAATCGCCAGTTCGTCAACGGCGTGTTGTGGGTGTTGCGACCGCGCGCGCTGGCATGATCTTCCGGAACGGTATGGCAAGTACAAGAGTGTGCATGCGCGGTTCATGCGCTGGGCGCGGACTTCAGCAATATGTGGATACCGCCTAGCGCGGCTCTCCGTTCGTCAGAAACGCGACGCCGGCGAGATCGCGGCCCGAAGCCAGCGCGTCGCGTAGCCGCTCCGGATTGGCCCCGCTGCGGCCTTCGGCTGCCTCGAGCATGCGCAGCGCCGCAGCCGGCTGGGTTGCCGCCGGCAGGCGGAAGATCCATGGAACGTTTGTCGAGGTCAGCGTCTTGTCGCTGCTCAGGGCGATCACCGGCACAAAGGTCTTCAGCGCCAGTTGCTCTGCCAGGTGGCTTGCGTTGCGATCCAGAGCCAAAATCGCCAGAGCGTACTCATCCATGAGCGCATGAACCAGTTGTGTGGAGGCCGCACCCCAGTTCTGGCCGCTTTCGACTGGCAGCAGCTTCCAGGTCTGTCCTTGCCGCGCGCTGGCCGCCAACTCCGTTCGCATCTCGGGCGACTGCGCAATCTCGGCTGCACTCGGTCCAAACAGAATCACGCTCACCGGCCCTGGCGGCATATCGGCCCGGTGTGGTCCGGCGTAGCCCACTCCATCCTCGCCGACGCGCGCATAGGGTTCCCGCGGTGGACCCTCAGGCTCTAGCCGCGTGAGCGGCGTCTGCCCCACCGCTGGCGGCCGCGCAAGCGGCGTTTGCCCCACTGCGGACGGCTTTTCCATCGTCGCTATGCGGTAGGTAACAGCGCCGTTGCGTACCCTGCCCAGATACATGGGAGCGACATTCTTCTGGTTGGGATCGAAGACCATCTGTCCGGTTACGCCGTCGTACTCGATGATATTGGCCAGCGCGTCGTGAATGCGGGCGCGATTCAGACCAGCCTTGCAGATGGAGTCAAGCAGCGCGTTCATCGCGTCATAGGCCAGCGAGGCAAACTGTTCCGGCTTCTCGTGGAAGCGGTCCTCAAAGCGGCTGTTGAACTCCAGCCAGCGCGGCTCCTTGCGGTTGGGATCGTAGGGGAATACAGCCTCGAAGCCTTCGGCGGCCGGTCCCGCCTCGGCCAGCAGCGTTGGTCCCAAGGTTCGATAGGAACCGAAGACGGGCTGCTTCATGCCTGCGGCGCGCATCTGCTTCAGAATCGCGGCGGCGGGAATCTCGTCGGTCCACAGAACGATGGCGTCGGCGCGCGAGGAGCGGATCACCCGGAGTTGCTGCCTAAAATCTGTATCGCCAGGCAGAAACTTCTGCTCGATGACCACCGGATGGCCCAGCCGGCGGGCGGCATCGCGGAACTTGAGTACGCCGAAGCGGCCGTAGCGGCTGTTCACCCGGAGCAGCGCCACGCGCTTGAGGCCGAGTTCGGTAAAGATGCGGCGGGCCAGCGTCAGGCACTGCACCCGGTCGTCCTGCAAGTCGGTGAAGTACCAGGGAATGTAAGTCTCCGGAATCGTCGGGTCCGTGGAGGCCGAGTTGACGATGGGAATCTCGGCGCGCAGGGCCACGCGCAGCGCGATATGCGTGGACTCGGAGCTGATCGATCCGAAGATCGCCCAGTCTTTATCGTCGTAGACCATCTTCACCACTTCATTGGAGGCCGAGCCCCAGATGGTAGGGTCGGTGGGCCGGTCCTCGCCGTAGACCGCCTTCGCCTGCCAGTTGTCGTAATCGTTGTGCAGCATCAGCCGGAAGGGCTTGCCCCCGTATCCTCCACGTGCGTTGGCCTCTTCCACGGCCAACTGCGCGCCGTGCAACATGCGCAGCCCGAAGACCGACTCCGGATTGTGCTCGATGGGGCCGAAGAAACCGATGCGCACCTCGGTGAGGTCTTTCGGCTCCGGAATATCTCGCGCCGCGCCGGAGTAGATATTGGGATGGATGTAGTTGAGGTCGTAGGGCGTGGCAAACTTGGCGTAGGGGCTCAGGTCGGCGGGCTCGCCGGCATAGGGCGCGACGGCGCGATCCTTGGGAGGCCCCGGCGGATGCGCGCCGCACTCGCAGGCGCTTTTGTTCTGCGCCGCGGCGCCAGCGGCGGCCATGGCCAGAACGCAGACTCCGGCAAACAACCATCCCTTGCGCATAACGTCTACTCCTTGCCGGCGGCTGCCTTGTCGGAACGGAAGATTGCGATGGCCTCAATCTCGATCAGCAGTTCCGGGCGGCAGAGATGGGCCTGGATGCCGGTGGAGGCAGGCAACGGATCGAGCCCCTGCTCCTTGAAGAAGGCCGTGCGCCCGGCGTTGAAGACGTCATAGTCGCGGTCGATGTCGCGCAGGTAGCAACTGGTGCGCACAATGTCGTGCCAGGTGGCGCCTTCGCTCTGGAGCAGCCCGGTGATGTTGTCGAAGGTGCGCCGCAACTGAGCGGGAAAGTCGCCGATGTGAACGCTCTTTCCGTGCTCGTCGATGGAGGCTGTGCCGGAGATCAGCAGGATGACGACGCCGCCGATATCGATTCTCATGCCGCGCGAGAACGAGCTTGGCTTGGCGTAGGCGTAGGCTTCGTTGAGCACGCCGTGGTTGGTCATGGCGCGCTTCTCGATAGGCGCGTGCGCGATGGCTTCCAGAATATCCGCAAATGCATTCAT
>Ga0182011_10002627_pt1 | contig 15087 bp, 10 predicted proteins | sample 711E1DmetaG_FD_120481 | JGI IMG/M metagenome (GOLD analysis project Ga0182011, IMG submission 120481) | Permafrost microbial communities from Stordalen Mire, Sweden - 711E1D metaG | ecosystem: Environmental > Terrestrial > Soil > Wetlands > Permafrost | place: Sweden: Stordalen | collected... | reverse complement strand
TTCTATGACCGGGACTATAATCTCTGCATCCTCTGCGGCCGCTGTGTCCGTGTCTGTAATGACATGCGTCTCAACGGGACATTAAGTTTCAAACAGCGAGGAAAGCTTACGACCATCGGCCCTGCGTTCGACCGTTCGCACCTTGATGCCGGCTGCGAGTTCTGCGGCGCCTGTGTAACGGTCTGCCCTACGGGCGCCTTAAGTACAAAAGCAAGCAAATGGTACGGAAAACCGGACGGAGAGGTCAAAACAACCTGCGCATACTGTCCCGTGGGCTGTGAGCTTGTGCTTCAGATAAAAAACAATGAGACCATAGACGCACTCCCCAATTACGATTCGCCGTCCGATCAGGGTCTCATCTGCGTGAAAGGACGTTTCGCTGTCCCGGAATATGTGTGCAGTCCCGAGCGTCTCGCAAGCCCCAGGCGTATGACACCCGTGGGGTATGAGGATATTTCCTGGGATGAAGCCATAGACACGGCTGTCAAAAAACTGTCCGGCATAAAACCAGAAGACTTACTCATAGTGGTTTCGCCTCAGCTTACCAACGAAGACCTCTATGTGGCAGAGCGTCTAGCTAGGGAGATCATCGGTACCGATGAGATAATATCCCCATTGATTGCCGATATGGGGGCGGACCTTGTCCCTTTTCTTGACCTTGCCCGTGGTTCGAGCTCATTTGATATTATTGAGACGGCCGATACGATCCTCACGGTTGGTTTTGATTCAACTTACGGGTTTACTCCCATCGGTATCAATATCAAAAAGGCTGCGAAGAGAGGAGCCACTCTCATTACCCTCAATGTTTACGAATCCAACCTCGATGTGCTTTCAGAGGAGGTATTCCAATTAGACATAATCAAATGGCCATCCGTCCTTGATACATTCATGGGAAAGATGCCGGGCAATGGAAAAGGCGCGAGATCATCCAACAAGGTCGTTGTTATAGGGGAAGAAGCGATCTTTTCTCCAAAACGCGGCGTGGTTTTTGAAAAGGTTATGAAGATGAGAGACCATTTCGGCTGGAAGGTTATCGTTGCGCATCCCTATACAAATCTTCTGGGACTTTTGTCCATGGGGGCATTCCCGGGTATCAAAAGGGGCGAGATATTACGCGACGGGCCAAAAAGCGCAGCCTTGACGCTTAAAGACCCCTCTTCCTCCATTGATGTCAGGAAACGCCGAAAAGTCGGCTATGTTATTGGAGAGGCCCTATTCGAGAACATGCCGCAGTGTGACTTTCTCATTTACCAGAACGCCCTGCCCGCAGCATCCTCTCGCGAGGCCGACTTAATCCTCCCGTCGAGTCTATTCACGGAAATCTCCGGTACAGTCATAAACGCAGAAGGCAAGGTGTTACCCATCCGCAAGGCTGTGGATCCCTATGGAGAGTCAAAACCTGACTGGTGGATTATCAATAAAATTTCAGAAAGGATAAAAAAAGATGCGCCAAAACACGGCTCGCTTTCTTCAATCCAGACAGAAATAAAGAAAGAGATAAAAGGTTTCTTCGACGCAAAGAAAAGATTGGAATTTCGAAAAATTAGCGCAAAGGCCTCTGATAAGGAGCTCACGGGTAAACATCTATCAGGATCGAAGGTTTCACGAAAACCGTGGCAGGAGATATACCGGGGGATTGCGCTCAAGGATATTGTCCCGGGTATGCAGCTTATAGAGGAAAGGAGGCGTCATGAATAAAATCATTGAACGGATCATGATGGTCCCCAACATGCACCTCCTTGTGATCGAGGCCCCGGAGATTGCATCAAAAGTAAAGGCCGGCCAGTTTGTTATTGTCCGGGCAAACGATGAAGGTGAACGGATCCCGCTCTCCATTGCAGAGTGGGATAGAGAGCAAGGGACCATAACGACTATCTTCATGGAGGTCGGCGCTTCTACGGGCACCCTTGCCTGTCTTGAGAAGGGAGACACGGTAGCCACCTGTGTTGGTCCTCTCGGCAACGCAACAGAAATTGCCCATTACGGTACGGTGATCTGTATCGGCGGATGCTACGGCATCGGGAGCATTTACCCCGTAGCGAGGGAGCTGAAAGCCGCCGGTAATCGGGTTATCACGGTACTCGAGGCCCGAAGCTCTTACCTTATTTACTGGGCGAAGAAGTTTGTTCCTCTGTCGGAGAAAATCTTTAACATAACGAGAGACGGAAGCCTTGGCATGAAAGGACACATTAACAGACTGACAGAGATCATCCACTCTCTTCCGAAACCCCCTGATCGGATTATTGTCAACGGGTGTACCTATCTCATGGCTCATACATCGGAAGCGACGAGAGATCTCGGGATTACGACGGTCGTGAACCTCAACCCCATCATGATTGATGGGACGGGCATGTGCGGTGTGTGCCGTGTAACAGTAGGAGGACAAATGAAATTTGCCTGTGTTGATGGCCCGGAATTTAATGGACATGAGGTAGATTGGAAGGAATTTCTCTCCAGACGTAAGGCATACATGAGCGAAGAGACACTCTTTTCCAGACGCAGTGAACCAAAAACAGAGACCCATAAAGAAGGGAAGTGCCAGGCATGAACGAAGAAAAAAACCCTGAAAAACAAAGTAGGATCGATCTTAACCGGAGAGATATGCCGAAGCAGTCTCCAGAGATGAGGAGCCACAATTTCAATGAAGTTGCCCTTGGTTATACTGAAGAACTGGCCTTCGGAGAAGCAAGTCGCTGCCTGCAGTGTAAAAAACCGAGATGCGTCACGGGATGTCCGGTAGAGATAGACATTCCCGGCTTCATTTCCTGTGTCGTGCGAAAGGATTTTTCAGCAGGCATAAAAAAACTCAAAGAAAAGAACTGTCTGCCCGCTGTCTGCGGAAGGGTCTGCCCACAAGAATCCCAGTGTGAATCCCAGTGTATCCTGAAAAACAAAGGCGCAGAGGTCGCAATTGGACGAGTGGAAAGATTTCTTGCGGATTGGGAGGCAAAATCCGGTGAGGTCGATGTCCCCCCCAAGGCAAAACCGACCGGTAAAAAGGTAGCAATAGTAGGTTCGGGACCCGCAGGGATTACCGTTGCAGGCGATTTAGTACTTCTTGGCCACGAGGTTACCATCTTCGAGGCCCTCCATAAAGCCGGCGGTGTTCTCACCTACGGCATTCCCGAATTTCGTCTTCCCAAGGCCATTGTCGCGCGGGAAGTTGAATATGTGAAAAGCCTTGGAGTAAAGGTTGTTACCGATTTCGTTGTGGGGAAGACGCGATCCATTGATGAACTCCTTGAGGCATTCGATGCAATTTTTATCGGAACCGGCGCAGGTCTTCCGTGGTTCATGGATATCCCCGGAGAAAACTTGAATGGTGTTTACTCGGCAAACGAATACCTTACCCGTATGAATCTCATGCAGGGATACCGGTTTCCCCATTCGGCAACGCCCATCAAGAGACACAAAAAATTCGCCGTTGTGGGCGGTGGGAACGTGGCGATGGATTCGGCCCGGACCGCACTTCGGATGGGCGCCGATGAGTCGCGGATCATCTACCGTAGATCCCATGCGGAGCTGCCTGCACGGCTCGAAGAGAGTGAAAACGCTGAGGATGAAGGCGTCATTTTCAGTATGCTTACACTTCCTGTCAAGTATATTGGTGACGAAAACGGCTGGCTCAAGGAGATCGAGTGTATCAAGATGGAACTTGGCGAACCCGATGCTTCAGGGAGGAGGAAGCCGGTTGAGATGCCCAATTCAAATTTCCGCATCGAAATGGATGCGGTCGTCTGTGCCATCGGGAACAGTCCTAATCCATTAGTCCCTTCCACAACACCCGGTCTCGAAACAACACGCCACGGAACACTCGTCGCTGATGAGCAGACAGGGAAAACAACCCGTAGCCGCATATGGGCGGGCGGCGACATCGTAACCGGCGCGGCAACGGTCATTCTTGCCATGGGTGCAGGACGAAAGGCAGCTCGGGCAATCCACGAGTATCTGACGACAGGCAAAGAGTAACCCTGCTCGTTTGACCACGGATGATGGAACAAAGGCTTTTATGCCTCTCGTTTTTTGAAGAGCAATACCGCGATATGCGCACATATTGCGGTATAAAGCCAGGCAGATGTAAACGGGGATGCCTAGCCCTACCGATAAGTCGTAATGTGCCGTACAGCCACGTAAAACCCTAAAACTTAAAACATAATTGAATATTCTGCGATCCCTTTTAACTTGACAAAACCTACTCCGCTTGTGCATATTATCACATAATGGGAGATCGAGTTTACCCTCTTCGTTGACAAAGGGGTCTCTTTTACAGTACTATTTTATAATGTGTTAAATTTTAAGTGGAATTCAAATGAACGACACAGCACAGAAATTTATAAAGCATGAAAAGCAAACCAGCCATAATGTGGAGATCAACAATCAGAAATGCCGCCTTTGTTTGTTCTGTGTGCAGCTTTGCCCCACAAAGGCCATAAAACTTGAGAAAGACACGATCAGGATAATTCCTGAGCGCTGTATCTTGTGCGGAAGCTGTATCACCGGTTGTCCGCAGCAGGCAATGAGTTTTGACAGCGGGCTCGGCATAGTAAGGAACGTAATATCTTCCGGTGCGAAAACCATTGCCTGTGTTGATCCTGCCTTTCCTGCTGTTTTGGATGTAGAAACCCCCAGGCAGCTTGTGACTGCCTTAAAAAAGCTTGGATTTACCGAGGTCTGGGAGGGCGCCTTCGGGGTAGAGCTCGTCAGCCAGGCATACAGGGGGCTTCTTCAGCACGCTCCCGGCTCGCCCCTTATCTCATCCTTTTGTCCCGTTATCGTCTTTTACATCCAGAAATATCTCCCTCAATTGATTCCCAATCTTGCGCCCATTGTTTCGCCGATGGTCGCAATAGGCAAGGTTGCGCGGCACATCAAGGGGGATGACTGGAAAATCCTATATATTACCCCATGTCTTGCGCAGATGGGAGAAGCGACTGCTCAAGAGGTGGCGGGAGTGATTGATCATGTCATCACCTTCCGCGACATTAAACAGATGCTCGCCGAGGCAGACCTTGATCAGGGAAAGCTTGAGGAGACAGAATTTGATGGTCCAAAACCGCAGCTGGGCAGAATAATATCGGTAATAGGCGGATTAAACAGGAGTATGGGCGCAAGCTTTGACGTCCTTGTTGACGAGATAAGCGTAGTCTATGGGCGGCGGCAGGTAACCGGCCTTCTCAATCAACTGGCTGCCGGATACATACAGGCAGGATTTCTTGATTTAGTTTATTGTGATGGCTGCGTTGATGGCCCCTTTGTCGACAGGGAGCTCTCTGTCCTCGGAAGACGGCAGATTGTTGCCCGCTACACAAAAAGCGAGATGGCAAAACAGGATATATCAGAAGTTCACAAAGAACTTGAAAAATATAAAGAAATAGATGTGCATCGTGATTTTCGTAATATGGAGCAAGAGCTTGCTATACCTACCGAAGAAGAGATAGGTGCAATCCTCAAAAAGATAGATAAATTGCCGCCCAATAACAATCTTGATTGCAGGGCCTGCGGATATGCGACCTGTCGCGACAAGGCGATTGCAGTTGCGCAGGGTATTGCGGAAGCCGAATACTGTCTCCCTTATCTCCTCGAAGAGAGCAAAAAGATCTACCAGCAGCTTGAAAAATCACATCGCGAACTCCAAAAGTCCCACCAGGAGCTCGAGAATGCCCAATACCAGCTTATCAGGACAGAAAAACTTGCCGCCCTAGGGCAACTCGCAGCCGGCGTCGCGCACGAAATCAACAACCCTCTCGGCACCATTACCATTTATGCGCATATATTGTTGAAAAACATGGAGGCTGATGACCCTAGGCGTGACGACGTCATGCTTATCATCAGCGAGGCTAATCGTACAAAAGATATTGTCAAGGGACTCTTAAGTTTTGCTCGGGAGACAAAGCTCAAACCAGGTGATACAGATATTAACGAGCTTCTCGAAGATACACTGGGACTTCTTGTAAACCAGTTGCTTTTCCAGAACATCAAAATAAAGAAAGGGTTTTCTCAAGACCTGCCGACCATCTTTGCCGACGCAACACAGCTCAAACAGGTGTTTTTGAATCTTATCCTCAATGCGGCACAGGCAATGGAGGGGAGGGGGAACCTTACGATTACGACATGGCAGGAAAAGAATTATATTAAGATCAAAATCCGCGATACGGGTCCCGGTATCCTCCCGGAACATGTGGGAAAGCTTTTTAATCCCTTTTTCACAACGAAAGAAAAGGGCACCGGCCTGGGACTTGCCATCTCCTATGGCATTATCGAGAGGCATTCCGGGAAGATCGAAGTTGATACTGAATTAGAAAAAGGGAGTACCTTTACCATTTCCTTGCCTATCGGAAATAATGAAAAAGATTTACAGGATGAGACAAAAAATGCATTAATTCAAAATATAAAAACAGGGAGAAGGAACTATGGGCAAAAAAAGAATCTTAATAATTGATGACGATGTGGATTTCATCGATCTCAACCGAGCCGTCCTTGAAAACAGTGGTTTCGAGGTGGTAACCGCATTTTCAGGCCGGGAAGGTATGGACAAGGTCAAATTTGAATTGCCTGATCTTATCTTGCTTGATCTTATGATGGAAAAGCACGATACCGGTTTTAGTTTTGCAAAAGCAATTAAAGCAGATCCCCGCTACAAGGACATACCGATTCTTATGATCTCATCGGTGGCGGGAGAAACCGGGTATGACTTTTCGCAGGACCTCGATGGTTACTGGATGAAGACCGATGGTTTCATCAATAAGCCGGTTGCACCGGAAGAACTAGTGAAACGTATCAACAGTCTTCTGGAGGGAGCAAAAAAGGGGTAACCTTAAAAGGATAGTCCATGGCTGAAACTGTCAATATCCTGGTCGTTGATGATGAGAAAGGAATCCGCGAGGGGTGCCGCAGAATCCTGATCGGTGAGGGGTATGCCGTTGATGTGGCAGAGAACGGTAAACAGGCCCTCGAGATGGCGAAGGCCAAGCCCTATGACCTCCTCCTCGTTGACCTCATGATGCCCGTTATGGGCGGCATAGAGCTTATGGAAGAGGTGAGACAGCTTGATCAGGAAATCATTATGATCGTTATTACCGGTTTTGCAACGGTAGAGACGGCAGTAGAGGCGATGAAGCATGGCGCCTACGATTACATACCCAAACCCTTTACGCCCGAACAGCTTGTCTCCGTGCTGAACAGGGGTCTTGAAAGAAGACGGCTCAGTATCGAGGCGGAAAAACTTCGGGAAGAGAGAGACCAGAAGCTCCTGGAAGTGGCAAGTGAGAAGTCAAAGCTCCATACCATCGTCAATTCAATGGCCGACGGCATTATCGTCATTAACCGCGAGCGCCAGCTCGTGCTCTGGAACCCTGCTTTGATCAAAATGCTCAACCTCAACGTGAAACTTGAGCCGGGAAAGGATATTGATGAGATTATTCGAGAGAAGCATTTGATTGAGATTATAAATAAGGCCTTTTCTCCTGATTCTTCCCAATATACGGTTTTTTCTGAAGAAATCGAGCTAACAGGGGCCGAATCAAAAATACTCATGGTCAACGTTGCTTGTGTACGGGACGAACAGGGACGGGACCTGGGCGTTGTGAGCACTTTCCGTGATATAACGGGGCTCAAGGAGGTCGAAGAGGTAAAATCACAGTTTGTCACGATGGTTGCCCATGAACTGAGGGCGCCCCTCGCGGCCGTGGAAGGGTATCTTACGGCCTATCTTACCGGTGTTGCAGGAACGGACCCCCAGTTTAACCGCCAAATGCTTGAGAGGGCACGGCTGAGAGCCCAGTCCCTCATGGAGCTTGTCAATGACCTACTGCAGTTTGCGAGGTTGGAGTCGAAGAAAGTGGCAAGGAAGAAGGAGCTTCTCGATATGGCTGATATCGTGATAAATACAGTGGAACTCATGAGACAGCAAGGCGCGAGCAAAGACCTGATATTTCAACTCGATATCCCCGAGAAGTTGCCTCTTATTGAGGCCGACAGGACAGAAATGGAGCAGCTCATTACCAATCTTGTTTCTAATGCAATCAAGTATAATGTAAAGAACGGCAAGGTCATTGTCAGCGCAATACCAAATACCCATTTTTTAAACATCAAAGTTACCGATACCGGAATAGGCATTGAAGAAGAGTCTCTACCCTGCATTTTTGATGAATTTTACCGGGTGCAGGGGCCGAAGACACGCTACACTACGGGAACCGGCCTTGGATTGGCGATTGTGAAGAGAATTGTAGAATCGCATTTCGGCCTTATCGAAGTGGAGAGCAAGGTAGATAAGGGAACGACATTTACCGTGAAGTTGCCATTAAAAGAGATTAATAAAGAGTAATAGTTTATAGAGAATCAAATTTTGAAAAGGAGAAGATATGGTGAAAAAAGAAACAAAACTGAATGAGATCGTGGAGAGGAGACTGCCCGCTCCTTCGATCACCCTGTACAAACTGTATGTGCCGGATATAGCAAAAAAGGTTAAGGCCGGACAATTTGTTGTTGTCCGCTGCGATGACATGGCAGAGCGTATCCCCCTCACCGTTGCGGATTTCGACCGCAAAAAGGGCACCATTACCATTATTTTCCAGGAGGTAGGAGCCTCAACACAGAAATTGGGAAAATTCGAAGAAGGCAACACACTCCTCGATGTGGTCGGGCCGCTGGGCAAACCGAGCCACATTGAAAAATTCGGCACCGTCGTCTGTGTAGGCGGAGGCGTCGGTGTAGCGCCGGTCCTTCCCATTGCAAAGGCGCTTTTTGAAGCGGGAAATGAAGTGATTTCCATTATAGGCGCCCGCTCAAAAGAGATGCTTATCCTTGAAGAGGAGATGAAGAAGGTGAGCACAAAACTGTATGTAACAACCGATGACGGCACTTACGGCCACCATGGGTTTGTTACCGATGTTTTAAAACAGGTTATCGAGGAGAAGAAAACGGTCGCCCTCGTCGTGGGTATCGGCCCTGTCGTTATGATGAGGGCCGTCTCTGAAGTGACCCGTCCATATAATATCAAGACCGTAGTGAGTCTCAACACCATCATGGTAGACGGAACCGGTATGTGCGGTTGTTGCCGTGCCACTATCGGTGGAGAAACAAAATTTGTCTGTGTTGATGGTCCTGAATTCGACGGCCATCAGGTTGATTTTAAGGAGCTGATATCGCGTCAGAAGATGTATAATCGTGAAGAGCGCCGGGCGATGTGGGATCATGTTTGTAAATTGGAAACCCAGGCGAAAGCGATGAAAAAGTCGAGGGTACGGGAAAAGATGCCCGAACAGAACCCTAAACTGAGGATACAAAATTTTAGTGAAGTTGCCCTTGGCTATGCCCATGACAACGCGCTCCGGGAAGCGTCGAGGTGCCTCCAATGTAAAAACTCACCCTGCGTGGAAGGTTGTCCTGTCAATGTCCAGATCCCAGCGTTTATAAAACAGATAAAAGAAGGCGACTTCATGGGAGCCATCCATACCATCAAAGAGACGAACAGCTTACCCGCGGTGTGCGGACGTGTGTGCCCGCAGGAGACGCAGTGCGAAGAGAAATGCGTGCTGGGGAAGAAGGGCCAGCCTATTGCAATTGGTCGTCTGGAACGCTTCGCCGCAGATTATGAACTGAATAAAGGCGACGTGAGGGCCCCCCAGAAAGCGAAAAAGACAGGAAAGAAGGTTGCCATTATTGGCGCCGGCCCGGCAGGACTTACTGTCGCCGGAGAGCTTGCGAAAAAAGGACATGATGTGACTATTTTTGAGGCGCTCCATAAGGCGGGCGGTGTTCTTGTGTACGGTATTCCTGAGTTTCGTTTACCGAAAGCGATTGTGCAGCGTGAAGTGGACTATGTTGAAAAACTCGGCGCGCAGATAAAAGTGGATACCATTATCGGCCAGACCATGACACTTGACGAACTCTTTGCAGCGGGATTTGACGCTGCCTTTATTGGTACCGGAGCGGGTCTTCCCTATTTCCTTGATATCCCCGGCGAGAATCTGAACGGTGTTTATTCCGCGAACGAGTTTCTCACAAGGGCAAACCTCATGAAGGCATACCTCTTTCCGGAATACGATACGCCGGTACGGGTAGGAAGCAAGGTTGCCGTGGTAGGTGGAGGAAATGTGGCAATGGATTCAGCAAGGGTTTCCAAACGTCTCGGCGCCGATGTATATCTTGTTTACCGTCGTTCCCGTGAAGAGATGCCGGCACGGGCGGAAGAAGCGCACCACGCGCAGGAGGAAGGCATTGATTTCAGGCTCCTTACAAACCCCGTGAAAGTTATTGGTGATGAGAATGGCTGGGTAAAGGGTATCGAATGTGTAAAGATGGAGCTTGGGGATCCCGACGCGTCAGGCAGGAGAAGGCCTGTCGAGATAAAAGGTTCTAACTATGTTATCGACGTTGATGTTGTAATCATCGCTATCGGCCAGGGTCCGAACCCGATCCTGACCTCGACGACACCGGGGCTGCAACTGAGAAAATCAGGCAATATCGATGCGGATCCGGAAACCGGCAAGACAAACCGTGAAGGTGTTTTCGCGGGAGGAGATATCGTTACCGGAGCTGCGACAGTCATCCTTGCAATGGGAGCGGGAAAGAAAGCGGCCGTTGCAATCGATGAGTATCTGAAGAGCAAGTGAACCTAATTTTCCGGAAAAAATAGGTGAGGGGTAGGGCATGTCGGCCCTACCCCTTGTTTTTCTCATCCCAATCATACAAAACATGTACACGCACACGTGGAAGGGATCATTGTACGACAGGGCTTTCATGGGGTCCCCTGTTTCTTCTTGCTCATACCAATTCTAATCCATGCATATAATAAAGCTTTCTCGTCGTCGGAAACCCTCAATTACTGTGGCTCACGCCGCCCCCTCCACGGGCATAAGCCCGATGGAGCCCCCCCTTAACTCGCTTCGCTCGCACCTGTGCCTGTCCTACCGCAGAGAGGATCGCTTCCTCCTCGGCATTTCGGGCACCCCTTGGATGCTATTTTTGACTTAGAATTGGTATAATATCAGCTTTTTCAAGTCTGATAGGTATATGACACTCGTCAAGGGGAAGCCAGTCTATTCCCAATTCCGCAAGGAGCGCATCGATCCGATTCCAGTTTTCAACCGTAATGGGTAATGTGGCTGCGTTATAGGTGCCGCCCTTGACCCCGGCAAGCCCTTCCATGAGTAGTCGTATGGGGAAGAGGATGGATTTTCCTGTCTGGTATTGCACCCCGTTGACCCCATATTTCTGCCATATCTCGAAATGGTCTACCGACCAGCAGAGGCTTTGTGATAGGCCCGATACAAGTCCTCTTACCGTTACAATGACTGTATCCTTTCCGTGTACAGGCATATTTTCTTCGGGCACCATCAAACGCTTGAGCGCATCAGCGGGGGTAGAAGCGAGGGCGTTCATCACGTCATCTTTAAGGCTATAGATAAACCTGGCATTTACTACTTCAGGCAGGAGTGACAGGTTCCATATATCTTCGTGCGCAACGATTCGCGACGGGATGCGCTGATTATTCCAGAGAACGCAGGTCTCGGCGGAGCCGTTTGTAGCAGATTCGACAGGAAGCCCCTTCTGCACCTCAAAGACAGGGATCACCATCATTTCTTCGACAAGATCTCTCGGTGACCATCCAACAGCAACCTTGCCGTCATAGAGCGATGCGGTCAGCGTGTCGATCTCAAAGACAGTTACATCAAAAACATGTTCCCGTGTCGAGAAGTCCCTCATGATCCGTCTCGCAATGAATTCAACCATGCCGGGATTGATCCCCTGGCAGAGAAGATGCGGATAAAGGCCGTTGCAGGGGGAATTGGTATATCTCATGGTGCGGATAAAGCTTGAGCGCATTTCAGGAGGGCCGCCGCTTGCCCCTGAATCTATATATGCTACGGGATAGCGAGAAAGCTGGAGGCGGAGTTTCATGGTATCGATATCGGAGCAGAGGTTAAGAAAAACGGCAGGCTTGGTAAGGTCTCTCAAAAGGTGATCTACGAAGGTAGGATCGGTAATGTCCCCCACAACCGTATTATACCCATTTATGCCTTCAAGTCGTTGCAAGGCCTTCTTACGGATATCAACGAGCGTTACAGAGTCAAAATCATCAAGCATCGGCGCTGCGAGTTTCAGAAAGCCTGTTCCTATGGAGCCTATCCCGGCAATAATGAGGGAGGGGTATGGGATCATATCGCTTCTCATGGGGTTACGTCAGTAAATTGGGCGAACACAGCGGAGCAGTCATAGAGGTCCTGGAGCGTTATTGAGTGTGCTGCAAGAAGTTCAGAAATCTGTGGAATATAATCCATCACCACCCCTACATGGACCCTAATGAGCTGGCAGTATTGAATGAGCCCCTCTGCTTCGCTGGCAAGCGCCTGGACCGGACAGCGTCCCCCACAATAATTGTGAACGCCGCATTCATAACATCCAAGGTCGCTCTTATATGTTGTGAACAGGGAAAGGTTGTAGGGTTTAAAGTGAGGCGTACCGTTATCTTCAATATGTCCGATGGGCTCAGAGAGCGGCAGGTCGGCACAGGCATATATCTTGCCTCCTACAATGTCGAAGTTGCGTTCAACCTCGACACCGCAGCCTGTGGTCCCCCTTTTTTTACCGGTCAAAAGATAGAGGATCAGCTCATTGATATGTATAATGGAGAGCGCCTCGCCGCGCGACAGCGTGTGTACATAGTTATCCATAATGCGTCTGAGATCTTCTTCGTATTTGGCGATATATGCTGCGTAGTTTTGAAACGGCTTCCTTGTCTCCACCCAGTGCCAGAAGAAATGATCCGCAAATCCATTTTCTTTCAGTTCCAGGAACTCCTCGAAACAGTCAAAAAGGGACTGTCCATCTCGTAAGGTTGACCACATGAGGAGCGGGCCTTTTCGGACATCCTTCAAGAGCCTCAGGTTCTTGTGAATGCTTGCCAGATCTGTACCGACCCTGATCTTGTTGTGCTGGGTTTCTCTCCCGTCAATGGAAAGGGAAAAAAGCCAGATATACGACATAAGGTCCCCGTGTCTCTCGATTGCCTCTCGGAGGAGCTGCCCATTGGTATAGACCATGAAACGGAGATTGAATGGAAGTTCTTTCGTGGAGAGGATCCTGTATAATCGCTCTATTTTGTCAATGGCCATGAGGGGTTCGCCTCCATAGAGGCAGATCACCACATCCTTCTCCTGCATCCCGGGAAGGAGCTGAAGAATAGCCTCGGCGTCTCGCTCAGGTACGACATCGGAAAAATGGTTTTTTCTCTGATTGTTGAACGAATCACCTGAAAAACTCAATGCGTTGATACAACCCTCGCACCGTGCATTGCATCGTTCCGTCACAGAGAGGTGGACAAAACCGAAAGGTTGCTCACAGTAGGCTGATTGAGGGTACATTGGCTCAGGTATGGCGACTGCGGTCAGGCGATTGAGGTCGCCGAAGGAAGGATGGATTACCCCTGGTTTCCGACGGAGCGTTCTGAGTTGCGACGGATCGTAGAACGGTTTCATCTAATGACAAAAAACTACCACATCAACTAGGAACTGCGCAACCGACGTCTCTCTGTAGATCGTCTACCATAGAGGCTTGACAAAGGATAAGGTACATGATATAGTAACACGTACTTGGAAGGAGTAACACCATGTCGGTGACACGTTTCGGTATATCGATTGAAAATCCGCTGCTCAAGAGATTTGATGATCTCATAGAGAGAAAAGGCTATTCAAACCGCAGCGAGGCCATCAGGGACCTCATCCGGGACAGTCTCGTTGCCGAGGAATGGGGGTCCTCCGACTCGGAAACTATAGGGACCATAACCATCGTCTATTCGCACGAAACGAGGGAGTTGACGGACACACTTACGGACCTCCAGCACCACTATCACTCATCCATCATATCGGCCATGCATATACATCTTGACGCACATAACTGTCTTGAAACCATCGTTGTAAAAGGAAGGGCGCGCGATATAAGGATTATAGCCGACAAGCTGATCGGGACCAAAGGAGTGAAACACGGAAAACTCACAGCGACGACAACCGGCAAATATCTGAAGTAAATTTTTTGTTGACGTGGTAGCACGAAAATGATATTAGTAACACTATACATATTCTCTTTACGGGAGGTTAAAGTGGATTGTATGTTTCAGGGGGGCCTTAAGATCAAAAAGATTGCTTGCCTTGGATTTTTTATGCTTTTCCTGGCAGGCGTTGTATTCGTCGGTACCGATGCCCTTGCAGTGATTCCCCTTATTACCGATGACACGGGTACGCAGGGGAAAGGGAAGTTCCAGGTGGAGCTTTTCGGAGAGTATAGCGAAGACAGGGAAGAAGGCGTGACAGGCAAGGAAACAGACATCTCGGCAACGTTCACCTATGGGATCATTGATCAGTTAGATATCTCTATCAGCGTTCCCTATCAATTTTTGCGCGCTGAAGATGATGAAGGAATGGAAAAGGCTGACGGTTTTTCCGATGTTGCCATTGAGGCCAAATGGAGGTTTTTTGAGAAGAACGGCTTCAGTTTCGCCCTCAAGCCCGGTATTACACTGCCGACAGGAAACGAGGATAAGGACCTCGGCAGCGGAAGGTCCACCCATTATCTCTATTTTATCACCTCAAAGGAATTAAATCCCTGGGCATTTCATTTAAATCTCGCCTACATCAGGAATGAAAACAAGGGCGATGACCGCAACGACTTGTGGCATGCGTCCCTTGCTTCAACATTTGAGATCATCAAGAACCTCAAATTAGTAGGCGATATCGGCGGGGAGTCCAACCCCGACAGGTCGTCCGTCGTTCCTCCCGCGTATATACTGGGCGGCGTTATTTACTCGCCAACGGAAAATTTCGACATTGGGCTCGGCGTAAAAGGCGGTTTAACGAAACCCGAAGCGGACATCTCTGTTCGCGGCGGCATCACATGGAGGTTTTAAATGCATATACCTGACGGATATTTAAGTCCCCAAACCTATGTGCCTTTCTGGGGGGCATCCATCATTTGCTGGTCTGTCGCGCTCAGGAAGGTAAAGAAGGAGCTTTCCACGAAGCAGGTCCCCTATCTGGCCATGGCCGCGGCCTTCTCCTTTCTCATCATGATGTTTAATGTCCCCATTCCGGA
>Ga0182011_10002626_pt1 | contig 15099 bp, 10 predicted proteins | sample 711E1DmetaG_FD_120481 | JGI IMG/M metagenome (GOLD analysis project Ga0182011, IMG submission 120481) | Permafrost microbial communities from Stordalen Mire, Sweden - 711E1D metaG | ecosystem: Environmental > Terrestrial > Soil > Wetlands > Permafrost | place: Sweden: Stordalen | collected... | reverse complement strand
TATAACCACCTGGAATGTGCTGCCCGGCATAATGAAGGGCAGATCGGTGAGGTATCCTGAGTTTTATGGAAAAAGAAAGCAGTGTTGCGCGATGAGCCGGGAGGCATTAAGATAGGCACGAAAGGAACATAAGCTATGCACGCCCAATTCCCCGTGACAGTCCACATGTTCTTCCTGCATGAAGGCAAGATCCTGTTGATCCGGCGCCACCAGACCGGCTACATGGACGGGCATTACAGCGTGCCGGCCGGCCATCTGGACGGCGGCGAAGCAGTCCGCATGGCCGCGGTGCGGGAGGCCCGGGAAGAAGTGGGAGTGCGGATAGATCCGGCCGCCATCCGTTTTGCAGGCGTGTTTCACCGTTTCGAAGACGAGGAACGGGTGGATTTCTTCGTACACGTGCAGGCGTGGGATGGGGAACCGGTCAACGCAGAACCCGGGAAATGCGACGATCTCCGCTGGACGGATATGGATGCCCTGCCGGAGAATACCATTCCTTATGTGCGCCAGGCGATCGAGAATTTCCGGGCGGGCGTGATGTTCGAAGAATTTGGTTGGGGTAAAAAGAAATAATTACCACAAGGCCACCTGAGAACCAGACTGAAAAAAAACGGTTCTGTCAGCATAGCCCGCTTAATTGCTTCCTTGAGGCCCTGGTGGCTAAAAGCCCTTATGGCTGGGGGGTGGCGGCAGGAAAAGTATATAGAACTGCACCCAGGTTCTCGTCCCAATCTCCGGAGTGGGCCCGGTCGGCCATTTCGGCTGCGGCTGACAGTGGCACCAGGCTGCCGGCTTGCCCCTCACCCGGGTACGCATACGCCCCGATCTGGGCCCAATCATCCGGCTGGGTATTGGCCGGATTGTCCGGGAAAGCCAGGTTGGGACCCGGGGTGGGAGTATTCCCAGGCGTGCCCGGCGAGCCGGCCCCATTAATTTGGACTAAAGACTCAACATAAGAGCGGTCGGGGTTCAGACGCACCCACAGCCTGGCTTCAAAACGAAAGCCCTGGTAAAGCTGGTGAATATGCGGCTTATCCTGTGCCACCTGGGCATGGTCAATTTGGGCAAATACCAGCATCACCTTCATGTTTTGGATAATATCGTCATCCTGCATGGTCTCAAAAAGACCGCTGGTCTGGCGGATCTGCCAGGCCTGGGCAGCCTCCTGGGGTGTTGCGAGATCGGCCGGCCAGGTGGCCGGGGTTAACGCACCATTATCCAACAAGGCCTGCGTCAGGGCAGTGGAGTAATAGCGCTTTCCAAACATGACCGGAATTTGTCCGTCGAAGATGAAGTCGCCGGGGCTGATTTTGCCGGTACCATCCAGGTCGAGGTAAGGCCGCCCGACCGCCTTGGAATAGCTGCTGGTATAGGTCGGATCCCAACGCAAGTTGGTGTAATTCAACGTCAGGGCAGCAAAGCTGAAATTGGTCGGGTAGACATAAAAAGGGTTATAAACCGGTTGCCCGGCATCGTCGAAATAACCGGTTTCCATGGCAGAAAGAGTATCCAAAGTGGGAACTTCGCGCGCGATGAAATATTGCAGACCCTGGAACTGTGAACCATACAACGAGAAGGTCCGGACAGCGTCAATACCGGCATCCGCGAAGGCATAAACACCCACCTCCGCCACCAGCGGAGGAACGGAAGTCATGGAGACGAAGTAGTGCCCATTCTTGTCGGGAATGCGGTTGGCGGCAAAGCGGAGCACGTCCCGCAAGATGTTGACGGAGTGTTCTCCGCCATAATCGAATGCACCAGTGCTTTTGGCTCCGGTACGGGCATCGGTCTCTCCAGGCCAAAGATAGCTGACCTGGATCAGTCCAAGTGAAGTGAGGTCGGGAATGGTGATGAAGCCGTTTGCTGGAGTAAAAATGGGCGAGGCAACCACAATAATCCCGGCGCCTTCCGGGTATCGGGGCACCTGCGGCGAGGCGACCATTACGGCAATATCCGAGCCTTCCGAGCTGATGATGGTGGTCTTGATCCTGCCGCTGAATGTCGCCGCCGGGCAATCCTGCGGGCAGGTAATTGCGTTCTCATTCCCAGCACAGATCGCATCTCCACAACGGGACGCAGGTGTCAGCCCGGGCGTACCGGTCGAAGCACGTTGGCTGCAGGAAGCCAGGATGAACAAGCAACTCAGGGTCAGAATCAGGAATCGTCTCATGGTTGTCTCAACGTGCAAACGATCGGGCAATCCTGCGGTTTTTGCAGGGAAGTCGTATTTATCGTTTGGCGAATTTTTATTGTAGCATAAATAAAACCTGACAGGTATCATATGCAGAAAAGGTTATTTGCAGGTTGTCTTACAATGAAAAGCGAGGTAAGATAATAATGCCATGCTTGGAGTATTAATAATATTCGTTCTGCTTGGCATTATGAGGTCAGCGGAAGCCTGACAGGTCAGTCATACCTGTCAGGCTTTTTTATTTCTACAATAGTATCCAATAATTTTCAAAGGAGACTGAATGCAGACACCCTGGGAATATCGTTATGCCAACCGGACCAAGCGGATGGGCAGTTCCGTCATCCGTGAGCTGCTTAAACTGACCGAACAACCGGATATCATATCCTTTGGAGGCGGGTTGCCGGCACCGGAAGTCTTTCCGCTCAAAGAATTCCAGGCCGCCTGTAACTTCGTGCTGGAAAACGAGGGAGCCCAGGCCCTGCAATACAGTACGACCGAAGGCTACCGGCCGCTGCGGGAAATGATCGCCCAGCGAACCGCCCGTTATGCCGTATCGGTTACTCCTGAAAACATCCTGATCACTTCCGGATCCCAACAGGCCCTCGACTTTATCGGGCGGGTCTTCATCAACCAGGGCGACTATATCGTGGTCGAATCCCCCACTTACCTGGGAGCTTTGCAGGCATGGAACGCCTATGGTGCCCAATATATCTCCGTTCCTTCCGATGAGAACGGCATGGTGACGGATGAATTGGAGAAGGCCCTGCGCGTCGGACCCAAGTTCATCTACGTGCTGCCAAATTTCCAGAACCCCAGTGGAACCACGCTCAGCCTGGAGCGCCGCCAGCGGTTGGTGGAGCTGGCAGACCAATACGGTGTCCCCATCGTGGAGGACGACCCTTATGGACAATTGCGCTTCGAAGGTGACCACCTTCCTTCGGTCGTCTCGCTCGACAGCAAGTACCGGGGTGATGACGGCTGTTATACCGGTAACGTAATTTACCTGAGCACATTTTCCAAACTGCTGGCCCCGGGTATCCGGCTGGCATGGGTGATCGCCCCGGAGCAGGTCATCCACAAGCTGGTGCAAACCAAGCAAGCCGCCGATCTGAACACGGCTGCCTTTAACCAGATGACCGCTTATGAAGTCGGCAAGGATGGCTTCCTGGATGAGCATGTGAAGCATATCCGGTCGATTTACAAGGAACGCCGGGATGTGATGATGGAGATGATGGAGGAAATGTTTCCTCCGGAGGTGCATTGGACTCGCCCGCAGGGCGGCATGTTCCTGTGGGGGGTTTTGCCGGAAGACCTGGACGCTGCCGATGTGCTCAAGATTGCCATCCAGCGCAAGGTGGCCTTCGTTCCGGGCGAGTCATTCCATCCCAACGGCGGTGGCAAGAATACCATGCGGCTCAACTTCTCCTATGCCAACCCTGACACCATCCGGGAGGGGATTACCCGCATGGGAACAGTTCTGAAGGAATTCGCCAGGAAACCAGCCTAAAAGGCTCACAAGGGTCTTTAATTTAAATTGTAAGGAGGCCACCAAGGCTGGTGGCCTCCATTTTTTCCATTTTGATTCGTCCCGGTTGCAGGTGCTAGCCCCCAATCTCGCTCATCACCCGGTTCATCGGGATCACGCCTTCAGCAAGGCCGTGTCCCCAGGGTTTTTCCCAGATACCGTCCAGCAACAATTTTCGCAAATCCTCCTGCGTGGCTCCAGCCCGCAGGGGTTTGAGCAGGTTAATCTCGTGCTCGCGTAACAAACAGGTACGCAACAAACCATCGGCAGTCAGGCGTGCCCGGGTACAGGAACTGCAGAACGGCACACTTACGGAGGAAATGAAACCAACCTGTCCTTTTGCCCCATGTACCTGCAGCATGCGCGCTTCCCCATCCAATTCGCCGCCGTTGGCAATCTCCAAGACACCGAAGGCTTGTTCGAGGCGCGTCTGGATCTCTGCACCGGTGACCCTTTGACCCACCTGCAAATCCGTCGCTCCCGCAAAAGGCATCATTTCGATAAACCGGACCTGCCAGGGATGGTCGATGGTCAGACGGGCCAGTTCCACCGTGTCTTCTTCATTGTAGCCGCGTACGACCACCGCGTTAAGTTTGAGCGGAATCAGCCCGGCCTGCTCGGCTGCCAGGATGCCTTTCCAGACATCCTCCATCTTGCCCCAGCGGGTCATGCGTTTGAACTTGACCGGATCAAGCGTGTCCAGACTGACATTAACGCGGCCCAACCCGGCCGAAGCCAGGGGCGCTGCCAGCCTGGAGAGCAGCACGCCGTTGGTCGTCATGGAAAGGGAGCTGATCCCCGGGGTGGAGGAGATGCCGCGCACTATGTCAACGATGTGCGCCCGTACGGTCGGTTCCCCGCCCGTCAGGCGGATTTTATCGAAGCCCAGGTCGGCAAACACCCGCGTAAGCAGCAGGATCTCATCATCCTGCAACATCTCGGCATTCGGCCGGAACGTCATATCTTCCGGCATGCAATATACGCAGCGCAAATTACAGTGGTCTGTCAGGCTGATACGCAAGTAGTGAATTTTTCGTCCAAATCTATCCAGAGCCATTTTTCCTCACCAATACCTATAAAATTGGGCTGATTATACCCTTTTTCCCCGATTTACCAATTGACGGCGAATATCAAGCGTGCTATCATAATTACATTAATTATCATTTTTATTGCAGGCGTATCAGGGAATCCCCGCGATAGATTGTAAAGATATGGGGAGGGCTGGCACCCGTCAGGAGGCTGTGCAGGCGTCCCCCGATCCTGGCGATTTCCTGAAAAACCGGCGAAGGAGTTTATTCAATGGGTGCTGACCTTATTTTTCGTACTATCGGACTGGCGGTCTTTTCGATTGTGGGGATTTACGTAGGCAACGGCCTGTCATATTTCAATCCGGACCAGCGCATATTTTACACGGTCGTCTTCGCCCTGGTGGGCGCCCTGTTTGGGCTGGTATTGACCCCTTATATTACCTCGCGTCCCATCCGTGCCCTGCGGACCCTGCTGGCCCGGCTGCCAGCCGAGGCGCTCTTTTCCGCGCTGATCGGTCTGGTCGTTGGCCAGCTGACCGCCGCCCTGCTGTCCTTTCCGCTCTCACTGCTGCCTTCCCCCTTTGGGAAAGTCCTGCCCTTCATCGGCGTATTGCTGTTCGGATATTTCGGCGTGGCAATCTTCCTGACTCGACAGACGGATATTGCCAATATTCTGGGCGGTATTGCCAGCCGGCGAGAGGACAGCTCCCCGGCCACCTGGGGACAGACCAACCGGACCATCCTGCTGGATACCAGCGTCATTATCGATGGGCGGGTGGCCGACATTGCCAAGACCGGTTTTCTGCCGGGCACCCTACTGATTCCTCGCTTTGTGCTGAACGAGTTGCAGTATATTGCCGATTCCCCGGATGGCCTGCGGCGGGCGCGCGGCCGGCGCGGCATGGAAGTGCTGGCCGAACTGCAAAAAGCAACTTCGGTGCTTGTACGCATCAGCGACATCGACGTGGATGGTGTCAAGGAAGTGGACGATAAGCTCGTGATCCTGGCCCGCCAGATGAAATGCCCCATTCTGACCAATGACTATAATTTGAACCGCATTGCCGAGCTGCAAGGTGTCATAATCCTAAATATTAATGAGCTGGCCAATGCAATCAAATCGGTGGTGCTGCCCGGCGAACTGATGGAAGTGAACGTCATCCAGGAGGGCAAGGAAGTCAACCAGGGGGTTGGTTACATGGAAGACGGTACCATGGTGGTGGTCGAAAACGGGAACCGCTACCTGAACCAACAAATCCACGTCACAGTGACCAAGGTGCTGCAGACAGCCGCCGGCCGGATGATTTTTGCCCGTCCAGAAGGCAAAGAATAGACCCGATCCATTAATACAGCGGAAGTACGCGTTTCGAGAGTGTGCGGCTTCATAGGACACCCTCAAAACGCGTACTTTCTTTAATTTCCGAATGGTAGTTTAGACTTTTTCCACCACCTGATCCCGCTCAGGACCGACCGAGGCCAGCCGGATCGGGACTCCCGCCAGGCTTGCGATGCGATCAAGGTAATCGCGGGCGGCTGAGGGTAGCTCATTCCAATTTCGCACCCCGCCGACATCTTCCTTCCAGCCAGGGAACTGCTCATAGACCGGCTCATATGGGCTCAGATCGGAAGGCCCAAAGGGCAGGTCGTCCAGGGTTTTGCCAGCCTGGCGGTACGCCGTACAAAGTTTGATATTCTCCATTCCAGAAAGCACATCCAACTTGGTGACGGTCAGTTCGGAGAGGCCGTTAATGCGGACGGCATAGCGCAACAGCACGCCGTCCAACCAGCCGACGCGGCGCGGCCGGCCGGTGGTGGTGCCGTATTCATCCCATGGGTTGGCCCCGCTGCCGCGCAGACGCATGGCCAGGTCACCGGTCAGTTCGGTGGGGAACGGCCCGGATCCGACGCGCGTCTGGAAGGCTTTGACGACGCCGACCACGCTGGCAGTCCGGGCGGCGTCCAGGCCCAGGCCGAGACCGGTCAACGCAGCGGGCGCGGTGGTAGACGACGAGGTGACAAACGGATAAGTGCCAAAGTCCAGGTCCAACAGCGTGCCCTGGGCGGCTTCGACCAGGATGATCTTGCCGGCTTGCATGGCCGCATGTAATTCGAGCGAGGTATCGGCAATATAGGGTTTGAGACGATCGGCAAATTCCCGGTATTGGGCGCAGACCGGGGCCGGGTCCAATTCGGGGGCGGTGTACATACGCAGGGTCCGGTTGGTTTCGGCCACGTGGTCGCCCACCCGCTCCGGGAAGTCGGGCGCAAGCATGTCGGCCACGCGCAGGCCGCGCCGGGTGGCTTTATCCGTATAGGCCGGGCCGATGCCGCGCCCGGTGGTGCCGATATTGTCCTTGCCCCGGGCGCCTTCCAGAGCCTTGTCCAGAGCCTGGTGGGAGGGGGTGATGAGATGGGCGGCATAGGAAATGCGCAGGCGGTCCGGCGAAGTGGAGATGCCCGAGCCGTTGAGAATGTCCATTTCTTCAAAGAGGGTGCGCGGGTTGATCACCATGCCGTTGCCCAGCACGGCGGTCACCTGCGGGTGGATGATACCCGAGGGGAGCAGGTGCAGTTTGAAGATGCGCGGCCCGACCGTGACCGTGTGACCGGCATTATCGCCGCCGTTATAACGGGCGCTCAGGTCGGCGCGGGAGGCAAACCAGTCCACGATCCGGCCTTTGCCCTCGTCCCCCCATTGGGCACCAACGATGATTTGCAGCGGCATAGTGCATTCCTCCTGATAAGTCGCTTAAATTATAACAGAGCGCAGGCATGGCTGTCTAAACAGCCTGGATTCACCCAACAATTCTCATTTTGTCATTGCGAGGGTCGATGCATTTCCGGCCCGCCTGTCCTGGCCGGCCAGACCAGGGAAGCAATCCCCTCGCGAGCCAGGAGATTGCTTCGTCGGGCTAAAGCCCTCCTCGCAATGACATAAAAGTTGAAATGCGATTGCCCTGGATATTTGCATAGTCCAAAAGATTTCGCTGCCTGCCGGAATGATATAATTCCAGCAGAGAAGCAATGAAAACCAAACCTGTCCTTGCGATTTTCCTGTTCGCCGCCGGGGTTTTGTTGCTCTGGTCGCAGATACCAGTAGCAGCTTCCTCAGACCAGCAAGTGGCCTATCCATCGCCGACCCCCGGCCCGGATGGACGGATCATTTATATCGTCAAGGCCGGCGAAACCTGCACCCAGATTTCGCTGCTGTACGGGGTAACGGTGGAATATATCCGTACCACCAACCTGTTGGATGAGAATTGCACCCTGCGGGAGGGCCAGGCGCTGATGATCGGCGTGGGCGCGGCATCCGGCGGTTCACCGACCCCCGGACCTTCGCCAACGCCAACGCCGGTAATTCCCACGGCCACTCCCAGCGCGGGCGGCTCCGCACAGGTTTGTGTGCTTGTGTTTGATGACGCCAACGGCGACGCCCTGCGCCAGGCCAGCGAAGCGGCGATCGCAGGAGCTGCCATCAGCCTGACCAGCGACGACGGCACCTATTCGCAGTCTCTCACCAGTGTGATCAACCCGGACGCGACCGCCTATCCGGGGATGTGCTTTAACAATGTCCCGCCTGGAAATTACACGGTCAGTGTGGCGGCCCCGGACGGCTACAATCCAACCATGAATATGACCTCCAAACTGGTGGTCGACCCGGGCGATTTGATAACGGTTAACTTCGGGGCGCAATCCAAGTCAGTCGACACCGGCAGCCCGGCCGGCAATGGTCCTTCGCCGCTGCTGGGCTTGATCGGCGCGGCGCTCCTGCTGGGGGGGATCGGGATCGGGGTGTATTCCTGGAGCATGCTCAGGAAGAAATAACCAGCCCTGGCGGAAGGTCTGTCAGCCGGTTATTCGAAATAATCTGTAAAGAATTCCCTCAGCTGGCGAATCGATAATTGCATTATTCTTCTCATTAATCGGTGGGATTTGAGCTTATATAGAATTGTTATAAATTGAATTGGGGGACAATATTTTAATGATCCTTTTTGAGCCTTTGGGAATATCTGCAAGGGATGATAATACTGCCAATGGAATCCGAAGTCTGGAGACTTCGGACTCCGAGGGCTTCGGACTACGGGGTTTGGTGATTAGAAGCAAGAAGTAGTACGAGTACTGCGAAAAACAGCGGATAACGCTTCATAATTACAACCAGTAAGCAGTACGGGTACTGCGATACCCTTAACTCAGACTTTATCTTTATAACCAGTAAGCAGTATAATGATTTTGTCATGCCGATAACCCGCTCGAAAGCTTCCTCCAGCAAGAAATCCGGTCCTGCGGCTGTGCGCGGCGGGCTTGCCCGGACGCCAGCGCTGGAGCCCGGTTCATCCCAACGAACCAAAACCCCCACGCGAAGTTCCAGGAAAAGCTCACCACCGCCTCCTTCCAGCCTATTCGAAAATATCTCGCCCGACCGCAAGATGGACATTTTGGGCGTGGTCGTGGCCCTGATCGGCCTGTTGACCCTGCTGAGCTTCTTTTCGGCCGGGAAAGGCACGTTGACCGGGTACTGGATCAACGCACTGCAAACCGTTTTCGGCTGGGGCGTCTACATCCTGCCGGTGGCTCTGATCGTGGTGGGCGTCTGGCTGGTGGCGCGCAACGTGGAGCGCCTGCCGGTGCTGTCGCTGGAACGCATCGTCGGAATCATCCTGCTCTTCGTGGGCCTGCTGCTGGCTTTCCACTGGCTGAACGGACCGGTCGAGAGCGCAACGGCCCGAGCTGGTAAAGGCAGCGGCGGCGGATACATCGGCGCGCTGCTGCAACAGGGATTGGTTTCCGCCCTGGGGGACGCCGGCACCGCCATCCTGATCGTGGCCTGGCTGGTGATCGGTCTGGCAATGACCCTGGACCTGTCCCTGCAGGAAATGTTCCAGTGGGCCGGGCCGCTGGCAGGCAGACTCAAAGCCTGGCTGTGGCGCCTTTTCCAAAAAAAGGGCTCCGGGACGCAACCGGTCATCCATTTGGGCCAACCGCCCGAACCGGAAGGATCGCCGGATAATTTCACCCCCATCAAAGTTTCGCCAATCATTAAGCTCGCCCCGGCGCAACCGGCCGGTGTGACGATCAAGACCAACCAGAGCGCCGCCCCGGCGCACATCTGGGTGCTGCCCAGGGTGAGCGATATCCTGGAGCCGCCCCAGGCCCCGATCGTCAACCAGGAGTTCGTGGAGAAACGCGCCCGCCTGATCGAGGAGACGCTGGCTTCCTTCGGCGCACCCGGCGTAGTGGTGGATACCAGCATCGGTCCCACGGTGACCATGTTCGGCGTGGAGCCGCGCTTCGTCGAATCGCGCGGCGGGCAGATGCGCGTGAGGGTGGGCAAGATCGCCGCGCTGGCGGACGACCTGGCGCTGGCACTGGCGGTGCAGCGCATCCGCATCCAGGCGCCCGTGCCGGGACGCGGCTACGTGGGCATCGAAGTGCCCAACGACGAGATGGCGCTGGTGGCGCTGCGCGAGGTGGTGGAAAGCGAAGTATTCACGCGCAACAAGAGCCCGCTGCGCTTTGCGCTCGGCAAGGACGTGGCCGGGCACCCCAAGGCCGCCAACCTGGAGTCGATGCCGCACATGCTGATCGCCGGGACGACCGGCTCGGGCAAGTCGGTCTGCGTCAACGCCATCCTGAGCTGCTTGCTGCTGAACAATACGCCGGACGACCTGCGCATCATCCTGGTGGACCCGAAGCGAGTGGAACTGACCGGCTATAACGGCGTACCGCACCTGCTGGCGCCGGTGGTGACGGAGATCGAACGGGTGGTGGGGGCACTGCAATGGATGACGCGCGAGATGGATACCCGTTACCATAAATTCGCCGAGATCGGGGCGCGCAACATCGCCGACTACAACGCCCGCATGCTGGCGCAGGCAGGCAAGAAACTACCCTACCTGCTGGTGGTGATTGACGAGCTGGCCGACCTGATGATGGTGGCCCCGGACGAGACCGAGCGCACCATCACGCGCCTGGCGCAGCTGGCGCGCGCCACCGGCATCCACATGGTGCTGGCCACCCAGCGCCCCTCGGTGGACGTGGTGACCGGGCTGATCAAGGCCAACTTTCCCGCCCGCATCGCCTTTGCGGTGGCCTCCAACACCGACAGCCGGGTGATCCTGGATCAACCCGGGGCGGAACGGCTGCTCGGGCGCGGCGATATGCTCTTCCAGGCCCCGGACGCGCCCGCCCCGGTGCGCCTGCAGGGCGTGTTCGTCTCGGACGTGGAGATCGCCCGCCTGGTGGAATTCTGGCGCCAGCAGGCCGGCGCGGCCAGCCCATATGCGATGCCGGCCGGGGTCCAGGAAGGGCCGGTGGATGCAGCGTTGACGCAGGGCGTGCCGCTTAAGCAGGTGCCGATGTTCGAGGATATCACCGCCATCCAGGGCGACCCGCTGCTGAAGGATGCCATCGACACGGTGCGGCGGGAGGGGCGCGCCTCCGTCTCGATGCTGCAGCGGCGCATGCGCATCGGCTATACACGCGCGGCGCGCCTGGTGGATTCGATGGAAGATAAGGGTATAGTCGGCCCGCCGGCGCAGGGAACGGGGGTACGGGAGGTGCTGGACTACGGCGAGGCTGCGGCGCCGAAGGAAGAGTGAAGATGCTTTTCTGAAAAAGAAAAGAACATTAAACACAAAGGTCACTAAGGTAACGAAGGGGGAGGAAAAAAAGAAACAAAATACAAATTAAGGAAGTGACTGTGTTTTGATCGTTCGATGTTAATAAGTTTATGACGGTAACAGCCTATAATTTTATAAGTACAAATTCTGAACAGCCATCTGGCTTAGAGGTGATATATGAGTAAAGCAATTGACGACCTGAAGAATGAACACGATGCGATTCTCTCCGCCATTCAGATCCTGGAAAGGATGATCGCCGGCATAGAAAAGGCGCCATCCGTGAATACAAAAGATATGCAGGATTTCATCGGTTTCCTGAAAGAGTTCGCAGACAAGTGCCACCACGGGAAAGAGGAGGGGCTTTTATTCCCGGCGCTGATACAAGCAGGCCTCCCGGAAAAAGGTGGACCGATCGGTGTCATGCTGGCCGACCATGCCCAGGGCAGGCAATTTATCCGGGATATGGAAGAATCGCTCACGCCGGAGGTGGACCGGGTCAAACTTGCCCAGGCGGCGGGCGGCTATGCAACCCTGCTACGGAATCACATCCAGAAAGAGAATACGCTGCTGTTTCCGATGTCGGAAAAGATGTTGACAGAAATGCAATTGGAGCAGCTTTATGAAGGGTTCGAAGAGCACGAAGAAAAGGTAATTGGACAGGGGCGGCATGAGGAACTGCATGCCATGCTCAAGAGCCTGCAGGAAAAATACCCTGAGTAATAAAGAGCATCTTTGATCCGCCGACAGTAAGCCCGGAGTACGCGAGGTGCTGGACGCCGCCGAAGGAAGAATAGCCAGTTGGAACAAATCGAATTTGGGAGGTTAAAGGATGAACAAATTTTTCGTCTTCCTAGTGTTGGTATGCCTGCTGTCAGCCTGCTCGGCTAGCGCCCCGCTTCCACCGCCGATGGATACGCTAAGCAATACCCCCGCGCCTACGCCGACTAGCATGGCCACAGTCACACAGATCAGCAGCCCCACTCCATCCAATGCAAGTCCAACCAACGCTCCAATCCAGCATTCCGGCCTCAAGACCAGCGGACCCTACCTGGCCTATTTACGCAGCCAGACGAACCAGTATGAGGTGGTGATCACAGATGCGGATGGAATCGGGCAAAAGATCATTCCCTATCCGGTGAATGCATCCACCCAGGCCGGCCTGCCTTCCCTGAATACACTCTCGCCGGATGGACATTGGCTGGCCTATTACACCGGTTTGGCGGGAAAATGCATGGGGAATGGCGCAGCAAATCCGGCCGACCTGGCGCTCAACCTGCTGAATTTGACGGATGGGAAAATCCAGGTGATAACACATCTGTTATCGCATGATTATCCAAACAACTTTATCCAGGCTGCCCGGCAGTTGAATCAAGCGGGTATTACTGCAAGCCAATTACAGAATTCTTTTGTATGCGGGATCACACAGTCCCTCGCCTGGTCGCCGGACGGACAACAGCTGGCCTTCGCCGGCCAGATGGATGGGTTGTCTTCTGACCTGTATATTTATGACCTGGCGAGCCAGACGATAAAACGACTGAGCAGCGGCCCACAGGAAGTGCAAATGATCGCCTGGTCCCCAGACGGCCAATGGATTTTGGATTGGAGCAGCTTTGGGAGCGGCGAGGGGATGACATACGACCTGTATGCTACTTCCCGGGATGGGTCAATCATCCATAAGCTTCCGGTGAGCAGTTGTGACACCTCCAGGTGGTTGGATGACCAAACCTGCTTTTCATCCGAAGATGAAAACGGGGTCGGACTGCATGCCCTGTCCCTGGTAAATATCAAGACAGGCGCAGTCGTCCCGGTCTGGGCAGGGGAGTTCAGTTCCCTGGCGGTCAGCGCGGACCATCAATGGCTGGCCTATTTCTCGCATTATTCAAGCCAGTCCTTGAAAACCGGCAGCGATCCCAATTTCGTGCCCGGCCTCTACCTGGTCAATCTGGACACATTGAAGGCCAGCCGGGTGGAGCTGCCGGGGAATATCGACGATTACCGGGCACTGCAAGGCCTCAGCAGCGGGGATAAAAGCTTTGGTCTGGTGAATACTTCCGAGAATGCCCTGTTTTTTCTTTCACCAGCCGGGAAACTTTCCGCCACCGGCATTAATGCAACCTCCTTCTCGATTTCCCCCAACAAACAGACCCTGGTCGCGATCGGGCAAAAGATCCATATCCTGAAGGCGGACGGCACATTCCTGCGGGACGTGGACCTGCCTGCCAACCTGGTTAGTGGCGATATCGGGACCATCATTTGGCGGCCCGACTCTTCCGGCCTGTTCTTTACGTCCCAGGATCCTCAGATTGGTTTCGAACAGGTTTACGCCATTGACCTGTTGGAGGGGGAACCCTACCTGGTCGATAATGCCATCACCCCAAGCGGCCCGGCCGATTTTGTTTGGGTGGGCATGCCCAAATAACCGATTTAGCACATAAAACGCGCTTTGGTTGAAAGGTCAGGACACATTCCCCTGACCTTTTTTATCAGCATCCATTCAGCGCATTTTTATAGTATAGTGTCCCTTCCAAAGGAAAATATATCCATGGCATTAGTCAGTCTGCAGGAGGTGAGCCTGGGGTTCGGCGGTCCGCTGCTGCTGGAAGAGATCAATTTGCAGATCGAGCGCGGCGAGTGGGTGGGACTGCTGGGCCGCAACGGCGTTGGCAAAACGACCCTGCTCAGGCTGATCAACGGCGACCTGAATCCGCAGGGCGGAGTGGTGGCGCGCCAGCAAAACCTGCGCGTGGCGTACCTGCCGCAGGAGATCCCGCCGGGGTTGAGCGGGAGTGAGGCGGAGATCGTGGCCAGCGGGTTGTTCGCCAAGGGGCTGCCGGAGGGCGCCTCCGAGATGGGAAGCGGCGCCTACGAGCACGCCTGGCAGGGCCAGCTGCAGGTGGAGCAGGTGCTCTCGCGCATGCGCCTGGACCCAGCGGCGCGCTTCGAGGACCTGTCAGCGGGACTCAAGCGCCGCGTGCTGCTGGCGCGCGGCCTGGTGCGGGCACCGGACCTGTTACTGCTGGACGAGCCCACCAACCACCTGGACATAGCCTCGATCGAGTGGCTGGAAACCTTCCTGAAGCGCTGGGGCGGCACGCTGCTGTTCGTCACGCACGACCGGGCCTTCCTGCAAAAGCTGACCACCCGGATCGTCGAGCTGGACCGCGGCCGGCTGTTCGAATGGGACTGCGATTACGCCACCTTCTTGAAGCGCAAGGAGCAGCTGCTACAGGCCGAACGCGAGCAGAACGCCCTGTTCGATAAGAAACTGGCACGCGAGGAACAGTGGATCCGGCGGGGCATCGAAGCCAGGCGCACGCGCAACGAAGGGCGGGTACGGGCGCTGCTGCGGCTGCGCGCGCTGCGGCGCGAACGCAGGGAACAGCCCGGGAAGATCCGCATGCAGGCCCAGGCTGAGAAACGCTCCGGCAAGATGGTGATCGAGGCCGAAAAGGTCAGCTTCTCCTTTGGGGCGCACACGATCGTGCGGGATTTTTCAACCACCATTCAGAGGGGCGACCGGGTGGGCATCATCGGCCCGAACGGCTCCGGCAAGACCACGCTGCTGCGCCTGTTGATGGGCGAACTGCCGCCGCAGTCGGGCGAGGTGCGCCAGGGCGTGACCGTGGAGATGGGCTACTTCGACCAACTGCGCAGCCAGCTGGACGAAAGCAAGTCCGTGCTGGACAACGTGGGCGAGGGGCGCGACACCATCAGCATCAACGGCAAAACGCGCAATCT
>Ga0182011_10002624_pt1 | contig 15101 bp, 11 predicted proteins | sample 711E1DmetaG_FD_120481 | JGI IMG/M metagenome (GOLD analysis project Ga0182011, IMG submission 120481) | Permafrost microbial communities from Stordalen Mire, Sweden - 711E1D metaG | ecosystem: Environmental > Terrestrial > Soil > Wetlands > Permafrost | place: Sweden: Stordalen | collected... | reverse complement strand
TCGCCAAGTTCTCGAACGCGGTCGTCGGCGACGGGGAGCCGGTGATCCGCCCCGCCACAACGCAGGCGCTCGATCTCGAGACCGAGCTGGGGGTGGTGATCGGCAGGCGTTCCCGCCGCGTCCGGGTCGACGAGGCACTCGACCACGTGGCGGGCTACGTCACCGCCAACGATATCAGCGCTCGGGACCTTCAGGGCTCGAAGCCGGCTCTGGCGCCGGGAGCCCGCGGCGACGGGCAGTGGCTGCGGGCGAAGGGGTCGGACACGTTCCTGCCGCTCGGGCCGTGTATCGTGACGGCCGACGAGCTCGGCGACCCCGCGACGCTCCGGCTGCACGGCTGGCACACCCCGGCCGCGGGTCCGGACGCCGGCCGCGAGCTGCGGGTGCAGGACGGCGCGACCGCCGACATGATCTTCCCGGTCGCCGATCTCATCGCCTTCATCTCCGCGAGCATTACGCTCGAGCCCGGGGACCTCGTGATCACCGGCACACCCTCGGGCGTCGGCGTCTTCCGCACGCCGCCGGTCTTCCTCGTCCCGGGCGACGTCGTCCGGGTCGAGGTCGACCGGATCGGCAGCATCACCAACCCCATCGTGGACGCCGACGGCGCGGCGCCCGACGGATCCCCGGCGGCGCGACTGCTCGCCCGACGTGCGGCCGCGATCGCCGCCGGCCGAGACGCCGGCCGAGCCACCGGCTGAGACGCCGGCCGACACGCCGGGCCCGGAAGCGCCGAGCCAACCGAACGAAGGAGGCAGCCATGCTCGCCTTGGTCAAGACCGCCGAGGGACCGGGCCTGGAGCTCCGGGAATGGCCCGAGCCGGAGGTCGGGATCAACGACGTCCTCGTCCGGGTCCACAAGACCGGCATCTGCGGCACGGACCTCCACATCGAGTCCTGGGATGCGTGGGCGGCGAAGAACATCGCGCCGCCGCTGGTGATCGGCCACGAGTTCGTCGGCGAGGTCGTGGAGGTCGGCTCCAACGTGACGGGCTTCGCGCCCGGCGACCTGGTGAGCGGCGAGGGCCACGTCGTCTGCGGGCGCTGCCGGCACTGCCTGGCCGGCCGGCGCCACCTCTGCGCCCACACGATCGGCCTGGGTGTCGGCCGCGACGGCGCCTTCGCGGAGCTCGTGGTCCTGCCGATGACGAACATCTGGCACCACTGGCGCGGGATCAACGAGGAGGTCGCCGCGATCTTCGACCCGTTCGGGAACGCGGTCCACACGGCGCTCGCGTTCCCCGTGCTCGGCGAGGACGTGCTGGTCTCCGGGGCGGGGCCGATCGGCCTGATGGCCACCGCCGTCGTCCGCCACGCCGGCGCTCGCCACGTGGTGGTCTCCGAGCCGAACCCCGTCCGCCGCGCGATCGCCGAGCGGATGGGGGCGACGATCGCGGTCGACCCGCGCGAGCGCGACCTGCGCGAGGTCGGAGCCAGCCTCGGGATGACCGAGGGTTACGACGTCGCCCTCGAGATGTCGGGCAACGCGACCGCGCTCCGGGCCGCGATCTCGAGCATGGCCCACGGGGGCCGCATCGCGATCCTGGGGATCCCCACCGCGGAGATCTCGCTCGACGTGAACGAGATCGTCTTCAAGATGCTCACCCTGCGCGGCATCTACGGCCGGGAGATGTACGAGACCTGGTACATGATGACGGTGATGCTCCAGTCGGGGCTCGACATCACGCCCGCCATCACCCACCGGTTCCCGTTCCGCGAGCACGCTGCGGCGTTCGAGGCCGCCCGCTCCGGCGCTGCCGGCAAGGTGATCCTGGACTGGACGGCGTGACCGGGCCGCCGGCCGAACGGAGGACCCAACGATGAGCACGACCACGTCGAGCATGGGCAGCACGAGGCCCGGGCGCGACCCGCTGGGGCACCTCGCGGACGACCTGGCCCAGGTTCGGGCCCAGGGCCTGTACCGGCCGCTCCGCGTCATGTCGAGCGCCAACCGGACCCGCGTTACCGTCGACGGCCGGGAGGCGATCACGCTCGCCTCGAACAACTACCTCGGCCTCAACACCCACCCGCGGCTGATCGAGGCGTCGCTGGACGCCGTCCGGCGCTTCGGGGCCGGGTCCGGCGCGGTCCGCACGATCTCCGGGACGATGGCGCTCCACGAGGAGCTGGAGGCGGAGCTTGCCCGCTTCAAGCACGTCGAGGCGACCCTCACGTTCCAGTCGGGCTTCGCGTGCAACACGGGCGTGATCCCGGTCGTCGCGTCCGAGCCCGACCTGATTGTCTCCGACGCCCTGAACCACGCCTCGATCATCGACGGCATGCGCCTCTCCAAGGCGCCCCGCGTGGTCTACCGCCACAAGGACGTGGCACACCTGCGCGAGCTGCTGGCCAGCGCCCGCCGCGAGGGCCGCGCCGACGGGCAGCCGTACCGGGCTATCCTCGTGGTGACCGACGGCGTCTTCAGCATGGACGGCGACATCGCGCCGCTCCCCGGGATCGTGGCCGCGGCCGAGGAGCACGGGGCGGCCGTGTTCGTGGACGACGCCCATGCCTCGGGCGTGCTCGGCCGGAACGGCCGCGGCAGCGTGGACCACTTCGACCTCCACGGCCGGGTCGCGATCCAGGTGGGGACGCTCAGCAAGGCGATGGGCGTCCTGGGCGGCTACGTCGCGGGCTCGACGACCCTGCGCGAGATGCTCGTCCAGCGCGCCCGGCCGTTCCTCTTCTCGACCTCGCATCCGCCCGCGGTCGCGGCCGCGTGCCTGGCCGCGATCCACGTGCTCGAGGACGAGCCAGAGCTGATCGAGCGGCTCTGGTCGAACACCCGCCGCTTCAAGGCCGAGCTCGCCCGGATGGGCCTCGACACGGGCGTCTCGGAGACGCCGATCACGCCGGTCATGGTCGGCGACTCGGCGGTCGCAATCCGCTTCGCGAACCGACTGCTCGAGGAAGGGGTCTGGGCGACGTCGGTGGTCTATCCCACGGTCGCCCTGGACGGCGCGCGCCTGCGTACGATCGTCACGGCGGCCCACTCGGACGAGGAGCTGGACATCTGCCTCGACGCGTTCGGGCGGGTCGGCCGCGAGCTGGGCCTGATCGCCGGGTGAGCGGGCCGAACGACGGGTTCGTGCCGGCCGCGGGGTCCGAGCTTCCCGCCTCGGCGCCGGAGCCGACCGCCTTCGCGCCGACTGCCGACCTGCCCGCCCCCGGGCCGGAGGCGGACCGCGACCTGCCGCTCGACGCTCACCTCCACACGAACCTCTCGCCGGACAGCGATGTCCCCATCGACGTCTACTGCGCATCGGCGGTCGCTCGGGGAATCCCGGAGATCGCGATCACCGACCACGTAGACTTCGACCCGCGTGACCAGGCCTACGCGTTCTCCACGTTCGCCGAGCGCGAGCGCGAGGTGCGGGAGGCGGCCGCGCGCTGGGCGGATCGCGGGCTGCGTGTCCGCTTCGGCGTCGAGGTCACCTACGAGTCGCGATACGAGGCGGAGATCCGGGATCACCTCGCGCGCCACCCGTACGAATATGCGATCGGCTCCGTCCACGTCGGGTCGGCGTCACCGTACGTGGCGAGCCGCGTTGCCACGTGGGTGGCGGGCCGGTCCTTCGACGAGATCGTCGCCCCGTACTTCGCGGAGGTCGAGGCCGCGATCCGGAGCGAGCTCTTCGACACCCTCGGGCACCTGGATTACGTGAAGAAGTACCTTGCCCGCCACATCCCGCCGTCGGCGTTCGCGGCCCGCCCGGACGTCTACGAGCCGCTCCTTCGGGCGCTCGTCGAGACCGGGACCGCGCTCGAGATGAACGCATCCGGCCTTCGCCAGGCGCCCGGCGAAACGTACCCGACCTCGCCGATCGTCGAGCGGTTCCGTGCGCTCGGGGGCGTCCACGTGACGGCCGGCTCCGACGCCCATCGGGCCGACTCGTTCGCCTACGGGCTGGGGCGCGCGTACGCGATGCTGGCCGCCGCGGGCCTGGAGGCACCCAGGCTGGTGTCCCGGCGCCCGGCCCGCTAACCTCCGCGGGATGGAGCTGCTCGTCGTCGGATCAGGCGCCGCGTACCCCGACAAGCCGGGAACGGCTTCGTCGTGCTACGTCGTGTTACACGAGGGGGCTGCGCTCTGCCTCGACATGGGTCAGGGCTCGTTCGCAGGCCTCGCGGGCCGGATGAAACCCGAGGACCTGGCGGCCATCGTTATCAGCCACCTCCACCCCGACCACTTCGTCGACCTCGTCGCGCTTCGCCACTACCTGCGCTTCGAGCTGGAGCCCCCTTGTCGCCTGCGCGTCATCGGGCCGGGCGGGCTGGGACATCGGCTGGACGGCGTCTCGGGCGAGCCGGGCTTCGCGGCCGAGACCTTCGACATCGAGGATCGGCTCGAGGGCCTGATCACGGTCGGCCCGTTCCTCGTCGAGAGCCGGCGGGTCACGCATGCGGGCGACAGCTTCGCAACCCGCGTGACGCTCGCCTCGGCGCCCGGCGGCCCGGCGCTGGTGTATTCGGGCGACTGCGGTCGCGCCGCAGACCTCGTACCACTCGTCCGCACTGGGGACGTTCTGCTTTCCGAGGTGGCGTTCGGCCCCGGTCCGGTCCCCGTGCCGGACCTCCACCTCGACGGGACGTCTGTCGGCCGCCTCGCGGCCGAGACTGGCGCCTCGAGGGTGCTCCTCACCCACCTGCAGATGAATCGCGATCCGGTGGCCACGCTCGCGGCGGTGCGTACGGAGTACAGCGGCCCGGTCTCGCTGGTCGGCGACGGGGAAAGGGTCGCGATCGGGGGCTGAGGCGGGGCATCGCGGCTCGATGGCGGGCGCCAGTCGAGGGCGTCATCCGACGAAGTTTCCTTCCAGGAAGAGCGTCGTCATCAGTCCCAAGAACAGCACCGATAGCAGCAGCCAGGCCAGGTGGAAGCGTCGCCAGTGACCGGCGACTGCAAGCACGACGAAGCACGGAAACAGGACCAGCAGGTACCTGGCCGTTGACATCAATGGCGAAACGGTCTGCTGCGTCAGACTGAGAACAAGCTGCGGGAAGACGTACAGCGAGTAGCTGGCCGGCAGGAGCCGGAGGCCGACGACCGCCAGGATGCTGAAACCCGCGAGCCCCAGGACATTCAGCATCGTGAAGGGGTCGTGGTGCTGGAATGCCCAGCCCCACGCCTGACCAATTGCATCCCAGGGCAGGTGCTCTCCTGTCGCGGCCCATATCGCGTGCGAGTCGAAGTACGGCTGGTGCAGGATCACCGCGGTGAAGGCAACGTACGAGCCATAGGCGACGGCCGGGATGACCAGGGCAACGACCGGTTTTAGATCGGCCCAGCCGAGACGACGAGCGCCCGGCCGCCCTGCACGCCAGCGCTCGCGCAGCGCAAACCGCCGCCTCCCACCCGATTGGGAGGACCAGGAGTAACCCTTGCGGTCGCGTGAACCCGGCGAGCAGGCCAGCCAGGGCAGCGAGCTCCCAGTAGCGACGTCGAGCCCCGATGACGGCCCACACCGCTGCGGCGAAGAAGAGCGCCTCGGTGAACGGCGCGAAGAAGAAGAAGGCGACAGGGAAGACCGCGACATAGAGGACCGCTCGGTCAGCCGTCTCGCCATCGAGATCCTCGCGGACAAGTTGGCGGAGGCCGGTCAGGCCGAGCACGAGGGCAACCGCATTGACCACCAGGCCGGCCAATGCGATGTCGTCGCCCACAAGGATCGACACCGCGCGCATCAGGAACGGCAGCAGCGGGAAGAAGTTGGTGGAGGACGTGCCGGTCTCGTAGCCGTAGGCCGCGATCTTGGAATACCAGCACGCGTCCCAGTGTTGCCATACCAGCCGCACGGTACGGCCGTACGCCGGGGCGGGGAGTACCGTGGGCGTGCGTCGGCTACGATGCGCCGCGGGCGGGTCGCGAGGGTCGGCCGCCGCCCGACTGAGATCCCTCACCCGGAGGCAGCGTGACCCAGCCGGTCGAGCCCGCCGCGTTCGCGCCGCTCCGCTCGCGTGCGCGATCGGTGCTCGAAGCAGCCTGGGAGCGGGCGACGGCATCCGGCGCACTTCCGCCCGTCGCAGCGATCGACCGGCCGGAAATCGAGATCGAGCGACCGGCGAACCCGGAGCACGGCGATCTCGCCTCGAACCTCGCCATGAAGCTTGCCCGGCCGTGCCGGATGGCGCCGCTGCGGATCGCGGAGGCGCTGGCCGCGGAGCTGAACACGGAGGCCGCCCGTCCGGGCTCTCTCATCGGGGGCGTTACGGTCGCCCCGCCCGGCTTTCTCAACCTGCGGGTGTCGGACTCGGCGCTCGCCGACGCCGTCGCGGCGATCCTGGCGAACCCCGCCGCATGGGGCCGCGTGCCCGCGGCGACGCCGCAGCGAGTCAACGTGGAGTTCGTGTCGGCCAACCCCACCGGGCCGCTCCACATCGGCAACGCGCGCGGCGCGTTCGTGGGGGATCTCCTCTGCCGCGTGCTCGAGGCCGCCGGTCACACGGCCACGCGCGAGTACTACTTCAACGATTTCGGGGCCCAGGTGCGCAACCTGGGCGCCTCGGTCGTCGCGGTCCGGCGGCGGGAGCCCCTGCCGGAAGAGGCGTATCGGGGGGCGTACGTCGGCGACCTCGCCTCCGAGATCCCGGGCGACGTCTGGAACGCCGCCCAGACTGCGGAGGCGGACCCGGCCACGGTCGTCGGGCAGTGGGCCTCGGAGCAGGTTCGGGCGGGGATCGAGGCGTCGCTCGAGCATCTCGGCGTTCGCTTCGACGTCTGGAAGAACGAAAGCTCGCTCTACCGCGATGGCTGGGTGGCGCGGGCGGTCGAACGGCTGGAGGCGGCCGGCGCGCTATACGAGGACGACGGCGCGCTCTGGTTCCGCTCGACCGCTTTCGGCGACGACAAGGACCGGGTCGTCCGCAAGTCGAACGGCGACTGGACGTACTTCGGCTCGGACCTCGGCTATGTGGTGGAGAAGCTGAGCCGGGGCTTCCATCGGCTGATCTACATCTGGGGCGCGGACCACCACGGGACGGTCGCCCGGCTGCGGAATGCGGCGGCCGCGATGGGCTTCGACCGCGACGCAGTCCAGGTGATCCTGATCGCGTGGGTCCGGTTCGTGCGCGACGGTGCCGAGATCTCGATGTCGAAGCGCTCGGGCGAGTTCATCACGCTTGACGAGCTGCTCGGCGAGATCGGCGTCGACGCCGCGCGCTGGTTCTTCGCGGCGCGGGGGCACACGTCCGGCATCGACTTCGACATCGAGCTGGCGAAGAAGCAGTCGGCGGAGAACCCCGTCTACTACGTTCAGTACGCCCACGCCCGGATCGCCTCGATCCTGCGCAAGGCGGTCGAGGCAGGGCTCGCGCCGCGTGCGGCGGTCGGTCCCGGCGCAATCGAAGGGGCGCCGGAGGCGGCCCTGATCCGCGTCGTTGCCCGCTTCCCCGAGGTCGTGGAGGACGCGGCCGCGGCCGAGGAGACCCACGGGATCACGGCCTACGCGACCGACCTCGCGACCCAGTTCCACGCCTTCTACCGCGACGCGCGGGTGGTCGATCCGGCGGAGCCGGAGCGGTCGGCCGCGCGCCTGGCGCTCGTCCGCGCGACCCAGATCACGCTCGCCGCCGCGCTCGGGCTGCTGGGGATCTCGGCGCCGGAGTCGATGTAGGGGAGTTGCGGGGCGGGGGCGGAGGGTCGGCGGCCGGGCGCCGAGCGGGACACGTCAGGGAATCGCGTCCGCCGCCAGCCTGTCGAGGATTCCGGCGTCGCTGGCGAACAGCACGCTGACGTCGCGGCCCGGCGCGTTCGCCGAGGTCGCTGTGCCGGACGCCGCCCGCACCACGCGGGCAACGCCCGGGACGCCGCGCACCGCCTGTATGGCCGCCGTCGCGAACTCGGTCGCATCGGCCGCCGTGTCCCAGGTCGTGCGGATGACCAGCGCGTACGCCCCGCTCGGGCCGTCGATCAGCGCGTAGCGGTCGCCGCCCCAGCCGGCCGCAGCCGTGTCGCCGCTGATCCCGGCGCCTGCGCCGGTCACGCCACGTGCCCGCAGCCACGACCCGATCTGGAACTCGCCGAGCGTGTCGGCCGGAGTCGCCGTCCACCCCGCGCCGAGGCGCGCGGCGATCGCAGGAGCGTCGAGTGGAACACTGACCGGCTGCTCGTCGGTCGCGTACTTGTCGGGGTGGAGGATCTGCTGGGTGGACGCGGGGAGCCGGGAGAAGACCCGGTCAACTGCCGCCCACCCGCCCTGCGCCCAGATCGAGCTGACGAACGCAACGCCCTGCAGGTAGGGGAACAGGAGCTGGTCCTTCAGGAACGGCGGAGTCGCGTCGAGCTGGGCCTGGGCCGCCGGATCGCCCGCCATGATCTGCGCGATCCCGGCCCCGTCGAGATGCCCCATCAGCCACTGGGTCATCAGGAGCGACGCGTCGCCCTCGATCAGCGCGAGGTGCGCCATCGATCGGTCTCCCTGCCCGACCGTGTCGGTCGTGATTCCCTTCAGGCCGAAGTTCTGGTCCTGGAGCGCATGGGTGAACTCGTGGGCGAAGGTGACCTGCTCGATCGCCCCGATCTGTCCCGTCCGGGCCACCACGAAGATCTGCTTCGTCGACGGGTCGTAGTAGCCGGCGACCTGCGACCCCAGCAGGTTCACGTACAGGTCGGCGAGCGACGTGCCGGGAGGCAGGAGGCCCATCGCGACGAGCGTCGCCTGCGAAGCTGCGATCTCCGCCGGCGGGTTCTCGGCGCGGAACTGGGCCTCGAGCCGGACCCGGAGCTGCGCCTCGTCGAGGATCGTGGGCTCGAGATACTGCTTCGCCGGCAGTCCGCGCAGGGCGACAACCTGGCCCTCGATCTGGCGATAGAGGGTGGCTTCGTCGATCGGCGCGGTCGGGCTCGGGCTTGCCGTCGGGCTCGCCGCCAGGCCGCTTGCGATCGGGACCGGGCTGCCCGCGGAGGCGCTCGCGGTTGCCGAACCGCCCGGCATCGGCGAGGACCCCGCGATTGCCGACGGGCCGGGCGACCCGCAGGCCGCCGAGAGCAGACCGGCGATCCCGATCGCGACGAGGAGCCGCCGCGAATTGCTGGTGCGCCCGGCGAGCGTGAGGCGGGGCATGGCCGGATTGTCGCACGGGCCCCAGAGATAGCGGTTTCTTCATCGTCTGCCGTCTTGGGGATTCACCGAGGCGTCCTAGTCTTTGAGATCAAGGAACTGCGGAACGAAACCCTCCGAACGGCAGGTCCTTCCTCCCTCCCTCCGACCGGGGGCGCCGATTGGGCAGGCGCTCCCGGTCCTCCTTTTCCGGGAGGTTCGAGGCGTCGCGGAGTGCGGCGGCGGCCGCTCGCCCGCCATCCCCGCCGCGTGCAGTCCCCGGTAAGCGCCGCGTGGCAGAATCGCGGCATGGAATTGCAGTGGTTCGGGCGCACGTGCGTTCGCTTCAAGGGCAGGGACGCGGTCGTCGTCGCGGACGCGTACCAGTCGGTCGTCGGGCCGACGGGGCGCGGCATCACCGGTGACATCGTCACCTTCAGCCACCCGGACGACGACCCGCTCCCACGTGCGAAGGGCGTCGCGACGCGGGACGGCGGGATCTACCTGCCAACCAGCCTGGAGCAGGCATTCGTGCTCGAGGGCCCCGGAGAGTACGAGGTGAAGCACGTCCTCCTGATCGGCGTCCGGACGTTCCGGGACGACAAGCGCGGCGCGGACCGCGGCCGGAACGTGACCTTCTCGGTGGAGCTGGACGGCGTCCGGATCGCGCACCTCGGCGACATCGCCCACACCCTGACCGAGGAGAAGATCGGCGAGATCGGCCCGGTGGACGTGGCGTGCGTGCCGATCGGCGGGCAGCTGAGCGCAACCCGCGCGGCGGAGGTCGTGGCACAGCTGGACCCCAAGATCGTGATCCCGATGGCGGTCTGCGACGACGAGCGCGAATGCGACGAGGCGCTGGCGAAGTTCCTCCACGAGATGGGCGCCAAGGACACCACGCCCCAGGCGAAGCTGACGGTCACGCCGGGCAGCATCCCCGAGGAGACCACGACCGTGCGGCTGGAGGCTCGCGGCAGGGTCTAGGGAAGCCCGGCAACTCGACCGGCCGTCCGAGGCCGTCAGGCGCCACCGACGGCCGACCGTTCGCCGCCACGGCCGACCGTTCGCCGCCTACGACCGACGGACCGACCGATCCGCGGGCGGTCAGCCCCTCCCGTCCACGACCCGCACACCCCCCGCGACCACCGTCCCGGCGAGGTCAGCGCCCGCCCAGTACGGCAGCTGCGCGTGGGTCGGCACGTTCCACACGACGAGGTCGGCGCGACGCCCCGGCTCCAGGTTGCCCCGGTCGGCGAGCCCGAGGGCCGCGGCCGCGTTGACGGTCGTCGCGACGAGCGCCTCCGCCGGGGTCAGGCCGAGCCGCAGCATCGCCACCGACATCGCCAGGGGCAGGTTCGGGATCGGCGAGGTCCCGGGATTGAAGTCCGTGCCGATCGCGACCGGGATGCCCGCCGCGACCAGCTCGCGCGCCGGCTCGCGGGAGTCCAGGCCGAGGAACCACGGAACGGTGGGCAGCAACACGGCAACGACCGGGTGCTCCCCCTCGGCGGCGGCCGCGAGGGCGGCGAACCCCTCCGGCGACGCGCAGCTGAGGTGATCGGCCGAGAGCGCGCCCAGCTCAGCCGCGAGCTCGGCGGCGCCGGATGGCACCAGCTCGTCGGCATGGAGGCGGATCGCCAGTCCGTGGCCCAGGGCGGCGAGCAGGATCCGGCGGGCCTGGTCGGGCGAGAAGACCCCCGTCTCGCAGAAGACGTCCACCGAGCGCGCGACACCCTGCGCCGCCACCGCGGGGAGTTGCTCCGCGATGACCGATCGTACGTACGCCTCCGTCGCGGCCGTCGCATCCGGGTGCGCGGCCCGGACCTCGGCCGGCACCGCGTGCGCCCCGAGGAACGTGGGGATGACGTCGACCGGGCCCTCCTCGCCGAGCCGCCCGGCGAGGGCCACGAGGCGCAGCTCGGTCGCCGTGTCCAGGCCGTAGCCGGACTTCGCCTCGACCGTCGTCGTGCCGTGACGGAGCATCTCGCCCAGCCAGCGGCGCCCGTGCGCCAGCAGCTGTGCGTCGGAGGCCGCCCGCGTCGCCGCGACCGTGGCCAGTATTCCGCCACCCGCCGCGAGGATCTCGAGGTAGCCGGCGCCGCGCTGCCGGAGCACGACTTCGCCCTCCCGGCTCCCCGCGAAGAGCAGGTGCGTGTGCGGGTCCACGAGCCCTGGGGTGACCGTGCCGCCGGACGCGTCGACGACGTCCCAGGCGTCGGGGGCTGCGCCGATCACCACGAGGGCCGCGGACAGCGCATCGCGGGCCTGCGCCTCCGGCGCCACCGCGACGATCGTCCCACCGAGGCATGCGACCGCGGTCCCGGGCGGCGCGACGGCCGGCTCGTCCTGGGCCGGACCGCGGCGCAGCCCGCCGGTGAGCGTCACGACCTCGGCCGCGCCGGTGACGAGCAGGCCGCGGGTTGGGCTCACGTCCCGGCCGCCCCGTCGGCGCTTTCGGCCGGCCCGTGGACGCCTTCGGCCCCGTCGGCGCTCTCGGCCCTGTCGCCTGCCCCGGCGGCTGCTTCGACCGCCCGAAGCCGGAGCTCGAGCGCCCGCAGCGGCGAGGCGTCCCGCAGGCGAAGGAACGAGCCGGCGGCGAGCACGCGCTCCTCGTCGCTACCCGACGTCGGGGCACCCGCGTGGTCCGCGACGTCGAGGAGCGCCGCAAGCGGTGCAAGGCCGATCAGCTCCGATTCGCGGAGCCCGACGCCGTCGCGCGCGGCTTCCTCGGCCACCGCCTCCCAGGCGCGCCAGATCGGCGTGGTCGTGAAATCGAGGAGGTTCATCGAGACCTGCGCGCAGCCGAGCTCCTCGATCCAGAAGCCCTTCGCCTGGACCGCGGGAAGGCCGCCCGACGACTCCCGGACGCGGTGCGCGATCCGCTTCGCGAGATCGAGGTCGGTCGAGTCGAGGTTCACGTTCCAGGCGATCAGGAACGGCCGCGCTCCGACCGCCGTCGCCCCGCCGCGCGGGTGCATCCTCGCCGGGCCGAAGTCCGGCTCTCGACCACTGGTGGCGATCTCGGCGACGAGCCCTTCGTACTGCCCGCGCCGCACGCCGGCCAGCCGGACGCGGTCCGGTCGCGACGCAGCGGCGGCGTACAGGTAGACCGGCAGGTCGAAGCGCTCGGCGATCCGTCGCCCGAAATCCCGTGCGAACCCGACGCACTCCTGGAGGGTCGTCCCGGCCAGCGGGACGAACGGCACCACGTCCACGGCGCCGATCCGGGGATGCTCGCCGGTCTGCGTGCGCATGTCGATCTCGTCGAGGGCGCGCGCCACGAGCCGCTCCAGGGCCTCGCTCACCGCGCCGACCTCGCCGGCGAGCGTGAAGACGCTCCGGTTGTGCGAGGCGTCGCTGGTGCGGTCGAGGAGATGGGCCCCGGGCACGCTCGCGGCGGACGCGGCCAGGCGGTCCACGACGTCGAGGCGGCGGCCTTCCGATACGTTCGGGACGGATTCGACGAGCGTCGGCATGCCGCCAATCCTGCCACGCCGGCCGTACAGTTGGTGACGTGGTGCCCGAGCCCCGCCCCGCGCCTGTCCGGCTCGTCCGGCATCCGGACTTCCTCAAGCTGTGGTCGGCCGAGACGGTCAGCCAGCTCGGGAGCGAGGTCAGCCAGCTTGCGATCCCCTTCGTCGCGCTCGGCATCCTGAACGCGTCGACCTTCGAGATCGCGCTCCTCAACGTCGTGGAGATGCTCCCGTTCCTGCTCATCGGCCTCCTGGCGGGGGTGTGGGTGGATCGCCTGCGCCGGCGCCCGATCCTCATCGCCGGCGACTTCGGAAGGGCCGTCCTGCTCGCCACGATCCCGATCGCCTACCTCCTGAACGTCCTCACGATCCTCCAGCTGTACGTCGTGGGGGCGGCGGTCGGAGTTCTCACCGTCTTCTTCGACGTCGCCTACCAGAGCTACCTCCCCTCGCTCGTCGAGCGCGACCAGCTCCAGGAGGGCAACGCGAAGCTCGAGATCAGCCGGGCTGGCGCCCAGGTGGTAGGACCGGGGCTGGCCGGCGCCCTGATCGCGATCGTCCAGGCACCGTTCGCGGTCGCGCTCGACGCGCTCTCGTTCCTCGGTTCGGGGACCTTCATCTGGTGGATCCGCCGCGCGGAGCGTCCTCCCGATTTCGAGACTCGCGACGGTTCGCCGCGACCCGGGTTCCGGGCCGAGATGGTCGAGGGCCTGCGCTGGGTCCTCGGCAGCCGGTACCTGCGCAGCATCGCCGCGTGTACCGGCAGCTCCAACCTGTTCAGCTCGATCGCGTTCTCGGTCACGCTCGTCTTCGCGGTCCGGGTGATGGGCATGAATGCCGAGGAGATCGGCCTCGCCTTCTCGATCGGGTCGTTCGGGGCGCTTCTCGGCGCAGTCAGCGCGAACCGGATCTCGTCGCGGCTCGGCGTCGGCCCCACGATCGTGCTCTTCTCGGCCATCGGCGGGCCGCCGGAGATCCTGTTCGCCCTCGCCCCGGTCGGAACGTCGCAGGCCGTCCTCGTCGGGCTGGTCGCGCTCGCCGGGTTCTTCGGTGGGCTGGCGTCGGTCGTTTACAACGTCGCCCAGGTCAGCTTCCGGCAGGCCATCACGCCGATGCGCCTGCAGGGCCGGATGAACGCGACGATGCGCTGGATCGTGTGGGGCACGATGCCCATCGGCGGCATCCTCGGCGGACTCCTCGGAACCTTCATCGGCGTCCGCGAGACGATCCTCATCGGCGGGATCGGCGGCTCGCTCGTATTCCTGCCGGTCCTGTTCAGCCCGGTCCGCAAGATCCGCGCGATGCCGGAGCCGGTGGCGGAGGCTGGCGACCCCACGACGGGTGGGTAGCGCATCTCCCGGCGCGGCTCTGCCCGGGTCGGTGACGCCCCTTTCCTATCAGTTCCTTCCCTGGCGAGCCGTATGGCCAGTCGACGTCCCGACCGGCCCGTCCAGGGGGCGCTCCACCGGCCGATCGGGCCCTCGCGCGCCGTCCCAACCGATCAGATGCTGCTCGGACAGCACCATTGGGAGGAAACAGAGGCCGCTCGGGCGCCGATGACGGTCCCGGCTCGCCACCCGTCCTGCGTACGGTGTCTCACACGAGCAATTGATCGGAAACCGCACCGGACGCGGGCCCCCGGACGCGGGGCACCGGGTACGGCCCACCGCACGCGGCGCCGGGAGATGCCGCCGCCGGGCCTGGCCCGCGCCTCCGCGCTCGGCTACCCCTCGCCGTCGCGCATCGGAATCCGCACACCGCGCTCGCGGGCGACGTCGATCGCGCGCTGGTAGCCGGCGTCGGCGTGCCGGATCACGCCCATCCCCGGGTCGGTCGTGAGCACCCGCTCGAGCTTCTGCGCGGCAAGGTCCGTCCCGTCCGCCACGACCACCATCCCGGCGTGCTGGCTGTAGCCGATCCCGACGCCGCCGCCGTGGTGGATGCTCACCCAGCTCGCGCCCGCCGCGGTGTTCACGAGCGCGTTGAGGAGCGGCCAGTCGGCGACCGCGTCCGTGCCGTCCCGCATCCCCTCCGTCTCGCGATTGGGTGACGCGACGGAGCCGGAGTCGAGGTGGTCGCGGCCGATGACGATCGGCGCGCTGACGGCGCCCGACCGAACGAGCTCGTTGAAGGCAAGCCCCGCCTTCGCCCGCTCGCCGTAGCCCAGCCAGCAGATGCGGGCGGGCAGCCCCTGGAACGGGACCTTCGCCTGCGCCATCTCGATCCAGCGCCGCAGACCGGCATCCCCAGGGAAGAGGCGCAGGATCTCGGCGTCGGTGCGCAGGATGTCGGCCGGGTCACCGGATAGCGCAACCCAGCGGAAGGGGCCGCGGCCCTCGCAGAACTGGGGCCGGATGAAGAGCGGCACGAACCCTTCGAAGTCGAACGCGTTCTCGACGCCCGCGGCCTGGGCCTGTGCCCGGATGTTGTTACCGTAGTCGAAGACGACGGAGCCCGCGGCCTGCATGGCGAGCATCGCCCGGACGTGCGCGGCCATGCCTGCCATCGAGCGTCGCTCGTACACGTCGGGCTGCGCCTGCCGCAGGGCGACCGCGTCCGCCAGTGCGATCTCCGGGGGCACGTACCCGCC
>Ga0182011_10002623_pt1 | contig 15103 bp, 9 predicted proteins | sample 711E1DmetaG_FD_120481 | JGI IMG/M metagenome (GOLD analysis project Ga0182011, IMG submission 120481) | Permafrost microbial communities from Stordalen Mire, Sweden - 711E1D metaG | ecosystem: Environmental > Terrestrial > Soil > Wetlands > Permafrost | place: Sweden: Stordalen | collected... | reverse complement strand
TGGATGATGGAATAAAGACATTTAAGTATAGTCTTATAAAATAAAAAGTGAAACCCCGCAAGAATGGCGGGGTTTTTGCATAAATTGATTTTTCGGAAATATTATTGGAAAATAAAGCTAATTTTGCTGGATATTTGAAAAAACTGTAAAACACCTTAAAATGAGCATTATAAATAATGTATTGGGCCTTTTTCTGGGTAATAAATATGAGAGAGATTTGAAGGAAATAAATCCTTATATCGATAAGATCCACATAGAATTTGAAAAAATAAAGGGCTTGTCAAATGACGAATTAAGGGACCAGACAGAAGAACTCAGAAAGGAGATTCTTAAAAGTATTGAGGATGACGAAAATGAGATCAGAATACTGAGGGAAAAAGCTGAAAAAGAGGAAGATGTATACCAAAAGGAAGAGCTTTATAATAACATAGATAAAATTGAAAAACAGATCAGCGAAAAACTGGAAGTAACACTGGATCAGCTTGTACCAAGGGCTTTTGCCATCGTTAAAGAGACTGCGAAAAGATTTAAGGAAAACAGCGTACTTGAAGTCACGGCACGACAATATGACAGAGATCTTGCTGCCACAAGGGAAAGCATAACAATTAAAGATGACATAGCAATCTGGAGCAACAAATGGATTGCTGGTGGTAATGAAATAACATGGGACATGGTTCATTACGATGTTCAGCTCATCGGAGGAGTGGCTCTTCACAAAGGGAAAATAGCAGAGATGGGAACAGGAGAGGGGAAAACTGTTGTGGCTACACTTCCTGTTTTCCTTAATGCGCTTGCCGGCAGAGGTGTTCATATTGTTACTGTTAACGATTATCTGTCTAAACGCGACTCTGAATGGATGGGACCGATTTATGAATTCCATGGACTGACAGTGGATTGTATCGATAAGCACCAGCCTAATTCACAGGATAGACGCAAAGCTTATAATGCAGATATTACTTTTGGTACAAACAATGAGTTTGGGTTTGACTACCTGAGGGATAATATGGCAATCAACCCTGAGGACCTTGTGCAGCGCAAGCACCATTATGCAATCGTTGACGAGGTCGACTCAGTATTGATCGATGATGCACGTACACCGCTTATTATTTCAGGGCCAACTGCTAAAAGCGACACTCAGCAATTTGATGAGCTTAAACCTAAAGTAGATAAGCTTGTGTCGGCACAGAAAAAACTTGTAACTCAGATACTTGCGGACGCAAAAAAACTCATTGCCGATAATAAAAATGACGAAGGCGGACTTCTTCTCCTGAGAGCATACAAGGGACTTCCAAAGAATAATGCCCTTATCAAGTTCCTCAGTGAGGAAGGCAATAAATCACTTCTCCTGAAGACAGAGAACTTCTATATGCAAAACAACAGTAAGGAAATGCCAAAGGCAACGGACGCATTATTCTTTATTATAGATGAAAAAGCCAACTCTATTGAACTGACTGAAATGGGTCTTGATCTTATATCGGACTCTGTTGAAGATGTCAGCTTTTTTATTCTTCCTGATGTTGGATCAAAGATTGCAGATATTGAAAAATCAGATATATCCGATCGCGAGAAACTGAAAATAAAAGATGAGCTTCTGCAAGACTATTCAGTTAAGTCAGAACGGGTTCATACAATGACTCAACTGCTTAAAGCATGGACCCTTTTTGACCGCGACACTGAATATATCGTAGTTGATAATAAAGTAAAAATTGTTGATGAACAAACCGGTCGTGTTCTCGAAGGACGCCGGTATTCCGATGGACTTCATCAGGCAATAGAAGCAAAAGAAAATGTTAAGGTGGAAGAGGCTACTCAAACATATGCAACAATAACACTGCAGAATTATTTCAGGATGTACCACAAGCTGGCAGGGATGACAGGTACCGCTGAAACAGAAGCCGGAGAACTTTGGAACATCTATAAACTGGATGTTGTTGTTATACCTACAAACAGACCAGTCATCAGAACCGACAGGGAAGATCTGGTATATAAAACCAAAAGGGAAAAATATAATGCCGTAATTGATGAGATTGCCGAAATGAACCGGCAGGGACGACCCGTTCTGGTCGGCACAACTTCGGTAGAGATATCTGAATTACTGAGCAGGATGCTAAAGATGAAAGGCCTGAAACATAATGTTCTTAATGCAAAGTTGCATCAGAGGGAGGCAGAAATTGTGGCAGAAGCCGGTAAGACAGGTACTATCACAATTGCAACGAATATGGCAGGACGAGGTACCGATATAAAGCTTACTGAAGACGTCCGTAAAGCCGGGGGACTTGCCATCATAGGCACAGAAAGACATGAATCCCGACGTGTTGACAGGCAGCTCAGGGGTCGTTCAGGAAGACAGGGAGATCCGGGATCATCGCAGTTCTTTGTGTCTCTTGAAGATGAGCTTATGAGACTTTTTGGATCTGAAAGAATTGCCGGTATAATGGACAAACTCGGACTTAAAGATGGTGAGATGATTCAACATTCGATGATCACCAAATCTATAGAACGGGCACAGAAAAAAGTTGAAGAAAATAACTTCGGCATAAGAAAAAGGCTTCTTGAATATGACGACGTAATGAATTCACAGAGGGAAGTCATTTACAAGAAAAGACGACATGCACTCCTCGGTGAACGGTTAACTGTCGACATCGCGAATATGATGTTTGATGTTACTGAAAACCTGGTTGATATCTATCATGGTGATGGAGATTTTGAGGGATTTGATTTTGATCTTATCCGCTCATTTTCAATGGATTCTCCTGTTCCTGATCAGGACTTCAAAAAAGCTAATGCAAGGGAGGTGACTGATATAGTTTACTCAAAAGTACTCGATACTTATAAAAGGAAAGTTGAATCTATCTCTGCTCAGGCATATCCTGTCCTGAAAGATGTTTATGAGAGGATGTCTCATGTTTATGAGAATGTAGTTGTTCCGATTACAGACGGTGTGAAGGTATATCAGGTTGTTACAAACCTGAAGGCAACAGCTGAATCTGAAGGGAGGGAACTTGCCAAAGCGTATGAAAAAACAGTTGTTCTGGCAACGATCGATGATGCATGGAAAGAACATCTGCGAGAAATGGACGAACTTAAACAATCTGTTCAGAATGCCACATACGAACAGAAAGACCCTTTGCTTATTTACAAGTTTGAATCCTTTGAGTTGTTCAAAACTATGCTCACAAAAGTGAATAAAGATGTGGTGAGCACACTCATGAAAGGACATATACCCACGCAGGATCCCGAACAGGTTAAAGAAGCTCAGCGAAGACGACAGGTGGACATGAGCAACATGAGAACCTCTAAAAGTGACTTTTCACAATATAGCAGCACAGGCGGGGGCGGGCAGGACAGGAATCAGAAAACCGAACCTGTACGGGTTGATAAAAAGGTAGGAAGAAATGATCCTTGTCCTTGTGGCAGCGGGAAGAAATACAAACAGTGTCATGGTTTGCAGCAAGTTGGATCTCCCGGGGCAGATGTGAATGCGTGATCAGCTTTTATTCACTTCATCAATTGCTTTCTGTATCCGGGAATAGATTGTCTTGTTTACAGGAACCAGGGGCAGCCTAAGGCTATTCTGGCATAGATTCATTATATTAAGCATAGCTTTTACCCCTGCAGGATTACCATCAGTAAACAGGAGTTCTGTAATTTCAAGATAACGAAGCTGTATTTCGCGTGCTGATTTAAAATTATTTTTTAGCGAATTTGTGACAAGTTCGCTTGTTGCAGCAGGAAATGCATTTGCAAGAACGGAAATGACACCAGATCCTCCGGAAGCTATGATCGGGATAGTCATCATATCATCCCCTGAAATCACGTTGAAACTGTCAGGTTTCCCTTTTATTATCCTCATAATCTGTGCAATATCGCCTGATGCTTCCTTAATGGCAACAATATTTTCACATTCATGTGCCAGTTCAATACAAGTTTCTGATGATATATTACTGCAAGTTCTTCCCGGTACGTTATACATGATGACAGGAATAGGACTGCAGGTTGCAATGGCTTTAAAATGTTGAAACAGTCCTCTCTGGTTCGGTTTATTATAGTAAGGAGCCACAGATAAAATTCCATCAACTCCTGTAAAATTCGCATGCCTGATACAATTTATTACATCCTGAGTACTGTTCCCGCCTATCCCCGTTACAAGAGGAACTCGATTAACAGTTACCTCCACCACATAAGAGATTATTGCTTTCTTTTCGTCTTTGGTGAGAGTGGCTGATTCTCCGGTAGTCCCCATGACAACTATGTAGTTAACGCCTCCGTTGATAACATGATTTACCATACGTCCGAGAGCAGCAAAATCAATGCTTGAATCATTTTTAAATGGTGTTACTATTGCAACCCCGGTCCCTCTGAATTTTTTGGTATCCTTCATTATTGATAAACTTAATTTACAGTTCCCGAATTAATCATTTCAAGGTAATGTACTACGTGATTCAGGTAATCTTCAACATTCACAGGACCTTTCAGATCCATCATCAGGTCGAAGGGAGTGTCTATAGTTTCAGAATCAAATAAACCAACCTTAAAGCCGGCATTTGATAAGGAAGAAATATATTGAAGGGGCAACAGTTTTTTAAAATTTATATCAATAAGAACATCAAACCGGTTGTTGACGAAAGTATGAGTATCCGCTGAGACAGGATGATAGAAGAGGTTTAATTCTTCTTTTTTTACAATTGAAAGATATCTGATTGCTGTAAATTGGTTGGGAAGATTCTTTCCGTCAAAATAGCCCAATATTTTTACATCGGTTTTATTCTCATGCATCTTTTGATAGAATCTGGATAAGCATGCAAAGTCATCAATCTTTGAAGCATCCCAAACAATCCCTATATTTTTCACCTGGTTTATATTGGAATAATGTGCTTTTCTCTTTTTTCCTGCTATCTTATTCCGGAGGATAACATCTCCGATTTTCAGCCTGATTTGTTTAAATAATTCCATATTACAAACCTAACAGTTTTTTGTTAAAACAAGAATTGGAAAGATATTATTCTTCACCAATTTCTTCAAGAAAATCCTCCTCACTCTTAATGGGAATTTTAAGATTTTCAGCTTCTTCTTTTTTAGATCGGCCCATTTTTTCTCCAGCAAGGATAAATGATGTATTTCTTGAAACAGATGCTGAATTCTTACCTCCATTCTTTTCAATTATTTCTTTGTATTCTTCACGACTATGTTTTTGGAAAATACCTGATATCACTATAATTTTACCCTTTAACGAATTGCCTGTAAGTGTCGATTCGCTCGTTCCACTGAACCTGATTCCGGCCGATTTTAGCCGTTTGATCATTTCAAGGTTATCACTATCAGAGAAGTATGAAACAATACTTGCAGCTATTTTAGGTCCGATTTCATAGACACTTGTTAACTGATCGATACCGGCATTGATCAGATCATCAATTGTAATGAATCTCACGGCTATAGTTTTTGCAACTGTCTCACCAACATGCCTGATCCCAAGGGCAAAAAGTACCCTGTGATAAGGAGTGTTAATTGATGTTCTTATGCTTTTTAGAATATTGGCAGCTGACTTTTCCCCGAGACGCTCCAGGGGAACAAGTTGTTCGATTTTTAAATCGTACAGATCCGCAAAGTTTTTTATCAGGTTTTTGTTGAACAAAAGATCGATAGTCTCTTCTCCCAATCCGTCTATATCCATAGCTTTCCTGCTGATAAAATGTTCAATTCTGCCTTTAATCTGTGGCGGGCAATGAAGATAATTCGGACAAAAATGATTTGCTTCTCCTTCATTTTTAATTAAAGCAGTTCCACATTCCGGACAGTTGGAAATAAAAATAATCTTTTTACTTTTTTCATTTCTTTCAGAGTGATCAACTCCGACTATTTTTGGGATAATCTCTCCTCCTTTTTCAACATATACTATATCATTAAGATGAAGATCCAGCAGGTTAATCTGATCCTCATTATGAAGAGTTGCACGTTTGACAGTAGATCCTGAAAGAAGAACAGGTTCAAGGTTGGCTACAGGAGTCACAGTACCCGTTCTTCCCACCTGGAATGTAACAGATAACAACTTAGTTGATGCTTCTTCGGCTTTATATTTATAGGCGATTGCCCAGCGGGGGGATTTGGCAGTGAACCCGAGTTCGTTCTGCTGGCTCAGTGAGTTGACTTTAATAACTACACCGTCTGTATCGTATGGAAGGTTTTTACGCTCTGATTCCCAAAAAGAAATAAATTGGAGCACCTCATCAATATTTTTGCAAAGTCTGATACTTTCCGCAACCTTGAATCCCCATCCAGCAGCCTCTTTAAGATTATCGTAGTGATTGTCGTGTGGGAGCTCTTCAGCCAGAAGGAAATAGACCATACAATCAAGCGATCTTGATGCCACGATTCTTGGATCGAGAAGCTTAAGAGTGCCTGCCGCAGCATTTCTCGGGTTGGCAAACGGAGTTAACTCAGCTTTTATTCGCTCTTCATTTAACCTGTTAAATACAGCCCTTGGCATAAGTATTTCACCCCTTATCACAAATTCATCAGGTATACTTTTGCCGGTAATTTTCAAAGGGATACTTCTGATAGTTCGCACATTTAAAGTGACATCATCACCTTTGTTTCCATCGCCTCGTGTCACTGCCCTGAAAAGAGAGCCGTTTTTATAGGTTATGCTGATTGAGACACCGTCGAACTTAGATTCGCAGACATATTCAATTGGTTGTGAGATCAATTTTTGTATTCTGTTATCAAATTCCCTGAGTTCTTCTTCACTGTAAGTGTTTCCGAGCGACAGCATAGGGTAAGTATGTTGGTACTGTTCAAACTCTTTGGTTATATCGCTGCCGACACGTCTTGTAGGAGAGTTCTCACTTATAAATTCAGGAAATTTTTTCTCCAGGGTATCGAGTTCATTCAACAGTATATCGTACTCAAAATCTGAGATTAAAGGTTGATTTATGACATAATATCTGTTGTTATGTTCTTCAATCTCCCTTCGAAGAGTATCTATCTTTGCTTTAGCTTCCGATTGGTTCATTATAAAATAGTCAAAATAGCTTTTCAGTTCCAGACTCCGTCAATTTTAGTTCCGCATTTGTTGCACTTTCCTCCGGTGATGGTATTTAATACTACCCGGTAGCCCTGTCTGACCACAACAGTGGAGTTGCATGAAGGGCATTTTGTATCCGAGATTTCATTTCCCGGGGCATTTCCGGTATATACATATTTTAAGCCTTCCTCTTTTGCAATACGATAAGCATTGTTAAGTATTTCAACAGGTGTAGGAGGCAATTGTTCAAGCTTATGCATAGGGTAGAACCTGCTGAAATGCAAAGGTGTGTTTTTAAACCCGTTATCACTTAGCCATCTGCACATCTTGCTTATATCATCTTGATTATCAGTCCAGTCAGGAACAATAAGATTGGTTATTTCAAGCCATACACCCATATCTTTAAGCACTTTAAGTGAATCGAGTACAGGTTGTAATTTTCCTCCGGTTAACTTCAGGTAAGAGCTTTCACTGAAAGCCTTAAGATCAATATTGGCTGCGTCAATAACGCTGCACATTTTTTTCAGAGGTTCCGTGTTTATGTAACCATTTGATTTGAATATATTTTTAACATGGGCATTCCTGGCAATGGTCGCTGTTTCGAAAGCATATTCATAAAAGGTAACCGGTTCAGAGTAAGTATACGCTATTGAACTGCAGTTGTTTTTGATACATTCCTCCACCACTTTTTCGGGCATCAGATCATAATTTCTTGTTTTATCCGGACTGGTTTGAGATATAGTCCAATTCTGGCAATTAAGACAAACAAGATTGCATCCGGCTGTAGCAATGGAATATGCTTTAGATCCGGGCAGAAAATGATAAAGCGGCTTCTTTTCAACCGGGTCAACATTAACAGTACACGGATTACCAAACGCCATGGTATATAACTTTGAGTCATGAACCCTCCGGTTGTTGCATTTGCTTAATTCTCCCTCCTTGAGAACACATTCATTAGGGCAGATCCTGCACATGATTCCCCTGGCAGTTTCTTCCTGGAACATTGCAGTTTTCTGATAAATGACTTGTTCTTCAGATGAAATTCCTGAAATAACTGACCGGCACGGGAAACACATCAGGCCGGCTGATAAAGCCAGAGATTTTTTCAGGAAATCACGTTTGCTTAGATCAAAGTTTTTCTTTTTCATCTTACTCTTAAGAATTGGACCAATAACTAATAAAACTAATATTTGTTCCAAATTGCACCTAAAAGAATTCCTCCAAAAATCAGCGCAGCTAATAAAAAGATCGAAATTTGTATACCGAGTGCTGGCACTGCAAAACCGGAGATGAGTATAAAACCAAAAGCAGAACCCGCAAGATCGGCACTGTAAATTGCAGGCGATGCAGCTATTCCTTCTCTTTTACCGGTAAGTTCACGAAAGATGCGTCCAGTAAATAATGCAGGTAAAAAACCGGAAATCATAATCAGAATAACTGACAATAAACCACTCTTCAGCTCAATCATATAATTATAGATAAGACCAAATATTATATAAAATATTATAAGGAGTATAACTTTATTTCTTAATGAAATAGTATTCAGAAGGCTGATATTAATTCCTGAACCAACAGCAAGACCCGCCATTAATCCTGCAATTATCAGTCCGGTCAGCTGGTACATATTCCCCACCATAAGCTGAAGACTGAGAAGAATGATAATTTCAAACCCTGCTAGGGCTGACGCGCTAAAATACATTATAAGATTTTTTCTTTTTATTGTCAGTACAGGCAGTGCGAAGACGAAAAACATTAAGACTATTGCTGGAACCTTCTCACCCAGGTTTTTACTGAATTGATAAGATTGGGAATGTAAACAAGCTATCGGGAAAGCTGACCTGTTCTGTTTTATTCCATGATCAATCAGTGCAGCAACTTCATCCGACTTCCTTATTATAAGATCGTCCTCGAGGAAGTCGGAGCTTACATAAACATTTTTAATTTGTTTTTCCCCGACAAGTTTGCAGAATGATAAAGATAATGGTTTGTCGGAAGCTATAAAATACAGTTTGTTGCCTGCAACGGGTTTTACATTTTTGAAATTGGCTGCCAGACTATTATAAACTGATGAGTAAAGATTCAATGATTCTTTGTTGAAGTAATCGTCCCCGGGTCCTGGCGAACACATAAAAATACCCCCCGGTTTAAGTCGTTTTTTCACTCCGGTAAAGAATTCTGTGGTATAATATCTGTTGAGGAGCAATGTTGAGGGAGGGGGAACAAGCATAATTATAACATCAACTGTTTCTGTTGAGTTCCTGATATACCTGAAAGCATCCCTGTAAATTATAATTACTTTTCCGGGAAATTTATTGCCAGTGGATGTCTCATATTCGACAAGGGCCGGGTCTCTTTCAATATAAATGATGCTACTAACAGGATATTTTAATATTTCCGGGATATGGGACTGAGGTGAACCGGATATTAAAATTACCTTTTCGGGCGATTCACTCTGAAGCATAGCATAGTGAATATCTTCCTCTCTTTCAGTTGCATCATCTTTGTAGGCCAGTAGTCTTTGATTATAATAGAGGCTTTCTTCTCCTTTGTATTTACCTTTTGTTATATTGCCATAGGGCGTATCTTGAGTTTCGGTAACTTTAATACCAGGAAGTAAAATCTGTCGGAATAGTAAATCGGGATTCAAAAATATGATAAGAGTTGCCATTATAATTATTAAAAATTTAAACGAGGTCTTTGTTTTCTGATTATTGATATAATATGTCAACACTACATAACCGATTGACAATAATATTATCAGCATAAGTAATTTGTATGTATTCAGTAATCCTGATGTTAAAACCGCAGTTATTATACCTGCAGCTATTCCGCCGGCAGTTTCTACAGAAAATGATTTTCCAGGGATAAAATTATTTACTGAACCGGCTATTGTAATCAATTTTATGAATGTGAATCCCGATACCAGACAAAAAGGGATCAGTACAAGGAATGTATAGATTATTGCCTCCAGAAAAGAAAGAGTTTCACCTCGGATTAAAAACACACGTGACAGAAAAAGCATAAGGATCAGGGAAATGATCGGGCTGATTGAGAAAACAAGATTTATCTTTCGTACATCATTTAGTTTTGATCTGCCTGAAAGAGAGGATCCGATAGCTGATCCGATCAGCCATGATCCTAAAAATGAACCTGTTATCAACTCATATCCTCCGGTCACATTCATTATCTCCCGCATCAGCAAGAACTGGATGGAAGAGCTGACAAAACCGATAATGAAAAGGTTGGTTTTAATTTCGGTGGAGGTAAGTTTTTGGAATTCCTGCTTTTCAGGATAACTGACTATTTTAGTAAAAAACTTTCCATAGTAGCTCAGATGCCATATAAGATGAAACAGACCTGTGACAGCCATTCCAATTCCAAATTCAACATGCCACTTTAGAACTGTCTTAATAAAAGGAACGTTCCATTTATAATTAATCTGAAGTGCAAGGAACAAGCCTGCAATAGCTGTCAGAAGAAAGGCAGCAGCAAGAATTGAGTTCCAGAATTTTCTATGAAGCTGAAGTGAATAGTAACCGATCCGGTAGAAAAAGTAACTGATTAAATATAAGAGTATTGCTGTAAAACCAGTGCTAATGACATGATACATAGCTACTTTTTGTTATTCGACAAATCGAGTCTGTCTTGTGTATTTTTCGAAAGATTTTCTAGTTCCCATTGATTTACGCAGATTAAAAATATTGATCCGCGTCAATCTGCGCAATCTGCGGGAGAATTTTCACTTGCATGTATCTTAGCTGGACTACGCACTATTTATTATCTGTGTCTTCAAGAACGACTCCTTCATAGATAAAGATTTCTGCATCTTTCCATCCGTCCCAACCTAGTCCGGCTTTGTCTCTGGAAGTAAAACCAAGGAATTCCTCAACTGTCCATCCGTTTTCAATAGCGACCTGTGGAAGCATAGTCCCGGCTCTGTTATCCTTTTTAATATAAATCCCATGCTTACCTAAAACTATCTCTTTAATATTATTGATCTTTTTCAATGGTCCGATTACAGTTATTTCAATGTCTGTGTTCTTGTATTCACTTTTCGACAGCTGGGAAAAGCGTGGATCTTCAAAGGCAGAAGACAGTGCGGATTCCTGAACGACTTTATATAAAGGCTCTGATGAAATAAACCTGCCAATACAACCTCTTAAAGCGCCATTGATCTTCAGTGTAACAAAAGCGCCTAAAGGTTTTTTAAGATTTTCCGGTATGGACTTCTCATCTATAACGAAACTCTTTTCATCAAAAAGCCTTGAATGGATGCTGTTTCTGGCAATTTCAAAGAGTTGTTTTTTTTCTTCTTTAGTGAATGCAAAACTATTTTCAGTCACCTTAGAAGTCATATCATTTTGTTTTTTTTCAATCAATGCAATAGCATTATACCCGACAACCCTGTCTTTTCCACCATCAGGGGAATCGCCTGAATTAGTGTAATCTATAAGTTTAAATTCAAGATTACTGTTTCCTTCGGACAGGTATAGGAGAGCAAGTCCGGAGGTCCATCCGCACATACTCGTAACGAGACCGGGAATTTGTTTTGAATCATTTTTGCTGAGTGTGCTTAGAAAGGTATCAGGTTTTCCTGATAATATGCTCATAGCCGTTATCTTATCGTTTTCTACAGCGTCTTTATAATCGGGATAATGTGAGAAGTCGCTGCTGATAATAAAAAGATTTTCAGGCGTAAACCATGGCCTGAGAGCTTCGGCAATCTTCTTTACCGTATGTTCATCGTCGGTACCAATTATAACAGGGACGATCGAAGGAACAACTTTAAAATAATATTGCAAGAAAGGCAATTGATTCTCAATACTATGTTCCTGGATATGAGCGTTGATAGGAAAGTTGAACACTTTATTATTAAGAATGAGCTTGTTGGCAATATCTTTATTCACCGGAACTTTCCCCAGCGGTGTGATATAATCTCCACAATTGTATACTGAAGCGCCATCAAAATACATTACGTGACTTGACCCGATAATAAAGATATTTTTATATACAGCATTCTTCGGTATTGCTGAAAATGCTGCAGCAGCAGTTTTCCCTGAAAACTGATAGCCGGCATGAGGGCTGATTATTGCTCTGACATTCCAGTTGTCGGGCGATTTTTTGCAGTTTTCGAAAAGCACGGAAAGGCTTTTTGTAAGAGCTTCTTTGTCAGCCGGATAAAATTTACCAGCTGCATATGGCTGCCTGTCAGTCGAAACGTTCTGGGCAAATGTTTCCATGATAGTAAATATTGAAAGCAAAACAATGAATACTGTTTGCATGACTATTACAATTAATTGGCGTAATAAAGTTATGCCAAAAAATTGAAGAATTAATAGTTTATGGATAAAAGTTAGGTTGGGAAATTAAATAAGAACCATTGATTCTTTAATAATCTCTCCTCTGTCATCTGTACCGTATATTTTTATTCCCAGACTGACCGTGGGGACTCCTATCATATGTATAATAGGATGAAGTTCATCCTTAAGATCTTCAGCTTCCATATTATCATAATCCTCAATATTGAAGTAGAGATGAATCATCAGTGTATACTCACTATCTTTTATTGAACCCAGAGTCTGAACGATTTTCGCAAGCCAGATTGCTGAAGCGGTATTGAAGTATTCAAGATTGAGACGCAGGTTTGTAGTGGGCCTTGGATTTTTGATATATTCAGTAACCCATCTGAGAACTGCTTCATAAATGATTGCAGCATTCTCAGGGATTGATTTTCCGGACATGATAAGTTCACCTGAAGGATAATTTAAATCAACCTGGGGTGTTTTAGCAGTCGGTTCGATATATAAGTTTTTCAACTCCACCTTTTTATTCTATTATTTATTATAAAGTTATAAAAAAAACATATTCAAAAGTATAATAAGTTTTTTATTTTAATATTTTCTTTATCAAAAAGAACAGGTAGGTTGTCAAATAATTTACTATGTTGGTATAAACCATTGATTTTTGTATGTATGATCTATTGCCCTTTTTAGTCATGTTTTCTTGTAAATCAATATATTAAAATGTTATCTTTGCAACCTGAAATTTGTTAAGGAAAAAATGGAGATTATTCTTAAAGAAAAGATAAAAGAAGCTGTTAAAATTATCTATAATAGCGAGGTTAAAGACGATCTGATCCAGATTCAGGAAACAAGAAAAGATTTTAAAGGTGACTTTACACTAGTTGTATTTCCTCTTCTGCGTTTCTCAAAAAATACACCCGAAAAAACTGGTGAAACGATCGGACAATATCTTAAAGATAACTTCCTTTCAGTTTCGGGGTTTAATGTTATTAAAGGATTCCTTAACCTTGAGATATCAGACGAATGGTGGGTTGAATATTTCAAAAAAATATCAGCTGAAAAAAACCACCTTGAGAATTGTCAGGTTTCACACCCTGAAACTATCCTCGTTGAGTACTCTTCACCCAATACGAATAAGCCCTTACACCTGGGGCATATTCGGAATAATCTTCTTGGTTTTTCTCTATATCGTATTTTATCAGGCTGCGGACACAGGGTTATAAAAACAAATATTGTTAATGACCGTGGTATTCATATCTGCAAATCAATGCTCGCCTGGCAAAAATTCGGAAATGGTGAAACTCCCGAGTCTTCCGGTATGAAAGGAGATCACCTTGTTGGTAAATATTATGTTTTATTCGAAAAGAATTATAAGGAACAGGTCGAGAAACTTGTAAAGGATGGCACTGACGAGGCGGAAGCTAAAAATTCTGCCCCTCTTATGAAAGAGACAAGGGAGATGCTTCTGAAATGGGAATCAGGTGATGAAGAAATCGTCAGGTTATGGAAAATGATGAACTCCTGGGTATATGCCGGATTTGATGAAACTTATAAAAAGCTCGGAGTTGATTTTGATAAGATCTACTATGAGTCAGATACATATAAGGTAGGGAAAGATATTGTTCTCAATGCATTAAAAGAAAAGATTCTTTACAGGAATGAGGATAGTTCAATTTGGGCCGACCTGACTCCGGATGGACTGGACCAGAAGCTTTTGCTTCGTTCTGACGGTACTGCAGTTTATATGACGCAGGATCTGGGGACTGCCGTAGACCGGCATAAAGAATTCAATTTCGACAAGAACATTTATGTGGTAGGAAATGAACAAAATTATCATTTTCAGGTACTTAAGGCTCTTCTCAAAAGAATGGGTTATAGCTGGGCAGACGGACTTATTCACTTTTCCTATGGAATGGTTGAGCTTCCTGAAGGCAGGATGAAATCGCGCGAAGGAACCATCGTTGATGCGGATGACCTCATAAAAGAGATGCAGCTTACAGCCATGGAGGTCTCATTGGAACTAGGCAAGCTATCTGATTTTTCGGATGAAGAGAAGGAAGATATTTTCAGAAAGATCGGTATGGGAGCTCTTAAGTATTATATTCTTAAAGTGGATCCTCGTAAAAATATGACATTTAATCCTGCTGAATCAATAGATTTCAATGGAAATACCGGACCATTTATTCAATATACTTATATCAGAATTAAATCGGTATTCAGGAGAGCAGAACAGATGGGCATTAATTCCGGAAATATATCGTTTTCGGGGTCAAAAACAGGACCCAAGGAAATTGAGCTTATAAAATTATTGCGTAAATTCTCCGAAACGGTATCTGATGCTGCGACAGGCTATAGTCCTGCTTTAATCGCAAATTATTGCTATGACCTTTCGAGGGAATATAATCAGTTTTATCATGATTTTTCTATACTCGGCGAAGCTGATGAAGAGATTAGAAATTTCAGGCTGGGATTGTCAAAGGTAACAAGTGAAATTATATATACTGGCATGTGGCTGTTAGGAATTGAAATGCCTGAAAGGATGTAAGAAAGTCAGAAGCCAGAAGTCAGAAGCCAGAAGATGTATTTTTTGCTTCGGACTTCCGACTTCTGTCTTCGGACTTACAATTTAAAAGTTAAATTATTATATCGAAAATCATATGTTTGAAAATTTAAGCGAACGGCTGGAGAAATCCTTTAAGCTTTTAAAAGGACAGGGCAGAATATCTGAGATAAATATTGCTGAGACACTTAAGGAAGTTCGCAGGGCATTGCTTGATGC
>Ga0182011_10002619_pt1 | contig 15114 bp, 14 predicted proteins | sample 711E1DmetaG_FD_120481 | JGI IMG/M metagenome (GOLD analysis project Ga0182011, IMG submission 120481) | Permafrost microbial communities from Stordalen Mire, Sweden - 711E1D metaG | ecosystem: Environmental > Terrestrial > Soil > Wetlands > Permafrost | place: Sweden: Stordalen | collected... | reverse complement strand
CCGCCCAGCACCCACGGCCAGTTTCGCCATTCCCGGCTCACCGCGCAGGGTACGCTGATGGTGGGGCACATGGACCTGAACAAGGTGGTCGAATACGACTCCAACGGCAATGAGCTGTGGTCGTTTCCGGGAACCGGCATCTGGGGCGTCACGCCGCTCAAGAACGGCAACGTGCTCATTACAGACAGCCTGGGCGCGCGCGAGGTGACGCGGCGGGGCGACACCGTGTGGAGTTGGAGCAAGTCCGATACGCCGCCGTACAAGTTCGCCAACCTGCAAAATGCCTGGCGGCTGCCCAACGGCAATACGGTCGTCAACAACTGGCTGAACGAGTGGAATATGGACCCCAAGGAGATGGTGGGGACCGTGCAGGCCATTGAGGTGACCCCGGCCAAAGAGGTGGTGTGGGAGCTGTCGAGTTGGAGCGAGCCCGCCAAACTGGGACCGGCTACGACGATCCAGCTCCTGGAGCCTGGCGCCCCAGCCGAAGAGGATGCGCACTTCGGTGAGTTCAAGTAGCTGGCGCGAGTAGGTTGTGGAATCCCCGTTCTCCAGCCGCGGCGGGCGAGGCCGCGCACACCGAAATCAACTGTTCCTGCCCGCGGTCAGCAGCCGCTCCGCCACCGCTTCCACGATCTGCTCATACACTTCGTCGATTCCCAGGTTGCCTTCAATGCAGACCACGCGCTCCGGTTCGCGGGCGGCGATCTCGCGATATTTCAGCCAAACGCGCCGGTAGAAGGCGTCTTGCTCCAGCTCGAAGCGCCCTTCGTCCTTGCCGTTTTCCGCTTGCATGCGCAAGTTGCGGCGGCGGGCACGCTCCAGCGAGGACTCCAGCGAAGGCAGCAGCAGCAGGGTGAGGCCGGGCTGCAAATCGCCGCAGATGAGCCGGTGCATCTCCAGCACCATCTCGGAGCCCAGCTCGCGGCCGCCGCCCTGGTAGGCTTCGGTCGAGTCGGTAAAGCGGTCGCAGAGAACGATCTTCCCCGCCTCCAGGGCGGGCTGGATGACCTCGGCGATGGCCTGGGCGCGGTCGGCAAACATCAGCGCCATCTCCGCCATCGGCGCCAGCCCCACGGAACGCGAGTTCAGCAGCAAAGCCCGGATGCTGTCGCCGGTCGCGGTTCCGCCCGGCTGGCGGGTGAGGACGGGAGCCGTGCCGCGCTTCTCCAGCCAGGCGGCCAAACGCCTGATTTGCGTACTCTTGCCTGAACCGTCCAAACCTTCCAGAGTGATGAGCAGACCGCGCGGCATGGGCTGAGTCTACCACCGGAGCAATCGGGCGCTTAAAAAATCGGGCACACAATAATAGTTGGAGACGAAGCTGCTACGGTTGTGTTACAAGAGGTTGAATTCCTAACATAATCGGAGACAGGCGACTGTGCTCCCATGGAGTTGAATCAAGTGAATCGACGCAACTTGCGTTTTCTCTCCGTCTGCGGCTTTCTGGCCGCCGCCATGCTGCTTGCTCACCGCCTCGATGCCCAACACCTGACGCTGGAAGGGCAAACCGGCGGCTTTCTGACGCCCACCGCCTACGTCGTCGAATCGGGCAAGGGCCATTTCTTCTCCCACCCGGCCGTCGGCTTCCACTTCATCGGCGCCGCCACGGTGATCGGCAATATCGAGACCTTCAGCGCCACCGAAGGCTTCGCCAACCGGGCCGAGGCGGGATACACCCGCAGCGTCCACCAGCTCGGCAACAGCGTAACCACTCCGGGGTCGTTCAGCAATCTCTGGAACTTCAACGGGATGAATGTCATTCACGGCAAGGCGGTGGGGATCAAGGACGGGCAGTTCGGCCCCTGGACGCCGGGGATTGCGGTGGGCGGTTTGGTCCGCACCGGCGATCAATTCGTCTCGGGCGCATTGGTCCAGGAGATTGCCGCCTTGCACGGAGCGGTTGTGCCGGCCAAGTCGTACACCAATGGCGATGTGTACATCGCGGTGACCAAGACCTGGGCCAAACCACCGGTTCCCTTCCTGGTGAATTTCGGATGGAAGGCCACCAATGGGACCATCTTCGGCATCGGCGGCCAGAGCACGCGCTTCGCCGGACGGCTCTTTGGCGGCCTGGGGATTCCGCTGCCCATCACCCACGGAATCGTGGCCGTGCCCTCCATGGGATTCACCCAGGAACCGCATACCTCCGTGAATTTGGGCGCTATCCTGCCGGTTACCGGAGCGCATATACCGACAACGCTGGACTATGCGGTGCGCGTGACGCAGAGGGAACATCCGCATTTCAGCTTCGATCTCGGCGTCGGCCAGGTGGCGGGAAACATCGGCACCGCCGTGCTCCCCACCGGCTTGCCCGCGCCATACCCCGCTCTTATCTCGCTGCCGGTGAATCTACAGGCGCGCAAGGTCGTGGGCACGGGACTCAGTATCCGCTACTGATCGTGAAATACCCGGAAGGTCTCCGCGCAGCCCGGCGAGGAGGCCTTCCGGCTGCGCCTGCTCCTGTCAGCGGGCCAGTGTGCGAAACTGAGGATGTTCGGCGGATGAGCAGATCCGCGGCTCTCTCCGGCAGGGGTCTCTCCATGCCTCTTCTTCGCACCGTCTTTCTCGCCCTCTCCCGGAACCGGGTTCTGCGTTATCTCTTCGAGCGTTCCGCCGCGGGCCGGCGGCTGAGTTCCCGGTTCGTGGCCGGCATGAAGATAGAGGACGCGCTGCTGGTGGCCGAATCCCTCAACAAGCAGGGCATCGCCGCGACGCTGGACTCGCTGGGCGAAAGCGTCAACTCGGAAGCTGAGGCGCACAGCGCGGCCGAGGTCTATCACCAGTTGCTCGACGCCATCGCCAAGCGCAAGCTGAACGCCAACATCAGCGTGAAGCTGACGCAGATGGGGCTGCTGATCTCGCCGGCCCTGGCCGAGAAGGTTGCCGAGAGCCTGGTCCGCCGCGCTCAAGCGACGGGCAGCTTTATCCGCATCGACATGGAGGGCTCGGCGCATACCCAGGTCACGCTGAACATCGTGCGGCGGCTTCGCGCGCGCCCCGGCCTCCGCGAGTCGGTCGGGGTAGTGATCCAGGCCTGCCTCTACCGCTCCCAGTCGGACATCGAACAACTGCTGGTCGAAGGCGTCCGCGTACGCCTCTGCAAGGGCGCGTACGACGAATCGTCTCAGGTCGCCTTTCCGCGCAAAGCCGATGTGGATGCGAACTTCATCCGCCTCAGTTGCATGCTGCTGGCAAGCCCCTTCTATCACGGCCTGGCCACCCACGACGAGGCCATGATCGCCGCGGCCAGGTCCTTCGCCGGCAAGCACGGCATCGAAGCCAGCCACTTCGAGTTTCAGATGCTCTACGGAGTGCGGCGCGAGCTGCAGCGCAGGCTGGTCCGCGAGGGCTATAACGTTCGCGTTTACGTGCCCTTCGGCCGCGAGTGGTACCCCTACTTCATGCGCCGGCTGGCCGAGCGCCCCGCCAACGTGCTCTTCCTCGCCAAGAACCTCTTTCGTTCCTAGCGGCGCGCCCATCACAGATAGTCGTTATCCATTTGAATGGCGCCGGCCTTCTATCTCAGGCGCGCTCGCAAGTTGTGCAAGATTGCCGGCGAGACTTTCCGGGCAGACATGGAGCTTCAGCCGTTCTTGGCCTTCAACAGTTCCAGCGCCTTGTTCAGCGGCTCGTCGCCCTTGGCGGAAGGCGCTTCCTCGTCCAGCTCTTCATCGGCCGGCGATCCCGCCGCGACGGTTGGAGTAACGGCCACGTCCTGAATCTTCTTGCCGGCGGGACTCACGTACTTGGCCACGGTCAGCAGCAGCGCGCCGCCCTCGGGCAACTCGATGGTCTTCTGCACCGATCCCTCGCCAAAGGTCCGCTCGCCCACCACGTCGCCGCGCTTCAGGTCTTCGACAGCGGCTGCCGTCAACTCCGCGGCGCCATAGGTCCCGCGGTTCACCAAAACAGCCAGCGGCGCATCGGTCAAAAACTTCGCCGCGTCGGCGGTAAAGCTCTGGCGGGGGAATTTCTGGCCCTCCAGCGTGGCCAGAGTTCCTTCCTGAATGAAAAAGTTGGCCAGCCGTATTCCCTGCTCGGCTTCGCCGGAGGAGTCGCGCAGGTCCAGCAGTACCTTGCGGCCCTTGCCAGCCTTGAGTTTGGCGGCAATCTCATCCACGCGGGCCGCGGTCAGCAGGCCGGGCTTGAGATAGAGAATGGTGGAGTTCTCGTACTGCTGCTCGCTCAGCGGGGGAAGCGCGGTAGTGCTCCGGGTGAGTGTCACCTTGTCGGGGTCGGTTTTGCGCGGACGCACCACGGACAAGGTCACCGTCGTGCCCGGCTTGTCTTCCAGCATCAGCCGGATGGCCGCCAGGGACAATTCGCGGGTACTCTGGCCGCCGATCGACTCGATGACGTCCCCGTCGACCAGGCGCTCTTTGTCCGCCGGCGAACCGGGCACCACGCTCACCACCGTGGCATAGCCGAATCGCTTGGAAACAAGGATGCCCACCTGCGCCAGGCCGGTGGATGGATGCTGCTTGTAAATCTCGTATTCCTTTGCGTTCAGGTAGCTGGAGTCGGCGTCCAGGGACTCGAGCAATCCGTGCAGCGCGCCGGTGGTTACGCCGCTCATGTCGGGATCGGTGACGTAGTCGGTCTGGACCTTCTTGAGCACGTCGCCGTAGACGCGCATCTGGCGGTAGGCGCCGTCCTGGCCTCCGGCATGAACGCCGAACCAGCCGAACTCGCCGAGGGCAAAGCCGAATCCAAGAGCGGCAAAGATCGCCACGGAAAGCACAAAGACAAATCGCTGAAAGAATCGAGACACGCGCACCGCCGGTGGCGGCCCTCGAGGGGAAACGGGCCACTCACTCTATAGACGCAATGATACAGCAAATGCGGTGCGGAGAAATGGCGCAAGGAACGATTCTTGCGGCGCCGGCGGCGATGTTAAGCCTTCACCACCACATGCTTGGCCACATAGGCGGGATCGATCTCCACGCCCACTCCCGGTCCCGTGGGCACCTTCACCACTCCATTCGCGTCGCTGCGCAAGGTCGATGTAGCGCAGGTGAAGGGCAGGTCGTTATTGAACTCCTTGAACTCGTGATAGGGACCGGAATTCGGAATGGCCGATACGAAATGCATCATGTACAGGTATCCCAGCCCGGTGCTGGAGATATGCGGGATGCACTGCTTGCCCATCGCATCAGCCATCCTCGCCACTCTCATGCACCGGACCATGCCGCCGAAGTAGAACATATCCTGCTGCACAATCGAGAGGCCGTTGTTTGCGATCAGCCAGCGGAAGTTGTGCGTGCTCGGTTCCTGCTCGCCTCCCGCGATGGGAATCCTCAGCGCGTCCGCAACCTGCCTGGTCTCCTCGTACCAGTCGAAGGGCACCGGCTCCTCGTAGAACGCGTAGTTGTACTCCTGCATCAGTTTCCCGATGGGTATCGCCTGCCGGGGCGTGTAGGATCCATTGGCGTCGGCCGAAATCACCATCCGGTCGCCGAAGGTCTTCCGCACCAGCGGAATCAGCTTCTCGCTGCGTCCAGCGGGGTACTCGGGATGGCTCATCCTGCCGCCCAGCTTGAACTTGATGGCCTTGGCGTGCGAAATCGCCACGTCGCGCTTCATATGCTCGATCGTCTCTTCGGCCGAAATATCCCTCTCTCCGTTGGCCTGGTAGACGGCAACCCGCGCATTGTGAATCTCGCCGATCAACTGCCCGATGGACTTGCCCGACATCTTGCCGAACATATCCAGAATCGCAAACTCGATGGTCGCCAGAGGCACGAAGATCGCCAGCCCCTGCGCCTTGTAATTGCTCTGGTAGACGGTAACCTCTTCCACCAGCGCTTCAATGTCGCGCGCGTCCTTGCCGATAAAGAAGGGCTGCATGCGCTTGACGAAGATGGGGTACAGCACCGCCAACTGAGCCGCGTTGCCGATCGAGATTCCCTCGGCGCCGTCCTTTGACCGGACCCGGCAGAGAAACGAGTCCTTGTAGTGCAGCAGCTCCAGCGTTTCAATGATCGCCGGCTCCGGAAACAGCTCCCGCTTGAAGACCGGCAGCCTCAGCGCTTCATCCAGCTTTGCGTACCGGTGCTCCAGTTCTTTGGGGGCAAGGACAGCCCCAGAGGCCGGTTTGACCGCGGCTGCATGGGAACTCAACGGCAAGGAGGCCGCCACGCCACCGGCAATGGCGGAAGCAAGAAAACTGCGACGATCGGTTTGCATGAACTGGAACTCCTATCCCGTCGATTGCCATTATGCGTTTTCGATGGGAGAGGCGTAAAGGGAGGAGAGCGAACCGGCGCGAGGCCGGCATCGTATTTGCCGATTTGATTTGGTGGCGGGAGGCGGGATCGAACCGCCGACCTACGGGTTATGAATCCGTCGCTCTAACCATCTGAGCTACCCCGCCTTAGGGAGCGCCTGAAATGCAGTGGCCGCGAAGGCCGCCAGGGCTGGGCGGACGGCGATACGCGCGCGATGCCCAACCTTGATGATACGGGCGCCCGGATTGCAGGTCAAACCTGGCATCACGCGCTTGGGGTTCAGGGAACCGCAAAAGATGAATTCCCCTCCCCGCTGCTGTAAACTCTCCTCCATGAGCAACTTCCGTATCGCCGCGGTGATTCCGGCGCGGCTCAGCTCCACGCGGCTCAGCCGCAAGGTGCTGCGCTTGATCGCCGGCCGCCCCATGGTCGAGTGGGTGTGGCGCGCCGCCGCCGGAAGCGGTCTGATGGACCCGGTGGTGGTGGCCACGGATTCCGAAGAAGTGGCTGCCCTCTGCCGCCAGCGCGGCATCCCCGTCGAGATGACCTCCGCCGCATGCCCCAGCGGCTCGGATCGCGTCCGCGAGGTCGCCGGCCGCATCGACGCCGAGATCTACGTCAACATCCAGGGCGACGAGCCGACCCTCACACCGGCCTTCTTCCCGCCGCTACTGGCCCTCTTCGAGCGGCCGGAGGTCGAGGCAGCCACGCTGGCCGTTCCCTGCCCGGCGGATGAAATCAATGACCCCAATGCGGTCAAAGTCGTTACGGCGCTCGATGGCCGGGCACTCTATTTTTCCCGCGCTACGATCCCCTTCGACCGCGACGCGTCTAGTTTTGCCAGCTACCGCAAGCACCTGGGCATCTATGCCTACCGCAAGGCGGCGCTGGAACGGTTCGCCGCGCTGCCGCCCTCGCCGCTGGAAAAGACCGAGCGCCTGGAGCAGTTGCGGCTGCTGGAAAACGGGATCGCGCTCTACGTGGCCGAGGCTCCTGGGGACACCATCGGCGTGGACACAGAGGCGGACCTGCTGAGGGCGGAGGCGGCGCTGAAGGGGATTGCAGACAGATAGACGGCTGGGAAGATATTCCGAATTACGCGCAAGAACCGGATAGCGTACTCGCCTCAGATGCGCGACGATGGATTCCATGAGCAGCAATCCCCAACTCGCAGACAACAGCCCCACCCCAACAGCCTCCATCGACCCGGAGACGGCCTGGCGGCAGGTGCTCGGCCGCGATCCGGCAGCCCGATTCTTCTACGCGGTCCTGACCACCGGCGTCTTTTGCCGGCCCGGTTGCAAGAGCCGCCGGCCGCTGCGGGCCAACGTCCGATTCTTCCGCTCTGCGGATGAGGCGCAGGCAGCCGGTTTTCGCCCCTGCAAGCGCTGCACTCCCGCGCACGGCAGACCTTTGGACAAGATTCGTAGCCACATTGAGGCAAACCTCGACCGGGCCGTTCCGCTGGCCGAGTTGGGCCGGCTGGTCAGCCTGAGCCCCTTCACCGTGCAGCGTCTCTTCAAGCAGGAGATGGGCGCGAGTCCGCTGCAATATCAGCGGGCGCTCCGGGCGGGCAGCCTGCGTGGCGCGCTGAAGCAAGGAGATACCGTGACCGATGCCATCTACAACGCCGGATTCGGCTCCTCGAGCCGCGCCTACGAGGGCGCGCAACTGGGCATGACGCCCGCACACTTCGCGCAAGGCGGCAAAGGCGAGCGGATCGGCTGGGCCACCGCCCGCACACCCTTCGGCTGGATGGTGGTGGGAGCGACGGAACGCGGGTTGTGCTGGCTGGCGCTGGGGTCTACCTCGGCCGAGGCCGCAGGCAGCCTGCGCGAGGAGTTTCCCCTGGCCACGCTGCGCCGCGATCCGTCGCTTGCGCGGCTGGTGGAGGCGGCGCTGGCGCATGTGCGCGACGGCTCGGATCTGGGCCGAGGCCCTCTCGAATCGCTGGATCTGCGCGGAACCGTCTTCCAACTGCGCGTGTGGCAGGCGCTGCGCCGGATTCCGCGCGGCCAGACGCGCAGCTACAGCCAGTTGGCGCGCGAAGTGGGATCGCCCCAAGCCACCCGCGCCGTGGCCCGCGCCTGCGCCGCCAATCGCGTGGCGCTACTCGTCCCCTGTCATCGCGTTGTCGGCTCCAATGGTTCGCTCACCGGCTACCGGTGGGGCATCGAGCGCAAACGGCAATTGCTGGAGGCGGAACGAGCCGGTTTGAGGCCGTAAAAGGCTGCCAATTTAAGTAAATGAAGGGTATTTTAGCCAATAAAGGGCCGAAAAACGGGGGTTCTGTTTACCGATAAGTACATAGGGACGATTGCATAAACTGTTATTTCTAAATTACTTATCTGAAAATCGTCCCTAGAAAAAGCGGGTTTTGGAGGGGGAGGGGGTGGGGTGAGTCATTCTGAGGAGCGTTTGCGCTCGTGAGGAATGGTGGCGATGGCGACCTGGGCTGCGTAGAGGAGCTGGCCGGCATTGTTCTCGGGGATGGCGCCGATGAGGATGCCGTGGGCAACGCAGGCCACGAAGTCGCGGGCGCCTTCGTAACCGGCAAGAATGGGCATGGCGTTGCGGTAGGCCACGCTCGCGTCCTTGGCGGCCCAGGTGCTCTCCATGCTGTTTTTCGGGTCGGCGTCTTTCATGTAGGCGTTGAAGGCGCGCTGCCATGCGGCGCAGCAGCGGCGGAGGGCGGCTTTGGGGCTGGAGGGCGCGGAGACGGGGCCCGGAGCGAGAGTTTTCGAGGAAGGGGAGCTAGCGAGGGCTAGAGTGATGGCACGTGCTTCGAGGGAGCTTTGGGACATGAGGGATTCTCCTGTAGATAGTGTGCTCCAGTGGGGTTTAATTCTCTGCAAAAGCGGGGAATAGAGATCAGGGATCAGGGATCAGGGATCAGGGATCAGGGAAGACGAAAACCGAAGAGATGGAGGCGGGTGGGCGAAGCCTGGCAGGGGTGGGCCGTGTGGGTATTGGTCTGTTGGCGACGATGGACGCTGTTGCCTTGGGGATTGGTTGACCCTTACCGACATGAACGAAGACTTTCGGGGAGCTATTCCGATCCACAGCGGGGATAAGCTGAAAAATCGCAACTACTCTACCCCGCCCTGATCATTTTGCGCATTTGCCAATATACCTATGAGGGAGTTGGCGAGATCCTTTCGCTCTCCCCTCTCTTCCATCTTTGTCGTAGCATATTTCCCAGTGAGACCGAGGCATGATCCCGGCGCGAACAGGGGCGCAAGGTGGGGTATAAGAATTGCGCCCACGGAGAGCCAGCTGACACCCGCCAAACCACGGTATTTCCGCCGATATTTATCCTCGAGTCTCTTTGCTTCACTGCGGTAATCGTTCAGGAGGCCTCCGATGCCCGACGCGACCTCTGCCGCCACGCGGTCTGTATCTTCGAATTCAGCATCGCGCAAAATCGAGGTTGATTCTGCCAAGCGCTTTCGGAATTGTTCGTTCTCATTATTGAGACGCATTTCCACGAGCGCGTCGACACTTGCATTAGAAAGCCATTCAAACTGTTGAGTCGCTAAGGCATCGATCGATGCCCGCGTGGTGGCGGAGATCGTCAATCCTCTCTCAAGAGAATCATTGCAGGCCTTTGCGCTTAATTTGAAATAATAAGCTTGCTGTTCTACCGACAGGAGAGGTTGCGCTCTCATTCCAATTGCGTTGTCAATCAAGTGAAATTGGGGTTCGAACCTCTCCAGCAAAGCGTTGCAAACCTTTTGCGCGTCCGAGAGGCTACTCATAAAGGACATGTAAGAGGGAGTGCGCCATTCCCCAATTTCGTCAATGTAACGTCGAAGGGCTTCGTCGAGAGGCTCCCCAATCGGGCCACCAGGCGCGACCAGCAGTCGCTTAACGTTCACAGCCTCCAGGAATTCTTCCGGATTTGCGGTCGCAAATGCGACCGCATCCTCAATACAGGTCAGCGGGAGATTGAGAAGGACGCCCAGAGTGCCTCCCACGAATTCTGTGAGCTTTTCCCGGCTTGTTTGGTCGTGTTGCAGAAGTAACCTCTCTAAACTGGGAAATACGACCACCGGCGGGACACCGAGGTCCGCGTCAACAAGGGGCTTAAGCCGGAGAATATAGAACATTTCCTCCAGTATCCGAATCGATCGGAATCTTTCCTCTGGCCGTTCGGCTTCGATCAAAGCGAAAATGGGGTCTGGGATCAGAACCGTATCGGTGTAGAGAACCATTCTCTTGGCAGCGGCGAATTGGCTCGTCCTGAAGTGGGCGCCCCCACCCATGACCGCTTTAATCCCACCCAATTCCGCCGCGTGATGGTAGGGCTTCAAAGTTCTATAGACTTTGTTAAGTTCGGGCCCCGCCCACTCGAACGCTCTTTGCACATCAGTCGCTCTCGAACCCAACGACCTAACTTTTTCCGCAAATTGACTCAAGGGAGCGAACTTCTTCGGGCTCGTTCCTGTCGCGCGCTCGAAGAACTCTTCAAGGACCGCGAACAGATTCCGCTGGTGGGCAATCAGTTCCTTCATAATGTATTGAAGATATAGCAAATGCCCTTCAGGCCAACAACGAGAATAGTGGGAATACCTACGTTGCACGTCGGTTCGGTTTAGCCTTAAGTGAGGAGCATATGGTTATGGAATCGGAAGAAATTCTCGGGATCGACATCCACGACGCAATCATGGGGTTGAAGCGGGCAGTTGGGATGAAAAGACTGGTACTCAGGTCGCCCTTCACAATTCGAGCGCTGGACCGCGTTCGGCTCGGCGCGGACGGAAGGGTGGACCCGTCAACTGTCGGTCCGGAAGTCCGCGCTGCTGCCCGCGCTTATATCGGCATGCATCCCGACGACTGGGCCACCCGCTAAAATTCAAGAGTCCGTCGGTCCCGACAAACGCCCGAGCGCAAGTGGGGATTCCCGATTAGTGCCAGATCGCCGAATTGCTCACGAAGGGTTTCCGAGAGGCTTGCCGGCTACCGCCAGATGGCGTCTGCGGAGCCGTCATGAATCCTCAGGATGATATTCTCAATGAGCGAGGAGAAATCGTCCCTTATGGCAACTTCAACACTGGAAACCACCGATTTGGAATACAAGGTAGCCGACCTCTCTCTGGCCGAGTGGGGCCGGAAGGAGATCGCCATCGCCGAGTACGAGATGCCGGGGCTGATGTCGATCCGGCACAAATACGCGGCCGCGAAGCCGCTGGCCGGTGTGCGCATCACCGGCTCGCTGCACATGACCATTCAGACCGCGGTGCTGATTGAGACGCTGGTCAGCCTAGGCGCCGAGGTTCGCTGGGCAAGCTGCAACATCTTCTCCACGCAGGATCACGCGGCGGCGGCGATTGCGGCCTCCGGGGTTCCGGTCTTCGCGTGGAAGGGCGAATCGCTGGAGGATTACTGGTGGTGCACATACCAGGCGCTGGCTCACAAGGGCGGCAAGGGGCCGCAGTTGATTGTGGACGACGGCGGCGACGCGACGTTGCTGATCCACAAGGGCTATGAGCTGGAAGACGGGGACAAGTGGGTGGACGGGCCGGCCGAGAGCCAGGAGGAGCAGGTCATCAAGGATCTGCTCAAGAAGGTCCATGCCGAAGACCCGAAGCACTGGCACAAGGTGGTGAAGGAGTGGAGGGGGGTCTCGGAAGAGACGACGACGGGCGTTCACCGGCTCTACAAGATGATGGAGCAGGGCAAGCTGCTGGCGCCGGCCATCAACGTGAACGATTCGGTGACGAAGTCCAAATTCGACAATCTCTACGGCTGCCGGGAGTCCTTGGCAGACGGCATCAAGCGCGCCACCGACGTGATGGTGGCGGGCAAGGTGGCGGTGGTCTGCGGCTACGGCGATGTGGGCAAGGGCTGCGCGCACTCGCTGCGCGGGATGGGCGCGCGGGTCATCGTGACGGAGATCGATCCCATCAACGCGCTGCAGGCGGCGATGGAAGGCTTCGAGGTGACCACCATCGAAGAGACGCTGGGACGCGGCGACATCTACGTGACCTGCACCGGCAACGTGGACATCATCACCCTTGAAGACATGAAACGGATGAAGGACCAGGCCATCGTCTGCAACATCGGCCACTTCGACAACGAGATTCAGATGGATCGGCTGAACGCCGAGCCGGGGGTGACCAAGCTGAACATCAAGCCGCAGGTGGACAAGTACACCTTCCCCTCTCTTCAGAATCGGGCCGGCCAGAGCATCTTCGTGCTGGCCGAGGGGCGGCTGGTGAACCTGGGCTGCGCCACCGGGCATCCGAGCTTCGTGATGAGCAACAGCTTCGCCAACCAGACCCTGGCGCAGCTGGACCTGTGGGAGAAGCGAGACAGCTACAAGATCGGCGTCTATGTGCTGCCCAAGAGGCTGGACGAGGAGGTTGCCAGGCTGCATCTGGAGAAGATCGGCGTGAAGCTGACCACGCTGACGCCGCGGCAGGCCGAGTATCTGGGCGTGCCGGCGGAAGGACCGTACAAAGCGGAGAATTACCGGTATTAGGGGTTAGGGGTCAGGGGGCAGTTGGGTTTCCCAGGTTTCGAGGTCGAAACCTGGGAAACCCGACGCGTGTCGCCACGCTTGCTTGTTGCAACGGTGTTCAGGCGGAGGTAAGATAGTCTTACCATGCAGACCCGAGTCTCCACCAAAGGTCAAATCGTGCTGCCGGGACCGATTCGCCGCAAGCTGGGCATTCGCGCCGGCGACCCGCTCGATGCCGGCATCGAGCAAGGCCGCATTGTGCTGACGCCGCGCAAAAAGAAGACGTATGAAGCGAAGCTCATCGAAGACCCGATTACCGGCCTGCCGGTCATTGACGTGGGTCCCGATGCGCCCGTTCTTACCAGTGAAATGGTCCGCGAGATGCTTGTTGACTTCCCATGAGATACCTTCTTGACGTCAACGCGCTCATCGCCTACGGCTTCAAGAAACATGGCTGCCATGACCGGGCCAGCGCCTGGATTCGATCCCGAAAGGGTGACGGCTTTCTGACTTGTTCGATCACGGAGCTTGGATTTGTTCGCATACTGGGGAATGTCCGCGCCTATGGCCTTGATATTGCGCATGCAAGATCCCTGTTAATGGATCTGAAAGCGTGGAACGAGTTGCCGCTTGAATTCATTCAGGATGGGAATGATATTTCCTTCCTGCCTGCATGGGCCAAGAGTTCTGCGCAAACGACCGACGGGCATCTGCAGCAACTGGCGAGCGCCAACGGAGCGGTTCTGGCCACGTTGGACGAGAAGATTCCCGGCGCCTATCTGATCCCGTGAGGAAGCCGCGCAGTCGATCCCGCGAAGGAAGATCGTGGCTTCCCGCTCACAGAAAAACGTGACCAGGGGCGCCGGCAAATTTAACCAACGACACTCAAGGAGTTTCACGCATGGCTTCGCCGCCGAGCTTCTCCTTTGAACTGTTCCCGCCGCGCAAGCCGGAGGCCGTGGCCAAGCTGCCGGCTGTCATCGGCGAGCTCGCCGCGGCGCGCCCGGCTTATTTTTCCATCACCTGCGGCGCGGGCGGCTCGGGCCAGGACGGCACCTACGAGACGCTGCTGACGGTGGTCGAGCACTGCGGCGTGGAGGCTGCGCCGCACCTGACCTGCGTGGGCTCGACGCGGGCCAACATCGCCGCGCAGCTTGACCGCTACCGGGAGGCGGGCGTCAAGCGCATCGTCGCCCTGCGCGGCGACCTGCCGGCAACGGCCATGAGCCCCTCGGCGCCGGGCGAGTTCCACTACGCCAGCGAGCTGGTCTCGTTCATTCGCGAGAGCCACGGCAACGCCTTCCACATCGAGGTGGCGGCATACCCGGAGATGCATCCCCAGGCGCCCAATCCCGGCGCGGATTTCGAGCACTTCCGCCACAAGGTGGAGGCCGGAGCCGACGGGGCGCTGACCCAGCTCTTCTACAACGCCGGCGCCTACTTCGACTTCATGGATCGCTGCGGCAAGGCGGGGCTGCTAATTCCGGTGACTCCGGGCATCATGCCCATCACCGGCTACGCCAACACGCTGCGCTTCTGCACGGGCTGCGGCGCCGACCTGCCGCGCTGGGTGCGCCTGCGCCTGGAAGAGCTGGAAGACGACAAGCCCGCGCTGCTCGAATTCGGCCTGGACGTGGTCACCCGGCTCTGCGAGACCCTGCTCGCCAACGGCGCGCCGGGGCTGCACATCTATACCGTCAACCAGGCCGCCCCGCCCCTCGGCCTGCTGAAGAACCTGGGACTGCCCTTGCCCGCATCCGCGCAGTGATGCGGCTTATCGGTCTCGATGCCCCGGCTTCCGCGACTAGCGCCGCTTGCGGCTCACCAGCCAGCGGTAGAACCTCGAGGCGGCGTTGTGGATGAGGCGTGTCTGCTCGGCCTTGAGGGCCTTGTAGGAGCTTTCGACGTAAATGTCGAACTCCGGCGGCCAGCCGATGGTCGAACGGCGCTCGGCATAGTCGCCTTCGGCCCATCTGGAAAGCAATGCCTTGTAACCCACCACATGGGTGACAAAGTCGAGCAGGCAGCGAGGCATCTCCTCCTCGACGATGAGATAGGCCTTTTCGATGATGATCTTCTCGCGGATGTCGTTCAGGGGCATGAAGATGGTGGTCATCCACAGCGTCCACTCCTTCAACTCCTCGTCGTTGATGGGATGGCACTGGGTCTTTCCCTGCTTTTCGAGCAGCGACCGGTAGGCGATATTGCCCGCCTGGGAAGCCACGTAAAGGGGGCCGTAGAATTCGTTCAGGCGCTCGTTGACCAGGCGCAGCCTGTCCGCGCGCCGGGCCATCATGCGGGTGCTGAGGAAGGTCACCAGATAGCCGGCAAACGCCAGTACGACGGTCAGAATGGCCGCGTTCTGGAGCGCATTCGTGGATAAGAACGTCGATGGGTCCATCGTGAGCCTTGCCTTACGTG
>Ga0182011_10002618_pt1 | contig 15117 bp, 15 predicted proteins | sample 711E1DmetaG_FD_120481 | JGI IMG/M metagenome (GOLD analysis project Ga0182011, IMG submission 120481) | Permafrost microbial communities from Stordalen Mire, Sweden - 711E1D metaG | ecosystem: Environmental > Terrestrial > Soil > Wetlands > Permafrost | place: Sweden: Stordalen | collected... | reverse complement strand
TCCATCGTCGGTCTCTACAAATGAATCATGTATTTCAACATTAATGGCATGATTTGTCCAAAGGAGCAATCTTCGTTCATATTGCGTATCTGCTTCACGTTCCTTAAAACGCGATTCATACGTACGTGCCATCTTCTCTCGGTTTTCCGCGTCAGCGTAAATGACGGTAAACAGATGACCGACAAGGTCTTCAGAGCTTTTTCCTACAAGCTGGCAAAATGCTGGATTGACGGCGATGATAATACCCTTGCCATCAGTTAGTCTCATTCCTTCATTCGAGTTTTCCCATATGGAAGAAAAAATCTTTGTGGTATTCCGCAGCGCATTATTTGTAAAATCTTGTTTATTGGATGGTATGATCGATCGTGCTGTGGCTGCGGATGTCGGAATGAATGGTATTATGTTAATATTGCTTGTTGCTGCTTCCAATGTATCCTCCTGGAGACTTTCGTCTCGCTCCTTGTTTCTTGCAATACATGGCACAAGGTGGGTACCGTGAGTGTATCGTTGATTTTTGTATAGAATCGTGGTTACTGGGAATTATATCTATGAAGATTCTACAATTCGTTGCTGAGAAAAGAGAGGTTCGACACTTACAATGAATATTGTATGGATATATTCAATCATTGGCATTGAGTACGTCCTTGGTATATTGAAGAATGCATAAATCGATTGAATAAGTATAGTTTTTATCGTAACCGAATATCTATTGAACTCGAGATCAGGATTACGGACAAAAAGTAGTCAAAGAATCGAAGAAACAAGAGGTTTTATTGTGAATGCTCCGGCGACCATCCGTTTTGAAATCGAAGCAACTCGCTTACAAGATGAATATCATGCTTGTTTTGAACATAGGATATAAATTTGACGAGAACAAGTGCAGTGGCATATGCATCGCCGGAAGCACGATGGCGTTCGGGAATATTGATGCTCAATGCTTTGGCTACCGGCCCAAGCGATTTGCTTGGCAAATTTGGTAAAATGATGCGGCTAAGTTTGACTGTGCATAACTGCGGATTATGAATTTCAATTCCACGTTCGCGCATCGTTGTATGTGATACAAATCCCCAATCGAATTGTGCATTATGCGCAACGAATATCGCATTACCTAAGAATTCTGCGATCGATGGTGCTACTTCCCTGGCGGTCGGTGCATCGGCAACCATCAAATTATCTATTCCTGTCAGATTGGTGATGGAAGCGGGGATGGATACCAACGGGTTAATCAGTGTCGAAAACTCATCCAACAGAATGCCGTTCTTCACTTTCATCATTGCAATTTCCGTGATCCGGTCTTCTGCCGGACTAAGACCGGTTGTCTCTACGTCGACGACAACAAATGTTCCATCCGATAAGTGCGAGTCTTGCATGTCTTGCATCATTGCTTGTGTCTTAAGTGGATTTGATTTCTTGATCTTTGTATTGAAGCTCGTAGAGTTTTCTATAGATGCCGTCCAGCGCAAGCAATTCCTGATGATTGCCCATCTCGCGGATTTCACCTTTGTGTAATACAATAATCTTATCGGCGCTTTGAATCGTCGACAGGCGGTGTGCAATGACGATCGAAGTTCGTCCATGAAGCATCTTTTTAATTGCATTCTGTATCAATTGTTCGGTTTCGGTGTCAACGCTTGAAGTTGCTTCATCCAAGACAAGAATCCGCGGATTGAAAGCCAGCGCGCGTGCAAAGGAAAGAAGCTGTTTTTGTCCGACGGAAAGTGTGGCGCCACGTTCTTTGACTTCTGCAGCATAGGTGTTCGGTAATGCGTCGATGAACCGGTTCGCGCCAACCATACGCGCGGCAGCTTTCACGCGTTCGATCGGAATGGATTCATCGCCAAGATGGATATTGTTTTGAATATCGCCGGAAAATAAAAAAACATCCTGCAGTACGACAGCAATATGTTTACGCAGATCTTTTGGATGGACTTGTTGAATATTGATGCCGTCAATGAGAATCTCACCTTTTTGAATATCGTAAAATCGGCTCAATAAGTTAATAATGGTTGTCTTCCCTGCACCGGTATGTCCAACAATCGCTACCGTCTGCCCTTGCTGAATACTGAATGAAATATCTTTGAGAATCCAATGAGGGGGGAGTGTTGTATCAGCCGGAGCAGTATATGCAAAAGAGACATTGCGAAATTCGATATCACCGCGGACCTGCTTCAACGGCAGAGGAGTCGGAGGTATATTCAAAATTGTTTTGTCGTCCAGCAGTTGAAAGAGCCGTTCGGAAGATGCCATGGCCGTCTGAAGGATATTATATTTTTCCGAGAGATCACGGATGGGGCGCCAGAACATCTCGTTGAACTGCACGAATGCCATTACCGTTCCAATGGATACGACGCCATCCAGCGCATTTCGTCCTGCATACCAGATAATGAGTCCAACCGCAACTGCGCCGATGAGATCGACGCCCGGATAGAAAACTGCATAGTAGAAAATAGACCTGATATTTGCATCGCGATGTGCAGCATTGATAGCTGAAAACTTTGAGTACGACTTATGTTCACGATTGAAAATTTGATCAACGAGCATACCGGTAATATGCTCCTGCATAAAAGTGTTAATGCGCGCAATTTGAATACGGACATCGCGGTACGTCTCTCTCGCCTTTTTGCGAAAAAGGAAAGTACCATAAAAGAGAAACGGCAGCACGCTTAATGTTACGAGCGATAACTTCCAATTCATCGAAAACATAAAATAAAAAATGCCTGCGATCGTAAAAACATCGCTGAAAACCATGACAATACCTGAAGAAAACATCTCGTTCAATACTTCCACATCATTGGTTACGCGAGTGATAAGCCTGCCAATGGGATTGCGGTCATAAAACTTAAGCGAGAGTTTTTGGAGATGCCGATACACTTCCATCCGAAGATCAAAAATAGTACGCTGCCCGATCCATTGTGTGAGGTATGCATTGGCATATTGGATGAAACCGCGCACGATCATTATGATGAGGAAGACCAGCATGGTGAGAAGCAAACCGTGGTCGTCACCTTGTGCAATGTTTGTATCAACAGCAATTTTCGTGAAATAGGGACGTACCGCTTCCATTGCGCTGACAAGCAAACTGAGTACAATGCCAAGCGCAACATGCCAGCGATAGGGCTTCAAATACTTGATAAGCCGCCGCATGAGACGGGCATCGTATGCTTTTCCTAAAACTTCTTCTTCCTGCATAATTCAATGAAAAAATCAAAAATAAAAGTAATTAAATATTTCACTTACTTCGAGCTTTACGTACGATAGCTCCAAGAATCTTCGAGGCATTTTGCATTGGATAGTCTCTACATCGTTTCCAATTCCTGCTCAAGTAATTGCTTCTGGTGCAGGTCGGCATAGATACCTTTTAATCCCACAAGTTCTTCGTGTGTGCCGCGTTCGACAATTTCTCCATTCTGGAGTACGATAATCACATCGGCATCCTTCACGGTTGAAATGCGGTGACTGATAATGATGCTTGTTCTGTCCTTCATAAACTCGCGGAGGCGCTGGAGAATTCTTTCTTCCGTATATGTATCAACGGCAGAAAGAGCATCGTCAAGAATTAATATCCTTGGCTGGCGCATAATGGCGCGTGCAATACTTGTACGCTGCTTTTGCCCGCCGGAAAGTGTTATGCCGCGTTCACCAATGGTTGTATCGAACTGTTTCGGAAATTCCAGTACGTCTTTGGCGATCTGGGAAATTTCCGCCGCCGATTGTAAATCTTTTTCAACGAACGTATCGACACCGTACCGGATATTTTCAGATATTGTCTCTGAGAAAAGGAATGTTTCTTGAGGTACAAATCCGATGTTGGAACGAAGCACTTCCAGAGGAATAGTTCGGATGTCATTCCCATCAATGAGCAATTCACCGCTCGAAATGTCGTAGAGGCGCGGTAGCAGATTGATCAGTGTCGATTTTCCTGTACCGGTATATCCAACAATTGCGATCGTCATCCCTGAATCGATTTTGAGATTGATATTTTTGAGAGTCGGTTGAGCGGAATTCTTGAACGCGAAGGATACAGAACGGAATTCTATGGTGCCGTCAATATGGTCGATGGAATGATTTGTTGCCTCGTTATCTTTTATTTCGGGCTCTGTATCAAAAATTGCCGCCAGGCGGCCCATGGAGGCCGCGCCTTGCTGTAAAATATTTGTGACCCAGCCGAAAGCAATCATCGGCCAAATCAGCATGCTCAGATACGCGGTAAATGCCGTCAATGTCCCGATGGTCATTCGTTTGTCAATTACTTTCAGTCCGCCAAAATAAATAGCAATAACGAGCGACAATCCAACAAGGACGAACATCATCGGCCACATAATGGACTGCACTTTTGCAAGTACGAGGTTCTTTTTTAAATATTCCCAACTGAGTTTGCTAAACCGTTCTTCCTCGTATTCTTCACGTACATATGCCTTAATAATGCGAACACCGGAGAGCGTTTCCTGTGCGCGCGTTGTGAGTAATGAAAATTGCTCCTGACGATCCGTGAATATTTTATTCACGAATTTTCCCAACCGATACACGACATAAGAAACGAAAGGCATGGGAATGAGGACAAGAAGTGTGAGCTGCCAATCGGTCATAAACATCATGATGAGAACGAATGATAGTGTCATGAATGTATCGGATGGATACATAATACCGGGACCAACGGCATTCCGTACAGCACTAATATCGTTGGTGGCATGCGCCATCAAATCGCCTGTTGGTTTATTCTGGAAATAGGAATAGGACAATTTCTGAAGGTGCGAAAGAAGATCGTTGCGCAAATCGAATTCAATATGCCGTGAAGCTACGATAATCGTTTGACGCGTCAGAAATGTAAACACACCGGCAATGAGGGAAAAGCCGATAATGAGCCCTGCCCACTGCAGTAAGTCGCCTGAGACGAATGTATGCGATTCGATACCGTGCTTCAATTCATCAACCGCCTTGCCAAGAAATAGCGGCTGGACAGCTGTAAATGCATTGCTTCCTATCACCGTCAGCAACCCGAACAGGAGGGTTTTTCTGTAGCGAAGCAAATATGGTTTAAGACGTAAGAGCGGTCGCATTCAAGTTAAAAGTATAAATTCAAAAATAAAAAATGGAAAAATAATTGATTGTACCAAGTTCAAAATTGATAATCTGCTATGGAAAACCCTCTTTATCCTATCACTTCAAACTTTGTATACGGATGCAGTACTTTTGGAATAATGACTTTTCCTTCCGGAGTTTGATAGTGCTCAATAAGTGCAGCAACGACACGCGGAAGCGCCAGACCAGATCCGTTCAATGTGTGAACAATTTCCGGTTTTCCGCCGTTCCCCGGCCGAAATTTTATATTCATTCTCCGGGCCTGGAACGATTCAAAGTTGCTGCACGACGACACTTCCAGCCATCGTTGCTGGCCCGGCGCCCAGACTTCAAGATCGTATTTTTTCGATTGTGTAAATCCCATGTCGCCTGTGCACATCAAAAGTGTATGGTAGGGAAGACCGAGAAGCTGGAGGAGATGTTCAGCATCCTGCCGAAGTGATTCCAGCTCTTCGTACGATTTTGACGGATGAACAAACTTTACTAATTCCACCTTGTCAAATTGATGGAGACGATTGAGGCCGCGTACATCTTTGCCGTACGAGCCGGCTTCACGCCGGAAACAGGGAGTATAGGCAGCGTAGCAAACCGGCAAATCTTTTTCGTTGAACTGCTCCTCACGATGGAAATTTGTTACAGGAACCTCCGCCGTCGGAATCATATACAATGTATCCCGTTCGACGATATACATTAAATCTTCTTTATCGGGGATCTGTCCGGTGCCCCGTGCGCTGTCTTCGTTGACAACGATGGGCGGCATAATTTCTTTATATCCGTGCTCCGTTGCTTGATCGAGAAAAAAATTGATGAGAGCCCGTTCCAGCGTTGCACCTTTACCGACATAGAAAGGAAACCCTGCACCTGAGACTTTTGCGCCCCGATCAAAATCGACAATACCCAATTTCTCCGTCAATTCCCAGTGCGGCTTTAATGGGAAATCAGTTTTCAACGTTTCGCCCCAACGAAACATTTCCTTGTTATCTGCCGGAGTATTTCCCAGAGGCACGGATACATGCGGGATGTTCGGCAGGGTAAGGAGAAGAGCATGAAGGTTCGTTTCTATATCGCGTATCTCGGGATCAAGTTCTTGAATTCTCTTCTTCACAGATTCCATTTCTGCAATAACTGCACTCGCATCACCACCCTGTTTCTTTATTTTACCGACTTCTGCAGAAACCAGATTGCGTTTCGCTTTGAGTGTATCGCCTTCCTGAATAAGGGTGCGGCGTTTATCGTCAAGATGAAAAATCTCGTCAAGATGAATACTCATACCTTTTGCTTCTGCGCCGCTGCGAACGAGATCGCGATTCTCACGAATAAATTTTAGGTCTAACATAGTTGTCCATGCCTCTCTAGTTCAATTTCTTCCATTGCTTTGAAGTTCATGTTTGAGCAGTGTCAATCCTTCTTTTACGGTGAGGAAACGCATGCCAAGCTGAGTTTCTGCTTTCAACGTTATAAAACCGGAGATCATAGGACGCGGCGAAGCCTGAATTAAATCATGGGTCTTAATCCGCTTGATTAAGGAAGCATCCAGATTGAATAATTCAGCAGTCTGCAGGGCAAAATCATAACGGCTCAATTGATCTCCGCCGCCGACATGAAAAATACCTTCGCGGTCCAGCTCAAATGCTTTAATCATTGCCATGGCAAGATCGCCGACAAATGTAGGATTGCCAAGCTGGTCATCGACGACAGTAATCTGTTTACCGGCTTTCAAACTGTTGACGATCCAAAGAGCGAAATTTGTTTTGACACCGATTCCGCTGCCGTACAAAACCATCGTGCGAATGATGATATGCTGAATCGATGCAGTTCGGATGGCATTCTCACTGGCGAGCTTTGTTTTGCCATAATATCCCAGGGGATTAGGTTTTGCTGTTTCATCGTATGGGCCGTTTTTACCGTCGAAGACATAATCGGTAGAAACGTGAATAAGCTTTGCGTTGACTTTGCGCGACGCTTCGGCAAGATTTTCAGCAGCTGTGACATTGACTTTCCATGCTTCTTCGCGGTTCGATTCGCACCAATCGACATTGGTTGCAGCTGCGGCATTCAAGATTACATCAGGCTGGAAACTCGAAATAAGGCTCTTGACATCACTGCGATTCGTGACGTCCAGCTGATTGTAATCAAATAATTTGTTGTCATACACATACGAGCGCTCAATGGACGTATTGAGAACTTCATAATCATTTTGTGTGCTCAGCATGAGTGAAAGACGCTGGCCGAGTAATCCATTCGCGCCGCAGATCAAAATACGTTTCATCGAAGGCTTTCTTCCAATACCGTCGCGGCGTCTGATTTGCTATCACGGTACTTTATAATAATCGGCGCATAGAGCGCGAGGTGATTATTTTTTGCAAAGGGCGTATCCAACGCGCGGCTGCCGGGAACCACGACTGCATTTTCAGGGATGATGAGAGGTGTTTCTTTTGTTCGGCGATATACTTTTTCGTTCACTACATCATAGACAGGAGTGGAACCGGTGAGAATAACCCCCGCGGCAATCACTGCCCGTTTTTTGACAATGGTGCCTTCAAAAATACCGATGTTCCCGCCGATGAACACATCGTCTTCGATGATAACAGGCAGCGCACCAATAGGTTCCAGTACGCCGCCTATTTGTGCGGCGGCACTTAGGTGAACGCGTTTGCCGATTTGTGCGCATGAACCGACAAGCGCATGGGAATCGATCATGGTTTGAGTGTCCACGTACGCGCCTACATTGATGTACGCCGGCGGCATAATGACAACTCCGGGCGCAACGTACGATCCATCGCGAATCGATGAACCTCCCGGCACAATTCTCACCTGGTTATCGAGAGTAAGTTTCTTTAACGGATAGGTGCTTTTATCAAAAAATTTAAAGTGTTCATTCATAGAAACGTCTATAAGTTCTCCAAGCCGAAAGCCGAGCAGAATTCCTTTCTTCACCCAATCATTGGCAATCCATCCGGATTTATTTTCTTCATGCATGGAAGGTGATGCGGCACGGATTTCTCCGTTGTTCAAAAAGAATTTGAATTCATTAAAAGTTTGAATTGCCGAATGCCGGTCTATCTTATTAATATCCTGCGGATAGTATAATTCAATTTGTTCTTTGAGAATCATAGTAATTATCTCCCCGGCTACCGAGAGCCGTTGGTGTTTTTCCCATTCGTTCCTGGTTTAGAAATGGCAACGCCGAGTTGTTCCAGATTTGAACGTAATCCTTCAAGTTCCTTAATGTTTTTGAATGTACCATTCAGCGCCGCGGTTTTATTTGCAAATTCTGCGGCAACAAAGCTGTCTTTGGATTTTATTGAGTGATACAAAAATGCTGCGCCGAACACATCGCCGCATCCGGTTGTATCGACCGTAGTTCCGAAGGAAACACCGGCAATGTCTTTACGCGTCAGTTTTTTATGGATATCCTGCACAATCACGGTTACTCCGCGCTCGCCTCGCGTAATGAGAAATGTTTCGACCATCAATGGCATCAAGTGATTGGTGAGCGTTGTTTCATCGTATCTCTCTGCTGATAATCCGAGAGCTTCCTCTTCACTCATCTGAATGGAATTTAACATGAAGCACCATCGCCGCCAATCGGTAATCGGACGGCGGAACCGTTTAAAGTCCTGATCTGTGCCAAGCGTGAGTGAATGGAAATCAAAATGGATAGGAATACCACGCTCGCGAGTTTCCATCCGGATATATCCCAGCGTATCAAGGGTGATGTCTGCTCCTGAAATCATATTAATCAGCACACCGTCGCTGTCCAGGTACGGCTTGATGCGACTGAACGGGATCGGGGCAGAAATATTCTGAGAACATTCAATTCGCGTTTGCACGTTTTTCTGATAGAATAGCTGCACCTGATTTGTGGGACCCTTGAATTTAAAAATTCCGCTCACATCAATATTTTTGTATGGTTTCAACTGCTCTATCAACATTTCATAATCAGCTTGTCCGACTCCAAACACCGGCTGGACACAATCCCTCTCGCTCATTAAATTCGCAAGAGTAAACAATGTATACATAATTCCGCCGAATGATTCTTCATGCGCGTCATTCTCGCCGGGGCCATGGATGATGTCTTTACAGAGATGTCCGATGATAGTAATAGTCATTTATACTCTTCGCGTTGGTCCAAGGTCGGTGAGTACTAATTCGTTCAAGCGCCAGAGTGCCTGGCATGGAAAACGATTTTCATATAAAGGTTTGCCGATAACGACAGAATCAACGCCGTATTTTTCCAGTTCCTGGATACGCATTAAATCTTTATAGTCGGAAACGCCCCCGCGAGCCGTGATCCGAACTCCGGTCTTCACTGCAAGTTCCTTCAGCGTATCGTATGGCAATGATTTGTCCATATCGCCTCCTTCACGCTCGCCGTAGAGAATTCGCGTTACTCCGATGCGTACCATCTGCATTGCAAGTTCAAGTGGCGAGATTTCTGTCGGTATCGCACCTCCTTTGATGGAAACTTTTCCGCCTTCCGAAATAATAGCGACGTCAATTTTTCGTGTGCCGAATTCTTTTATAAGCCGTTCGACGAGACCCGGCTGTTCTACGGCTGCAGTAGCAATGGAAACGCGGTACACGCCGAGGTCGAGTACTTTTTTAATCTCATCATATGATCTTAATCCGCCGCCCACTTGTATTGGAATATCGACCGCTTTGACCATTCTCCTGATGACATCTTCATTGACAATCCGTCCTTCAGCAATACCGTCCAAATCGACAACGTGCAGCGTTTTGGCATTTTCACCACGCCACATGATCGCCAGCTGAACTGGATCGACGGAGTATATATGTTCCGATCCAGTAAGTCCGTGAACAAATTCAACACTGCTTTTATGACTGATCTCGATTGCGGGATAAATAAGTATCATCTTGCTGCTTTTTTTTTACAAAAAAGTCGATTCAAATATCATGAAAGAATTGTTTACTAAATCAAAATGCAGAAAAAATCGGCGAAATTCAAGAAACAGAGATAACCGGTAGTGTCTCCATTTAATTTAGTTCGTTGGTGATGTCAGTCCCGAATATCGGGACTGACATTCAATAGTATCGGTCAGGATAGTCGGAGGCTTATAAATGCAACCGTGCAGTGCACGATTCAAAATTTTAGTTATTCAAATCTTGACTGCACGAAACTGAGACACTAAGATATTCTCGTAACGGTTTTGAATGTTCTTATGAAGAAATTAACCAATCCTTCCTCTAGTGTTTATCCAGAAGATGAAAGTTTGCACCTCCATAAAAAACATTGTATTTTCAGCACGAGATGATTGTTCCGGAAAAAATACTCATTATTCGATTGAGCTCCATAGGCGATATCGTGCTGGCAACGCCGCTGGTACGCGTCCTTCGAGCAAGCTTTCCATCCTCACACATCGATTTTGTCCTGAGGAAGGAATACGCGGAACTCATCCGCTATAATAAAAATCTCGACTCCATTGTTGAGTTTGATGCAAAGACTGGATTTTTAGGACTGCGCAGACTTAAAAATCAGCTTCGCGCGGAACATTACGATCTTGTTGTAGACATCCATAATAGTTTGCGAAGCCGGTATTTGCGGATACTGATCGGTGTAAAAAATATTGTTGTGGTCAACAAACGGATCTTTGCGCGGACGATGCTGGTGAAATTCAAGAAGAATTATTATCGGGAAATTGTATCCATTGCAGACCGCTATATTGAGACGGTGAGTAAATTCGGAGTTCGAAACGATCATGCTGGACTTGAATTACATGTTCCGGATGAAATAAAATTAAAAATTTATAAAAGAATGTCGGCGTTGGGAATAGACCGCAATAAAAAGATTATCGGGTTCTGTCCATCTGCGAAGCATGCCACCAAGTGCTGGCCGCAGGAACGATTTACCGAACTTGGCGTTCGACTGTCGAATGAGTCGGGCACAAAGATATTGCTCTTTGGCGGTTCCGCCGATAAAGAACGATGTTGTACCATAGCGAATGCAATAAATGAGAGAACCGGGAAGAGCAGTGCGGTAGATCTCAGCGGTGAATTATCGCTTCTTGAAACCGCAGTTGCGATGGAAACATGCGCTCTCATCGTGACCAATGATTCTGGCTTGATGCATATTGCCTCTGCGATGAAGAAAAAAGTAGTAGCAATCTTCGGATCAACTGTGCGTGAATTCGGTTTCTTTCCGGTTGGGACAGAAAGTGTTATTGTAGAACGAATTGGATTATATTGCCGGCCGTGTTCTCATATAGGTCGCAGCACTTGTCCTGAAGGGCATTTCCGCTGTATGAAAGAAATTCAAGTGGAAGATGTTGCAGAGGCGATAAAAGGCATGCTTGTTTCTCCATAAATACTATTTTACGACTACATGAACTGAGGCTACCTTTGTCTTATACCATTTGTCATCTTGTCAAATCGTATACGGAGTTGTGGGATGACATTTAGTGCTATTATTTATGTTGCTGTTATTTATGTTGCATAGAATCGATTGCATCTCTTTGTGTTTTTATATATTCTAAGATAACATTTACTTAGGAATACTCGGTTGTTAAACAAATACCTCTCTAAAATATTATTGATTGCTATCTCATTGGCGCTTTTTCTCGATGCCATCAACGTTGATGCCATCTTCAGTTCGCATGCAATGATACGTGAAGAATATGAAGGTGAAAATTCGGATATATATAGTTCCCGAGTACAGTCACAAATCAATTTCAATGCCCATTCTGGCACGACAGATAATCGAGCGTATCAACCTACAGACAATTCAAGCAGGCCTATTTATCTCATCGACCAAGATAGCTATTCACTTGCAGCTAAACCGACAATAATTGATGAGGGGTTTCTTTCTCTTTGGACAAATCCTAGCACAAGACAAACCACTCCCCGCGCTCGTCTGTTTAATTTTTCCTCTCTCTGCAAACTTCAAATCTGAATACTTCTCCCTGCATCCGAAAAGATGAATACTCTTTTTGTTGGTAATAAAAAGAGTGTCATGCTTTGTATTCTCAAGGCGCTGTTTATAACCCTTGAAGAATAATCAGCTATATTTTATGATGTAAAGTGAACTAAATAATACTAACGAAAATGGAGAAGTATCATGTTTGAGAACATTGGCGGTCCGGAGCTCTTGCTTATTTTGCTTGTCATTTTTGTGTTCTTTGGTGCGAAAAAGATCCCGGAGATAGCAAAAGGACTTGGTCAGGGTATTCGAGAGTTCCGAAAAGCGGCACGCGATATTCAGGAAGAAGTGAATAAAGAAGTCAAGCAGGGCGATGATAAGTTAGAGAAGAAATGATTGTCGTTTTTAAAAAATCGTTATATACATTGTCAAACAGAGAATCTGTTTAGACATCTGCCAGCTATTCATTAGATAGCAGTGATGTGGGTTCCAATAATGACAAGAAAGAACTACAATGGGGAAATTGAAACCTCTTATTGCTATCCAAATTGTTCTCGCTACTCTGTTTGTTGGATCGATAGTATATGCAACGATCCGTTTTGGGCCAGAGTTGACAAGGTTGGTTAGTGATCCTCATAAATTTAGAGAACACATATTATCCTTCGGACGTTGGAGTGCTGTGGTATTCATGCTTTTCCAAGTACTTCAAGTGGTGATTGCGATTATTCCAGGAGAACCGGTGCAGATTGCGGGAGGATATATTTTCGGGACTCTCTGGGGCACAGTTTATTCTACAGTAGGTATAATGGTTGGGTATATTATTGTTTTTACATGTGTAAAGCTTTTTGGCTTTCCGCTTGTTAAGAAATTTGTTTCCAAAAAGGAATTTGAAAAATTCAGCACCTTGATCAACAGCCCGAAACTTGAAACAACTATATTCCTTTTATTCCTCATACCGGGTACTCCCAAAGATATTCTTGTCTATATCGCCGGACTTACACCGATCAGGCCCGTTCTGTTCTTCATTATAATAACTTTTGCCCGTTTTCCCGCGATGCTTGGCTCTTCCTATATCGGTGCAAAAATAGAATCGAGCCAATACTTCATTGCCATCTCCGTTTCTATTGTCGCAAGTATATTGTTTGTCTTCGGATATATATATAAACAGAGAATCATAAACTTTGTTCATTTGCAATTCAGCAAGAAGATTCCCTGACCACAAACCTTTTAATCAAAAATAAATTATAAAATGATCTGATATACAGGGTATTAAAAAATATAGCCCATTACAGGCTATTCTGAAACTTCCAATTCCCATTTGTCCCACGTCCTTTTGAATCGATCCTTTCGCACAGCACACCAAAGACTTCCAACACCGTCCTCTGAGAAATCGACAGAGGAATTCATTACGAGGCTTTTTTGTATCTTTAAATCCCTCGGACCAAACACTGAATAAAAAAAGCGGTAACTTTCATCACCGCTTTCTGGATTATCAGCTATAGTTCGAGCAATGAACAAGCTTGAACAAACTGCTCTTACATCATCGTTTTGTGGATTCATAAAGTCTGAATCGAAACGTGTCAAACTTTTACATCACCCCTAATATGTAATTTATTTTGTGTATTTAAATCCCCACCATGCACTTTTTTTACTCTCATTCCCATCAGGACCGACAGCCCAAACTCTCCAGCGGCCTGATTGTTTACCCACAAAATCAAACTTATAGATTGTTGCTTTGCCTGTCGATGTTAATACTGATGGTTCCCATTTTGAATCATTGTATTCGACTTCAACCATATAACTAGCAGCACCGTCTACCTTGCTCCATCGCAATACAGTGTGGCGGGGGAATTTATTAAATACTGTTCCCGAAGTGGGGGAGAGTTGAGATGGATTGTGGAGAACGGCATTCTTCTTTGCGGGTTTTTCCATTTTAACCGCTCGTTCCTGTGCTGATCCAAAGGAAATAAATAAAATTGAGGTCGCAATGATAGAAATTGCAACTCTTCTAATTTGATTCTTAATTTTTCCCATTTATTGTTTCTCCTTCGTTAAATTAGCGTATAACATCTGTTTATTAATCCTTTTTGTTTCATAGGTTTGTTTTTATTTTATCTTTCTTGAATGATAAAAAAGGATAATACTGTATTATATCATTCTACTGAAGAATTTATTTAAGGAATTATATTCTATGGAATGTCTTATCTTATCGATAGAGACCTTATAAGTAAGGTAACTCTGAATATAATATGCAAGAGATAAATAAAGCGCAAGCGTTGAGGGGAACAAAACCCTTTGCAGCTTGAATTAAAATCAGACACAAACTATCAAATCCGATGTGTAAGCTTGCCGATTGAACAGCAAGTAAAAGCGGCATTAGATTATTATCTATCTGTAGAGATTGACAACTTAATATCTTCTTTTTGAGAACCTACTAACGCAGACGACCTTATTGTAACCTTTACCATTTCTCCTGTGCCGAAATCACCGCAGCCTTTTTTAAACTTAATAGCAAGCTTATTTCTAGACTTATCAACACTCCAAGTCATTAGGCCTTTCAAATCACGACTATATTTTTCATCGATAATACTAAGTTCACTATCGGCCACCGATTTATTGAATGCAAATTGCTTTAATTGGACCACAACCCCCCAACAAGACTTACGACCCTCTCTAGTTTCGACAATTCGCTTTATGCTTGCAGAAGACTTTGGAGAAGCTGTCATTAAGATGTTAACAAAAAGTAATAAACCAATTAAACAGAAAATTCGCATATGGTCTTGGCAAATCGATTTCAATTAATTTTTATTTGTAAATAATAACACTCTATAAGCAATTTTTACTATATGACTATCCATACCTAGTGCAAAATCTTCAGTCCGTAAAAGTTTTGGAAGAGAGTCTAACACCTTTGATTCATCTTCAATAAGTAAGCGTAGATCGGATCATTGATTGCGAGAGTAACGGTTTCATTTCATACTATTTTCATAATATAGTAGTACCTTATCAAAGATCAAAGGTTCGAAGGAGAGATAATGAGAAATATTTTCAATTATATCAATAAATTCTTTTTAGAAGCGTTTTTAAATTCCCCTAATTATTGGGCAAGGATATTTATATGAAATCTCGCAATTATTCTTTCAAAGCAAGTAGATTATTCC
>Ga0182011_10002617_pt1 | contig 15122 bp, 16 predicted proteins | sample 711E1DmetaG_FD_120481 | JGI IMG/M metagenome (GOLD analysis project Ga0182011, IMG submission 120481) | Permafrost microbial communities from Stordalen Mire, Sweden - 711E1D metaG | ecosystem: Environmental > Terrestrial > Soil > Wetlands > Permafrost | place: Sweden: Stordalen | collected... | reverse complement strand
TATGCCGCTCGAAATTACCATCGTTGACTCCGGCGGCGGCATGGTCAAGAAGTTGTCCCGCTAACCATTTATTAAAAAAACGTTTTTAGCTTAATAGGTTTAATTTACGAGTTGGAAACCTATTTATGAACATATTTACATATGCTGCATAGTGTTAAATGCAAATAAAATAACCTGAAGGAGTTGTGTATGCAGAACCGGGTGATTTCCAAGAAAGACCTGGCAGGCTTCGTCGATGAGTTGATCAAGACGAAGGCTGCAGGAGAGGTCATCGGCATCAAGGCCCAAGGTAACAAATTTAATTTCGGCCCGCTGAAGGGCGCCGCTGATCTGCGGCTTGACTACGATGTATCGCTGCTGCCTCCTAAAAAGTACTTCTTCCCGCAGGTTGAAACGGTCCTGAAGTACGAGGTCGGCAATACACCTAAAGTTGAGCCGGTGGTCGAGGAAAAGACATTGTGTCTTGTCGGGGTACACCCCTTCGATATCAGGGCGTTGCAGCTCTTCGACGCGGTGTACGGGGGCAATAACCCCGACCCCAATTATTTCCTCAAGCGGAACAACTCTACCATCATTGGCGTTGACTGTCTTAACCCCATCCCCAAATCTTTCGCCGCCAGCATGGGCACCGCCACCACCGAGGAAGGCTTTGACCTGATGTTGACCGATATCGGCGGAGAGTATTTCATGACCGTGGGCACGAATAAGGGCGATAGCCTGATCAAGAAACATGCTAAATCCAGGGAAGCGACATCAGCCGACCATGAAAAGCGCGACAAGGTACGCAAAGATGCGCTGAAGAAATACCAGGTATCACTGAAAATGAAGCCGGATGAAATACCGGCCCTGCTCGATGCTAAGTGGGATAGCGCTATATTTAAGGACAAAGCAGCCACCTGCTTTAGCTGCGGGTCATGCGTTATGGTCTGCCCGACCTGTGTTTGCTTCGACGTGCAGGACGATATGGCTCTCAGCCTGAAGGGCGGCGAACGCTATCGCCGCTGGGACGCCTGCATGCTGGGTGAGTTCGCCAAAGTGGCCAGCGGAGAAAACTTCCGCGAACATAAAGAACAGAGGTTCCGCCACCGCATGTACCGCAAGGGCAAGTATCTGTTAGAACGCTATAAGTTCCTGGGTTGCGTGGGCTGCGGCAGATGCGGCACCGCCTGCCTGGCGGAAATCGCCCTGCCGGCCGATACTTTCAATCTGCTCAAGGAGGCAAAATAATGGTAATGCAGCTAACGGCAAAACAGTCAATCCACCTGCCGCGCATCGCCGAAATCGTAAAGGTGGAAACGCTCAGCGACAGGGAAAAGGTATTCGAGTTTAAATTCGATGACGGCAAAGAGCTCGGGCAAAAGCCGGGCCAGTTCGTTGAGATTTCCCTGTTCGGCATTGGTGAGGCCCCCATCTCGGTCACATCTTCACCTACTCATAAAGGATCATTCGAGCTGGCCGTCAGGGCCACCGGGAGCGTCACCAACAAATTGCATACACTGGGAAAGGGCGCAAAGGTCGGAATCAGGGGTCCCTTCGGTAACGGCTTCCCTCTGGATACGCTCAAGGGCAAGGATATCCTCTTCGTGGCCGGCGGCATCGGCCTCTTCCCCCTGCGTTCATTGATCAACTATGTGCTGGATACCCGCAAGGATTTCGGCGAGGTAACCACGCTTTTCGGCTGCCGTTCCCCGCAGGAAAGGCTGTTCATCGGTCAACTCCAGGAATGGAATACCTGCAAAGATATGTGCTTCATGGAAACCGTCGACAGGTGCTCGGATGACTCATGGAATGGCAATGTGGGTGTTATCACCACACTGTTCCCCAAGGTATCGTTCGACCCTGCAAAAACGTTCGCAATTGTGGTAGGACCTCCCATTATGTACCGCTTCGTCATCGCCGAGTGCCTGAAAAAGGGGCTTGCGGAAGACCACATCATCATGTCTCTGGAACGCAGGATGAAATGCGGTGTGGGCAAGTGCGGCCATTGCCAGATCAACGGCCTGTACTGCTGCCAGGAGGGCCCCGTCTTCACTTATGCCCAGGTAAGGTCATTAAAGGAGGCCGTATAAATGAAACCAAGAGTAGCTTTCTTCGATTTCACCGGCTGCGAAGGCTGCCAGCTCGAAGTGCTTAACTTCAACCTGGAGATCGTGGATTTGATCACTGCGGTGGACATCGTGGAGTTCCGCGAGGCCAGCTCAGATCATTCCGATAATTACGACATCGCTTTCATCGAGGGCAGCATCACCCAAGAGAAGGACATCGCACGTATACAGGACATACGCAGCAAGGCCAAGGTGCTTATCGCGCTGGGCGCTTGTGCCTGCACCGGCGGCGTCAACAGCTTGAAAAACTATTATCCAATGGAGGAGAACCTCAAGCTGGTATACGGTGAGAATGCTAAATGGTACAAGACCATACCCACCCGCCCGGTACATGGTGTAGTACCGGTCGAGTTCTTCCTTCACGGCTGCCCGCCCAACCGGGTAGAGGTTGTCAGGTTGATCAAGTGCCTTCTGACAGGCAAGAAATTCGAGCAATGCCCCAATCCCGTCTGTGTGGAATGCAAACTGGCCGAGAACATCTGCGCCTTCGAGCGCGGCGAGTTCTGCCTGGGACCGGTGACCCGCGGAGGCTGCAACGCCGTCTGCGTGACCGCAGGAAGGAAGTGCTGGGGCTGCCGCTCGCTGGTCGACGAACCCAACACTAATTCACAGAAAGACCTGCTGGCCAAATACGGCCTGACTGTGGGGGACGTGCTCAAGCAATTCAGAATCTTTAACGGTACACTGGAGGTAGCAAAATCATGACAACGAAAACCGTGAATTTTACAGTCCACCACGTGGCCCGCATAGAGGGACACGGCAATATCATCGTCAACGCCAAAGACGGCAAGATAGAAGAGGTCAAATGGGAGGTGCCCGAGTCACCGCGATTTTTCGAGTCGATGCTGCGCGGCCTCAGCTACTCAGACGTCAACTTCGTAGCGCCGCGTATCTGCGGCATTTGTGCCGTGGCCCATGCTACCGCATCGATCGAGGCTACCGAGGCCGCCTTAGGAGTTAAGCTTACTGAACAGGGGGCATTGATACGCGAGCTGCTTTTTGACGCCGAGACCGTGACCAGCCATGTGCTGCATACTTATTTCCTGGTCGCCCCTGATTTTCTGGGTGTCGGCAGTGTTATTCCGCTGGCAGCCACACACACCGATGTCGTACTGAGGGCACTGCGTATGAAGAAGTTCGCCAACAACTGGGCCGACATGCTTTGCGGCCGCAAAACCCACCCCATCTCCATGGTGGCGGGAGGTTTTGTAAAGTGGCCCGAGATCGAGCAACTCAAATCGCTCAAGGAAGCCCTGGAAGGCCAGTATATGCAGGACCTGGATATCACCGTCGATCTCTTTAAAACACTCAAGTTCCCCGATTTCACCAGGGAGACAGAATATATAGCCCTTTTCAGGCCGGATAAATACAGCTTTATCGGCGGTGCCATTGGTTCTACCGACTGCAAGCCCATGCCCATTAACGATTACCTAAAGGTCACCAACGAGTTCTGCGTACCATGGTCAACAGCCAAGTTCACCAAGCACCTCCGCGATTCGTACCAGGTGGGCGCGCTGGCACGCTTTAACATCAATCACGACAAGCTGCACCCCAAAGCGAAAAAGGTCGCCCAGATCTTCGGGCTCAAAGCCCCCTGCTATAATCCCTACTTCATCAGCGTGGCCCAACTCGTCGAGACCGTTCATGCGGTCGAGAACAGCATCATGATACTGGACAAGCTGCTTACTAAAGGCATCAAGCAGGAAAAGCCCGAGGTCAAGGTCAAAGCCGGGCGCGGCGTAGGCGCTGTGGAAGCTCCCAGGGGCATACTCTTCCATGACTACACCTTTGACGACGACGGCAAATGCATCGCCGCTAATATCATTATCCCGACCAACGAGAACCATAACAGCATCCAGCATGACTTCGAGAAACTGCTGCCCGAGATCATCGATAAACCTCAGGACCAGATCAAACTGGCTATGGAGATGCTGGTCAGGGCCTACGACCCCTGCGTCTCCTGCTCCACACACATGCTGGAAGTTAAGTTCAAATAGGCCGGTTACAAGCCAAGTTCCTAGGGGCGGGTTTGAAAACCCGCCCCTTTTGATTTTCGCTTTAATAGTTATAAAATACCATTTGAATACATGATTGGTGAGAGAGGTGAGTCAAATGGAAAATAAACATCTACTTCTGGACATTCTCAATAAATCATTACGCCTCGAATATTCGCTGATCATACATTACCCTCTGATCAATAAGGCCATACACGATCCCGATATTAAAAATATGGTGAACATTCTCGGGGTGGTTTCGATCAAACATGCCGACACGGTGGCTGATGCGATTACAGCACTGGGTGGTACCCCACAATGGGACTTCGAATCCGCTCCGGATGAAATAGACCTGAAGAAAATCTTTCGTGTGCAGCTTGAAAAAGAAAAACTGGCCCTTAAACTGCACAGCGAGACCACCGACATGATTAATGATAAGGTATTAAAAGCGAAGTTCGAGGCAATCGCCGGGCAGGAAGTGGGGCATATAAAACTCGTCGAAAATATCCTCCACCTGATTGACCAGGGCAAACGCTAAAACCTGGTTAACCGTAGAAGGTCAAACAAAATTATTAGTTCCGGATGATTCACCGGAGGAATCAGCCAATTTGAGGGAAAGGCTGCATTAAGCTGACAGGATTCCACTCCTGCCTTGCCCTTGTTTATCCCTCCAATAGATGCCGGCGCTATAAATGTTCCGCCATTGGTTTATAATAGTGAAACGAATAATACGGTAGAAAAAGAGAACAAAACTTACCAGAGTGTCGCATGGGCCGCATTCTATTCCCTCTTGGTTATTTTCGTTATTATAGTGGCTGTTATCCTTCTTCCTGGTTTAAATAAACTTCTAATTGGAGATGTATCCCTGTTGGTGACAGGTTTGGTATTAATATTACTCGGTTCATCACTTATTATATTTACTATCAAAGGGAAAATAGCTAAACCCTTACGCCATTTTCTTTTGTTGACCGGTGCATCTATTATAGGTATTCCCATATGTATTTTATTGCATAATTTAGTTTACGGATCATTTATATTTCTGCTTGGTGAGAACTTCTGGAAAGGTGGTGATGAGCCATTTTTTTTCATTATGGCATTGATCGTTTTTCCGATAACCTTCATCGTCGGCAGCGTCGCAAGTATTATTATCAATATCAGACAAAGAAGTTTAGTCTAGATAATCTCAGTCAGATGTCTCCTCTATGTGAAAAGGCAAACCGATCTACCGCCTTTTCATTTTCCTTTAATTCTGCCTTGCCCGCCCTTACCGCTTGAAGTACAATTCAATCGATTTTTATGTCAGATAATGGTATTTTTCAGCTGGCCCGTATCAGTGCCAGTGGCGTGGTGCAGGGAGTCGGCTTCCGGCCCTTCGTATACGGACTGGCCAGGCAACATGGCCTCAACGGTTGGGTCTGCAATACTTCAGAGGATGTAAAGATCGAGGTCGAGGGAAACAGAAAGACCCTCGACCTCTTTATTTCAGACCTGGAGAAAAAAGCCCCGCCGCTGGCAAGGATAGAAAAAATATCCGTCAGCTTCGACGCACCTGCCGGGTACAAAGGTTTTGAGATCCGTCATAGCGTGACCACACCGGGCAAGTACCAGCTCGTCTCGCCCGACATAGCCACCTGCCAGCCTTGCATGGACGATATTTTTACTAAGGGCAACAGGCGTTTCCATTATCCTTTCACCAACTGCACTAACTGCGGCCCGCGCTTTACCATCATCAAGGACATACCATATGACCGCCTCCTGACCACCATGTCCGTTTTTAAGATGTGCCCGGACTGCCAGCGGGAGTATGAAGACCCGCTCGACCGCCGCTTTCACGCACAACCCAACGCCTGCCCGGTCTGCGGACCTCAGCTTCAACTGACTGATAACCTCGGAGAGACTGTCGATTATGACGATATCATTGAAAAAACGGCCTCTTTACTAAAAGAAGGAAAGATCATAGCCATCAAGGGGTTGGGAGGCTTCCTGCTGGCCTGTAACGCCGAAAATGCAGGCTCTGTGATGCTGCTGAGGCAACGTAAAAGAAGGCCATCCAAACCGTTTGCTGTGATGGTACAAGATATTGAAGAAGCACGGAAGCACTGCAAAATCAACGAAGCCGAGGAAAAGTTGCTGAAGTCCCCGCAGAGCCCGATTGTACTACTGAAATGGAAACCCGGATCGACCATTTGCAAAGAGGTCGGACCCGGGCTGAAATATATCGGGGGGATGCTTCCCTATACACCCATCCACCATCTCATTATGAAGGCAACCGGCCTGCCGCTGGTCATGACCAGCGGAAACGTAAGTGAGGAGCCCATCGCCGGGGAAAACACCGAGGCTTTGCGCAGGCTGGGCAGTATCGCAGACTATTTCCTGCTTCACAACCGCGATATCTATTCGACATATGATGACAGCGTTGCCATAGTTGCGAACGGGATACCACAGCTGGTACGCAGGGCCAGAGGCTATGCTCCTTATCCCGTACATCTCACTTATTCATCCCCCCAGATACTGGCCTGCGGCGCAGAGGAAAAAAACACCTTCTGCCTTACCAGGGACAACCATGCATTCGTCAGCCAGCATATCGGCGACATGGAAAACCTTGAGACCATGGAGCACTACGAACGGACAATCGAGCTGTATAAACAGCTTTTCCGCATAGAGCCCGAGATTATTGCTTATGATATGCACCCCGAATACCTGCCGACCAAATACGCCCTGGAGCAGGCTGAAAAAACAGGCATACGGTCAATTCCGGTCCAGCATCACCATGCCCACATCGTCTCCTGCATGGCCGACAACGGGTTTGAAGGACCGGGCATAGGACTGGCCTTCGACGGCACCGGATTTGGCACTGACGGTAAAATCTGGGGCGGTGAATTCATGGTCGCAGATTATAAAAGCTTTAAACGCGTAGGACAGCTCGAGTATCTTCCGCTGCCGGGAGGATCAGCCGCTATCAAGAAACCATACCGCATAGCGCTGGGTTATATAATCGCGCTCCTGGGTGAAAACGCCCTCGACAGCAGGCTGGGATTCCTGAGCAAGATCGACAGGGTGGAGTTGGACCTTGTGCGCAAACAGGTGGAGTCAAACCTCAATTCACCTCTCACGTCCAGCATGGGCCGCCTTTTTGATGCAGTATCCGCCATGGCCGGCATCCGTTCCACTATTGACTATGAAGCGCAGGCAGCCATCGAGATGGAGATGAAATCCTATGAATCGGCGGATGAACAGGGTTCTTATCCGTTCACTGTAACCGGCGACGATAGCTATCATATAATCCTTTTGCATGACCTTATCTCAGCCGTGCTCAACGATCTGCTCCGGGGATGCCCTCAATTCACGGTTGGCATGAGATTTCATAATACAATCGCAGCAATGGCCGCAGACGTAAGCTTGAAAATCAGGGAGTCAACCGGGCTTAATACTGTGGCGCTAAGCGGCGGCTGTTTCCAGAACAGGCTATTGCTCACCCAGGTAGTAAACCGCCTTGAGTCAGGCGGATTTAAGGTCCTGGTACACAACCAGGTGCCCTGCAATGATGGGGGCATTTCTCTGGGACAGGCAATCATAGCAGGCTCTGCTAAATAAGGGGGAAGCAAGAGAATGAATGATACCTTGTATACCAGGTACCCATCCTGGAGTGTATTCACCTATAATGCGCTCACTGTTGTGCACTTTCTGCTCGGCGGAGCGGGTTTCATACTCGGTTATAACTACTGGCTCGGTTGGCTGCTCGGCCCTTTATATCTCTTGTTCGCATTCTCAGAAATGTACCTGATCATGCCTCTGAAAGTCTGCCCCAACTGCGTTTACTACAGGATGGATAATTCTCTCTGCATATCCGGTTTGAACCTGTTTTCCAGGAAGATTGCACGTGAAGGAAAGATTGAAGATTTCGGGAGGCGTGCCCGAGGTGCGTTTTGTCCGAATAATCTGTACCTTGCCAGCCTGGGCCTGCCGATCATCGGGATTATTCCTGCGCTGTTCCTGAGCTTCTCCCTCACATTATTGGCAATACTGGTCCTGTTGATCGGACTTCTCCTGTTCCGCTTTTTCATAGTCTTCCCCAGGATAGCCTGCAACCACTGCAGGGCAAAAAATATATGCCCTAACGCCCAGGCAATGGGACTGAGCAGTAACAAATAGAAAAGCGGTATGGAAGAAAGGCAGCGCCTTTCTTGAAAAAAAGAATCCTTTCTCTTGGACGGAGAGGGCAGGATGAAGATGATAAATTACTAAATTATCCCTTTATCCATCAGTTCGGCGATTTTCTCTTCGCTGTAGCCCAACAATTCCGTATAGACTTCGCTATTGTGTTCACCGAGGAAGGGCGAAGCGTTAAGTGGATCACCCGGTGTTTCAGACATTTTAAATATGGTGCCGGGCATCGGCAGTTGTCCGGAAAGCATTTGTTCAACCTGTACTGTCATCTCACGGCTATTCATATGCGGATCATTCACGAGTTGACCGGTATCCATTACGGGGGCGCAGGGCAACCCTGCGTTATCCATCAGCGCCTGTAACTCCGCCATGGTCTTGTCCTTTACCCATTCGGCAATAATATTGTCCAGTTCGGACCTCCTTTGCACCCTCGACGCAAGGCTCAATGTATCCGGATCGCTGACAAGGTCCGCCCTTCCCATAACTTCGGCCATTTTTTGCCAGTGTCCTATGGTTACAATACAAAGGACCGCATAGCCATCTTTAATCTTGTAAGCATTCCAGGGAACGATACCAGGATGCATATTGCCCATCCTGCCCGGCGACTTCCCCGTTAGAAAATAGTGACCCAATGACTCCACAGCCGTCATGAGCCAGATACAATCCTGCAGAGATATATCAACATGCTGACCCATTCCGGTTGAGTTCTTATGTTGTAAGGCCGCCAGTATGGCGATAGCAGTAAAGGCGCCGCCTCCGAGGTCAGCTACAGGAGGGCCCGACTTGGTCGGCGGGTTCTCAGAGAACCCGGTCACACTCATAAGCCCGCCCATGGCCTGGGCAATGGTATCGAAAGCCGGACGGGAGGCATTGGGGCCTGTCTGCCCGAAACCAGATAAAGATGCATAGATTAAATTTGGATTGACCTTATTTACCGCTTCCCAACCCAATCCCAACCTGTCCATTACGCCCGGCGAAAAGTTTTCCAGCAGTATGTCCGCTTTAGCGGCAAGTTCCAGTGAAATTTTCCTGCCTTCTTCGCTCTTTAGCTCAAGCGTTATGCTCTTCTTACCGCGGTTCAGGATAGAAAACGCGTAACCCTCGCCGCCTTCAGTAATCGGCGGTATAGTCCGGCACGCATCCCCACTTTCCTTGAACTCAATTTTAATTACTTCCGCTCCGAGTTCTCTTAAAATCATTGAACAAAAGGGGCCCGCGTACATGCGGCTGAAATCTAATACGCGGACTCCAGATAGCGCTCCGGACATGGTCCCTCCTTAATTTCTATTGATTCACTGATCAATCAAACCAGATATTATGCCCGTTTTGGGCAGCCCGTGCAAGTGGGAATGGAGCGCAGGAGAATGCGCAAATTCATTGCGCAATGGCCCGCAGCAGGCGGAAATCGCCTGTGCGAGCAATAAGTTTCAGGCAAATAGTTACTTGCACTCGTAAGACAGGAGCGTCCTGACAGTAGCCTTGTTTTTGTCAAAATGAAACTCGACGATATTCCCGCCGGTAGCTACAAAGGCGCAAGTGCTGTAGTCCTCGTTGGCCCAGATCAGCATCCAATTACATTGCTGCGCCCAGGCCAGCACTTCTTCGGGTGTCTGTATTTTGTAGGCTATCATATTTCTCCTTTATATTGATAACGAGTCATTGCGATAAATATTATACTTCAGACGGGAAAAAGCGCACTCCTCTTCCGAGTACATATAATTTGGTATTTGGATTTTGAAGCTTTGGTGGGCTATACTTCTAACATGTGTCTGGCAATCCCTGTAAAAATTATATCCATTGATGGCGACCAGGCCGAAGTTGATATCGGAGGCGTTGGCCGCAAGGTCAGCATCGCTCTCACCCCCGAAGCAAGAGTGGGTGACTATGTGCTGTTGCATACCGGCTACGCCTTAAATGTACTTAACGAAGAAGAAGCGCAGGAGACGCTTAGCCTGCTGGAGCGTATGGTTGAAGCAGGCGAAGGTAGAGAATAAGATGAAATTGAATAGACTTTTTGTAATATCTGCAGTAATCATTATTGCATTGGGCGCATTGAGCCTGGCGCTGGGTTGCGCCAAACCGGCAGAGAACCTTACAGCCCCCGTTTCAGAAATCCCCAAACAACAGGTAGTTCAAATTAACCCGATGACGCCTCAAACCCGCGTGATACAGGCCGACAACGGCACGGCCAGCGTAAGGGGCATGGCCGGAAAGCTCGTGTTCATGTCAGGCACTAACGATGCTGAAGGTCCCCAACTATATACATCAAATGCTGACGGCACCAACTGGATACAGCTGACTAAAAATAAGAAAGGCGCCGAGGCATTCCCAAAATGGTCTCCGGACGGCTCCAAAGTTGCTTTCTACTCAGATATGGACGGTTACCAACAAATTTATATCATTAATGCAAACGGGACAAACCAGGTCAAGCTGAGCGATAACACATCCAATGATTCCGTGCCAGCATGGTCGCCCGATGGAAGCAAAATAGCTTTCACATCAGATCGTGACGGCACTTACCAAATCTATATCATGGGTTCCGACGGGAGTGGCAGCACACATATTACCAGCGGTTCCTATAATAATGTCGCCCCTGCCTGGTCGCCCGATGGAAGCAAAATAGCTTTCCAGACCGACCGTGACGGCAATTTTCAAATATATTCTATGAAGGTAGACGGCAGCAACCAGGTACGCCTGACTAATGATAATTCCACTACAGAATATCCGGCATGGTCACCCGACGGCCAGAAAATCGTATTTCAATCAGATGAATCTGGGCTGTACCAGATTTACGTTATGAACGCCGACGGGACCGGCCGTGTAGGCCTCATAGATGTCACAGCAGACAACAAGTACCCTGCGTGGTCACCCGATGGGACCAGGATCGTATTTTACTCCAAGCGTGACTGCCCTAATGATAACGGCGAGATTTATATTATGAACGCTGACGGCACCAACCAGGTCCGTATTACGCGCAGTTCATGCACGGATACCGGCATAGCTTCCTGGAAATGAAGTTGCCGTACAGGTAAAAGTCACCTGCCTGCGTGCCGCGGAGTAGTTTGTAGATTGAGTTGGACTTCAAGTAGAATTACTACTTGATGAGGTTCATTGACGAGTTCCGGGATGCCAGCCTGACTCAGGGGCTTTCAAGAAGGATCGCCCACATTTCCACCAAACACGCCCGCCTCATGGAGTTTTGCGGCGGCCATACAGTTGCCATCATGCGCAACGGCATACGCCAGCTACTCCCTCCCTCTATCGAAATGCTTTCCGGGCCGGGCTGCCCAGTTTGTGTGACAGCCAACCAGGACATAGACCGTGCCATTGCCCTTGCTGCGATTCCCAACGTCACAGTCACTACCTTCGGCGATATGTTGAAGGTGCCGGGCAGCTACTCCAGCTTACAGAAAGCCCGGGCTGAGGGCGGGGATATACGCGTGGTGTACTCCACGCAGGATGCTCTTCAAATAGCCAGGAACAATCCCACCAGGTCGATCGCCTTTATCGGGATTGGTTTCGAGACTACCGCCCCAACAATTGCAGCTTCCATTGTACAGGCCCAAAAGGAGAAACTCGCTAATTTTAGTGTACTTTGCCATCTCAAAATGACGCCTCCCGCTATGAAAGCGCTGCTCGATCTCGGGGAGATTAAATTAAACGGCATAATCTGCCCGGGCCACGTTACAGCCATTATAGGCACCCACCCGTATGAATCTTATGCACGTGATTACGGCATCGCATGCGTGGTAGCCGGCTTCGAACCCGTGGACATCCTGCAGGCCGTTGAAATGCTGGTTGAACAGATAGAAAAAGGAGACCCCCGGGTGGAGATCGCCTATACCCGGGGTGTTAAACCTGAAGGTAACGTCAGAGCGCTTGAATTGATGAGAGATGTCTTTGATGTTACCAGCGCCGCCTGGCGCGGTATTGGCGCCATCCCGGCCAGCGGATACAAGCTCAAGGACAAATATGCACGCTTCGATGCCGAAAAAGTATTCAAGATCGAAACACCGCCTGCAAAGGAAGCCCCCGGCTGCCGTTGCGGTGAGGTGCTGCGCGGGGTCGTTAAGCCACCTGAATGTAAATTATTTAAAATAATGTGCACTCCGGAGAACCCCATCGGACCTTGCATGGTATCCTCCGAGGGCACCTGCTCTGCCTACTACCAGTATGGAGACTTCAATGAGTGAACGGATATTGCTGGCCCACGGCAGCGGAAGCAAACTGAGCCACGATCTCATTGATAAAATACTGGTTCCGCCTATTAATAACACCATACTATCCCGCATGGACGATTCCGCGGTATTCGAATTATCCGGCAAGCTGGCCTTTACGACCGACAGTTATGTGGTCAACCCCATATTCTTTCCCGGCGGCAACATCGGCAGGCTGGCTGTCTGCGGTACTGTAAACGACCTTTCCATGAGTGGCGCCAAGCCCCTTTATATAAGCCTTGCATTGATTATTGAAGAAGGGCTGGAGCTCGATGACTTACGCAGGGTGATTGAGTCGGTCAGGGAGACTGCTGACGAAGCCGGTGTTCAAATCGTCACCGGAGATACCAAAGTAGTTAATCATGGAAAAGCCGATAGACTTTTTATCAATACGGCCGGTATAGGATTAATTAGCGAAGGGCTGGATATTTCCGGTTCGAATGCTAAACCGGGTGATAAAATTATTTTGAGCGGCGGCATAGGCGAGCACGGCATTTCTGTCATGAGCCAGAGAGAAGGCCTTCAGTTTAAAATCCCGGTATGCAGCGACTGTGCCCCCCTTAACCATCTTGTCAAAGAGATGCTCGGCGTCAGCCGCAACATTCACAGTCTACGTGACCCCACCCGCGGCGGCCTGGCCGCTACTCTTAACGAATTCGCCAAACAGTCGGGTGTCGGTATCAACATTGAAGAAGATAACATACCCGTGCACGATGGGGTCAGAGGCGCCTGCGAATTGCTTGGCCTTGACCCGCTGTTTATAGCGAACGAAGGCAAATTAGTGGCAGCGGTAGTACCCGGGGATGCAGCACAGGTGCTAGCTGTTATGAAAAAGAACATTTACGCGACGCAGGCGGCTATTATAGGGGAAGTTACCGACAGTCACAAAGGCCGGGTCGTAATGAAGACCAGGATTGGTTCTTCACGTATCATTGATATGCCTACCGGCGAGATACTGCCGCGGATATGCTGACCGGATGAGCGATATACATGGAATAGCCGTCCTCGGCATCGGCAATCCTCTTTGCAGTGATGACGGTATCGGCATTCGCATCATCCAGGAAATGCGGAACAGTGGCAGATACAAGATCGCCCTGATCGATGGAGGCACCACTCCGGACCTTTTTTCCCTGCTGGATGAGAATGTAGAGAGACTCATCATCGTCGATGCGCTGAAAGGGGGTAATAAGCCGGGTTCTATCTATCGGCTGGTTATCACGGACGAGAATATCACCCAGGAGCCTCCGGTGTCGCTGCACGGGCTGGGTGTATTGGATAGCCTCAATATGATGAAGCAACTGAATTTGCATCGGCCGGAAGTCACTATTATAGGAATAGAGCCCGTTGATACATCGCAGGGGCTAAAGCTCTCTCCCCTGTTGGAAGCTATTATTCCGGACATAATAGATGCCATAGAAAAAGAAATCCGCTTATGCCATTGAAATGGATTGGCGGTTGTGCTTAAATTAAACCTAAAGGTTAAAGACGGGGTTAATACATATGAGTTCGAAGGAATTTGAACAGGACATCAAGGACAAAGCTTTTGTCAGGCAGAAAAAAGCCTGCGCACATTGCGGTGAGCCTCTACAGTTAGATGCAGGCTTCCCGCATTTTAAGAAACCTGTAGAGCTTGGCGGCGACACATCCCTTCATAACTGCGTCATACTCTGCCAGAAATGCCACCTGGAATATGGCCACATCAGCAGGTGGGGCAAATTCGTTATAACACAGGACTACCCATATTATTCCGCAGATGGTCTTACACATTGATCCCGGTCCTGCTTGTTAGCCTGCCATGAGCGATCAGGCTGAATGCCGCGGCGGTTTCATTTAAACTTACATGCCTGATCTGGTGAAATTCACAGGCTGACCGGTGATTTTGAACACATACTGGGTACCTTCTATCTCTACCTTCCAAATGCCATAAATGCCTGCCTGGCGTTCACCTGATGAGTTGAAGGTTATTACTCCGCTAGCACCGTGGTACCCGGTGCCCGCTAGAAGGAAAGCATCCCGAATGGCAGAACCCTGGTAGACCCCCGCCTCTCGTAGTGCTGCCGCAAGAAGACTCACACTGTCAAAAACAGTGTCACAAAATATTGTCGGATCGAAGCCGTAAAGTGCCCGGTACCTGTCGGCAAAATCAATGTATGTTTGTGATTTTCGGTCGGGCACAGGCACTGTGCCGGTTACAGCTTTCTCCATGAACCTGGCCGCATCTGTATACCTGTCCAGCGGCATATCGTAAACACCATCAACGGCGATCCATGGGATACTATCCATCCCCATTTTAAGAGCCTGCTCATAAATTACCGCTCCGTCGTCATAGTAACCGGCATGCAGTATACAGTCGGGGTTTTTATCCTTGATTGCATTCAATTCAGCCAGGTAGCTCAATTTAGCCGGATCATACTTCACCGAAATTACAACTTCGGCCAATCCCTTGAGGAACTCCCTGGTTGTGCTTTCTATGCCTTCACCATAGATGGAGTCCTGCACCAGCATGGCTATTTTCTTATACCCTTTTTCTTTCATTATTTTGGCGACCACTCCCCCCTGCAAAGAATCGCCGGGAGGGATGCGGAACACCCATTTAGACCAGCCATAATTGGACAATGCACTTGATGTGGCCGAGGGTG
>Ga0182011_10002615_pt1 | contig 15137 bp, 10 predicted proteins | sample 711E1DmetaG_FD_120481 | JGI IMG/M metagenome (GOLD analysis project Ga0182011, IMG submission 120481) | Permafrost microbial communities from Stordalen Mire, Sweden - 711E1D metaG | ecosystem: Environmental > Terrestrial > Soil > Wetlands > Permafrost | place: Sweden: Stordalen | collected... | reverse complement strand
GGGAGCGCCGGGGCCGGATTTTGCTCCGGTTCCGGGGAGGGCTTCGCCGGGGGTTCGGGTTTTTTCGCGGGCAGGTCCGGAGGCGGGGGGATCTGAGGGCGGTCGAGCCAGGTCCGCGTGATCACCGCGTTCTTGGCGGCCAGGATAGCCCCGGTTTCCGCCTCGACCAGTCGGGCGTTCACCTCCGTCTTGTGGTCCGGTTGATCGGACAGGGATCCGACCACGATGGCGTCCACGCCCAGGAATTTTCCGAGGCGCTTGGCCGTGGTCTTGTCGAACGCGCCGATCTGCTGGAATTCCACTTCTTGAAGGACTTGGTGCAGAAGGGACCGCTCGATCACCTGCATCCCCTTCATGTTGACAAGGTAGGTGGTCAAGCGTTCCGGGACGATCGAAGAGCCGCTGCTGACCGCGCCGTCCGGATAATAAAACGTCATCACCGCCACTTTTTTCCCGTCGGACCCGTTCACGTTCTTGGCGATGAACTTGGCGATCCCCTTCAAGGGGTCTCCCGCGCGGGAGGGCCCGGCGCAAATCACGGCGAGAGAAATGGCCGCTGCCGTCCGGACCGCGAAATTGAGTCGCAAGAAGGAGTTTTTCATTGACCTTTCGAGTATATATGGGAAGACGGCGCATGTCCAGCACATTGCCTTTCCTTGGGGGATGTTTTACATTTTAGGGGAATCCTACACCCGTGAGACAATCCAATAATCATGAACAGGGGGACCGACAATTGATCGTAGACCGGCGGAGCATTCCTTCTCGGGTCCGGCGATGGGTAGAGGCTTGGGTCATCCTGCCGGTGCGGTTTCCGGTGCCGGTTCTGGCGGGCGCTAGGGGGGTCCGCAGGCGACAGGGAATGCTCGGGTGGGCGTTTCGCTGCGGCGCGGCGGCCGCGGCGGTGGCGGTGGGGGTGGGGGTGCGCTTGGTGATTGATAGGGTTGGGCCCGGACTGCCGACCTATATCACATTCTATCCCGCCATAATGGTGGCGGCGCTGGTGGCCGGCGCCGGACCGGGCCTTCTGGCCACCGCCTTGTCCGCTTTGGCGGCGGCCTATTGGTTTCTGCCCCCGGCGGGATTCAGAGTCGCGTCTCTCGTCGACCGTTTGGGGGTGGTTATCTTCGTCGGCATGGGCGTGTTCATGAGCGTGGTCGCCGGCCTTTACCGTCGCAGCATGGCCAAGGCCGCCGCCTACGATCGTGAGAGGGTCTTGAACGAGAGCCGGGAGCGGTTGGCGGCCTTCGCGGAGGCGACCTTTGAAGGGATCGTCCACAGTCAGGCGGGGCGGATCACGGATTGCAACGAGCAGTTCTCCCGGATGGTGGGCGCGTCGGTGTCGGAATTGAAGGGCACCCGGATGGCCGACCTGATGGTCCCCGAGGACCGCGAGCGCATCATGGCGAACGTTATGGCGCGGAAGGAGGCGACGGTCGAATTCGGCCTTCTCCGCCGGGACGGAACGCGGGTCTTCGTGGAGGCGCACGGACGGCCCATGTTCCCGGGCGGCGAAAGGCGCCACACCGCCGTCCGGGACATCACCGAGCGCAAGCGGGCCGAGGAGGTTTTGAAACGCGACAAGGACGCGTTCGAAAGGCTTGTCGAGAAACGGACAGGCGAGTTGGTTCAAGCGCGGTTGGAGTTGGAAAGGTCGAAGCGGCTCTCGGACATCGGAGCTTTGGCCGCCACGGTCGCGCACGAACTCCGAAATCCCCTGGCCACGATCCGCATGGCGGCCCACAACATCAGGAGAAAGGCCCCGGACTCGAGTCTGGACGGGCACGTCGCGACCATTGACAAGAAGGTGGGGGAAAGCGAGCAGATCATCAACAACTTGCTGTTCTATTCGCGGCTGAGGCCGCCCCATTACGAGAAGGTCAATCTCTTCGAGATCATCGAGGAATGCTTGGAAGCCATGGAGGGGAAGCACCGAAAGAACATATCGGTCAGCAAAAATATCGAGCCCTTGAAGACTCTCTACGTCGAGGCCGATCCCGTGCAAATGAAGGAGGTATTCAACAACCTCCTGGACAACGCGCATGACGCCGTCGCCGCCGGGGAGGGCCGGATCCGCGTCGTCGGGGAACGGGACGGCGGATTCGTCCGTGTGGCCGTTGAAGACAACGGGACCGGCATTGCCGCCGACGACCTGGCCAAGGTCTTCGATCCGTTCTTCACCACCAAAGCCAAGGGAACGGGCCTGGGACTTTCCGTTTGCAAACAGATCGTCGTCCTGCACAAGGGCGAAATAGAGATCAAGAGCGATTGCGGGCGCGGCACGTCCGTCAGCGTCCGACTGCCCCATCAATCGGCGGTTTCCTAACCGCCTCGCCGAAGCGTCCGGCCCGAGCGTCGCCGATCCTTTCCCGCCCGACGGAGGAGTCCGGCGCTTTCAGCCGGAATTTGGTAACATTTTTTGGCTTGCTGGCGGGGGGCCGGTTCCCCGGCGGAAGCTGAAATTCGTCGCGCTTTGCCCACCGCAAAGACCTCTGTCTTAGGATAGGACGCCCATGACACTCTCCGATGTTTCAATCAAGAACCCGGTTTTCGCCTGGATGCTGATGATCGGGCTGATCGTCTTCGGCTGGATCGGCTTCCACCGGATGGGCATCAGCCAGCTGCCCGACGTCGACTTCCCCATCGTCACCGTCACCATCACCTGGGAGAACGCCGCTCCCGAAATCATGGAGACCCAGGTCGCCGACCCCGTCGAGGACGCCGTCATGAGCTGCGAGGGGATCCGCGACATCACCTCCACCTCGAGCCTGGGCCAAACGAGGGTCGTCATCGAGTTCGACTTGACCCGCAACATCGACGTGGCTCTCCAAGACGTTCAGGCTCACATCGCCCAGGCTCAACGCAACCTGCCGGCCCAAATCGATCCTCCCATCGTCCAGAAGACCAACCCCGAGGACCAGCCGATCATGTTCCTGGCTTTGACGACCAAGGAGGGCTCCAAGACCACCTTGCTGGACCTTTGCCGTTACGTCAACGAGCACCTGAAAGACGAGATCGCCATGACCCCCGGCGTGGGCGACATCCGCTTGGGCGGCTACGTGGACCCGAACCTTCGCGTGTGGCTGGACGCGGACAAGATGGCATCGCGCCAGATCACCGTCGAGGACGTCCTGGACGGCATCAACCAGGAGCACGCCGACGTGCCCTCGGGCTACATCGACAACGGGCCCAAGGAGTTCAACGTCCGCGTTTACGGGGAAGCCTATTCCCCCGAGGAGTTCTCCAAGCTCATCATCCCCACGCGCGTGCGGGGCCAGGCCAGCTACAAGTCGTTCCGGTTCGGGGAAATCGCCCAGGTGGAGGACGGCTTGAACGACGTCCGCCGCATTTCCCGCGTCATGGGGGAGAAGGCCGTCGGATTGGGCGTGATCAAGCAGCGCGGCACCAACGCCGTGGCCGTGGCCGACGCCGTCATGAAACGCATCAAGGAGATCCAGCCGCTCCTCCCCAAGGGGATGGACATTCAATTGCTGGCGGTGTTCGACACGACGGAGTTCATCCGGGCTTCCGTCAAGGAGTTGGACAACGAGCTCATGCGGTCGGTCCTCCTGACCTCCCTGGTCTGCCTGCTCTTCCTGGGGTCATGGTCGGCCACCTTGAACGTGCTCCTGGCAATCCCCACGTCCATCATGGGGACTTTCATCGCGCTTTACTTTTGCGGGTTCACCATCAACAGCTTCACGATGCTGGGGTTGTCCATGGTCGTGGGCATCATCGTGGACGACGCCATCATGGTGCTGGAGAACATCAGCCGCTACCGCGAAGAGGGGATGACGAAAGTCCACGCGGCCCTCGTCGGAGCGCGGGAAATCACCTCGGCGGCCATGGCGGCCTCCATCGCCATATTGGCGATTTTCCTGCCCGTGGTTTTCATGCAGGGCATCGTCGGAAAATTCTTTTTCCAGTTCGGTGTGACGATTTCCGTGGCCGTGCTGATCTCATTATTGGAAGCCCTCACCATCGCCCCAATGCGCTGTTCGCAATTCCTGGAAATCGTCCGCAACAACGCCGTGACCCGCGGAGTGGATAATTTTATGAACTCCCTGCGGGACTCCTACCGACGGGGCTTGGAGCGGTGCCTGAACTGGCCCAAGGTCGTGCTGATTTCGGCGGTCCTCGTTTTCGGAAGCTCCCTTTACCTGGCCAAGATTTTGAAGAAGGAATTCATCCCCTCGCAGGATCAAAGCCGTTTCCTGGTCTTGATCACCAATCCTTTGGGCGTTTCCCTGGACTTCACGGACAAAATGTCCCAAACGTATTTTGAACCTTGGCTGAGGGCGCAACCGGAGATCGAGGAGTACTTCGCCAACGTCGGCGGATTCCAGGGCGGCCAGATCAACACGGAAAGCATCTACCTCACGATGAAGCCGCGGGACAAACGGCCCAAGGTCGGAGGTCACCGGGAGACCCAGCAGGATTTCATGAACAAGGTGCGCAAGGAATTTTCCGCCGTTCCCGGAGTCTTGCGTGTGTCCATCATGGATTTCTCCCAGACGGGGTTCTCCGCCCAGCGGGGTTATCCCGTCCAGTTCATGGTGCAGGGGCCGGATTGGGACAAGCTGGCCGACTACGCCCACGCGATCATGGACAAGATGAGGGCGTCGGGGCTTATGACCGACGTGGACACGGACTACAACCCCGGCATGCCCGAAATCCAGGTATTCCCGGACAGGGAAAAGTCCGACGCGCGCGGGATCACGTCGCTGTCCATCGGCACGACGATCAACGCCATGTTCGGCGGGTTGAAGGCCGGCAAGTACACCGGACGGGGCAAGCGCTACGACGTGCGCGTCCGTCTGGCCGAGGCCGACCGGACAACGCCGAAGGACCTCTCCAAGATTTGGGTGCGCAACAACTACGGCGAGGTGGTTCGCCTGTCGGACGTCGTCCGCTATGAGACCAAGCCTGCCCTCTTCGCCATCACTCGCTACAACCGCCAGCGGTCCATCACGATCTACGCCAACCCGGCCAAGACGTCATCCCAGGGGGAGGCTTTGATCAAAGTCCGTGCAATCGCCAAGGAGGTCTTGCCCGACGGGTATAACATTTTGGAAACGGGCAACGCTCAGCTCATGCAGGAGTCCTTCCAAAACCTCCTGTTGGTGCTGGTCTTGGGCATCTTCGTCGCCTACATGGTCCTGGCTACCCAGTTCAATAGCTTCCTGCACCCGGTGACGATCCTTATGGCGCTGCCTTTCAGCGTCACGGGCGCGTTTATGGCGCTGGCCGTCACCCACAAGAGCTTGAACATCTACAGCATGATCGGGTTGATCTTGCTGATGGGGATCGTAAAGAAGAACTCCATCCTGCTCGTGGACTTCACCAATGAGCGGCGCAAGAAGCGGGGACTCGGTCTCCGCGAAGCCCTCTTGGACGCCTGCCCCGTGCGGTTGAGGCCCATCATCATGACCTCGACGGCCACCATCGCGGGGGCCGCGCCCATCGCCCTGGCGAGCGGGGCCGGCGCCGAGTTGATGGTCCCCATGGCGGTGGCCGTCATCGGCGGCGTGGCCCTCTCGACCTTCCTGACGCTCTTCGTCGTCCCCTGCTTCTACGAGCTCATGAGCCGCTTCGAGAACCACTCCCACGACAAGGAGCTGAGGGAAGCCTTGAAGCTGCTCGGCGAACTGCCCGCCGCGGCCAACGGCGACGGCGTTTCCGTCCTTCCCCCCGAACGGGAACCCGCCCTTTAGCCATGAAGAAGGACGAATTCGAAATCGTGGTCGGAAGGGCCCGATGCTCGCTTTCGGAGTCGAGGACCGCGCCGGACAAAATATTCCAGGCGCCGAACGCCTGATCGGGGAATGACCCGCATGAAGAACGCCAATGGAATCATGATTTACGAGAACCTTAGGGAAATAGTCGGGCCGGACCATTCGTGCCTGGTCGTTTGGGACGTGCAAAACAGATTGGTCGATGGGATCTTCAATAAACAGGAGTTCATGGTCGGGCTGGAGAACCTCATCGAGAAATGCCGGGCGAAGATGCCGGTGGTCTATACGATGATCACCCCCGCGCCCAGGCCGTTCGCCTCGTCGTGGAATCTCTATTCCATGATGAGGCGGTTCAACGTGAAGGACATCAAAGACTTGCCGCCGTTCATGCCCCCAGGCTCCAAGGAGCGGGAGATCCCCAAAGCCGTTGAACCCCGGGAGGGGGATGTCGTCATTGAAAAACCCACCGCCAGCATCTTCATCGGAACGAACTTCGAGAACTTGATGCGCAGCCGCGGCATCAACACCCTGATCTTCACCGGCATCGCAACCGAAATGGGCGTCGAGACCTCGGCGCGCGACGCCTCCAACAGGGGGTTTTATCCGGTGGTGGTTTCGGACTGCGTTTCCTCGATGGACAAAGAGGCCCATGAGCGTTCTTTAAGAAATCTGGCACGGATCGCCATCGTGGAGACCTCGAAGGATATCTTGAGCAACCTAAACTAGGGGACCGGGGCCGGCCATGCTTATCCACCTCGAAGACCTTAGCCGCGCCTATTCGGTGGGGGAGACCTCCCTGCAGGTCCTCAAGGGAATCAACTTGACCATCGAGGCGGGGGAGTTCGTCGCTGTCATGGGGCCGTCCGGCTCCGGCAAGTCCACTCTCATGCAAATTCTGGGTCTCCTCGACCGGCCCACGGCGGGCCGGTACCGGCTGATGGGCCGGGACGTCTCGCGGCTTTCCGACGACGAGGGCGCGGCGCTGCGATCCAATACCATCGGGTTCGTGTTCCAGATGTTCAACCTTCTGCCCCGGACAAGCGCCTTGGACAACGTCATGCTCCCCTTGATCTATTCCGGGAACGGGCATCGGGGGGACCGAGGGCGGGAGCTTCTGCGCGAGGTCGGACTGGGCGACCGGATGGAGCACAAGCCCAACCAGCTCTCGGGCGGCCAGCAGCAGAGGGTGGCCATCGCCCGGGCCCTGATGAACCGTCCTCAAATCGTTTTCGCCGACGAGCCGACGGGGAACCTGGCCTCCGCCCAGGCGGAGGAGATCCTGGGCCGACTGACCCAATTGAACCGGCAAGGGATCACCGTCATCATGGTGACCCATGAGCCCGAGATCGCCGCCTTCGCCCGTCGGCGGATTCATTTGAAAGACGGGTTGATCGTGGCGGATGAGCGCGATTCGCGAGTCGTGACATCGGCGGCTGTTTCGGACGCCGCGCGAGGAACCGGTGAAAGTCCGGCGGACCTTGAAGCCCCTCAATTTCACGCCGCGGAGGTCAGGGAATACGTTAAAGCGACGCTGCGGGCGACCGCCGCCAACAAAGTCCGGAGCGGCCTTTCCGTCCTGGGCATCTTGATCGGGGTTGCGGCGGTCATCTCCATGCTGGCGTTGGGAAAGGGGGCGGAAGAAGCCATCCAGGCCCGTTTGAGGAGCCTGGGCACGAACGTGGTCATGATGTTTCCCGGGAACCCCCGCCTGCGGGGAATCGCCGGGGGCATGGGCGCCTCGAGCCGGTTGACCTTGGAGGACGCCAAGGCCGTTCGGAAGGCCAGCCCCCACATCCTCGACCTTTACCCCGAGGTGGAGGGGAACTTCCAGGTCATCTATAACAGCAAGAACACAAAAGTGGAATTGCAGGGCGTCACTCCCAGCTACGAATCCATTCGAAACGCGGCCCCCTATTATGGGCGGTTCTTCACGCAAAAGGAGGATTCGGAGCTTGCGCGCGTCGCCCTGATCGGGCAAACCGTCGTCAGCGACCTGTTCGGGGCCGAGAATCCCGTCGGAAAGAGGGTCCGGATCGGCCCGGCGAGTTTTGAGGTGATCGGGGTCTTGCCCGTGAGGGGGTCGGCCGGGTCCGGGGACGACCAGGACGCCCTCGTCATCGCTCCCCTGCACACCGCCGCCAAACGGCTGCTCGGGAGCCCCTATCTGCACGAGATGGCGATTCAGTGCGACGAGCCCGAGAACATTCCGCTCATGATGGCGGACGTGGAAGCGCTCATGCGCAAGAGGCACCGCCTGCCGGCCTATAAGGAGAACGACTTCACCTTGCGGAGCAACGCGGAGAGGCAGGCCGCCCTGTCGGGCACGACGAAAACATTCGCCGCGTTCCTGGGCGCCGTGGCCGCCATCTCACTGTTGGTCGGCGGGGTGGGCATCATGAACATCATGCTGGTGTCCGTGAACGAGCGGACGCGCGAGATCGGCTTGCGCAAGGCCGTGGGAGCCGCGCGGCGGGCCATCCGGACCCAATTCCTCATGGAGGCCTCGCTCCTGTCCGTCATGGGCGGGGCCTTGGGCGTCGCGGTGGGGGCTTTCGTTTCCCTGGTTCTCACGAGGCTGGCCGGATGGGCGGCGATCGTCACGCCCGAGTCCGTCCTGCTGGCCTTCGCCTTTTCCGCCGGAGTGGGGGTTGTTTTCGGCTTCTGGCCGGCTTACAAGGCGTCCCTGCTTTCCCCGATCGAAGCCCTCCGGTACGAATGAGAAGCCGCGCCGGCCGCTCAAGATGGCGAAAGCGAAAAATGTATTCTTTCGGCGAGGTGTTGACCCCATGTCCAAATTGATCGGTCTCAGTTTGTCGCGCGCCAGGATGATGTTGTTTGAACCCTTCTCGCCCCGGAAGTGGCTGTGGTTGACGCTCATCGCGTTTTTGGCGGGGGCGTTGGGCGCAGGCTGGTCCGGGACGAGGAACATTGGCCGGGCAGCCAATATGAGGAAGTCGGCGGCCGGCAAAATATCGGCGCAGGCGACGGGCGGAGGGGCCGGGGCTGCCGCCACGGGCGCGGTGGAAACGCAAGCGCCGCCGGCTGAGGGAAAACCTTTCCGCAACAAACTCAGGCGGGCATGGGATCGGGTTCGGAATTTTGCCCGCATCCATAAAGCCTTGGTCGCGGCGGCCGTCGGGGCGGCGGCGTTTTTCTTTCTCTTCTTCCTCTGGCTCGGCGCCCGGTTTCAGTTCGTTTGGTTGAATGCCGTGATGAAGAACACGACCGAGATCGCGGGACCGTTCGATGATTTCGCGCGGCAGGGAAATTCGCTGTTCGGATTTTCCCTGACGATATCGGCGGCGTGGTTCCTTCTGTTGTTTGGAGTGGGTCGGTGGGTTTTCCTGGCCGCCAAGGCGGCCAAGATGTTTGAGGCGGGACATGCGTGGTCGGCGGGGGAGATTCTTCAATTGTTCCTTCCCCGAGTCGGCGTCCTGGGAGTCGGCGTCGTCTTTTTGGTCCTGTTATCCTTCTGCGCGCATCAGTTCGTCACACCGATCATGGCGTTGGGAGAAACAAGCCTCGTTCCGGCTTTTGGGACGTGGCTCGGCATCGCCTGGAAACGTGCGGGAGCCTTCGTCCTTTACTTCGTCACGTGGCTGGCGTTGAAGATCGCCGCGATCATTTTGACGGCCATTCTTAGCCTCGCGCTCATGCTGGCATTTTTGGTAATCGGGGCGATCCTGTTCGGGATCGTTTATTTGGTTTTGGCGGTCGGGCTCAAGTTGAAAGCGCTGTTCCTGGCCGTGGCCGTCGTGCTGGGGATACCGTTCGTGCTTTTGATGATGGTGACGAGCCTCGCCGTTCGACTGCCCTTCGCCGTCTTCTTCCAGAGTTTCGCCCTGTATTTCCTGACGTCCCTGGATTGCGGCTACGAACCGCTTCCGCTCCGGGAAGAATCCGAAAATATAGTTATATAGTTATCAGTGTCCCCTGGGGGTTGCAGGAGGCGGCGGGCGGGGGAGTCGGGGCCCGACGGAGAGAGGGCTTCGTTCAGCGGTTTCGCTTTGTCGGGGCCGGAGACCAGCAAAGCGATCCGGCGGCTGGATCTTAAAACGGGCAGGGTCAGGGTGATGCGTTCAGGAGGCGGTTTGGGCGCGTTCTTGACCGTCGCCACCCACCTCTTTTTTTCCTCCAGCGCGGGGAACCCCGCGAACAAGGACGCCGTGTGGCCGTCGGCCCCCAAGCCGAGAAGCGTCAAATCGAAGGCCGGAAAACCCGCTTCGCCGAATTGCCGCCTCAATGTTCGCTCATAGGCCTGGGCGGATTCCTCGAGAGTAAGTCCTTCCGTTTCGATGCGGTGGACGTTATCGGGCGGGAGGGACACGTGATCGAGCAGGGCGCGGCGGGCCGCTTGAAAATTTGAGTCCGGATGTGCGGGCGGAACGAAGCGTTCGTCGCCCCAAAAAACATGGATCTCATGCCAGGGCAGTTCCCGATCGTAGGGCGGGCGGGCCAGACGCCCGTATAGCCCGAGCGGCGTAGTCCCGCCGCAGAGGGCCAGGTTGAAGAAGGATTTACGTTTTAACGTTTCCCGGACGGCTTGGGCGACGTGTGCGGCCGCCTGTTCGGCCAGGTCCGCGGCGTCGGCGACTGCGCGGACGTCAATCGTTGCGCCAGGCATGGCCCTGGGGGGAGATGAGGGCGTCGGCCTCGGTCGGACCCCAGCCGCCGGCTTCGTAAACGGGGGGCGGGGGGGCGGACTTCCAACTTTCCAGCACCGGGGCCAGGAAGTTCCATGACAGGTCCACCCAGTCGGAACGGGTGAAGAGGGTTTGATCGCCCGCCATCGCGTCCAAGAAGAGGCGCCCGTAAGCTTCCGGCGGGGTCCCGAAGACGTTTTCGTAATTGAAGTTCATCGTGACCGAGCTCATGCACATCTTCGGGCCGGGGGCCTTGGTCTCAAAACAGAGGGAAACGCCTTCCTGGGGTTGGAGGCGCAGGGTCAGGACGTTGGGGCGGAGGTCCTGGGGCTTCAGGGGTTCGAACAACAAGTGCGGCACATGCCGGAACTGGATGACGATTTTTGATTCGCGCTTCTTCATGCGCTTGCCGGAGCGCAGGTAGAACGGCACCCCCTGCCAGCGCCAGTTGTCCACGAAGACCTTGAGCGCGGCGAAGGTTTCCACCCGGGAGTCGGGGGCCACGCCCGTCTCCTGGCGGTAGGCGGGCACGGGCTTTCCGCCCGAAACGCCCGCGCCGTATTGGGCGCGCACCGCGTGTTGGCCGAGAGTGGAATAGGAAAGGGGCCGGGCGGCGCGCAGCAGCTTCGATTTCTCGTCCCGCACTCGCTCGGCGGCGAAGCTGGCCGGCGGCTCCATGGCCGCCACGCAAAGGAGCTGGAGCAGGTGGTTTTGGAACATGTCCCGCAGGGCGCCGGCTTCCTCATAGTAGCCCGCGCGATGGCCCACGCCCGAATCTTCGGCGACGGTGATCTGGACGTGGTCCACGTAGTTGCGGTTCCACAGGGGCTCGAAAAGAACGTTGGCGAAACGCAAAACCAGAAGGCCCTGAACGGTTTCCTTGCCCAGGTAATGGTCCATCCGGTAAATCTGGTCTTCCTCGAAATGTCGTCGGATCTTCTCCGTCAGCGTCCGGGCGCCGGCCGCGTCATGCCCGAAAGGTTTTTCCACGATGATGCGCGACCAGCCCAGGCCCTCGGAGCGCTCCTTGGAGAGTCCCGCGCGGCCCAATTGCTCGACGATCGTCTCGTAAATGCTGGGAGGGACGGCCATGTAGAAAAGCCGGTTGCCGCGCGTTTGATGGGACTTGTCCAGGCTTTTCAGCCGTTCGACGCAGGCCGGGTAGGCTTTGGCGTCGGCGTAGTCCGTCGCGCAGTAGTGGAAGAGCGAGAGAAACTCGGAGAGCTTCGTCCCGGAGGATTTGCCGGCCTTGGCCAGGGAGGAAGCCACGCGATCGCGAAAGGTTTCGTCCGTCAGCGCGGTGCGGCCGGCCCCGAGCGCGAAAAAATGCCCGGGGAGAAGGTCGGCGGTGAAAAGCTCGTAGAGGGCGGGAAAAAGTTTGCGCTCGGCCAGGTCCCCCGAGGCGCCGAAAATGATCAGGCCGCAAGGGTCGGGGCGCGTTTCCAGGCAGAACTGTTCCGCCATGCTGGACTGGGGCTCCGGGCGGTCGGGAGGGGTCATTCGCTTTTCACCGAGTGGCCGCCGAACTGGTTGCGGAGGGCGGCCAGGATCTTGGCGGCGAAGGAGTCCTCCCGGCGGGAGGCGAAGCGGGCGTAGAGCGCCGACGTGATGGCGGGCGCGGGCGTGCCCGAGGCGACGGCTTCCTCCACCGTCCAGCGGCCCTCGCCGGAATCCTCGACGTAGCCTTTGAGCTTGTCGAGGGACGGGTCCGCTTTCAGAGCGTCGCCCAAAAGCTCCAGAAGCCAGGAACGAACCACGCTCCCTTGCATCCAGAGGCGGGAGATCTTGGCCAGGTCCAGCTTGAGGGGCGAGGAGCGCATGAGGTCGAACCCCTCGGCGTAGGACTGCATGAGGCCATACTCGATGCCGTTGTGGACCATCTTGACGAAATGTCCCGCGCCCGCGGGGCCGCAGCGGGCGTATCCCTCCGGGCCCGGCGCCAAAGTCGCCAGGAGAGGCTCGATGCGGCGAAAATCGTCCTCGTCGCCGCCGGCCATGAGACAGTAGCCCTTGGCAAGCCCCCAGACGCCCCCGGAAGTCCCGACGTCCACGAAATGCAATCCGCGCGCCTTGAGCCGCTCGGCGCGTTTTTGCGAATCGGTGTAGCGGGAGTTGCCGCCGTCCACCACCAGGTCGCCGGGGGATAAATGGGGGATGATTTGGTCCAGGGTGGCCTGGGTCGCTTCCCCCGAGGGAACCATCAACCACACCGTGCGCGGGGCCGGGAGTTTCTTGGCCAGTTCGGGAAAGGAAAAGGCCCCCTCCGCGCCCTTCTTCATGATGTCGCGCGTTTTGGTTTCCGTCCGGTTGTAGGCCACGACGCGGTGCTTGCCGCCGAGGAGCCGTTCCACCATGTGGAAACCCATACGTCCCAGCCCGACGAAACCGACGTCCATGGCCTGCCTCCCGAGCGACGCCGCGGCGCGGCGCGTTGAAATCACTTAATAATTTTACATTAAGGCGCGGGAGCCCGTTGCCTGAGGACGGGGAAAAGATAAGATCGACACGCGGGCTGCTCGGCAGGCTCGTGTTCCTGGACGAATTGACGGAGGATTTCATGCGCAAAGCGACATGTCTGTTGGCTCTTTCGGCGTTGGCGATTCTGCTAGCGATGGCTCGGGTGCAAAACCCGTACCGCCTGGCGCGAACCATTCCCGTCGGCGGCGAAGGCGGGTGGGATTTCATGAGGGCTGATTCGGCCGGCCGCCGGTTGTACGTTTCCCATTCGACGGAGGTCGTCGTCCTCGATTTGGATGCCGGAACGGTGACGGGACGGATCGACGGGCTATCCGGCGTTCACGATATCGCCGTCGTCCCGGAATTCGGGCGGGGTTTCATCACCAACGGCAAGACGGACACGGTCACGATGTTCGACCTTCAATCTCTGCGAAAAGTGGGGGACGTTAAGACGGGAAAGAAGCCGGACGCGATGGCCTACGACCCGGCCATCCATTGCGTCTTCGCGTATAACGGGGGCGGCCAAAGCGCCACCGTGATCGACGCCTCCAGCGGCGCCGTCGCGGGCACGATCGATTTGGGAGGCGCGCCGGAATCTTCCGTGGCCGACGGACTCGGCGCAGTTTACGTGAACCTCGAGGACAAGAACTTGATCCTCAAGATCAACTCGCTGACGCGGACCGTTGAACAAAGTTGGCCTCTGGCCCCGGGCGAGAAACCGACCAGCCTGGCGATGGACAAGGCTCATCGAAGGTTGTTCGTCGGTTGCGGCAACAAACTCATGGTTGCGGTGGACGCCGACACGGGACGGATCGTGTCGTCGGTCCCCATCGGGGAGAACGTGGATTCTGGGGCCTACGATCCGGAAACGGGCTTGGTGTTCGAGGCCAACCGGGACGGAACGGTGACCCTGATTCACGAGGACGCTCCGGACAAATACAGCGTCGTCCAGACTCTCAAAACGCAGGTGGGCTCCAAAAACGTGGCGTTGGACGAAAAGACGCACCACCTGTTCCTTTCCGCTGGAGAATTCCTGCCTGCGGAAGCCGCCACGCCTGAAAATCCCCGCCCGCGGCCGAAAGTCAAACCAGGGACGTTCTGCGTTCTGGAATTTACGCGATGAAGCCGGGGGGGCCGCCCTCGTCTCGGCGGCGTCTTTTCTCCTCAGAAAGAAGCCTCCCCGGTCGGTGACCGGGGAGGCTCTTTCCTTTAACGCGTTGACTGATCGCTTACTGAGCCGGCGGCGGGGGAGGCGTCGTCGCGGGGGGTTGATTCGCCGGAGCCGCGTTGTTGGATTTGAACTCCTGGTGTGTGGCGTTCAACTCCTGGTTTAAGTTTTTCTGTTCGCCCTTGGTGAGTGAGCCGCCGTTGGCCTTGACGTCGGACCTCTCTTCCTGCTTGACGTTCTTCAGTTGGGCCATCTGGGCGTCGTATTGAGCTTGGGTGATTTTGCCGCTCTTGAGTTGCCTCTTCAACTCCCTCTTTTGGCGGTCAATGCGCCGATTGACTTCCGCCCGGCGGGGATGCTCCTGGGCGAAGTCGCGCCGATTTTGCTGAGGCGCCGACGTGTCCGCGGCCTGGGTCAACGCGGCCGGCAGAAATAGACCAAGGGACAACAAGCTGATCATGATTCGTTTCATTGGGACCTCCTGGATGGAGCGATTATTGCGAACATGAGACGTGCGTTTCCAGCCTTCACCCAAGATACGGACGAGGCGGGTGGAAAGTTCGAGGTCGGGCGGCGCGGACCTCCGGACGAAACACCCGGATCGGGAGCCGCGGGAGATCAACAGGCGGTCCCGGTGACTCCAGCCGGCAATTATTGCGCGGCCGATGGATCGGGCGGGGCCGGTGGATTCTCCGACGGGGCGGCGGTGGGCGCTTCGCCCTGAGGAGAAGAGGTGTTCATGAGATCTCCCTTGTCCGAATAGAGGGCGAAGGATCCGTCCCGGCGGTCAACCAGGATTTGAAGCGGCGTTCCCTTGGTTCCGCCGGAAAAGCGGACTTTGACGACGTTTTCGCCCAAACTCCGCATGTAGGCGGGGGCCGCGCCCGACGTGTCGTAAAGGAAGGCCGCGGCGCTCGATCCGGCCACCTGCACCATCCGGCGGCCGTCCGGACTTTTCGACGAGCCGGCCGCGGGGGTTGTTGGGGCGGCGGAAGAGGCGGCCGACGTTGAAGCGGAAGGCCCGGCCGAAGAAGCGGGCGTGGGCGGGGGCCCGACCGACGGGGGAGGCTCGCCTTTGACCGAGGCCTCGTCGTACGGGCTGTAGGTCCCGTCAACATAGACATAGGCGACGCCCGC
>Ga0182011_10002614_pt1 | contig 15137 bp, 12 predicted proteins | sample 711E1DmetaG_FD_120481 | JGI IMG/M metagenome (GOLD analysis project Ga0182011, IMG submission 120481) | Permafrost microbial communities from Stordalen Mire, Sweden - 711E1D metaG | ecosystem: Environmental > Terrestrial > Soil > Wetlands > Permafrost | place: Sweden: Stordalen | collected... | reverse complement strand
GATCGTCTTTTTTTAGTCAAAGGGGTTTTTAGAGATATCCCACTGAATTCGACTTTTAAAGCACAATGTTTTTTAAGCAGCAACCTGGCTATTAAAGAACTAAATAAAGATTATAATGTTACAAATTCCGACAAAGACTGGACAATTAACTCATTTGTAACTTGGGTTTTACTATCTAAAAACTCCGATGCAAAAAAGTTAGAAAAACAATTTCATTCTTTTGAGTTAAAAAACCTAGGACAAAACTCTCATTATCATTATCTACTTCAGAATTTGGCGACGGTTTACCTGGGTTCTGAAAATGTCGGAAATCATGGAATAATAGGCAATACAAAAAACATTAAATTATTTATTACAATTGCTTTTTTAATAATCCTCATTTCTTCAACAAATTATATAATCCTCTCTACTTCTGTGTCATCTGAGCGTACAAAGGAAATAGGGTTAAGAAAAACATTTGGTGCAAATAATATTAGTATTAAATATCAATTATACACCGAGTCTATAATAATGGCAATAGCTGTAATGCCAATTGCAATTTTAATAATGTGGTCAGCTCTACCAACAGCTAGCAAGCTGTTCGAGACTCCAATACAAATCATACCTTCAAACATTCTGGTTTATGTTTTAATCTCCTTAGCATTAACATTGTTTATCGGTATATTATCTGGCATTTATACTTCCACAATCCTTTCCAGATTAGAGGTTACTAATATTTTAAAGAACTCAATTCAAATAGGTAAAAGGAAAACTCTCCTTCGCTCGTCGCTTATTGTTTTTCAACTAATCATCTTTTGTTCATTCGTATCATCCGTACTCATCATCCGATCACAATATCAATATGCAATTAAAAGAGATCCCGGACATTACAATAGTAACATTATTATATTAAATCTTGGTCGAAATTTTAATGGATATCCAGCATTGCTCAATGACATTAAAGCTAATTCTAATGTTATAATGGCTGCTGGATGTGCAGAGTGTCTACCAATGCAGAATTCAGCAATGGGAATTTTCCAGCATTTCCAGGATAAGGAAGTTCGGGTACAAGTGGAGGCAATGTATGTTGATTTCAATTTTCTGGAAACGATGGGGATAAAACTGGTTGAGGGACGTTATTTTTCTAAAGAATTTGGGAGTGATTTGGGCGAGGCTAGAATATTAAATGAAACTGCTGTAAAGAAGTTAGGAATTGTAAATCCCATTGGACAAAAGATTGCAAGTGGAACTATTATAGGAGTTGTCAAGGACTTTAATTATCACTCAATACATACGGAGATTCCACCTGCATTCATTCAATTGAGTGACGAGTATGTATGGCAGCTAGTAGTTCATTATTCGCCAGGTTCATTAAAAAATGTTCTTCAAATGCTGGAGTTAGAATGGAAAAAATTTGGTGCCGGGAAGCCCATTAGTTATGAAACTATCGAAGACCTGATTACAAACATATATTTGTCAGAAAATAAGTTAAGTATTTTAGTAGCTATTTATGCAATTATTGCAATATTAATTGCAGCTTCAGGATTATTTGGTCTGACACTTTTTATGGCCAGAACCAGAACTAAAGAAATAGGGATCAAGAAAGTTTTCGGATGTTCTGAAAAATCAATTATTTACTCTTTTATATGGAAAAACTTTGTTCTGGTACTTATAGCCGGATTAATATCCATTCCTGTAACTCTATATTTCATGACTAGCTGGTTAAAGAATTTTGCTTATAAAATCAGTATAGATTGGTGGGTATTCGTAGTAGCCTTTATTATTGCTTCAATAATCGTTCAGTTGACAGTCTTTTTATATTCTTATAAAGTGACTAGCATAAACCCAATTAATGCCTTGAGATCCGAATGACATAAAACTTTAATCATCTGGAGATAAATTATCATTACCTAGACAATTAAAAAAGCCCTAACAGCTAACTCGGACGGTTTAATTAAGTGCCTTCCGCCAGCCAGGACAGTTTCTCAATCCGTCCCGAAAATCTATGAGCGAAAAATTAAGCCATCTATTAACTTCGGTACAACCGGACAGTTTCATCTCCCAAGACAGCATCTTTGGCTGGCGGGCCGACCCCGCCTTCGGCGAGGGCAAGCGCGTTGGTGCCTTGTTTTTTGCTCGCCATCTGGACTGTTTCATCATGACAAGACAATTCGCGTCCATCTATCGGGACTTGGTACAGTCACGACAGTTTCATCATGACCAGTGGGTGCTCGTCCATCTACCGGGACTGGCAAAAAACGCGGCACCTCGACACGGACGCCAACTCATTAAACCGCCGGCCGTTAGGTGCCACGGGATACCGGTGAAAACTAGGGAATTACAACATGACTGACTTAGAAAACTTAATCTTGACCTGGACAATTTTGCCTCTTAGATATTGATCTAGCTCAAGACAATCTGGACAATTTTCGAAACAATTTTGATAAGAATAGTTTGAAATGTTCCATTATTCGTTAACTTTGCGAAATGGATCAACAACGTAAACTTATATTTTACAAAAACTACTTTAAAGAGTTCTTTAATCCTCTATCAAGCAAAGTTCAAGAAAAAATTGATTGCGTTTTGTTTCTTATAACTGTTGCGGACCGGATACCAAAAAAGTTCTTTGAACACATTACCGGGACTGAAGGTCTTTTTGAGGTAAGGATTGAATTTGAAAGTAACATTTATAGAATATTTTGCTGTTTTGATGAAGGGAGACTTGTGGTATTGTTTAACGGATTTCAAAAGAAATCTCAAAAGACACCTCAGAAGGAGATTGACAAGGCGGTAAAGATAAAGCAGGAATATTTCGATGAAAAATTAAAAAAATAGGCCATGAAAAAAGATAGAATAATTACAACATTTGAGGAACATCTTGAAGAAAGATACGGAAAGATTGGTTCAAAAACCAGGACAGATTTCGACATAAAAGCAAAAGCATTTGCTATTGGAGAAATAATTAAAGATGAGCGGAAACAATCTAATATGACCCAGGAGGAATTGGCAAAAAGAACTGGAACTAGAAAAAGCTTCATTTCCAGAATCGAGAATGGACATAGCGATATTCAACTTTCAACACTTTACAAATTAATTGAGCAAGGACTCGGCAAAAAGATTGACCTTTCGATCCGTTGATTAAAAAAAGCAGCACCTAACTCGGACGGTTTAATTAATTGGCTTCTGCAGCCCGGACAACTCCGTAATCGGCCCCCAAAGTCTATGCGAGTAAATATCAACCCACTTATTAAATTTTGTGGCACCTTGACTGATCCTGCTGTCAAGACAAAGTCAATAGGGTTGCAAGCCGACGCACTGGCGCCTCGTTTTTTGCTCGCCATCTGGACTGTTTCATCATGACATGATAGCATGCATCCATCTATCGGGACTTTGTACAATCTAGACAACTTCATCGTGATACGACAACTCCCGGCCGTCTACCAGGACTGGCAATAAACGCGGCACCGCGACGCAGACGGCACCTAATTAAACCGCCGGGCCGTTAGTGGTAACGATTGCGACTCCGCAGAGACCTGTAACCTGGACAAATTCGTAAACCGAGACAATTTTCTCTGATTTAAGATAGCTACCACTAACAGCACTCAAAGTGTCAATAGTCTCCATGGAAATCAGGTGTAAATTTCGTATCTTTGTAATGTGAAAAAGAGAGATAAAATAGGACTTGACGTCGAGATTGATGAGTTAACGAATTCAATTAAAAACGTAATCTCAGGTGATAGTTTTTCAACTGATATTTCTCGAATAACTAAGGTAGACCTAAAAAAGATTACTGTAAAAGATGGTTGGCAGTTCGATTGGAAGCTAGAACTGAAACATCCGGAAAGAGATGTTTACAAATTGACTATTGTCAACAACCAATCAATAGTTCAAGGGCTAATAAGTCTTGAGGTAAGATCAGATCATGTGTTCATGCATCTTGTTGAAAGTGCACCATTTAATAAGGGGAAAACAAAACTTTATTCAGGGATACCCGGTAATCTTGTCGCATTTGCCTGTAAACTATCATTCCAAAGGGGACACGAGGGTAATGTTGCATTCATCTCCAAACCGCAGTTAATCGATCATTATATAGCGAGCCTAGGAGCTACACATGTTGGTGGACGACTAATGATCGTTGATTCTGCAGCAGCTCTTAAATTGATTAATAGGTACTTTTCAAATATCTAGAATATGAAAACAAAGAAGGTAGAATTAGATGTTGATCTTATTGGGGGACAAACTTCTTTGACGAAAGAAGAAGAGAAGACAATTAGCGAGTATATTAAAAAAAGCAAGTCAAAAAAATCTAAAAAGTCTTCGCACAAAACCAAGACAGTCAAGCAATTGATTTAAAAAAGCTACCTCGACACGGACGGCAACTAATTAAACCGCCGGGTCGTTATAGCTAATGAATACGTTATCAACGATATAGATTCCGCGAAGGCCCCTCTTTAATATACCGCGACCGCTTATTTGGCACATTTGCTTTTGCACGACACTCAACCTGACCCACATGTAAAAGCAAAAGAGCCAAGTGCCTTCGCTCTTTCACTAAAATACCTTAAAGACACAGACCTAGACTTTCTCACCTTGACAATTCAATAACATTATGTTAAAAAATTATTTTAAATCAGCTCTACGATTCTTACGGCACAATAAAGTATTTGCCGGTATCAATTTATTGGGTCTTTCAATAGCACTTGCTGCTTCTTTCATTATACTACTTTATGTAATTAATGAACTCAGTTATGACCATTACAATAAAAACCAGAACAGGGTTTTTAAGGTACTCAATTACTACGTGGATTTTAAAAAAACAATGTCTGGAACACCTTATGTTCTTGCAACAGCTTTAAAAGCAGAATATCCGCAAATTGAAAAAGCCATCAGGGTAGGTCGTTTGATAGGTTTCAAATTAAAACTCAAAGATGAATTTATCAATGTTCCTGGTGCAATTACAACGGATTCAGAGATTTTTGACATTTTCACAATTCCATTGATCAGTGGCTCTGCAGATAAGAATCTACTTGATGATCAGAATTTTATTGTACTTTCACACGATCTGGCTGATAAATTTTCTCCGCACCAGAGCCCAGTGGGACAAGAAATCATTGGAATAGTAAATAATGTTGAACATGTTTTTATCGTTAAAGGCGTATTTGAAAATATTCCGGAAAACTCAACTTTGAGAGCTCAGTGTTTCCTTAATAGTAAGTGGACACTTGAAGACATCAATAAAACTTTCGGAATTACTAATGCAGATCAAGACTGGACACAAAATTTCTGGACTACCTGGGTTCTTCTCTCAAAAGATTGCAATTCGAAAACTCTTGAAAATCAATTTAGGGCGTTTGAGATCAAAAACATAAGTGAAAAGCCTTTGTACCAGTACTCCCTTCAAAAATTAAGTGATGTTTATCTGGGATCAGATAATGTGGCAAATGCCGGAATCACAGGCAATAAGGATAATGTAAGGCTTTTTTCTGCCATAGCTTTTCTTATTATTCTGGTTGCTGCTATTAACTATATAATCCTCTCAACGGCGGTATCTACCGGGAGAGGGTTAGAGATTGGCATTAGAAAAACATTTGGTGCTATTAACAGAAGCATTAAAAATCAGTTGTTAAGCGAATCTTTATTGCTTGCCATAATTGTTTTTCCTATCGCTCTTATCTTCATGAGGATCTCACTTCCATTGGCTGGGAAACTGTTTCAAACTAAATTAAATATTATCAGTTCAAATATAATGGTTTATATTTTTGTATATCTGGCTCTAACAATTATTATAGGTGTCTTTTCTGGTTTATATACTTCATCCTATTTATCAGGACTTAAGGTCATGGATATAGTCAAAAGCATCAGTTCTTCAGGAAAAAGGAAACAACTTTTCCGTTCTGTACTTATTGTTTTGCAACTTATTATTTTCTGCTCATTTGTATCATCTACGCTTATTATTCATGCTCAATATAAATATGCCCTAAACAAAGATCCGGGTTACAATAACAAAGATATCTTACTAATCGATCTCGGACGTGATTTTAAGAACTATGCCGCTTATATAAACAGTGTAAAATCAAATCCAAATGTCATAATGGCAGCAGGTGCTATGCATGGTCTTCCTATGGAGGGAACAATGTCAATGATGTTTCCTAATTTTCAAGATAATTCCGTAAGAGTACAAGTTGAAGGTTTTGACGTTGATTATAATTTTTTAAAAACAATGGGCATCGGAATAATTGAAGGCCGCGAATTCTCACAGGATTTTGGCAGTGATCTTAAACAGTCTGTACTACTTAATGAAACGGCAGTCAAAAGGCTGGGCATTACCGATCCGGTAGGAAAGCAATTAGAAAGTCAAACAATTATTGGAATAGTAAAGGACTTTAACCTACATACAATTTATTCCGATATACCTCCATTGATGATTTCGATGACTGATCGTTATATCAGGCAGGTTGCAGTTAATTATAAACCGGGGACTCTTAAACTTATCCTTCCAATGCTTGAAGCAGAATGGAAGAAGGCTGTTCCAGACAGGCCATTTCAGTACACAACAATAGAAGATCTTAATAAAGACCTTTATTCTTCTGAAAAGAATTTAAGTACGATTATTTTCATTTTTTCCATCTTTACCTTATTTATCGCTTCTCTTGGATTATTTGGTCTCACGCTGTTCGTGGCGAGGTCAAGAATCAAGGAAATAGGTATAAGAAAGGTTTATGGAAGTACTGAAAAATCAATTGTTTATTCCTTCCTTCTAAATAACTTGATTCTTGTAATAGCAGCTGCTTTAATTTCCATTCCCGTGACTCTACATTTTATGACAAAATGGTTAAACCATTTTGCATTCAAAACAAGTATTAATTGGTGGATATTTATGATCTCTTTTACAATTGCCTCAATAGTAGTGCTTTTAACGGTGTTTGTCCAATCCTACAAAGCTTCACACATTAATCCGGTAGAAGCTTTGAGATATGAGTGATCTAGACAACAGATTCCTTATATAGTTGACACTCATTTTACAAGCACATTTAAAAGCCGCATTATCTAGCGCGACTCCAAAGCTTTTAAAAGAGCTTGCAAAAACCAGCTCCGTAAACTATGACTAGAATAACAATTCACACCCGGATAATTTTAAAACACTAGCTATAACTCGGACGGTGCTTTAATTAATTGCCTTCGTCAGCCCGGACAAATTCGTAATGCATGATAAAGCCTACAAGATCAATTTTAAGCCACTTATTAACTCTTGTGGCCTGTTGCCAAGACAAAGTCAATAGGGCTACCGGCCGACGCGCTGGTGCCTTGTTTTTTGCTCGTAACCTAGACTATTTCATCATGACACGAAACTTCTCGTTCACTTATCGGGACTTGGTACCATCTAGACAACTTCATCGTGACACGTAACTACTCGTTCATCTACCTGGACTGGCAAAAAACGCGGCACCGCGACGCAGACGGCACCTAATTAAACCGCTGGGCCGTTAGCGGTTATTCCACTCACGTGCAACTCCGATAAATACCAAAGACAAATTTGTGTTATCTTTGTAAAAAATGTAACCCATGACAGTTTCTGATTTAAAACTCAAAATATTCAGACAAATAGACTCGCTTGAAAAGAATCGGCTTAAGGAGTTTTATGGATTATTGTTGAATTATGTCAACGGAAAGAAAGATGTTTCTGACTGGGACAAGCTTACAGCAGCTCAAAAGCAAGGAATATTGGATTCAATCGACGAAATGGACTCCAATAAAGGTGTAGCACATAAGGTTATCATTGATAAATTCCGTAAGATGTACTTTAATGCCTAAGCAGATTATTTGGTCACCTCTTGCTGAAAGTGATTTTGAAAAAATACTTGATTACCTTGATAAAAATTGGAAGATGAAAGTAGCTGCACATTTCATCGACCTGACGGAGAATTTAATAAATCAAATTTCCTTAAATCCGCGATAATTTCCTTTCTGTTATAAGAGAAGAAATGTGAGAAAGTGTGTCCTCACTAAACATAACACCTTATTTTATCGTTACACCAGATCAAGTGTTCAAATATTAAGGATTTATGATACACGACAGAACCCTGACACGGACGGCAACTCAATTAAACCGCTGGGCCGTTAGCCTTAGCCTCTTGCAGGACAGACAGTTTTTCAGTTGACCCAAGCTCTCAGAAGTCAGATTTTATCACTTTTCCAAATTTGTCTAAATCAAGACAGTTCAGATTTTGGATAAATATTTATTCAAGTCTTATTAGTTTTTCAGAATATGTACTAACTTTGTAATTACATTTTATAAATAGTTTTAATCATGGAAGTATCTGTTGTAAAGATTGGGAATTCGAAGGGGATAAGGTTCAGTAAGACCATAATTGAGAGATATAATATCCGAGATACAGTGGATTTGATCCTTGATAAAGGGCAGATTATAATAAAGCCTCTAGCTCGACCTAGAAAAGGATGGGAGAAAGCCTTCATGGATATGCATTCCAACGGCGATGACAAATTACTCATCCCAGATATATTTGAAGACGAAAATCTTGAAGAATGGAAATAAAGCAATATCAAATCATTCTTGCCAATCTTGACCCGACAATCGGGAGCGAAATAAAGAAAACAAGACCTTGTGTTGTCATTTCCCCCGATGAAATGAATAAATATTTAAGGACTGTTATCATAGCACCTATGACAACTAGCTCCAAAAAATATCCCACCAGAGTCGAGGTAAAACATGATAACAAAGAGGGATGGATTGTTCTAGATCAAATCAGGACCATTGATAAGCAACGGATTATCAAGGACCTTGGAAAACTTTCAAGACCCGATATCAAAGAGGTTAAATCCGTTCTGAAGGAAACTCTCGTTGATTAATTTAAAAAAGCTAAGGATAACTCGGACGGTTTAATTAATTGCCCTCCGCAGCCCGGACTGCTTCTCAATTAGCCTTAAAAGTCTATGCGAGGAAACATTATACCACTTATTAAATCTTGTTGCACCCGGACTGTTCCTGCTGCCGAGACAAAATCAATAGGGCTGCTGGCCGACGCGCTGTTGTCATGGTTTTTGCATCGCCACTTAGACAGTTTTATCATAACGGGACAAATCCTGCCCATCTATCGGGACTAAGCCATCTGGACAACTTCATCGTGACACGAAAACTCTGATCCATCTATCGGGACTTGGTCCCATCTTGACAACATGATCATGACCCGACAAATTCGTGCAATCTACCAGGACTGGCAAAAACCAAAACTAATATCCCAAATATTTTGGATTACATTATAAAGTACGTATATTTGTACTTAATTAAACACTTAATAACACTCAAATGATAGCAGCAAATTATACCGAATTCAGGACTGGACTTAAAAACTATCTTGATGATGTCGAAAATAACAATGAGACTTTGATTATCAAAAGAGGATCAGGAAAAGGAACAGTCATGATATCCCTTGATGAGTATAATTCCATCATGGAGACTTTGCACTTATTAAGTTCAAAGAAAAATGCAAAAAGACTCTTTGAATCTATCGAGCAAATGAAAACCGGGAAAAAGGTTAAACATAGCTTGATTGAAGAATGATGAAAATTACATTTTCAAAAAATGCTTGGGAAGATTATGTCTACTGGCAAACAGATGACAAAAAGACACTCAAGAAGATTAACGCGTTAATTAAAGACATTCAGAGAACTCCTTATGAGGGCATTGGAAAACCCGAGCCGTTGAAATTTGACTTGGCTGGATACTGGTCGAGACGAATAGACTTGGAACATAGATTAGTTTACCAGGTTGAGGATTCGGATATCTTGATCTATGCATGTAGGTTTCACTATGACAAATAATAAAAAGCACAAGCTCTCGGACGGTTTAATTAATTAGCTTCGCTGAGCTCGGACCGAATTAGCTTTTCATGTTGCTTCGCAAAGTAAATTTAAGGTCGGTCCTCGGTTGCCTTTTGCAAACCAGACTACTTCTCGATCAGCCCCTAAAGTCTATGCGAGTAAATGAGAAAAAAACAATTAAATAATATGAAAGCAAAAAGATATCCCATAGAAGCTATTTTCATTATATGCCTGCTAATGGGCACCTTCGCACAGAGCATTGCAATTACTCCACCGAAGCCAATTGACCGACATGCGCTGGTTTCACGGCACAATATTTCGTGGAATGATGTAAAAGGGCAGATTCCTCTCGGAAATGGAGAGTTCTGTTTCAACGTGGATGCCACAGGTCTTCAAACTTTTGGCGGCAATACCATGTCCCATTGGGGTTGGCATTCCTTTCCATTTCCTGAGGGTGTAACTTCGGACCAGATTCCGGCAACTGGTACTTTCCAGAAAGGGCGTAACACTGGACCAGATATTTTCCCAATAGGCACTTCAGCCATTCGTAGTTGGATGTTCGATAATCCACACAGCTTCAATTTGGGCCGGGTGCGGCTGATGAAATCAGGTGGAATAGAGCTTTCTCCCGATGATGTTAAGGACCTATCGCGAACATATGATCTTTGGACTGGCATGCATACCTCAAAATTTACCATAGGAGGGCAACCTGTTCAGGTAATTACTTGTGTAAATCCAAATGTCGACGAGATTTCTGTTAGAATAGAATCGCCGTTGTTAAAAAATGGTGACCTTGAAATCGCAATAGATTTCCCCTATCCCTCGATACAACAAAACAGACCCTGGATAGGTGATTTTGAACGCACAAATGGTAACAGAACGATTCTTATTTCGGAAGATAAGTCTGGTCTCTGCTCCGATTTTCGCAGGGAGATAGATGCTGTTACTTACTTCTTCAGTTTAAGATGGAGTAAAGGCAGTGAGCTAAAGCCTTTAACCGAAAAGGAAACCAATGCCTGGCGAATAAAAGTAAACGGAGTATCCATGCTGGAGTTTAACTGCGCATTCTCAGCAATACCAGTTAAATCTAAGATTCCTGACTTCATGGCAACCTCTCGGTCCAATGCAAAACATTGGCCAGACTTTTGGGAAAGCGGGGGCGCTATCGATCTATCAGGCAGCAAGGATTCCAGATGGAAGGAACTTGAACGGCGCATTGTGCTTTCACAATATTTGATGGCTGTGCAGTCAGCAGGAAGTTTTCCTTCTGCTGAGATTGGCCTGATGGGTATAGATTCCTGGAGAGGTCAATTTCACATGGAAATGATATGGTGGCACCTTGCACATTATGCATTGTGGAACCGCTGGTCAATGGCAGATAAGGCCCTGAAATGTTACCAACGTTTTATCCCAACTGCACGAGCACTGGCTGAACAGCTAGGTTATAAAGGTCTTAAATGGCAAAAATCGGTAGGTCCAGAAGGGCGTTCTGCCCCATGGGAAGGCAATCAAGTTCTGCTTTGGAAGGAGCCTCACCCTATCTTCTTTGCTGAACTCGATTATCGGCTTCATCCAACCCGTGCAACACTCGAAAAGTGGGCCGAGGTTGTAGCAGGAACGGCCGAGCACATGGCCGACTATGCCGTGCATGACGAAAAAACAGGCATCTACCATCTTGATCCTGTAATGCCACCCAGTGAACAAGGCATTACCAAGGACGATGTTTTTGATTTGGCCTATTGGACCTGGGGCCTCAATCAGGCTCAGGTTTGGCGTGAACGATTGGGTTTGGCCCGCAATCCACATTGGGACGAAGTCAGTCAACATCTGGAACCAATCCCAATTGAAGACGGCGTCTTTTTACATTCCGCTGAATGGCTTGATACCTATACAAAGCGTGCTTGGGAACACCCTAATATGGTAGGCGTTTTGGGAATGCTTCCTCCACAAAAAAGTGTGGATTTCGAGACTGCACATAGAACACTTCTCAAAGTTTTGGAGACCTGGGATTGGAAACGCTGCTGGGGATGGGATTTTCCGTGGACTGCTATGGCTGCTGCCCGTGTAGGCGAGCCGAATCTAGCCATAGACGTCTTGCTTATGGATGCGGATACAAAAAACAACTATGATGAACGGGGTGTATGCACCGGCGGCCCTTGCCCGTACCTTCCTGGAAATGGTGGACTTCTTTATGCGGTTGCCATGATGGCAGCGGGATGGGATGGAGCACCACAAAAAAATGCGCCCGGTTTCCCTGATGATGGTTCATGGACTGTACGATGGGAAGGGTTAAAACCGGCCCCCTAAATTATAAAGATGTCAATAATTACTTAACTAAGAATCTTTATTTAAAAAATAAGCGGACCAAAACAGCATATGATTTATTCTTTACAAAGATTAATGAGGTTATAGATTACATGGGGAAAAGTAATATACCTAAGGACAGTTTGGACTTAATGATGAAATAAGGCTCCGCCTAACACGGTCAACCCGACCTCGCCATTGCCAACTTACAAACTTTGCATACCGGGACTACTTACTAGCCATTTACCAGCTTCGTAACGCGACACACAGTTAACTCACCAGGTTTCCACTTGAATGTCTTTTTATTATATTAGGTTTATTTACTCATTCCCCGTCTTTCTGTTGAATTCCTCTCCGGTCTAAAACCTATAGACCTGACTATTAGATAATAATTTGGTACAAAAAACTTTTAAATTATTTTATTATTTCATAATTTTATAGAGTTGTAAGTTGATCTGTATTACAAATGCCGTCTTTTTCGATAGATATTTTACTCCTTTTCAGGCTAATACATTTAAGCCGGTTATAATATGTCTCTTCATGTTTGTATAAATTCAATTCAAGCTATGAAAAGTGTATAATATTGAATATGTTAATTTATATAATGGAGCTAAACCAAAATCGCCATAATGAACAACGAAAACAGACTTTTTAAGATCCCTTTTACCACAACTGCAACCATCATTGGGTTCCTGGTTTCAGTTTCAGGTCTATTGGTAATTATTGCATGGCTAAATGATATAACAATTCTTAAAAGCAATGAAAGAGGTTAGCCGGTTAAATGAAGAACTTGAAAAAAGAATAGAGGAGAGAACTTCATCTCTTGCTAAAAGCGAAGAACGCTACCGCTCCACACTTGACAACATGGTGGAGGGCTGCCAGATATTAGGATATGACTGGCGTTATCTATACATTAATAATACTGCTGAAAAACAGAACAAACGTCCAAAAGAAGAACTCATCGGGAAAATATATATGGAGATGTGGCCCGGTATCGAAAAGACGGAAGCCTTTGATGTGATCAAAAAATGTATAGAAGAACGGACCTCACAATATCTGGAAAATGAGTTTTTCTTTCCTGATGGCTCAAAAGGATGGTTTGAATTAAAAATTGAACCGGTTCCTGATGGTGTTTTTATAATGTCAACCGACATAACTTACCGCAAACAGGCAGACAAAATACTTAGTGATTCAGAATTACGCTATCGCCGTCTCTTTGAATCTGCAAGAGACGGTATTCTGATTCTCGATGCTGAGACCGGGATGGTCGTCGATGTGAATCACTTCCTGATCGAGATGTTGGGTTTCTCACGCGAACAATTCATAAGTAAGAGTATCTGGGAACTGGGATTCTTCAAGGATATCATCGCTAATAAGGCCAGCTTTGTGGAATTGCAGGAAAATAAATATATCTGCTACGAAGACAAGCCTTTGGAAACCATTGATAGGCGGCGCATTGAAGTGGAGTTCGTCAGCTATGTCTACCAGGTGGGCAACCACCAGGTAATCCAATGCAATATCAGAGACATCTCTGAGCGTAAACGAATAGAAAATATTCTCAGGGATAGAGACGAATTGTTGCGTGAAACAGGAATAATTGCAAAAATAGGCGGTTGGGAATTTAATGCCATTACAATGGAGGGGACATGGACCGATGAAGTTGCCAGGATACATGATCTTGACCCCAAAGAAAAAACTAATGTTAGTCAGGGAATCAGCTTTTACACTCCGGAGTCCCGTACCACAATAGAAGCAGCAATAAAGAATGCCATTGAACTTAAAAAACCTTATGATCTTGACCTGGAAATGATTACTGCAAAGAACAATCATAAATGGGTCAGAACTATTGGTTCTCCAATCATGCAGGAAGGCAAAGTTGTAAAAGTAAGGGGTTCATTTCAGGACATTACCGAACGTAAAAAGGCAGAAGAAGCTCTTAAGACAAGTAAAGAGCGCTTGGTCTTTGCAATGGAGGGTGCTAATCTCGGGATTTGGAATTTGGATACCGTTACCGGTGAATTGATCTTTTCCAATCTGTGTAAAGAGCTTTTCGGCATAGGGCTTGATGAAACTATGAGCTATCAGCGCTTTAGTGATGCATTACATCCTGATGACCGTGAGAGGACATGTAAGGCGGTAAAGGATGCGCTCGACAATCACAAAGATTACGACATTGAATATCGCAGCCTTTGGCCTGATGAAAGCATCCATTGGCTTGCGGCAAAAGGACGCGGTTATTACGACGCAACGGGCAAAGCTATGCGTTTGGAAGGCGTAGTGCAGGACATCACCGAGCGCAAGCAGGCGGAAAAAACACTGCAGGAAAGCGAAGAACGGTTCCGTAGCTTATATGAAAATAGCACAATAGGGATTTACAGAACAACTCCGGAAGGTAAAATTATTTTAGCTAATCCTACTCTTGTGAAATTACTAGGCTACTCATCTTTTGAAGAGCTCTCTGAGAGGAACCTTGAGGAAGACGGCTTTGAACCATCTTATGAACGGACTCATTTTATGGATGTCCTGAAAAGGGAGGGTGTGGTTAAAGGGTTGGAATCGGCTTGGACAAGAATCGATGGGACAACATTGTTTGTCAGCGAAAGCGCACGGGCCATCAATGACAAGGAAGGAAAGATAATATATTTTGATGGGATAGTAGAAGATATTACCCTGCGAAAGAAGGCGGAACAAGAATTAATCCTTGCTAACAAAGATCTTACCTTTCAAAATGAAGAGAAAGAAAAACGGGCAAATGAGTTACTCATTGCTAACAAAGAACTTGTCTTTCAAAACGAGGAGAAAGAAAAACGTGCAACAGAGTTAACCATAGCCAAAGAACAAGCCGAAGAAAGTGACCGTCTCAAATCTGCTTTCCTTACCAATATGAGTCATGAGATACGTACTCCCATGAATGGCATTCTTGGCTTTACCGAACTCTTAAAAGAACCGAACTTATCAAGTGATGATCAACAAGATTATATTCAAACCATCCAGATTAGTGGCGCACGTATGCT
>Ga0182011_10002613_pt1 | contig 15140 bp, 11 predicted proteins | sample 711E1DmetaG_FD_120481 | JGI IMG/M metagenome (GOLD analysis project Ga0182011, IMG submission 120481) | Permafrost microbial communities from Stordalen Mire, Sweden - 711E1D metaG | ecosystem: Environmental > Terrestrial > Soil > Wetlands > Permafrost | place: Sweden: Stordalen | collected... | reverse complement strand
GCGTGGACTGGCCAAGTGCCGGCAGTTGATGCAATTGGAACTGCAGATGGGCTTTCGTTCCTCATTTAATTTCATTCCTGAAGGCGAATATAGAGTGCCGCGGGAATTCAGGGAGGAGCTTCAAGAGAACGGTTTTGAAGTGGGTGTTCAGGACTTGAAACATGACGGCAAGCTTTTTCAAAACCGGGAGGTGTTCCGGCGCGGTGCGAACCAGATAAACCGTTATATGCATGAATGGGGCGCGGTGGGGTTCCGGTCCGGCTTCATGTTTCACAATTTGGAATGGGCTCATGACTTGGATATTGATTACTCGTCATGCACCTTTGATATAGACCCTTTCGAGCCGCAACCCGACGATGTCGGCACCATCTTCCCTTTCTGGGTTCCGCGCCCAAACTCCGAACTTCGGACTTCGAAACCGTTTCAGCCTTCAGCCTTCAGCCTTCAGCCTTCCGACGCCGGCTACGTTGAGCTTCCTTATACTCTACCCCAAGATTCCACCCTTTTCCTGTTGCTCCAAGAGCGCCAGCCAGACATCTGGCTCAACAAACTGGACTGGATTGCAAAATGCGGTGGGATGGTCCTGCTAAATACGCACCCAGATTATATGGCCATGGAGGGAGTAGTTGAGGAGTGCGATGAGTACCCGGTGAAATTCTACAAACGACTTCTTGATTACATTCGCTTGAACTATGCCGGATCGTATTGGCACGCGCTTCCCAAAGAGGTTGCCAAGTACGTTTCCGGCAATGAGAATACTTCGACGGTTTCAGTTGAAAGACGCGATTGGTCAGAATGCCGGGAAACAATTCCTCAACACAGACTGGTTCCAGTTAATGCGGTCGGCTCGCCTGAGTCAGCATCTGTGCTTGGGGAGACCTGCATTTCGGCTGCTGCACAAACGACGGTCCATCTACAAGACAATTCAGCACAGCCAGACCTGGCTGGAGGTCGGATTGTAGAGCCCGAGGATGTCTCACGCATCAGCAGGCACTCCCTTCGGGGGCGGCGCGCTGCCGTAGTTTTGTTTTCTCATTACCCCGCTGATCCCCGTCCGCGTCGGGCTGCGGACGTGCTCGTGAGTGAAAACATGAAGGTGGACTTGATATGCCTTCAAGGAAACAAGGAGGAACTCAAACGAGAGACTATTAATGGAGTCAACGTCTTCCGCGTTCCGTTGAAACGCCGCCGGGGCGGCAAGGTGACCTACATTTACCAGTATTCGGCCTTCATCCTGGCCTCGTTCGTCTTCCTCGCTTTTCGCTCGTTGAAGCGGCGATACGACCTGGTGCATGTTCATAATATGCCCGACGTTCTCGTCTTCAGCGCGCTGGTCCCGAAAATTCTCGGCGCCAAGGTCATCCTTGACCTGCATGATCCGATGCCGGAACTGATGATGACGATCTTCAATCTTCGCTTGGAAAGCCTCAGCGTTCGCGCCTTAAAGCAAAGCGAAAAGTGGAGCATTCGATTCGCGGATTTGGCGCTGACCCCAAATGCCGCTTTCAAAAGACTATTTACTTCCCGAAGTTGTCCGCTGGAAAAGATGCATATCATGATGAATTCCCCCGAGGAGGAAATATTCAAATTCAGGCCCGTGTCTTCAGTCATTTCCCCTCGGGACCCATTCCGACCGTTTGTGATTCTGTACCACGGCTCCCTCGTTGCCCGGCATGGGTTGGATCTCGCTATTGATGCACTCCAAACAGTGAGAAAAACCATCCCTACCGCAACCATCGTGATTTGCGGTGAGAGCACACCCTACTTCGAGGAGATCATGAAGTCGGTCGAGCAACGCGGGTTACAGCAAACTGTTCGTTATTTGGGGATGCGGAATAGCCCGCAAATCGTCGAGGCCATTGAGCAATGCGACCTCGGAATCATTCCAAACCGTCGAAGTATTTTTACGGAAATCAATATGCCGACCCGGATTTTCGAGTACCTGGCATTGGGCAAACCGGTAATTGCTCCATCCACACAGGGCATTCAAGACTATTTCAGCGGGCAAGACCTCATCTTTTTCGAGCCGGACAACGTGGCTGATCTTGCCCGAAAAATCGAATACGTCGCCTCCCATCCACAGGAGGTGCAAGACATCATCAGGCGGGGACAGGCTATTTATCAGAAGCATCTGTTGCAGCAGGAGCGATCCGCATTTTTGGAAGTCGCATGTGACCTGCTTGGGGCGAGGGAACGCTGAAATCCAGAACCAGGAAATCACTGTTTGCACGCCAGATATGAATTACACAGATTTGCGGGTCGTTAGACAAGACATCGAGAGGAGTTTGGATCTTGTTCAAGACTGGGTGGAGACTCATGACTATAGAGGTTTCGAACCATTTGACGGCCTCTCCTCATGGTTCCGGCCACTGACGTTTGGCAACCTTCTGGCGGAACGCTTGCTTATGCAACTGGTCCGCCAATCCCCAGTCAATCTCCGCCCCCTGATGGGCGTGACACCCAAAGATTCCACCAAAGGACGCGGTTACATGGCCTATGGCTACCTGCTCCGGTTCAAAACCACGGCCGAGGCTGCTTACCGCCAGAAAGCAGAGGCATGTCTTGACTGGCTCGATCACCACAAGGTGCCTCGTTTCAAGCACCACAGTTGGAGCAATCATTTCGATTTCTCAAGCAGAGGCGGCACTTACACCAAGGATGATCCCATTATAGTCTGGACCAGCCTGATCGGTCAGGCGTATCTGGAGGCCTTTGAGCAGACCGGGAATACTCGCTGGCTGGAAATCGCTGACAGTGTGTGCGGTTGGATCATGGACCTGCCCCGCGAAAAAACGGAGCGCGGGGCCTGCATCAGCTACCTTGCCCATGTCCAAAGCTCGATTCATAATTCCAACATGCTTGGAGCAGCCATGCTCGCTCGAACGGCCCGGCACACCGGTAACAAGAATTATCTGGAGGCGGCCCGCTCCGCCATGGAATACAGTTGTTCGCGCCAGCTTCCCGAGGGCTCCTGGTGGTATGGCGAAGATCCCAAGTATCAATGGATTGATAATTTCCACACCGGCTACAACCTCGAAAGCTTGAAGTGCTATCTGGAAAGCACGGGAGACGACACATGGCGTCCCAACTTCCAGAAGGGATTAAATTTCTACAAGCGGCATTTCTTCGAACCGGATGGCTGCCCAAAATACTATCACAATCGCCGTTATCCGGTTGACAGCCAGTGTGCCGCCCAGTCCATCGAATCACTGGCCTCCTTTTCCCGCCAGGATTCCGAGTGCCTGGATTTATCCGTCAAGGTGGCCCGCTGGATCATCAAGAATATGCAGGATGCGGACGGGCATTTCTATTATCGGATTTACCCGCTCATGAAAGCCAGAACTCCGATGCTCCATTGGGGGCAGGCGACCATGTTCAAGGCCTTGGCTCAGTTGCTGAGCCAACTGTCGGCCTGAGGGTAGCCCAAAGGACGGCTTGGGAGCCGAGAAAAGTCCTATTGTCATCAGAGACTAGCACAGCATGCAGAGCAACCGATTAACGTACGTCTTGATCACGGCGGCACGGGATGAAGAGGCGTTTATCGAGCAAACGATACGCTCGGTCGTGGCTCAGATTGAGCGTCCGCTCAAGTGGATGATTGTGAGCGATGGATCAGCCGATCACACGGATGACATTGTCAAGCAATACGCGACCGAGCACTCATGGATCGAACTGTTGCGCATGCCCGAGCACCGGGATCGTCAGTTCGCTGCTAAAGTTCATTGTCTCAAGACCGCTTACCAGAGTATTGAAGCGCTTCAGTTTGACGTCATTGGCAGCTTGGACGCTGATATCACATTCGATGGCGATTACATGGCATTCTTGTTGAACCGATTGGCCAGTGATCCGGCTCTGGGTGTAGTCGGAACGAGATTTATCGAGAATTTGCGGCAAGTATATGATTACAAATTGATGAATGCGAATCACGTATCGGGCGGGTGTCAGGTCTTCCGGCGGACATGTTTTGAAGCCATCGGTGGGTATCTTCCTCTGCGGGGCGGCGGAGAAGACTGGGCCGCAGTAACGAGCGCCCGGATGAAAGGCTGGCGGACACAGAGCTACACGGAAAAGCTCTTCGTGCATCATCGCCCGATGGGAACCCACGGTCAAAACAAGCTGCAGGCGCAGTACCGCCAAGGAGAGCGGGATTATCTGATCGGGAGCCATCCGCTCTGGCAGGTATGCCGATCGATTTTTCAGATGTCGCGAAAGCCCTATCTGGTTGGCGGTTTTTGCTTATTTCTTGGTTATGCCTGGGCCTGTCTCCGCCGGATGGAACGACCGGTGCCAAAGGAACTGATGTTGTTCCACCGGGCTGAGCAAATGGCGCGTCTGCGCAACCTGCTGCTTCCCCGCGCAAGGAATACCTGAAGATGAAAACAGAAGACGCACAAACCGACGCCATTATCACTCGCGATGACCTGGTACTTGTCACCGGGGCAGCCGGTTTTATTGGCGCCCGAGTGGTTGATTCCCTGCTCAAGCGAGGGTGGATGAACATGCGCTGCTTTGTCAGACCTTCAAGCGAACTGGGCCCACTCAGGCAAGTGATAAGCCGCTATGATCGGGCGCAAGCGGAAATCCTTTCAGGCAACCTGTTGTCGCCAGAAGACTGTGCCAAGGCAATAAAGGGTTGCCGCGTCATCTATCATCTTGTTACAGGCAGAGGCAAGTCCTTCCCGGGATGCTTCCAAAACTCGGTGGTGACAACTAGGAATCTGCTGGACGCACTTGTGGCGGAGAATTCCATGGTGCGCTTCGTCAACGTCAGCACGTTTGCCGTCCACTCCAACATGAACCTCAGGCGAGGCAGAGTGTTGGACGAAAGCTGTGAAATCGAGAGCCATCTGGAAGAGAGATATGACGCATATGTCTATGCCAAGCTTAAGCAGGACGAACTCGTGGAGGATTACCACCGCAAGCATGACCTGTCTTATGTGACGGTACGTCCAAGTATTGTCTTCGGCCCCGGCAAGAGAGCCATTCCCGGAGCGGTGGGAATCGATACCTTTGGTTTTTTTCTCCACTTAGGGGGCGGTAATCGGATTCCATTGACCTATGTGGATAATTGTGCCGACGCCATTGTGCTGGCGGGTCTCGTGCGGGGAGTGGATGGTCAGGTTTTCAATGTGGTTGACGACGAGCTTCCTTCCAGCCGCTGCTTTCTTCGACGCTACAAAAAAGAGGTCAGGAACTTCCGGTCAGTTGCCATCCCTTACTCCGTGTTTTATCTGTTTTGCTCTTTTTGGGAGCGCTATGCAAAGCGTTCGGAGGGACAGCTTCCGCCGGTATTCAACCGGCGGTTTTGTGCTTTCATGTGGAAACGCCATCACTTTTCGAACACCAAACTCAAGAACCAGCTTGGCTGGAGGCCGGAAATTCCGATGAACGAGGCGCTCCGCCGATATTTCGAGTACCAGAAGAACGGAGGCAACGGCCATGATTAAGGTGGCGCTTATTGGCTGTGGCATGGTCGCCGACCAGCACATGGCTCAAATCCAGAGGGTTCCCGGCGCTCAAATCGTCGGAGTCTGCGACACCGAGCCTCTGATGGCCCGGCAATTGGCGGACAGGTTCCATGTGGCGCGGCACTTCTCCGATGTCACGGAAATGCTGAATTCGGTCCGGCCAAATGTCGTGCATATCACGACGCCGGCCCAAAGCCATTTTCCACTGGCCAAAGTGTGTCTTGAAGCCGGTTGCAACGTGTATGTGGAAAAGCCGTTCACCGTCACCGCGTCGCAAGCGGAAGAACTGATTGGTTTGGCAGAGGCGCGCGGACTGAAAATGACGGCTGGCCACAACCTCCAGTTCAATCCCGAAGCCATCCGCATGCGTGAACTGGTAAAGAACGGCTTCCTCGGCGGACCGCCGATCCATATTGATTGTATGCAATGCTTTTCCCACGATGACCCAACGTATGGCAAGGCACTGCTGGGCGATCGCACTCATTGGGTCAGGTCTCTGCCCGGTTCGCTGCTGCAAAACCTGATCAGTCACGGTTTGGCCAAAATCGTTGAATTCCTCCCCACCAACAGGCCTCGCGTCATCGCTCATCTTGATGCCAGTCCCCACCTGAAAAGCCTCGGGCAGGATGATATTGTGGATGAGTTGAGGGCAATCATCCATGACGACAGTGGCACGACTGCCTGTTTCACATTCTCCACACGGTTGGGCGCAGCAAGCAATCAAATCTGTCTTTATGGGAAGAAGGCTTCCCTCATTGCCGACAGCACCAACCGAATGCTCATCCCGTTGCGGCCGATACGTTACAAAAGCTACTTGCGCTATTTCCTGGCTCCCCGCCTGTATGCCAAAGCGTATCGCCAGAACTCCTGGCGCAATATCAAGCTGTTCCTCAACAAACAGTTTCACATGGATTGTGGCATGAAGATTCTGATCCAGGAGTTCTATCGAGCCGTGCAGGACGACGGTCCGGTTCCAATTCCGTACCGCGAGATTCTAACCACGGCGCGGATTATGGATCAGATTTTTGCGCAGATTCCAGCCCGTTCAGCAGGGAAAGTTGAAGCCGGTGCGGTTTCTGTCGAGATTTAGGAATTATGGGGAGCAAGCCAGCCAAGCCGGTTTTAATCCACACGGACTGCCGTCACTACCGCGGCAGCATGCCTGTGTTTTCCACAAGAATGAGGGACGCCTCTGTGAAGGCTGCGTGGATTACGCGCCAGTCAAGACCCGGATTCTGGTGGTAAAACTCGCAACGGTGGGGGATGTCCTCCGAACAACATCCATCTTGCCATCGCTCGCGCGAAAATATCCGGGGGCCGAAATTACGTGGATCACACGCACCAACGCCACGCCGCTCTTGAAAGGGAATCCACTGATCGATCGGGTACTCTCCATCGAAGAAAACCATCTCGAATTCCTGCTGAATGAATCGTTTTCACTGGGAATCTGCCTTGATGCGGACTCACAAAGCGCGACCATCCACAGTCTGACTCGCTGCGATCAACGATTTGGCTTCATCGCAAGACCTACCATCAGATCATATATGAGATTTGTGGACTGCCGCTCCCAGCCTTTCGTCCGCAACTCCATCTGAATGCCACTGGCGAAGCGGTCGTTAAACGAATCCGCCAGCAGCCCCCGCTGCGATATGCCAGCCGGATCATAGGCATTAACACAGGCGGTGGTGGCCGATGGCAGCTCAAGAAATGGATGTTGGAGGGATACGTTGGATGCGTCAACCTCCTCAAGGAACTTCATCCCGATGCAGGCTTGGTTCTGCTGGGGGGGCCGGAAGAGGTGGATTTGAACAAACGCATTCTCAACGCCGTTGGTGACAAGATTGTTGACGGCGGTTGCCATAATTCCCTCATGCAATTTGCGTCATTAGTCAACATGGTGGACGTGCTGCTCACGTCGGACAGTCTGGCGATGCACATCGGCGTTGCCCCTGACAAACCCACGGTCGTCCTGGTCGGTCCTACTTCGCTTAGGGAACTGGATGTGTTTGGCAAAGAGGAGATACTCCACAGCGGCATTGAATGCCTGGCGTGTTATTTGTCCCGTTGCGATTAAAAGGTTAATTGCATGAACACCCTTTCTCCGGAATACGTGGCCGGAAGGATTTCTGAATTTTTGCCGCGCGCCGCCAAACCGTCGCGTCACCCATACGCTCAATGCATGGCATGAAAGTATTGATGCTTTTTCCTTATGCGCCGCTTCCGCCGCCATTGGATCTGGCTGGCACCAAGCGGAACCTGCCGTTTCTTCTGGAGTTGGCCAAGCACCATGAAGTTTCAGTGCTTTCTTATGGCACTCCCGAAGAGGAATTGTTGTTCCGCAATAGTTATGGCGATCGCTGTAGCGAAGTAAGGTTTATTGACCGCAGACGCCCGCGCATCATCGGCGCATTACAACTTTTTTGGCTGTTGGCGAGAGGGCGAAGTTCGTTTCGAATGCTCTATCGGTCGTCCATGCAGCAAGCCATCAACGAGATGACAGCCGCCCGCCGTTATGACCTCATCCATTGCTGCGTCCAGTTCTTTGGGTATTTCAGATTCCCGTCCGAAATTCCGATCACCAGTGACACTCACGAAGTTAAGTATGATCTCCTGCGCCGAACCGCCCAAAAAACGCGCAATTTATTCTCGAAGCTGTTTTTGTATCTTTCTTATAAGCTTGGCAAGCCGGAAGAGATCAGGCTTTGCAGGAAATTTGATCTCCTGATTGCCACCACGCAGAGAGATTTGCAAGTCTTCAAAGAAAACCTGCCCGATCAAAACATGACCGTCATTCAAAACGGCGCCGGAGAAAGCTTCTTCGAGGACTTGGGAATTGACCCTGAACCGTTCACGATGACTTTTACCGGTCTTTTTACTCACCTTCCAAACAGCCAGGGCATTCTTTGGTTTCTCAACGAGGTCTTCCCGCGCATCCAGAAGCAGGCGCCCGCTGCGCGTATCTATATTGTCGGCAAAAGCCCGACGCGCAAATTGCTGGCCAAGGCTTCGGAAAACGTCATCGTCACCGGATTTGTGGAAGATGTCCGGCCTTATATGGCCCGTTCCCAGGTCTTTGTCATTCCGCTCCTTGCGGGTGGCGGCATTCGCGGCAAGGCTCTCGAAGCCATGGCGATGAAACGGCCAATTGTCACCACGACCGTAGGCGTGGAAGGCATACATCTGTGGCACGGGAAATCTGCTCTTTTTGCCGACAACCCCGAGGCTTTTGCCAGGGCAGTCATCAGAATGTTCCACGAACCCGGTCTTCGGGAACAAATTGCCGGCAATGCCTTTGCAACGGTGCAGCAACATTATAATTGGGAAGCCAAGGGGAATGAACTCGACCGGGCATTGTGTTCCGTCGTCGAAGCGCGCGCGAAAAAGACCAGGCTGAACCTCTCGCCTGTGGCCAGCCTGGCGCCACGCGAAGCCGTCTGAATCGTCAGCTTGCGGAACAACCAAAGTCGCTCGCAATTTCCAGAGCATGCATATCATTTCTTACGTCGCCCTTGTGGCGTGCTTCATTTTCGTGCGCGCGCTTTTGAAGATTGACCGCCAATGCTCGCCGGGTTTGTCCAAAGCTCTGTGGGTCCCCACCGTGTGGTTTCTCTATTGCGCCACGCGGCCATTGTCTGAATGGTTCCAAACCAGCCAATATACGGAGGTTGGTGAGTCCGCAATTGAATCCGGCAGTTTTCTGGACCGCTATTTTCTGATCTTTTTAATTGTCATCGGCTTGATAATTCTGCAAAAGAGAAAAATCAACTGGACGCAAGCCATTAAAGCCAATCGCTGGCTGGTAGTGCTCCTGGTTTACATGCTGGTCAGCATTCTTTGGTCAGACTATCAATTCGTGTCCTTAAAACGATGGATCAGAACCGCAGGAACATTGATAATGGCCTTGGTGGTGCTCAGCGAGGCGGAGCCATACGAAGCCATTCAAGCCATCTTGAGAAGAACGATGTATGTCGTGATACCACTTTCCATGGTGTTGGTGAAGTATTTCCCCCTCCTCGGCGTTGGTTTTGGTCAATGGAGCGGATTGCCTTTCTACTTAGGCGCCACATGCAACAAGAACTGTTTGGGCGAGGTTTGTGCGCTCTGGATGTTTTTTTACATTTGGACCCTGGTCGGGAGACGGGACAAAATAGACGGCACCCAGGCAGTCAGGGGGCAGATCAAGTGCGAGTTTGTTCTCGTGCTGATGACTCTTTACCTGATGAAAGGTCCTTCTGGCTACGGCGCTGAGAACGCCAGCTATAGCGCCACTTCCATTACAGTGCTCATCATGGGACTCGGCATCTTCTTCATCCTGCGGCGACTCAAGGACCGCCTGGCGCAACTGGGCCAGTGGGTGGCGATTGCCCTGGTGGGGTATGGCGCGGTGGTGGTGGCGTTGAACATGGCGGGCACTTCGTTGACTTCCTTGCTCGCGCCGGTGCTGGGGCGGAACCCCACTCTTACAGGACGGAGCGATTTGATTTGGGATGTGCTTCTTCCGATTGCCTGGCAGCATCCTGCGCTGGGGTTGGGCTTCGGGTCGTTTTGGATCAAGCCGGTCCCCGGTTTGACCATAGACGTCCACGAGGCCCACAATGGTTACCTCGACGTGTTCCTCGAACAGGGGGTCGTTGGCCTGATTCTGGTGGCCATGGTGTGCGTGATGTACTTCAGAAAAGCCAGGAATGAGTTTCACGACAACTTTAACTGGGCCGCATTTCGGATGTCTTATTTGGTCATGTTCCTGCTCCACAATTGGACAGAGAGCACTGTGCTTTTGTCCCGGGAGATCTTGTGGAATCTTTTCGTTCTTTTCGCCGTGGTTTTCCCCGGAAACTGGGTTTGGCGGCAGGTTCCGGTGGAAGCTCCTGTGGAGAATCTGCCCTCAGAGTTGGAGCTCACAGAGTTGTAGGTCAAGTGATGCCATTAGCATAATGCTTTGCCCGTTTTTGGGACAATGCTGATTCACACGCGATGCACCAGCCCAGCCCGGTGTCTGTTTTGTAACAGTCCAAAACACGATGTATTTGCAGGAATGATTGCACATTATGCGGCTGAGCAACAAATCGCCGGGTGGAGGTTTTGCGGTAATAGACCTTGGCATGGTTGGCGCTTGATCAATGACATATTGTATGAATGTATGAAGCTTGAATCCGGCTTTTTAAGATGCGGTTTGAAACTCTGTTTTCAAAGGGGAAGGATGATTGATGCTTTTAAATCGAGTTGGTTGTTGTTGCCGGCTTTGCTCATCACCCTCCCGGTTCATGCCACGACGTATTATGTGGCAACCAATGGCAACGATTCCTGGACGGGAACATCTCCTACCCATGTTTCGGGAATGACCGGCCCGTTTGCGGATTTTGCAAAATTTAATTACGGAGGAAGCCAGCAACTTCAGCCTGGAGACGTTTTATATGTCGGAGGTGGAACCTACTGGCACACAAACGATTCGCAGGGTTATTTATTTCTGGCAAACGTCTATGGCACCCAATCCCAACCAATAATTGTATCAAATTATCCGGGACAATATCCTGTGATTCATGGAAGTGGAACCAATTCTGGAGCGCTCACCGTGAGTGGCGGTGCCTGGATAAAGATTTTAGGAATAAATGTAACCAACGATTTTAGGGGGGCCACATTCCAGTCAGTGACGAACTGTGAAATAGCCTATTGCGATTTTGGTGGAGGAGATACGAACGAGGGATATGGAACGACTTGCACGTTTGAAGCCAGTTCGCAATCAAACTGGATTCATAATTGCAGGATTCACGATTGCATTGTCTCGCCAGTCTATGGGGATGCTGGACACTGTTTGATGCTTGGACAGCCTTTTGGAACTTACAATGGACAGCCTGATAACACGTCCTACAACATCGTGGAAAGCAATGTGCTCTATCACTCGTGCCACGATGTGCTTTCGGTGTATGGTTACAATAATGTTGTCAGAAAGAATTTCATTCACAATGAGGCGTTTATCTTTCGGACGGACATCCTGACAAATGGCGCGGCGCGGTGCGTGGAATCCGGCGGAGCGAATGGTTATAACAACGTCATTGAATATAATCGTTTTCAGTATGCCGGAATCACTCCTACAGGAGGCTCTCATGGCCTTGAACTTGACGGTGCTGGAAGCACTATTATCAGGGGGAATGTTTTCTCGGACAACACTTATTCCGGCCTGACGATTTACGGCGGCAAGTTTGCATCGTCGCTTTTTTGGGGCAGTAACTATGTCTATAATAACACAATTGCCTTGAATGGATTTGGGCCAACGAAGAAGGTTATCCTTTATAATACCAACGGCGTTGCTTATCAAACCAACAATTTATCAGTGTGGACTCCGGCTCTGACCATCGCCCACAGCACAAACAATTTTCTTGTGAACAATCTTTTTTGGTCGAATTGCACCAACAGTTACAACGTGGCTGCTTTGACGATTACTGACCCGGCAAAAATTGCCGTGGCCTCATTTGCCAATAATCTCACAAATATCAACCCGCTGTTCGCCGATACGACCGACGGCGGCCCTTGGAGCCAGACACAGCCGAACTTTGCCTTAACCAGTGGCAGCCCGGCGATTGGTGGCGGAACTTGGCTGGCGACCATCACCTCATCCTCCGGCAGTGGAACGAGTTTTAACGTGAACAATGCGGGCTGGTTTTTCGCGGGCTTGACAGCCGCCGGGCATACAGTTCCCGGCGACACGATTCAACTGCAAGGGCAGGCCAGCACTGTAGTGATTACCTCCATCTCCGGCAATACCATCACGGTGAATCGTTCGCTGACGTGGACGAATCGGCAAGGAGTGGCTTTGTCTTATTCCGGCAGTGCGCCGGATGTCGGGGCTTACGAATACACATCACGTCCAGCACCTCCTATAGGTTTACGAATAATCACTGCTGTTCCACAAGGTTGAAGGTTGAGGTGTAAAAAATGTTGGCTTGCGGGTTTGGGCCTTGCCACAAGTTAAGGCATGAAAAAACAAACTCGACACAAGCCAATCCATTTATCGCAATAAATCGATTGCGCGAGTTTATCTGCATAATCAGAATTAGAGAGTGCAATCATGGTAAAATATATTGCAGTAGCTTTGAGTTTAAAGGGCTTTTCATGCGGTTCCCCGATGCGTCGTCTGTATAGAAAAATTGGAAACAGAACAGGCGGCAAGCGACGGGCCACCGGACGAATGCCGGATTATTATGCGAAACGTGTTAGGCGAATGCTTCGTATCACAAAGCAGTATGGCATTATACGTAACGGAGACCGCATAATCGAGCTGGGAACCGGATGGCTTCACTGGGAGGCCCTTACGCTCAGGCTCTTTTTTGACATTGAGGCGGTATTGTTTGATGTGTGGGATAACCGGCAACTCGCGAGTTTAAAGAATTACCTTGGACAATTGAACTTGCTGTTAAAAGAAAGAGATGGAGATGGATTTGGGTTGACCCCGTCAGAATTAAGTAGGGCACAGTCTCTCATTACAGCGATTCTAAAAGTCGAATCATTTACGGAACTGTACAAACTACTGGGCTTTGAATACGTGGTCGAGAGCTCCGGCCGGTTGAGCCAGTTCTCCGACAATTCCTTTCAGTTGGTCGTCAGCGCTGGAGTGCTTGAACATGTCACGAGGGAAGCCGTCCCGGCCTTGATCAAGGAAACGCGTCGGATACTAAAACCCGGAGGTTGGTCGTCGCACTGCATAGACATGTCAGACCACTTGGCACACTATGACACAACAGTTTCAAAAATGATGTATTTGAGCTTTTCCGAGTTAGCGTGGAAATGTTTGTTCGAGAATAAGGTTCAATACATCAATCGGATTCGGCGAAGTGATTGGCTGGAATTATTTCGTTCCGGTTCGCTCGAATTGGTGGAAGAAATGAGCAGTCAAATCGATATTAGCCGGCTTAAGCTGGCGAATCAGTACAAAAACACGGATCGTTGCGACCTTGAATGCACTGACATCGAATTGGTTCTCAAAAAGCCGGCCTCAGCGTAATAGGCAGGCTGGGCGCTAATTCCTTCGTCTTGGTCAATTGCCCGGAGATTAATTTGAATATGAGAATAGCGTATATCGCACCTTATCAAGGCGCAGATCTCGTGAAGAACCGGACGATCATCTTTAATGCGAGTTTGGCGGCCAAAGTGAAGATTGGGATGATTGCCGAGTTGCTGTGCAGGAGTTCGCACGGCATCGAAATCATTTCGGAAGGCGAATCGGACAGGAACCAGTACAAATTCTATGCGTCACTTCGCGAGACGGAGCTTTTCCATCCAGACATTCCCATATTTTATGCTTCAGTGCTTCCCATCAGGTTCATAAATGGATTCTGGTCGAGCTGGCACACGCTGCAACTTTTTAGGGAACGGCACAGCGTTTGCCCATTTGACATTGTAATCATCTACAATATGAAACGAGGGCACTTGGCCTGTGCCGATTACGCCATGCGGCGGCTGAGCCTCCCGGTCATCCTGGAATACGAAGATGATTCGTTCGTGGACTTCGCGGGCCAGACAGCGAAGGGCTTGATCGCGGGATGCCACCGCTACGCATGCCGCGAGGCCTTGAAGAGAATGTCGGGCTGCATGGCTGTCTCGCCCTATCTCCTCTCACAACTGCCGCCTTCCATACCAAAGCTCCTCTTACGCGGAATCGTGGGTCAAGCCATCATTGATGCGAACCACCAGCCCAAGGCTTCAAGGAAGAATTGGGTGGTTTTCTCCGGCACGCTGGAAGGGACCCAAGGCGAAAAACAAATGATCAAAGCATGGGGGATGCTGAGGCTGCCGGACTGGGAACTCCACATCGCTGGTAGCGGTCCCATATTGCTGGCACTGGAGACGCTGGCGGAAAACAACCGGAGCATCGTCTTTCACGGATTTCTCAACCGGGAAGAAAACGCCCGTCTATTGTGTGCGGCGAAAATCGGCTTGAATCCGCAGGACGTCACGGCAATCCCAGGCACTTCATTCGCCTTCAAGATCATCGAGTACCTCGCCGCCGGACTCCACGTCATCACCACCCCAAGGGGCGCCTTGGAATCCGAATTGGAGGCTGGAATCACTTATATAGCGGACAACACCCCCGAGACGATTGCCGCGCGCCTCAAGAAGATAATCAGCGACCGTCACTACGAGAACACGGCGCAGCAGGCGACGCTGCGAATCTATGGTCCTGAAGCCATTGAAAAGGGGTTGTGCCGGCTGGTTGAACAAGCAGCCGCGCGGGCCGTTCAGTCTTGATTTTCTCTGCTCACGGGATGTCGTAAATACTTTATGGTTCAACTGATTGTCACCGTCAAAACGCATCCCGGACGCGTGGCTGACTACGCGGCCGCTTTTCGCGCGCTGGCCCCCCGCGTGCGTTTGGAAGCGGGGTGTATTGAGTATGACATCTACCACGATTTGAACGACTCTCGATTTGACAACGAAGTCCGGCCTGATACCGTGGTGCTCTGCGAGAAATGGGCGAGCATCGAGGCGTTGCAACGGCACACCCGCGGCAGCGCGGCACTGGACGAGTTCCGAAAGCAGGTCAAAGACATCAAACTGGCGTCAAGCTATGTGCTCCTGACTCCTGCGATCGGCGATTGAAGGCGGAAGATTCATCACCATGCGCATTCTTATCTGCGGTGTATCGGGCATGATCGGCCACACGCTCTGGCGAGCCGT
>Ga0182011_10002612_pt1 | contig 15141 bp, 14 predicted proteins | sample 711E1DmetaG_FD_120481 | JGI IMG/M metagenome (GOLD analysis project Ga0182011, IMG submission 120481) | Permafrost microbial communities from Stordalen Mire, Sweden - 711E1D metaG | ecosystem: Environmental > Terrestrial > Soil > Wetlands > Permafrost | place: Sweden: Stordalen | collected... | reverse complement strand
GCACAAGTGAGTGCCTCGCAACAGCAGGTTCGCTTGCAGGTGAGCCAAGCGCACATTCATCGACAGACGGCAGAGCAAACGCTGGAGACGGCTCGTGCTGCGATGGATCAATCGGTCGAGAGCCTGCGAATTCTGCGCAACCGCTACAACGCGGGTCTGGCGACGATCACCGATCTGTTGCGTGCCGAGGATGCCGAGCGGCAGAGTCAATCGATGTACTGGAAGGCCGTCTACGGCAATGCCGTGGCCTATGCTGAACTACGATACGCAACCGGGACGTTGACTCCCGATGCCGCGGAGGAATTGCAATGAAGCGAGTGTTCACAGAGTGTTTGCTGATCGTCTGTGCGGCGATGATGGGGGGATGTCACGGCGATAAATCCGCTCCAGTAGCGGCGATTGATACGGTACAGGCACGCGTGGTCGAGAGCCAGCAGCAGCAGGTGCCGCTGGTATTGCGCGCAACCGGGACGGTTCACGCAAGGCAGACCGTGGCGATCTCCACACAGGTTGTCGGACGCATACAGCAAGTACTGGTCAATGTGGGAGACAGTGTACGCGCGAGACAGACGCTGGTTCTTCTTGACGATGCAGCTCTCGTTTCAGCGCAGGATCAGGCGCGAGCTACAGTGAAAGCCGCGCAGGACGAGCAGGCCGCAGCGCAGACAGAAGCTAAACTAGCGGCCAGTACGCTGGATCGCTATCGACAACTACAGATCGAGAAGAGTGTAAGTCCACAAGAGATGGATGAGGTCGCGCGACGAGCTGAGGCTGCGTCGGCAAGGATGGAGGCCGCTCGCGCGCAGACTGACGCCGCAAAGGCTCAAGAGAGTAGCGCGCACATCATGTTCGGCTATACGCGATTGCTTGCGCCGTTCGCTGGTGTAGTGACGGCGCGGCTGGCCGATCCGGGGACACTGGCCTCGCCGGGTGTGCCTCTGTTGCAGGTGGATCAGGCTGGGCCTCTGCAACTCGAAGCGACTGTGGATGAGTCTGCAATCGCCGCGATTCACAAGGGAATTAAGGTTCAGGTCGCAATCGACGGTGCGTCCTCGTCGGAGCTTGCGGGTACTGTTACAGAGATCGGTCCAGCCGCCGATCCGTCGAGTCGTAGTTTTCTGGTGAAAGTTGCCTTGCCCGCTTCCAGCCGGTTGCGCGCAGGGATGTATGGGACGGCAGAGTTTGCCAATGGAGTGCGTCAAGCGATTCTCATCCCGCGCTCTGCTGTGGTTCAACGTGGCTCGCTGGCCTGCGCGTACGTCCTCGACGCGCAAGGTATTGCACAGCTTCGTTCGCTCACGCTGGGCTCAGCACAGAGCAATCTTATCGAGGTTCTATCTGGCCTCTCTGCGCACGAACGACTTGTAGACGCACCCTCTGATCGTGACCTCGCTGGCAAGCGCATCGAGGTTCAGCGATGAAGCAAGAGCTAGGTATTGCCGGAAGACTTGCGCAGACCTTTCTCAACTCCAAGCTGACGCCGCTATTTATTGCCGCGTCACTGGCCATCGGGGCCTTCTCCATCGCAATCATTCCGCGCGAGGAGGAGCCACAGATTGTTGTCCCCATGTTGGACATCACGACCGCCATGCCCGGTGCATCTCCCGCAGAGATCGAGCAGCGCGTGACCTTGCCCATCGAGACGCTGGTACATCAGATCTCTGGCGTTGAGTATGTCTACTCCACATCAAGCCCAGGCCAGAGCCTAGTCATCGTGCGCTTCCTCGTCGGCACACCGCAGGAAGACGCGCTCATCAAGGTCTACAGTAAGCTCTACTCGAACTTCGACCGTATGCCGCCCGGAGTCTCGCAGCCGATCATCAAAGCGCGTTCCATTGATGATGTGCCGATTCTCTCGCTCACGCTGTGGGGAGCAAACTTCAGCGGCTATCAACTGCGCGCCATAGCTGCCGAAATGCAGCACGAGATTCAGCAGGTGACAGATGTATCGGAGACATCGATCATCGGCGGCGAGCCACGCTCGATGCGCGTACTGCTTAGTACGGAGAAGCTCGACGCATACGGACTTTCTGCGATGGTCATCGTCGCGCATCTGCAAGCTGCAAATGCGCGTACACAGGCAGGCAGCTTCGCCGAGAACAATCTGGAGGTGCGGGTTGATGCAGGCAATCTCTTCACCAGCCGCGCCGATCTTGAGGCCGTAGTCGTAGGAGTGGTTCGCGGTCGTTCCGTTTACCTGCGCGACGTAGCCGAAAAAATCGTCGATGGCCCAGCCGATCCTACAAACTACGTCACCTATGGCACGACCAACGCGGGCGTCTCGTCGCCACACCAATATCCAGCGGTCACCATCACGGTTGCCAAACGCAAGGGCACGAACGCCACCGACATCGCCAATGCTGTGTTGCAGCGCGTACATCAGATGCAAGGCGTCATCATTCCCAGCGATGTGACCGTAACCACCACACGCAACTACGGCGCAACCGCGAAGGCCAAGTCGGATGAACTACTGGAACATCTGCTGCTGGCGACGCTCTCCGTCACTCTTCTCGTCGCATTGTTTCTTGGTTGGCGCGAGTCCGGTGTTGTATTGCTAGCGATTCCAGTCACGCTCGCGCTTACGATGTCGGTCTTTTACTTTCTTGGCTACACGGTCAATCGCGTCACACTCTTCGCGCTGATCTTCAGCATCGGCATCCTTGTCGATGACGCCATCGTCGTCGTCGAAAATATGGTGCGTCACTTCCGCCTGCCGGAGAGCCATGGCCGCCCAATCAGCGAAGTCGCCGTCGAGGCCATCGCCGAGGTCGGCAATCCCACAATCCTCGCTACATTCGCGGTGATTGCAGCGATCCTGCCCATGGCCTTTGTGCGTGGACTGATGGGTCCGTACATGCGACCCATCCCAGTGGGTGCGTCTGCGGCAATGCTCTTTTCGTTGCTCGTAGCGTTTGTCGTATCGCCGTGGGCTGCACTGCGTCTGCTGGGCAAACACATCGCCAGCAAGAGTGAGCCAGAGCAAGCGAAAGATAGCTGGACAACGCAACTCTATCGCCGCATTATGTCCCCGCTCATTCACTCAGCGCACACGCGGGGGCTGTTTTTTATCGGAGTGATTGCGTTGCTTCTTCTCTCGATGGCGCTGGTGCCGCTTGGGCTGGTCCATGTGAAGATGCTGCCCTTCGACAACAAGAGCGAATTGCAAGTCATCGTCAACATGCCCGACGGAACTCCTCTGGAACAGACCGCTCACGTCGCACAAGCTCTCGGCAACGAGCTTGCGCAGCAGCCGGAGGTTCTTAACTATCAGGTCTATGCGGGGACATCCGGTCCGTATAACTTCAACGGACTGGTGCGCCACTACTACATGCGCCGCCAGCCCAATCAGGCTGACATTCAGGTAAATCTGTTGCCCGCAGACCAGCGCAGTATGCAGAGCCATGCTATCGCCAAGCGTCTGCGTCCGTTGATGGATGCGATTGGCAACCAGTACGGCGCGCGCATTCAGATCAGCGAGGTTCCGCCCGGCCCGCCGGTGATTCAGACGTTGGTCGCAGAGGTCTACGGCCCCGATCTCGTTGGTCAGACGCAGATCGCACAACAGATCAAGTCCATCTTTCAGAGCACTGCGGGCGTCGTGGACACCGACTGGTACGTCGAAGATGCGCAGCCACGCTTGGTGATGCACGTCGATGAGGCGAAGGCCGCGCAACATGGCATCGCAGTGACCGATGTCGCTCACGCACTCTCGCTGGCGCTATCGGGCGAATCAGTCGGACTCATTCACGATCAAAACTCGCGCGAACCCGTGCCTGCAACCGTCGAGTTCGACCGCGCGGATCGCTCCTCTGAGCAAGCACTCGATGCGATTCGCCTGCCTGGTGCAGACGGCGCGATGGTCTCTCTGCGAGAGTTGCTGATCGTCGAACACACAACCATTGAGCCAAGTATTTATCACAAGAATCTGCGCCGCGTGGTCTATGTCACGGGCGATCTTGCCGGTGCCGAGGAGAGTCCGGTCTACGCCATCGCGAAGATGAACAAGGCGCTCGACCGGATCACCCTTCCCGATGGCTACAAGCTCGCGCGCTACAACTCGGCGCAGCCGGACTCGACCGACCACTACTCGATGAAGTGGGATGGCGAGTGGCACATCACCATCGAGGTCTTCCGCGATCTCGGCCTAGCCTTCGCCGCCGTATTGATTATCATCTACGTCATCGTGGTGGGATGGTTCCGCTCCTTCGTTGTGCCGTTGGTTATCATGGCTCCAATCCCGCTGACGCTGGTCGGCATACTACCCGCACACGCAATGCTTGGTGCATTCTTTACCGCGACCTCGATGATTGGATTCATCGCTGGCGCAGGAATCATCGTGCGCAATTCCATCATCCTCGTGGACTTCATCGAACTGCGCCGCCGCCAAGGGATGCCTCTCGACGAGGCCGTCATCGACGCCGGAACCGTGCGCTTTCGTCCCATGCTGCTGACCGCTGCCGCAGTTGTTGTCGGCGCAAGCGTCATCCTTTCTGACCCCATCTTTCAGGGCCTCGCCTTATCGCTGATCGCCGGTGAAGTGGCTTCGACATTTCTTTCGCGCCTCGCCGTTCCCGTGCTCTACTACATGGCGCACGCACGTCAGCACACTGCTCAACCCAACACCGAACAAGGAGAGACTCTATGAACGTCGAACGCACTCTACGCCTGACGGCAGGCACAGTCGTCCTGTTATCGCTCGCCCTCGCGCATTATCTTTCGCCAAACTGGCTGTGGCTGACCGCCTTTGTTGGACTCAATCTGCTGCAATCAGCCTTCACAAACTGGTGCCCCGCGATGGCGATCTTTCGCGCTTTCGGCATGAAGAATGCTAGCTGCTGTTCAGATAGTTCAAGCTGTTGTTCCGGAAAGTGAGGCCATAATGAATGAGAGACGATTCAACGCCGCTGGAGCACAGCGGCTCGACGATCCTGCACGCAAGCTGTGGCTTCCTCCAATAGAAGTGCTCGAAGCCATGTGCATCCATCTTGGAGAAACCGTCGCCGACGTAGGTGCGGGAACGGGATACTTCTCCCTGCCATTGGCGCAGACGGTTGGCCCGCAGGGCAAGATTTATTCGGTGGATGCTCAGGAGGAGATGCTTTCGCTGCTACGGCAGAAGCTGGATGAAGCCACTCTATTCAACGTTGAACTGATTCATGCGGAGGCCGACAACACAGGCCTCCCGGTATCCAGTTGTGACCGCTTCTTCGTCGCAAACGTCTGGCATGAATTCGACGACCACACTGCTGTCCTGCTAGAAGCTAGCCGTATTCTGAAGCCCGGCGGGCGAATCGCAATTCTCGATTGGCGAACCGATGTCGATCCTGTAGCAGGCCCACCTCTGGGACACCGTCTGAATTCATCCCATGCCGTCGCCCTGCTGCGCTCCGAAGGATTTCAAGAGGTAAGAACTACATGCGTCGGTCTACACTCATGGTTCGTCCAAGGAGAGAGGGTGCAATGACCGTACGGAAAGGTGCAATCCGGCCAAGTGCCGTTCGCCAATATCATGGCGAACGGCTCAAGGATGAGGTCTATCGCCAGATGTTTCGCCTAGAGGCAAGCCGTCCCGGATCTGAATTGGATCTCGCTATTGTCTTGCTGCGCGCGTGGATCGCGTTAGGCTCAGAGCCTGAAATGTCCGAATCGCGTGAGTGGCTCAAGAAGATATGCCCGATTTGTCTTCTCATGATTGAAGCCAGACAACCAGCGAGCGATACAGGGCAACCGGGTATTCACTAATATGTGGCGTTGTAACTATTGCGCTACATGTTGATCGAATCATCGCAGCCATCGTCGTATAGGGCAAAATAATATACTTTCCTTGATTGTGAGAAACCCCATCGATGCGACCAGAACTGATTCAAGCCTCCGACCTGCTGCACCGCAATACTCCTGAAGCCGTTGAAGAGGCGATCGGGCTGCTACAGCGCACAGTCTACTCGTTCAGCATGAAGGTCTGCGGGCATCCAGAAGACGCCGAAGACACCATGCAGGAGGTTCTCTATCGCTCGCTGAAGCACTTGGCAAAGATTCATGACCCGCAGGCCCTCGCGGTCTGGCTCTACACCGTTACGCGCAATCGCTGCTGGCGAATGCGTCGCAAGGGAGCGTCCGCACCCAGTCGCATCCTCTCACTTGATGAGCTGATGCCCGATGAAGCAGAACTTGGGCGATTGTTGCAGGACGCATCCGAGAGTCCAGAGGGCAATCTGCTTCACGCCGAGCAGCACTCCCTGCTACATCAGGCGGTCTTGCGTATCCCCGCGCCGCTGCGCATCGTTCTTGTGTTGCACGACATGGAAGAGCTGACCACCGAGCAGGTCGCACAGATTCTCGGACTACAGCCGGGAACGATTCGGGTTCGTCTCCATCGTGCGCGCCTCGCTGTACGCAAGGAGATGAGCCGCACTCTGGACGACGCACCAGAGCAGTCAGCTCGCAGTAAACCAGCAAGGAGGAAGTCTGCGGGTAGTCAAACCAAAGACGGCCAGCGTCCCGCCGAGTGCCGCGAATTATTCGCAAACCTTTCCGAGTACTTAGATGAACAGATGGAGCCGCGTACCTGCGAAGAGATGCGCGGCCACATTGAAGCCTGCCCAGCCTGCGTCGCATTTCTCCGCGATCTGCGTGGAGCCATTGATCGTTGCCACGCGCTGGAGCTTCCGTGTGACCCTGCTGTCGCGCCCCGCCTTCGCTCCATACTCACACAGGAGTACCTGCGCCTAATCGGAATTCCAAGCGCCGAAAAAATCTCCGCCGGGCTGTAACCAATTACCGTCGTCCTGTCTTTGTATAAATAGAAAGCGAGTCCACATGGAAGTCACAATCAAGCATATTGACCAGGTAAAGTTCTCCATTCAGTCTCGCTCACACACGATCATCTGTGACCAGCCCGCCGACAATGGAGGCGAAGACTCGGGTATGGCACCGCCCGAGTTACTGCTCGCATCATTGGGCTCCTGTGCAGCCTTCTATGCAGCTCAGTACCTGAAGTCGCGCAAGCTCGCCGAGACTGGCGTCGAGGTCACCATCACCGCCGACAAACTCCTACAACCCGCGCGCCTCGGAAACTTTCTCATTCACGTCACCTACCCGGTCACGCTCACCGCAGACCAGACCGACGGCCTCATGCGTTCGGTACATCACTGCCTTGTCCATAACACCTTGCTCTCACCGCCCCAGATCAAAATAGAGCTGGCAACACGCTAGAATTGGTTGATGGCATCTCTCGACAACTTCCGTCTGATCGTCTTCCGCGCGGTCGCCGAGCAGCACAGCTTTCGCAAGGCTGCCGAAGAACTGTATCTAACGCAGCCTGCGGTAAGTCTACAGATCAAGGCGCTCGAGGACGAAATTGGCGTGCAACTCTTCGATCGCAGCGGTGCACAGATCGCGTTGACCGAGGCAGGAAAAATCCTGCTGAACTATTCGCGCGAGGCTAGTGCGCTTTTCGTTCAAGCGGAGCAGGAGATCGCTGCACTCAACGGAGATCATGCAGGACAACTCGCTCTCGGAGCATCCACCACCATCGCGCAGTATGTGTTGCCCCGTCTGCTGGGCGAGTTCACCAGAGCCTATCCGCGCGTCCATCTAACCATGATCAGCGGCAACACCGAAGAGATCGTCGAGGCGGTCGAAGAGCAGAAGATCGCTCTCGGATTGATTGAAGGCCCCGCTCGCAGTCGCGACGTTAAGACCGAACCGTTTCTGCAAGACGAACTGGTTTTGATCGTCCCGTCCGCGCACGAGTGGGCCGAGCTGAAATCCATTTCGTGCACCGAAATCGCCAATGTTCCGCTGCTGATGCGAGAGCGTGGCAGCGGAACGCGTCGCGTCGTGGAGATGGCCTTGGCCAGCCAGTGCGTCAAGCTCAGTTCGCTGCGAATCGTAATGGAACTGGACTCCACCGAAGCCATCAAGTCCGCCGTAGAGGCAGGACTTGGCGTCGGCTTCGTCTCGCGCTGGGCAATCGCCAAGGACACGCGTCTCGACAACAACTTCAAGATCGTCGCCATAGAGGGACTGCATATCAAGCGGGAGTTTCAACTCGTCTACGCCGCCGGGCCGGAGCCGCAAGGACTCGCGCAACACTTCCGCAGCTTTCTATTCTCCCGCGCAGGCGCAGAGAAGAAGTCCACAAAAGCCAAGCGGGCATAGTCTTTCGCCTCTCATAAGTTTCGCAAATGCGGCATCAGAACTACTGCTTGGACGCGCTGCAATTTCTCACTCACACTAGCTGCATGTCCAAGAACGTCTTCTTCATCGGATTGATCCTCGCCGCCAGTGGCCTGGTCTCACCTCCCGTCGCTCTCGTAGCTGGCATTATCTATGGCTTCACCTTCGTTCATCCGTTTCATGTCGAGGCGAAGCATCTTTCCAAATTTCTACTGCAAGCCTCCGTTGTAGGTCTCGGTTTCGGGATGGATCTCGCGCAGGTACTTCGCGTCGGTCGCTCCGGCTTCGTCTACACCGCGTGCAGCATCAGCTTTGCCATGCTGCTGGGCTGGGCATTGGGGCGGCTGCTCTCCGTCAAGCAGCGTACCTCGTTTCTCATCACCACAGGCACCGCGATCTGCGGCGGCAGCGCCATTGCCGCCATCGCGCCCATCACCAACGCCAGCGAAGAAGAGATCGCCGTATCACTTGGCACAGTATTCATGCTGAACTCCGTTGCTCTTATCGCATTTCCTGCGATTGGAATCGCGCTTCATCTGTCGCAGACGCAGTTCGGCCTCTGGGCTGCGCTTGCGATTCACGACACTAGCTCCGTGGTCGGCGCATCGGCAAAGTACGGGGCCGTAGCCCTCGCTGTCGGCACCACAGTCAAGCTGGCTCGCGCGCTCTGGATCGTACCGCTATCCATCGGAACCGCAATAACCAACAAGAGCAAGGCGCGCATTCACTGGCCTTGGTTCATCCTTTTCTTCTGTCTAGCTGCCGTCGCCAACACCTACGTTCACGCGCTTCAGCCGATCTATCCAACGCTCAAGCACCTCGGCATCATCGGCCTGACCGTTACACTCTTTTTGATAGGAACGGGGCTTTCAAAAATGACGCTGCAAGAGGTTGGCGTTCGACCGCTACTACAAGGAATTCTGCTATGGATCATCGTCGCAGTTGGATCGTTGGCTCTGATCCGCGCTGGCTGGATTCATCTCTAACAGTGACACAAGCAGATGGATAACAAAGCAGCTTGAAAGAACAGGTGCACGCACAGAATGTGTAGGAAAAGACCGACAGACCTCTCGCTGTGCGCTACGGCCTGTTGTGCCATATGATAGCGCAGTTGCGAGAAGACTCTTAGCAGATCAAAGTGCAACACTACTCTTCATTGCATCCAAGCCTGCATAAATACAGTCCGTGTACAGGTCCACGAACAATCTTCTAACCGTGCTGTTTCGCACTCCATTCTTATTGAGGAGCAGGACCCCCGATACCACGCCTCCACTTGGCTTGTGCTGGTCGGCTACTCTCATCCCGCAGTATCTCTTCCCGCGTCCACTCTAAACTCTGGCTCTAAGCTCCGTTCGCTCGGCGGTTTCGCCATCCTCATGGCTGCGACAAGGGCTGCCAGGAATCCTGAAACCGCAGCGATGCCGAGTGTCCACCTCGGGCCGAATTGATTGGCAACCCAACCGTCCACGGGAGCGCCAATCACTGTTCCTCCCAGCCCCACGCCCACACGAAGCGCCATCACCCGACCGCGCATGGCTGGCTTGGTCGTAAGCTGCATCATGCTGTTCGTTGAGATAGTGAAGGTGAGAGCTGACACTCCGATCACCGCGAGGGCCATAGCGAACCACCAGTATCCAGGAGAGAACGCGGCAAGCGTGCAGCCAATTCCAAAGACTCCGGTGCCGAGGAGCAGCGTGCCAAACTTTGGCTTGCCGCGCCCGGCCGCCAGAAGCGCTGCGCTCATTGTGCCGACCGCCATGATGGTTGACAGCAACCCAAATCCGCGCGCATCCGTATGGAAGACATTCACCGCCATGGTGGAGATGAAGACCTGAAAATTAAAGCCGAATGTGCCGATCAGAAATAGCATGACTAAGATGGATCGGAGGTCTGGTCGTGCCCATACATAACGGAGTCCTTCGATGAAGCTACCCGATCCGCAGGAGGCTCTTGCGCTTATCCTGAGCTCTGGGACGCGCAACATATATATGGACAGCAGCACCGCACCGAAGGACAGGCCGTTCAGGAGAAATGCCCAGCCAGTCCCAATCTTTGCGATGACCAGACCGGCCACGGCAGGGCCGATCATCTGGCCAGCGAAGAACGAGGTCGAGTTGAGCGCGACTGCGTTGGGCAGATGTTCGTCGCCTACCATCTCCGCAACGAAGGTTTGCCGCACTGGCGCATCCAGTGCCGCAGCCGCACCAAAGACGAAGGCAAACACATACACATGCCAAAGCCGGACGTAGCCTGAGATCGTCAGGATTCCCAGTGCAATCGCCAGCACACCCATGGATGCTTGCGTCAACATCAGCAGCTTGCGCTGGTTGAGACGATCTGCAGCCAAACCGCTCCAGGGCAACAACAGTAGCTGTGGAGCGAACTGTAGGCCCGTGACAATGCCGAGGGCAGTTGCGTCATGGTGGGTCAGTTGCGTCAGCACGATCCAGTCTTGGGCCACGCGCTGCATCCAGGTCCCGATGTTCGATACCAGACTGCCTGCCATCCACAAGCGAAAGTTGAAGTTCCCGAGAGCACGGAAGGCTCTGGAGAGCGGATTCCTCATCGGCGCTCCGGGGTGTTGCCTCCGTGAAACTGACCGAAGTGTCGTGCCGAGAACAGGCTGATGAGCAGTACACCAGCCGCAAACGGCGCGATGCTGGCGTTGGATCGCAGATCGAAGTGGCCGACACGCAACAGAAGCAGGTAGGCGAAGATGAAATTTGCGAAGCCCCAAAGAACATTCACAGTAGAGGACGAGAGACCTTCTCCCGGAGGCTTTGCGAACGGTGACTGAAAGGGTCTTCCCATAACGCTGCTGACGAAATGCGGCACGGCGTTGGCCAGAAACAGACCTCCGAAAAAGTAGGACACGAGATATAGCCAGTTCATAGCGAAGCACTCCTTTTCACGAGTAAATCGAGCACGTCCTGCGTGGAGCCGGTTTCGCCTAGGCGAGGGAAGACATGCTTGAGACTATATTCATGCGCTTCAGGGCGCACATCGGTCATGGCGTCAATGGCGAGAGTCACGTTGAAGCCTGCCTCATACGCCTGACGGGCTGTCGCTTCCACACCGGTTCCGGTGACTACGCCCGTGAGAACAACCTGCGTCACTCCGTTCGCCTTCAGTTGCGCCTCCAGATCGGTGTTGGCAAAGGCTCCCCAGGTTCGTTTGGTGATGAGGATGTCGTCGGGCTGCGGATGCAGTTCGGGAATCAGTTCACTGAAGTCGGCGGGGAAATCCCGATGCCGCCTAAGCTCCTCTGTCCTCCCCGGAGCGGCACCTGCGACGTTGACCAGAACTACAGGCAGTTTCTGCTTGCGAAAGGCCTCGATAAGCTGACAGGAATGCTCGATGACACCCGCCAGGGGATGGAGAGACGGCATCTCCCGAAGACCCTTCTGAAGGTCCACCACGATGAGCGCAGTTTGAGGGTCAATTATTGTGAGCGGCACGAAATTCTCCTTTGAAAATCTTGACTGAAGTTTGGAAGGCCCGATTTACGGCAGGACGATCAGTCCTCAGTGAGTCGCGCAAGCAGATATATGGCTGAAGACACTTTCTTCTGTTCTTGTGGGGAGAGTTTCCGTTGGATCGCTTGCGCCAGCCAGTCCTGACGAGCGGCACGTCCATCCTCGATCATCTTCTTGCAGGCTTTTGTCAGCGACATAAGCGTTTTCCGCCCGTCGTTTGGGTCGGCAGCTCCCGCAACAAACCTCATCTCTTCGAGCGGAGCGATAACAGCGCTCATCGACTGAGGACGCATCCCCTCTGCCCTGGCAAGGCTCGACACCGTCGCCGGCCCGTCTTTTTCCAATCGGAGAATCACTGCAATCTGAGACGGCGTCAAATCGCTCGCTCTGCCGTGCTGTCGCAGCTTCCGTTTCAGTTGCCCAAAGGTGGTGCGCAACTCTGCTGCAAGCTTGGCTGCAAGTGCGGGGTCCGCATTCGGCAACGTTTCTACCATAACAAAACAATAACATATAAGCAGTTTATCTGTACAGTTTATCTACATTCTTACCATTGAGGCTTGTTGTAAAGGTTGGTATAAGGCCTTCGCCACGCACAGTCGCCCAAAGCGACTGGGACAGGACGCTGTTGACAACTCGACTACCGGCGCGCCGATGCGACAGCTAATCGAGAGTAGGCGCTTCAGTGGCAGGATACGACTAAAGCAACGCGCTCACATCCAATAGACCATGGAGTCACTGGATCTTCCCCCGAGCACTGCGCAGCCTGCTCCCGCCACCAGCGGCCAAGAGATTCACTTTGGCTTTGACAACACCTATGCGCGATTGCCGGAGCACTTCTACGCGCGACTGGAGCCGGCACGGTTGCGGTGCCGCGACTGGTGAAGTTGAATCTGGCGTTGAACTGGGCCTTATGCAACTCGCGCATGGTCATTTCTTTGGCGATCAGCGTTTCCGGTTTCTCGTGCGGCTTTGGGGTAGGTGGTGAGTTTCGCCACCGGTGTGCCGATGCTGATCCCCAGCGCATCGTAAGCCCAGATTGGGTTTGCCTCGACTCACCGCAGACGAAAACCTACCATCTATGCCTTGACAGCGATCTGCATACAACATACAGTTAGTAGCGTTACGGTTCCCTAGGGATACTACATCTAGGGCTAAGAGGGAAGTCGGGCCGTCTGTTGGACAGGGCCGACGCACATAAATGTCCATAGTTTGCTATATACAGGCGGGCGCAGAGCCGTGACAAGAGGATATGGACAATCCCCTGAAGTACTTCGCCGAGTTACGTGATCCGCGGGTGGAGCGGAATCGGGAACATTTACTGGAAGAGATTCTGCTCATTGCCATTGCGGCAGTCTTGAGTGGCGCCGAGAGTTGGAACGACATCGCCGATTACGGGCGAGACAAGCTGGAGTGGCTGAAGACGTTTTTGGCGCTGTCCGGCGGCATTCCATCGCACGATACCTTCAACCGAGTCTTTGCGGCGTTGGACCCGGAAGAGATGGAAAAGGGCTTCGTAGCTTTGGTTTCGTCGATAGCCAAGCTGACGGCAGGTGAAGTTGTGGCCATCGACGGAAAGTCATTGCGCGGCACACGCGAGACCGGCAAGAAGACACTGGTCCACATGGTTTCCGCCTGGGCCGAGGGCAACGGTCTGGTGCTGGCTCAGCGCAAGGTCGATGAAAAGTCCAATGAAATTACGGCGATTCCCAAGCTGCTGGATGCTCTGGAGTTGGCTGGAACCGTGGTGACCATCGACGCCATGGGCTGTCAGCGAAGCATCGCCGCGAAGATTGTCGAGAAGAAGGCCGACTATGTGCTGGCGGTCAAGGACAATCAAGGTCTGTTGGCCGAGCAGGTGCGGGACTCGTTTCTACTGTTGAAATCAGATGCTGTTGCTGAAGAAATAGACTGTGGTCATGGACGGGTCGAGCAACGCAAGTGCTCGGTGATTACTGATTTGAGTCTGATTGAAAAAGCCTCCGAATGGGCTTCGTTACAGGGGTTGGTGCGTATCGAGAGCGAACGCTACCACAAGGCTACGGGCAAAACCGAGCGCGAAATCCGCTACTACATCACCAGCCTCATAGCCGATGCCGTGCGGCTGAACTCTGTGATCCGCCAGCACTGGGGCATCGAAAACAAACTGCACTGGGTGCTGGATGTGGGGTTTGGAGAAGACCTTGACCGCAAACGCGCTGGCCACTCGGCTCAGAACTTCTCTGTGCTCAATCGCATCGCACTCAACCTGCTCAAACAGGACAAGTCTTCCAAGCGAGGAGTCAAGGGAAAACGCCTCAAAGCAGCATGGAACCACCCCTATCTACTCAAACTACTGGGAATTTGATATGCGTCGGCCCTGGTCTGTTGGAGAACTCGCAGGAGTTTGCGATTCTTGCAAAGTTTGCGATTCTTGCAATCAGATGCTTCCGGCGCTGCCCCCGCAACTGTCAGCGAAGAGCTGCAATCCATGCATGTCACTGCCCCGCGAACGGGATGGGAAGACTGGATTGCCGCAGCGATCCGCGAGCCAGGAGACCTGCCGTGACAAACAGAAACGTCCACGGGCGGGGTGTACCGTTGGGTCGCTTGCAGGTCGGCTGCGCGGTGTCGCTCGCGTTGCCATCGTGCGTTCGATCCGGCATCGCCCTCCCGCTTGAAAGGGATTGCCGATGTCGACTACCGCCGTGCTACCGCCGAGTTCCGTTGTCAAACGCAGTGGAGCCATCGTTCCTTTTGATGGAGAAAAGATTCGCTTCGCCATCGAGCGCGCGGGCAAGGCCACCGGAGCCTTTGAGGCCGACGAAGCGCAGCTGCTGGCGATTCAGGCGTTGAAGGTTCTGTCGCATCGCTTTCAAGGTCGCGCACCGCACATCGAGCAGATTCAGGATGTGGTCGAGCAGGTGCTGATCTCGTCCAACCACTTCGCCACCGCGCGCGCCTACATTGTCTACCGCGAGCAGAGGATGCGCCTGCGCAGCGACCGACGCACACTGGTCGACGTTGCCTCGTCGATGAACGAGTATCTGGAGCGCGCCGATTGGCGCGTGAATGCCAACGCCAATCAGGGCTACTCGCTGGGTGGGTTGATCCTGAACGTCTCGGGCAAGGTCGTAGCCAACTACTGGCTCTCGCACGTCTACTCGCCGGAGATTGGCCGCGCGCATCGCGAGGGCGACCTGCACATCCACGACCTCGACATGCTGGCGGGCTACTGTGCGGGATGGTCGCTGCGCACGCTGCTGGTCGAGGAGCTGAACGGCGTTCCCGGCAAGGTCGAAGCTGGTCCGCCGAAGCACTTCTCCAGCGCCGTCGGGCAGATCGTCAACTTCCTCGGCACGCTGCAAAACGAGTGGGCGGGCGCGCAGGCCTTCAGCTCCTTCGACACCTACATGGCGCCCTTCATCCGCAAGGACGGCCTGCCCTACGACGAGGTGCGCCAGTGCATTCAGGAGCTGGTCTACAACCTCAACGTGCCTTCGCGCTGGGG
>Ga0182011_10002610_pt1 | contig 15145 bp, 22 predicted proteins | sample 711E1DmetaG_FD_120481 | JGI IMG/M metagenome (GOLD analysis project Ga0182011, IMG submission 120481) | Permafrost microbial communities from Stordalen Mire, Sweden - 711E1D metaG | ecosystem: Environmental > Terrestrial > Soil > Wetlands > Permafrost | place: Sweden: Stordalen | collected... | reverse complement strand
TTTGTTATTGATTTTGCTTCGAATAATGTATTTTATCTTCCTCCTGGTTAGCTTTACAGCTTTATTGCGTTTACCCATGAACCAATCAAGGGTATATAAAGTCAAAGATTTAGGGACTATACATAGTCCACCGATTACCATAATCCGTATATAAGAGTGGTTGCCTTCCATCTATTTCGAATCGTGGGCGCACCTTGAGATATTGCTGGAGCGTATGAGCACATGTGTTATTTATCAGAACTATTCCATTTCTACCTCCATTACCCTCACGGACTCGGAGTTTCAGATTATTAGGTCTACATCTTCATCATCGAGATTACATAGCTCAGTAGCACGCAAGCATCCATAGAATAGTGTCTGAAACATAGCCAAGTGTTTGATGTTGGCGATCACGGAGAATATGTGCAACACGTCGTCCTCGTCAAAGTAGTAGGGAATTTCGTCTTTCCTCTATAGAAACGATACTCTACTTGCCCTCCCCACATTTCGTGATACTTCTTAATGGCAAAGAATAGTTATTATATAAACGTGCTTTTGGCGAGATTTTTACATGCAAGAATTCTCTAAATTCCGCGAAATCCTCTGTAGTTGGCCGGTTGGTCTTGGAAGACCTGACCAATGTGACATAGGATTCTATGGTGGATTTTCTAAATCCAATATATATAAGATGTTTTCTACATTGGACTAAATATGGATTAAAATCTATATTTCCCTCCACTAATCCCAAGACCAGATTTAATCGCTTCCTCGACATTTTTATGTCTCCAGAAGTGACTTGGGGGTACAACCTGGGGGGACGTATCAGCGAACTGAATCGAATCGATTTACGTGGGACTAACCAACCGCTACGATATTCGCTTCCTGAGAGATTATGTTTACCTCGGAAAGCTTGCCTTCTACGTCTAAGGAGTCTCCGAAGATGCCCTCCAACAGAACTTTTCCGTCATGAGGAACCAACCTTACAACTCCTTCCATAACCTTCTCCCGACCTCCACCTCTGACGGTGTAAACTACAAGCTCACACATGTTTTCCTCACAATAAGGCGGGCCCGGCGGGACTCGAACCCGCGACCCCCGGGTTAGAAGCCCGGTGCTATATCCTGGCTAAGCCACGGGCCCGCTGTATGATCTTTCTTAGCCACCCTTGGGTGGAATCTGTCCCAGAGACTGCTTTAGCTGATCTTGTAGCTGCGTGAACCTGCTCTGGATGCGCTCCTCTTGCTTGCTCATGGTCTTTAGCCGAAGATCCATCATGTCCTTTCTCTCTTTTAGTTCTTCAACAAGCTTTGGCTTCTCGGCCTTAAAGAGGAGCTCACCGACGCTCTTATAGATGATTGCATCGTCGCTTCCCTTCTCAAGCTCTTTTAGAGCAGCATCGGTTTCTCTGATCAGGGCCTCTATTTGGCTCTTCTGGCTTATTACTGCTTGTGCCTGCTGCTGGAGTTGCTGGAGCTGAGCCAGCTGATTCTGAATCTGCGGAGGCAATTCGCCACTCATATGCTCACCAATCTCAAATGTTTGCCATTTCAAATACGATCTTTACCAATCTTAGCCAGGTATTTAAAGCTGCTCTGATGGAGACGATATCGTCACCTTCAATCCTCAATCTTATGAAACCCTGGCCGAGGGTCAGGCCCACTCTTGATCGCTGAAGTTCGTCTTCCAGCTCTGGCCTCAAAGCCTGAAATATGTCATCCGCATTCTCGCAAGGGAAGACGAGATCTGCACAACCCTTCATTGCTTTCGGCCCATGGGTTCAATACCAAACGCATGTATCGTGTACCTGGATGCTGCCCAACAACCCTGTCAGGACCTGGTTTCTAGCCATAGCCGTTAAAATCCGCCACTTAATGTCGCCGAAGAGCGAGCACGCCAGATTGGCCTTGCTCGAACTTTAGCTCTGATGAGACTGCAAGGTCAAGCCCTGCCAGCACAGTTCTTCAAAGCTTACTTAGGTTGAGCGTCTCGCTGCCTGCGCTACGAATCTCATCTGTCGGGTCCCCACTTCGCCCGATAGCAATAAAACGAGGAAGCCATCCAGAGCTTGTATAGGCAACTCGTTTTGGGCGAAACGGATTTCGCGAGCTAGCGACTGTAATTACACCGCGCGCATTTTCTTGACCGTGGTTGGCCGTTCTTTCATCAATATTCTATGCCCACAATAAGGGCAACGAATGCCGCTGTACTCGTAGTCGACTTCCACGGTTTTCTTGCATCTGGTACACTTATAAGTCATCTACTCTGTCTCCAGGCTCTTCCTGACAGACCGAAGGACAGAACGCCCGACTGAGGTATGGGGTATATAACAGCCTCCAGCAAAGGTGTAGCCGCACTTGGTGCAGTTCCAGATGGCAGTGCCGGTTCTTCGAACCCTGTTCCTTCCACACTGGGGGCAGTCGTATAGCGCCTTGGACTTCTCCTCCATATCCGCTACAAGCTTTCGCGACTTGCGACCGTACCTTGGACCAAATCTGGCTGCAGATCTGCTCTTTCTTCCTTTTTTGAATTGCTTGACCATGATTATTCTTCCAGAAACTTCTCCCGGATCTCTTTAGCTTTCTCACATGCTATATCAACAATGCGGTAGATCTGCTCCTGCCTGAGCACTCCGGTTCCGCTTTTTTGCATGCCGCATATGCTTCCGTCGGCTGTAGAGAGCACAGTGAGTTTTGTGTTCGCGATCGATTCTTCATCGCTGTCCGGATCAAACATGATGACATCGCCGAACTCGATAGCAGTTGTGGCGATAGGTATATCTTTGACCGGCAGTGGGTAATCCTCTCCCAGGCCGAACTTGCTGGCCGGGACTTTGGTCGTCAGCAAAGCAGCTATGGCTCCAATGCTTGCCGCGTCCAGAATGTTTCCGCAATCGTCCAGAATATGAACGTCGATGAATATAATCCACACCTGCTTGCCTGGAGTTATGCATAAGGCTTCCAGGTCAATGGCCTTTGACTCTCTGACCCCGCGATCCACTAGTCTGGCCAGCTCGATTCCCGTCTCGTTGGGCGGCCCTGGTTCAAAAACGGGCGATGCCAAAGGCACAAGTTCTGCATTTGTGATTATGACTCCCCGGTTGGGCGTATCCGGAAACGGCTCTCCTGGTTGCATCTTGACCCCAACCAGAACTTGGCTGGAACCAAGCTTGACCAAGGCGCTTCCCTCAGCCTTGCTGATCAGGTTCCTCTCCACTGAGAACTCCCTGTACTGATCAAAAGCCCTCCCATCGGCACGTTCGCCCTTCAAGAACAGGTTGTAAAGGTAATCCTTTTTGATCTCTGCGATGACGTTGGTCATAGGACCTCCGCCTCCTGGACCACAGCGAGCTCGGACCCGAGCTGATTGTATTTTTCTATGAGGCTCTTTCTCTGGATTTCGTATATGTCCCGGCAGCCTTTAATGGCCAGCTCCATCGCCTGGTGGAACTCATCTTTTGTCAGGTGGCCGTCCATCTGAAGCAATGTGATCTGCCCCGTAGGCGTCATGGCTATGGGCATGTCCGCCTGGCCGAAGTTATCCTCCTCCTTCATGGGGTCGAGGACTATGGTGTCGGCTACTTTTCCGGCCGCGCAGGCGCTTATCATGGATTTCATCGGTATCCCGGCATCCGCCAAGGCCACCGAAGCGGCGTTGATTCCAGCGGTTCTGGTGCCGGCGTCCGCCTGAAGAACCTCTACAAACACGTCTATGACGGAACGCGGGTAGTAAGAGGTGAAGATCACTGGCTCCAGGGCCTCACGACTGACTTTGGACAGCTCGTAAGATCGTCTGTCCGGTCCAGGTCGTTTCCTTTCTTCCACTGAGAATGAGGCCATGTTATATCTGTACCGTACTATGGCCCTGGTAGCTTCCTGCAGATGTCTTGGGTGAACCTCCCTGGGTCCATACACTGCAGCTATAACTTTGTTTCCGCCCATCTCAACGTAACAGGACCCATCGGCCCTTGCAAGAACTCCAACCTCGATCTTCAGCGGCCTGAACTCATCGGCCCTCCGACCATCCAGGCGAAGCCCTTCTTTAAAGAATGATATGTTACTTCCATCCATAGCGATCATTTTCATACGCAGCGATCAATTTCCGGCCCCTTTCTCCTTCTTCAAGAAATCAACGATCCTATCAGTGAGCCCACTGGTGTGGGCTTCCTTCTCTATCAGAAGTATGGTCTTAAGAGCCAGATCCATGTCCTCTGCTCCTCCATTGATCCAGATTCTGCCGTTTTGGCCCACGAAAATGTTGCAGTTAAGCTCTTTTTTAAGCATGCTGATCATGGAGCCGCCTTTTCCGATCAGCCTCGGTACTCTTGTGTGGTTTATCTCAATAATTCTTCCCGTTTTGAGAAGCCCCAGCTTTCGATCGTTCAGGGTCAGCTCCACCTTCATTGTGGAGTCCACATCTTTGACCCGGATCATTGTGGAACTGCCCAAGGATAAGTACTTGGACATTTCATCTGCATCGATCCTCTTAGGAAACTCGGATATGTGGAGAAGACCGTCATAGGGCGAGTTTATGTCTATAATCCAGTTGGAAAACGTTATGTCTTTCACAACGCCAATGACATTATCCCCGGGAGCGGGCACGTACTTCCCTGCCAGGGGTATTACATTTATCCTGTCCCTGCAGTTCGCCAGCCCGTACAGAAGAGAGTAGACTTTCCCGTCTTTGACGAAGGTTCCCTCTCCAGATCTTTTAGCCTCTTCGGAGAGAAGATCCCCCGGTATTACCACTTTGCGATCCATGCGATCCAATCCCTGGTCTTTCAATGCTTAAGAAGCTTCGTCTCTGCCTCGCCTTTAGTCAAGCGGTTGATAAGGGAGTAGAAATCGGTCTGCATTCCTGCCGGGATCTTCACTACGCCTATCCAAGAGCCGTTGTTCTGCCATGACTCACGGATGACCTTGCCAAAGGCTGCTATGTCGCCGTAGGCTTTGGGAGCATAGTCAGCAGGTATCTTGACTGCCACTTCCACCTCTTCGAACCTTATCGGTATTAAAGGCCGAATGGCTTTCATGGCTATGTTTACCAGCTCGTCTGCGGATTTGGACGGGTCTATGTTAACTTTGGCCTCCTTCATTGCCTGCTCGATCCTGGCCGGTGGATGGGGTGTCTTGGTCTGGGGGTTGATGGCGTTCCTGGCGATTATCTCAATTACCTGCCTACGCTTGTTCTCTATAATCTGCTTTCTCTGCTCCGCAGTCAGGCTGATCTCGCCTTTCTTAATTATCTTCTCGGCAATGATGGCGACATCGGTCGTCTCAAAGGCTTTTATCAGATCTTCTTCTGCGCTGCGATCCCCGCGGCTGGCATTCTCGAAGACGTCTTCAACTGCCAGGATCTCCTCGATATTAACGCTGTCTCCCCTTCGCAGGGCCAAGGCTCCGTCTGGATCTACAAGTACCTCAAAGGTGGCTCCATGAGTTTTAAGTCTGGCTGGAACGGCGTCTTCCAGTCTTACCATCTAAGCTTCCCCTTTAGGCAGCGACGCCTTCATCTTATCCACGTATTCTGCTACCTCTGACTCGTTCAGCTTGTAGAACTTTTTATCGGCAAGCTTGATTATTCCGATCTCTGTAGTGGCGGCCTCTACCTTTCCTTCAGCGGCCTTGTACAGTGCCTCTAGTCCAAGGATTATAGCATCATCCATCAAGAGGTCTTCCTTGTACTTCTCCTCGAAAACCTCCATGACCGACGATCTGCCCGCTCCGATCCCGGTCGCCTTGTACTCCAGAAGGGCACCGCTTGGATCAGTCTCGAAGAGGCGGGTTCTATCCTCCTCGGCTCCGATTATCAAAAGGGCTGTGCCGAACGGCCTGACACCACCATACTGGGTGTATTGCTGCTTGAAATCGCAGATCTTTTTGGCCAGCGCCTCTACGCCGATGGGCTCGTCATAGACCAGCCTGTTGATCTGGCTTTCCACCCGGGCTCTGTCAATCAATACCCTAGCATCAGCCACCAGGCCTGATGTGGCAGCACCTATATGTGTATCTATCTGAAAGATCTTCTCAATGGATTTAGGCTCCATGAGCCTGCTGGTAATCCTCTTGTCCACCAGAACGGCTACGCCGTCCGTTGCCTTTATACCGACTGCCGTGGTTCCTCGCCTAACGGCTTCGCGGGCATACTCCACCTGAAAGAGCCGTCCATCAGGGCTGAATACAGTTATCGCCCTGTCGTAACCCATCTGCGGTGCCATCTGCATCGTCGCATCCTCCACATAAATCGAAAGAGGTCAGTCCCAAGTAACGGGTATCTGATCCTTTGGTCCTGTTCTTCTCGTCCGGAGAGAGATCGATCTCGCGGCCGTGGCTGTGGATAATCCAACCAGAAACTCCATCCAGCTCGATTCTTCTTCCGTCGTTTTCAGCGCTTGTTTCAGCTATTGATAAGCTCAGTTTGGGTATATACTTTTCTGTCGCTGCTTTGATCGTTCCCGAGACCCCTTTTACGCGAATTGCTGCCCTAATCCCCGTTATCGAATAAATGGTAGCCAGAACTGCTCTGCTTTCCTCTACACGAGAGTATGAGCACCTTAAAAGCCCGAAACGGCCGTCAAAGGAAATCAGCTTGATCCGATTCATAGACGCGCCCTTGTCTCCAAATAGCGATGCCTGACAAGAGATTATCTCTAAGCCCAGGTCCTTGGGCTTCACCGTCTCCTCCGAGTCCACCTCGAAGGCAATGTACCTCCGCCGCATGCGGAGCACTGGCAGCCTTGACCTCAAAGGATCTCCACTCCGGGGCCTGCCCATCTTCGACTGTTAAGCTCCAACACTCGTGCAGGGTATCTGAGTGCTTCTTCGGTTTCATGGCTTTCAAAGCCTGCTATCTCTGCCAGCGCCCGCAGCTCCCTGGGAGCCCGAAGATCCAAGCAGGATCTGGAACCAGTGGTTATGGTCATTGAAAGATCGAACTTGCGGACCAGATTCAGGTTCCTCTGGACGACCTCTAGCCACCTGGACCGAGAGTTCCCTCGAAGACGGATCAGCGGACGAAGGTCAAATCCGATCGCCACCTGGTTCATCCGAGCAGCCCTCGCTGCTGCTATGCCAAGGACCTTTCTGCCTTCTTCGGGGTGGAACAGCACGTCGACTTCCGGGTTTTCGCAGGCAGCTTTGTTCGTCTCCTCAGATCCGCCGTGCACGCTTACGAAAGGGAACCGCGCCCTGGCCGAGGCCACGCGGCTACGCATGGACCTGGGGCTGTTGGCCACGATCTCAATTCCGAAGGCTACCTTTATGCCCTTAACTTCCCTTACGGCATCTGGTCTGAAGAACTTCTCAAAACCGGTGTGGTTGCAGATTATGATTCCTTCATATCCCAGCCGACGAGCCACCGTAGCCATCTTGCTGGGAGAGTCGGACCCTTCGGGAAGAGAATGAAGGCAGCTCTCAAAATAGCTCATAACTCTTGACAGCTCATAAGAGCTCTCCCGCTATCCTCAGTGCCTCCTCGTACTTTGCAGGGTAGGACTCGATGAGAGCAGTCACAACTATGGCGTCCCTGGAGTCAGTGAGGCAGACCTTTCCCTTGAAGGCTGCTTGCTTGTCCAATCGGAAGTGAAGCTCGCTCTTCTCGTCCACCCTCTCCGGCAATTCCCTCCGCAGCCTGACAAGATCCACTCTCGGGAGCTGCTCTCTCAAGATGCGGAAGAAGCCCAGTCCGTCTCTCTTCTTCAGGGTGGCGTCCAGGATTTTTATGGAATTGCCGTAGTGGCCTGTTGCAAAGACGACAGATATGCCGTCAAGGGGAACGAAGATGCAGAGGGCCTCTTTTACCCTCTCTTCGTCCTCTGTTGCAGCCACGAAAGTACTAAAAGAGACCCTGTGAATCACTTTCCTCTGGAGCCGTGGGACCTGATGCTCGGGCGTCTCTTCTCTGCTCCTTTGCCCTTGACCATGAGCCCGCGCCCGCGCTTGCCTGCGCTGGTCTTGCCGTGCTCAGCCCGGCCCCTATGGGATGTCTCGCACACCCAATTCAGGTCCTTGTCCGTCTTAATGGCCGGATGGTTGGGGTTGATCAGGATGACCTCGTACCACTTGTGCTTTCCGTCCTCTCCAACCCAGTAGGAGTTGAGGACTTCCATGTTGCGGAATCTCCTGCCTGCCCGCTCCTCGGCTATGCGCTGGATGGACTTGGCCATGGTGATCTTTGCCATTCCCATATGCCTTGTCCTTCTGTTCCTTATGTACCTGGACTTGCGCAGGCCCCCGCGCCTAACCTTTACCCGCGCGACCACTATGCCCTGCTTGGCTTTGTAGCCCAGGGTTCGCGCCCTGTCCAGGCGAGTTGGCCGCTCGATCCTCTGCACAGTCAAATCTTTGCGCCAGGCTTTCAGTCTATCCTGTCTCAAGGCTCCTACGTAGCCCTCTCTGGGCGAGCCCCATGCTTCGCTTATGAAGCTGTAAAAAGACTTCATTCAATCTCACCAACGCTGGTTCAACCCGAAGGTCACATCCCAGACCCTAGCAACAACCAACTTCTGGAAGATAAAGGTTTGCCAGGAGATATCCAAACTTTCGTTATCGATCTGACTTCTTTCTGTGTATATGTTTGGCTCCCCACTACAATCCATGCAGATCGACCTAGAAGCCATATCGACCAGAAAAATTATATAATATATAATTACTTCAAAATCTTAATTGCCTCCTCAGCAGTCTTATCCTGGTGTACTATAGCCGAGATTGCCCGGGTCATCTTGGTGGGATCTTCGGCTTGGAAAACATTTCTTCCGATGGCCACGCCCCTGGCCCCAGCCTTGATGGCGCCCTCGATCATCTGCAGGAACTCCATGTCGGTCTCAGTCTTGGGGCCGCCGGCGATTACGACAGGCACGGGGCAGCCCTCCACCACGTGCCTGAAGGTATCCGGGTCTCCGGTGTAGTTGGTCTTGACGATATCGGCGCCTAGCTCAGCACCAGCGCGGGCAGCGTGGGCCACTACGTCAGGAGCATTTGGGTTAGAGATATTCTTTCCTCGTGGATACATCATTGCCACAAGAGGCATTCCCCAGAAGTCGCAGCGCTCCGCCACACAGCCGAGAATGCACAGCTGGTCTGACTCCGTCTCGGAGCCTATGTTTATATGGACGCTTACAGCGTCGGCACCCATCTTCAGGCACTCCTCTACCTGGCACACCTGGACCTTGTTGTTGGGATCAGGCCCTAGCGACGTGGACGCGGACATATGGACGATGAGACCCACATCGCTTCCGTAGCCGCGGTGCCCGTGCCTGACCATGCCCTTCTGCTGGAGGACTGCATTGGCCCCGCCCTTGGCCACCTTGTCAACCATGTCGGCAAGGTTCACCAACCCCTTGATGGGTCCTACAGATATTCCGTGGTCCAGAGGAATTATGACTGTGTTGCCGCTGTCTCTATTCATTATCCGCTCAATTCTCACGCTCTTGCCTATTTCGCTCAATGCGCTCATCTCTTATATGCTAACATGTATCATGCTAGCATATGGCATATTTAAATTTGACGCTACTCTATTATACCTAAAAATGAAGTTTGGTTCAGGGTGGTCTTCATTGACAGATGCAGAGATCGGCAGGGTTCGCAAGAACGCGACAACCGAGGTCGTAGTCCGCAAGACAGAGTTTAAAGGAAATGTGGGGATAGACATTCGAGAGTACGTCACCTCAGAGAAGTACACAGGCTGGTCCAAGAACGGCCTAAGGATACCTATAGACCAGTGGAAGATGTTCAAAGAGATCCTTGATAAAGTGGTCCTCGATAAGGTGGAGAGTGTCTGATTCAGAACGGCAGTCGTTTGAGAAGGATTTTAGGAACTGGCTCCACTCAGTTGCAAAGGGCGCGGCCAGGAGTTTAGCCGACATGCCCATGACCGAGAGAGAGCTGGCTGCAAAAAACTATAAGCAGCTCCTGGACCCAAAGTCAGTATTTCACAAGCTCTCCGATCCGAAGCGCTTAGAGCGCTTGGCGGGCGATAAGGCCTCAAGATACATAGTAGTTGAGACGGAGGCAATAGCTTTTTTTCCGTCCATTTACACCTCTGTCCCTGGAGCACTGGATTTTTCGGTTGCCATGAACAGGCGTTTTTACTATCGGGAACTGTGGTTTCCCATCATTGCACTGAACTCTGAGTATATAAGGAAGAGCAGCGATAGAATCCTTGGATTTACCCTGGAGCATGAGTTCGAGATGAGCAAGATCTACCAGCAGATCTCTGCGAACCTTAGGGCTTTATCAGGGGATGAGAAACGAGAGGTTGCCAGCTCTGCTCAGCAGTATGCAGCTACCAGGTTGCAGATCACCCAGGATGAGCTGATAGAGGACGAAAAGCTGATGGTTCAGCTCTCCAAATCCCGGCCGCTAATTCCAAAGCCCTATGCAGAGATTGCCCTTCTGCTTTTTCTTGCGGACAACTTCTCGGATCTCAAATCTTTCGGGGTGCCTAGCGAGAGCGATGAAGAGCAAACCTTCGGAGCCGAGCTTTATGATGAGTTTAAAGGATGGACGGACTTTTCCAGAAAGACATATGCAACATTCGTAAGGGAACTGCTGGCCGGCTTGAAAGAGTCCGATCTTGGATACGCCTAAGATCCTTTGAACAAAACCATGAAGTATTTATATAGTGATCTCCACCACTACTAGGTCATTACAATTATCAAGGAGATCTCAATTTGGTTGAAGTTAAGTCGGAAGTCAAATCTGAAGCTAAAAAACCCATAGCTAAAAAGCCCGAGGTCAACATAGGCATGGTGGGGCACGTTGACCACGGAAAGACCACCCTGGTCAGATCCCTTTCAGGAGTGTGGACTGATCAGCATAGCGAAGAGATCAAGCGGGGTATCTCCATCCGCCTGGGGTATGCTGATGCGACCTTCAGAAGGTGTCCTCAATGCCCCGAGCCGGACTGCTTCTCAGTTGAAGCGAAGTGTCCTCACTGCGGCACGGAGACCGAGGTGTTGCGCACGGTATCTTTCGTGGACAGCCCGGGCCACGAGACCCTCATGGCCACCATGCTCTGCGGAGCGGCAATCATGGATGGAGCCGTGTTGGTCATATCCGCCAACGAGGCCTGCCCCCAGCCCCAGACCAAAGAACACCTCATGGCCCTTAACATCACAGGGATCAACAAGATCGTCATCGTACAGAATAAGGTCGATCTTATCTCCAAGGATAAGGTAGTAGAGCACTACAACCAGATCAAGAGCTTTGTAAAGGGCACAGTTGCGGAGAACGCGCCGATAATCCCCATCTCCGCTCAACAAAACATCAACATCGACATGGTCATTCAGGCCATCGAGAATATGATACCCACACCACCTAGAGACGTACAGAAGCCTGCTCTACTCAAGATCGCCAGGTCTTTTGATGTAAACCGTCCAGGCGCATCGCCTGATAACCTTAAAGGAGGCGTCATCGGCGGATCCCTCAGCCAGGGTCTGCTGCATCCGGGAGACAAGCTGGAGATCTGTCCGGGAAGACTCGTCGAGTCCGAGGGAAGAAAACAGTGGGTTCCCCTAGAGACCAAGGTAGTCACCCTTCTTGCCGGCAGCGCAGAGCAAGAGGAGATTACGCCCGGCGGCTTAGTCGGCGTAGGGACAATGCTCGACCCCGTTATGACCAAGAGCGATACCCTTGTCGGCCAGGTTGCGGGCGAGCCTGGCAAGCTCCCGCCTGTCAAGAACTCCTTCATAATGGAGATGCGGCTCTTGGAACGTGTGGTTGGCGTTACAGACGAGTCCACAGTCGAGCCCATCCACTCCAGCGAGCCGTTGATGCTGAACGTGGGAACTGCCACGACAGTCGGCGTAGTTTCCAGCGCCCGGGAAGGTGGAGTTGTCCAGGTTCAGCTCAAGAGGCCGGTGTGCGCTGAAGTGGGGGACAGGGTTGCTGTATCCAGGCGGATGGGAGCCAGATGGCGGCTCATAGGCGTTGGGACCATAATCGAGTAGAGTTGTGAAAGTGCTTCTTGATACCAACGCCCTGATGGTGCCTGAGCAGTTCGGAGTGGACATCTTCTCGGAGATGCTGCGCCTGGGGTATGTGGAATGCTTGGTTCCGGGACCGGTGCTAAGAGAGCTAAGGTATCTGACGGAAAGAGCCGACAAAGGGCTTGACAAGCTGGCAGCAAAGGTGGGCCTTGGTTTGGCTGAGCAGTGCAAAGTCATCAGCTCAGGGGAGGACGCGGATCTTGCCCTCGAGGATCTGGCCATTCGTGAGAAGGCGGCTGTCTTCACCAACGACAAAGAGCTTAAGAAAAGGTTAATTAGAAGGGGCATAACCGTTATTTACCTGCGCCAGGGTCGATATCTAGAGGCGACGAAGAAGGAGTTCTGATGTACAAGAGGATGAAGCTTGAGGGGATTGTCAGGATACCACCGGATCAGATGGGAAACCCTCTCGAGGAGGCAGTTGAGCTTGCACTGCGCAATAAATACGAGGCCGTGGTGGATAAGACACTGGGGACAATCGTTGCAGTGCTGAGTGCTGATAGGATTGGAGAAGGCAGAATCCTGGCAGGGGATGGAGCTGTCTACTACGATGTGGACTTCGAGGCTGTAGTCTTCAAGCCGGAGATGCAGGAGATAATCGAGGGCGAAGTTGTGGAGATAGTGAAGTTCGGAGCTTTCTTGAGCATGGGGCCTTTTGACGGCCTGTTGCACGTAAGCCAGATCACCAATGAGTACATATCCTACGATGAAAAGAACGCTCGCCTGGTCAGCAAAGAGTCCAACAAAGCCCTAGGGGAAGGGGAGAAAGTTCGGGCCAGGGTAATTGCCGTCAGCCTTAACGAGAAAGAACCCAGGGAGAGCAAGATCGGGTTGACCATGAGGCAGACTGGCCTCGGAAAGCTGGATTGGCTCGACGCTGTTCAAAAGGCAGAGTCCAAGAGCGCAGAGGCTGAGGCGAAATGACCGATCAGGCCTGCAGGGAGTGCCATAGGATAGTTGAAGGGCTGGTGTGCCCCATATGTGGCTCGTCCTCGCTCTCCAAGGATTGGGGAGGATACGTCATCGTCATCGATCCCAAGGGATCGGTAATCGCGACCAAGCTAGGGATAACTCTTCCGGGCAGGTACGCTCTGAAGGTGCGATAGATTGAAGTTGCTGGTTCTACCCGAAGAGTTGCGCTCTGAGCTGAAGAGCCCTCTGGGTAAGCTATGCAAAGGCAACGGTGTCGAGTGCATAAAAGCAATGGGCCAGGAGCTTAAAGCCGCAAAAAAGATCGCTGCAGTGGGCGATATGACGGCTTTCTATCTTCTTGAGGCGTCCATAACTCCGGATCTGACCGTCGTTGATAACAAGACAAAGAGAATGCCTGCACCAGATCACGTCCAGCATAGACTGGAGTACGATAGCTATAAGACCATCAAGGTAAAGAACCCGGCGGCAACTTTGAACCCGGAGCTGATTGAGCTGATCAAGGACTCCCTGGCCGGAAAGGAACGCATAAAGATCGTAGTTGATGGAGAAGAGGACCTAGCGACCCTGCCTGCTATTCTCTATGCGCCTCTCGGATCGGTAGTAGTCTACGGACAGCCCAATGAAGGGAGCGTTCTGGTAGAAGTAACCCAGGAAAAGAAAGAACAAATCAAGGATCTAATGAAAAGAATGGTTTTGGAGGAATGAAGTTGGATATTAAGATTATAGAAGAGAAGAACAATCCTCTGCTGAACAGAAGAGAGGTAGTTTTCAAGGTCGACCACGAGAGCGCTACTCCTTCCAGGAAGAGCATCGTCGATAGAATCGCCGCCACAATGAACTCCAAGGAAGGCTTGGTGGTCATTGACAACCTCAAGACCGAGTTCGGCAAGCGTGAGACTATCGGATATGCCAAGATCTACGAGACTGAGGAGAGGGCCAAACAGGTGGAGAGACCTCACATAACGGAGAGAAACACCTTTGTCGCCCCGGAAGAAGCCAAGAAGGAGGCTTAACCGATGGCCATAAACAAATATTACGAGGTCAGCGGAGATACAGTCAAGGCCAAGAAGCCGGTATGTCCAAGGTGCGGCCAGGGTGTCTTTTTGGCGGAGCACGCCGAGAGGATGAGCTGTGGCAAGTGCGGATACACGGAGTTCAAGAAATAGATCTTTTAGGCTTATCTTGTCCTGCCCTTTTGCCAGTAGCTATTTAAGATAATAAGCACAAAGTAGCGTCAGGTGTCTATTTGGCGTTTGATCCCAGTTCTCTGATCGGCCTGCTGGTTGTGGTCATCATCCTGTCCCAGGCCATCAGGATAGTTCGAGAGTACGAACGTGTAGTGATCTTCCGTCTGGGACGTTTCAGCGGAGTGAAGGGGCCGGGCATATTCTTCATAATTCCAATCATCGACCGAGTTGTGCAGCTTGACCTGCGGGTTGTGACCATCGATGTGGCCAAGCAGGTGGTCATAACCAGGGACAACGTAAGCGTAGATGTAGACGCTGTTATCTACTATCGAGTTGTGGACCCGGGCAGGGCAGTCATTCAGGTTGAGAACTACAGGATGGCCACCAGCCTCTTGGCTCAGACCACTCTCCGGGACGTCCTGGGTCAGATTGAACTGGACGACTTGCTGTCCAAGCGCGAGGAGCTGAACAAGAAGCTTCAGGAGATCCTTGACCAGCACACCGATCCCTGGGGTATCAAGGTCGTCGCCGTAACCTTGCGCGACGTTAGCTTGCCCGAATCCATGATGAGGGCAATTGCCAAGCAGGCAGAGGCAGAGAGGGAGAAGAGGTCCAGAATAATCCTGGCCGATGGAGAGTTCCAGGCTTCCAAGCTAATGACCGAGGCTGCCAAGCTATACGGCGAGGCTCCTGTGGCCATCAAGCTGAGAGAGCTGCAGACTCTTGCGGAGATAGCCAGGGAGAAGAACCTCATAATAGTAACCCCTGCAAGTGATGTGACCACTGGTGCTGTGGCTGGTCTCACCAGTGCCCTTACCAGGGAAGCCTCGAAAAGAGAGCAATGAACCGCTCGTTCCTCTCAAGCCCGAAAGGGTTAGTCGGCAGAGTTAGGAGAATCGAGACGGAGTCTTGCTCTTCGGCAGAGCCCGCCCAAGACTGCTCATCTCTCTGCTCATTTTTTCTTTTGTTACTGCTAGTAAGCTCGATCTTTCTGATCAGCTCATTGGCTGTCATGGCAACTGATGAGCCCGTTCTTGCAGTCAAGCTGGACAGCGCCATAACT
>Ga0182011_10002608_pt1 | contig 15148 bp, 11 predicted proteins | sample 711E1DmetaG_FD_120481 | JGI IMG/M metagenome (GOLD analysis project Ga0182011, IMG submission 120481) | Permafrost microbial communities from Stordalen Mire, Sweden - 711E1D metaG | ecosystem: Environmental > Terrestrial > Soil > Wetlands > Permafrost | place: Sweden: Stordalen | collected... | reverse complement strand
GGCTCGCCAGATTCCGCCCGATCGATACGCCGCTCGTCTGACGGCTTGTCGCGACGCCGTGGAGGCGCGCGGACTCGCGGCGCTGCTGATCGGGGTCGGCGCCGATCTGCGCTATCTGACCGGGTTCGTTGGCGAGCCGATGGAACGCCTGATGCTGCTGGTCGTCCCGCGCCATGGACCGGTTTCATTGCTCGTGCCACACCTCGAGGCAGCGAAGGCCGGCGCCACTCCACTTGCCGCAGAGGGGCACGCGGAAGTTGTGGTGTTCGAGGAAACGGACGACGCGGCAGGGCTGGTGGCTCGCCTGCTGGCCGGCGCGGGCGGTGGCTCCGGCGCGGGCGAGGCCGCCGGCGCCGGGCCGATCGGCCTGTCGGATCGACTCTGGGCGATGCACGTCCTCCAGCTCCAGCGCGCGCTGCCGGGTTGTCGCTTCACGCCCGCCAGCACCGTGATGCGCGACCTGCGCCAGGTCAAGGACGCGGACGAAGCGCGAATCCTCCGGCTAGCCGCCCACGCGGCCGACCGCACGGTGGACGCCATAGCCGCCGGTCCCCTGGTCGGCCGGACTGAAGCTGAGGTCAGCCGGGAGATCCGGGGGCGTCTCATCGATGAGGGCCACGACACGGCCGACTTCGCCATCGTGGGCTCGGGGCCCAACGGAGCATCACCCCATCACGATGCCAGTGACCGCGTGATGCGCCCCGGCGAGCCCGTTGTCCTGGACCTTGGCGGCACCCTGGCCGGCTACGGGAGCGACACGACGCGGACGATCTGGGTCAAGGGCGAGGCGGGCATCGAACCCGATCCCGAGTTCCGCCGTGTCTACGACCTGGTCCGCGAGGCACAGGCCCGAGCGACGGCCGAGGTTCGCCCGGACATACCGGCCGAACGAATCGACGCCGCGGCACGCGAGGTGATCGAGGCAGCCGGCTATGGCGAGTCCTTCACGCATCGGGTGGGCCACGGCATCGGCCTGGAGACGCACGAGGATCCGTACATGGTCGCCGGCAACGCCACTCCCCTCGCGCCCGGCATGGCCTTCAGTGTGGAGCCCGGGATCTACCTGCCGGGCCTCTGGGGCGTGCGGCTTGAGAACATCGTCATGTGTACCGAAGCCGGCGGGGAGGTCCTCAACCACTCGAGCCTGGAGCTTCGGGTTGTCCGCGGGTAGATCGCCTCAGGATGGCCTGCCCTCCTCAGGGCCCGGCTCCGCGTCGGGGTCGGCCCGCCTTGTGGCCCGTTTCGCGCATCAAGCCAACCCGCCTTTCGTCGACCCACGGCCGCCGATGGGCAACTCCGACGGCGCCCAATCGGGCGGGACCCAAAATCGTGACTGGTAGACCGGTCAAGCGAACGCTACGATCTCCGCGTCGTTCTCTGCCAGGAGAGCAAGCTCGCTACGGGCGGGCCAGGGAGGTTCCAATGGGTTCGAGGCGCAAGTGGCACGAGGGGTTCAAGAAGTTCGCGGCCGTTGGAGTGGCCCTGGCCATCGTTGCAGGCTGCTCCACGGCGACTGCAACGCCTACTCCCAACTCGCCCGCATCGTCGGCTTCCATCGTCCCGTTCGCCTATGGCATCCAGGCAGGGAAGTCCGCGGCGCCCTCCGCGGCGGCGATGGCGTCGGGCATCTCTCGAGCGACCGTAGCGCCCATCACGGTAGATCAGATAACGGCCGATTTCGGATGCGGCGTGGACTACCTGACTCCACTCGCCCACCTCTACGGCGTGATCCTGGGCGACTTCTGTGTCATCACGGTGGTGAACAACAATGCCGCGGAGGTCAAGGTCGTGGTGACGAGCGAGGTCACCGGCTACACCAGCGTGGCAACTGACACCGTCACGATCCCCGCCGGAGGAACTCAGGAACTCCGCCAGAACCCGCGCCTGACGCCCTCCGCAATCGACAGCCTGAACGCCCCGCACGACGCGGATGTCCACGTCGTCGTCTCCTACCTGCAAGCCGGTCAGCCGCGGACCGTCCTCGACCAGACGAGCACCACCAATGTCACGTCTCGCCGCGACTTTCCGTGGCAGATAGACGGCTTCACCGAGCACCAGGTCGACGAGCTCCTCGCCGTCATGGTCACACAGAACGATCCGGCCGTTGAGGAGATGATCCGAAAGGCCGCCAACTACAGGGCCGACCACGCGATGGGGGCGACCGAAACCGCCGCCGACGCGCTCGATGAGATGTCGGCCATCTGGCAGACGGAGTCGAAGGACTACCACCTCTACTACGTCAACACGACCGAAACCTTCTCGGCGGCCTTTCAGCGAATCCGACTCCCAGGCGAGGTCCTTCCCGAGGCGAGCGGCAACTGCATCGAGCTGACCCTCCTCTACGCCGCGGCGGCCGAGGCCCTGGGCCTCAAGGGATATCTCATCCTCATACCCGGGCATGCCTACTTCGCAGTGGATCTGACCGGCAAGGGCGACGTCGTCATCATCGAGACAACGCTGATCCGCGGTGACACGTTCACCGACGCCCTGGCCGCCGGCACGCAGGAATGGAACGATGCCTCTCCGCATCTCCAGGCCGGCGAGAAGGAATACGACGTCGTGGATGTGGAGGCGGCGCGGGCAGACGGCGTCCTCCCCATCCCGTGGCATTAGCCCGGCGACCGGTTTAGCTATCCCTGCGGCCAGTCGACGCGGACCCGAGCGGTTGGGCCGCTCGGTTATCCGTAACATTGCCCCCGTCGATACAAGGAAATCGCCCGACCCGAGGCCGGGGATCAGCCGGCCTCGCTCGGCGGGGCCGGTTCGGCAGCCGGTTCGGCGGCCGGCTCGGTGGCGGCCGACCGGCGGGCCAGGTCTTCCTTGATGGCGCGTCGATCGCCGGCGTCGAGGGTCGCGCCCCACATCACGGCATCGCGGGGCCAGATCCGTTTGACCTGATCGAGCCCCTGCGGGCCGAGCGCCTCGAAGTCGAATGACGCGATCCAGGGCCGACCGCGGGCCGGTGCCGCCAGCCAGCGTTGAGCCGACTGCCGCACGGCATCGATGAAGGCCTGTGTATCGGGCCGGCAATACTCCTCGAGCGAGTCCAACAGGCCGCAGAAGTCGCGCCGCACGCCGTGCGAACGGTCGAGCGCACCGATCTCCATCATCCGTCCGAAGGCCCTGTAGAGGTGCCAGCGGAACGTGGCTTCGTCCGAGTCGTATTCGGGGTCGGGCATCTCGCCCGGCCACAGCTCCCGGCAGAGTTCGTCGATCCTGATCGACCGGCGCCCGGCTTCGGTCCACGACTCCGCCCCGGCGAGCAGGTCGCGGAGCTCAGCAACCATCAGGTCGATCAGCTCAGCCCTAGACGGCCTCCGAAGCAGTTCGACGCGAAGAATCACGTCCCGGATCCGACTCGGTGGAATGGACCCCACGTCCCGCCTGAGCCTGTTGGCTATCTGGGCCGTCTCGACCTTGGCTAGGCGCAGCTCCCAGGTCGGGTCGCGCCCGCCCAGGCGAACGAACCATCGCAGCGGTATCAGCATCACCGCCCCGATCAGAACGGCCAGACCGACTACCGAAGCTGCACGCTGTGGACCCGGCTGCGACAAGGGCACCGGAATCAGGACCCAGCTCAGTGCGATCACCAGAGCCCATCGCGTCGTGTTCAGAAGGTGCGTGCGGACTCGAGCATGGCTTTCGGTGAGGCTGTCCCCTTCGGCCAGGAAGAAGAAGACCGCCAACGCAGTGATGCCCGCGGCCGCGATCACTGCGGCGGTCATCGGGCCGTACTCGGGCGATCGATGGCGCTCCCGTCGAACTGGCGGCTGGTCAGGCTCGTCGGCACATCAAGAGCTCAGCCGACCATCCTGGGACGACGGGCGTAGGCCAGTGCGCGCTCGGCCTGGGCCCGATGGATTCGGCCGTGCCCCGCCTGCAGGCGGAAAAGCAACTCGAACGATTCGGGGCCGCGCTCCGCATGAATCCCAACCCGGTCGCGCTCGGAGGCCGGCACTCGTCGCCACAGGGCTACGTTGGCACGCCGAAGAAAGCGGAAAACCTCGAGGAGCAGCGCCGGGTCGTCACCGGCTCGATCGGGGCGGGCAACCCACGCCGCCTGGTCGAAACTGGCGAGCGCCGGCTCATGCTCGGACAGGACCCAGCGGTAGCGGGCAGAAGTGATCAGTTCCGAGTCGGTAATATGGCCCAGGCACTCCAGCGCGGACCACTCCCCTTCTTCGGGGCGTGTCCGCAAGTGCGCTCCGGCCTGCTCGATGAGACGCCCCCACAACTCCGGCTCGGCCTCCTGCACGACCACCGGGTCGTCTTTGCCGAGCGCGTCGAGCACGGGCTGTCGATAGGCGTCCGCCTCCTCCGGTGTCATCCGGGTCATCGTCAACCTCTTCGCGTCAGGGCCGCAATCGTCAAGCAGCGAATCTCGCTGCGTCGATAACAGTAGCGGCATGACGCCGGGTCGCGGGCGGGAATGGCGCCATCTATTGGGGCGGATATCAGTCCACCCTCGACAGACGGCCGAACGGGGGCGGCGAGCGGGCGGAGGACTCGAGCTTGGCGACGACGCATCCCGCGGGTGGCGAATACCGCCCCTCCCGCGACGGGCGCGCGGAGTGTGGCTAGTCTACGGATGCCAGAGCCGAAACAGCCCGACGAGCAAAGGTTGCGGGGATGCAGAAGTACGTGGGAGCACTCGACCAGGGAACGACGAGCACGCGCTTCATGGTGTTCGACCATTCGGGCGCCGTCGTCGCGGTAGATCAGCGGGAGCACGAGCAGATATACCCGCAGCCCGGCTGGGTCGAGCACGACGCGCTCGAGATCTGGGCCCGATGCCGAGAGGTGATCGGCGGGGCGCTGGCGAAGGCGCGGCTGACGGCCCGCGACCTGGCCGCGGTCGGAGTCACGAACCAGCGTGAGACAGCGGTCGTGTGGGACCGCCACACCGGCCGCCCGATCCACAACGCCATCGTCTGGCAGGACACGCGCACCGACGCGTTCATCGCAGAACTTGCGCGGGATGGCGGCCAGGACCGTTTCCGCTCTCGAGTCGGGCTGCCGCTAGCGACGTACTTCTCCGGCCCCAAGATCCGCTGGCTGCTGGACAACATCCCAGGCGCACGACATAAGGCCGAGGCCGGCGACCTGCTGTTCGGCACGATCGACAGCTGGGTCATCTGGAACCTGACCGGCGGCGCCAAGGGGGTGCACGTCACCGACGTTTCGAACGCCAGCCGGACCATGCTGATGAACTTGCGCACGCTCGACTGGGACGATGAGATGCTTGCGGTCATGGGCGTGCCGCACGCCATGCTCCCGGCGATCAAGGGCTCGAGCGAGGTCTACGGCGAGGCAGTCGGCGAACTCGAGGGCGTGCCGGTTGCGGGCGACCTGGGCGACCAGCAGGCGGCCCTCTTCGGGCAGACGTGCTTCTCGGAGGGCGAGGCGAAGAACACCTACGGCACGGGCTGCTTCATGCTGCTCAACACCGGGACCGAACCGGTCGCGAGCAAATCCGGTCTGCTTACGACGCTCGCCTATCGGATCGGCACCGCCCCCGCGGTCTACGCCCTGGAAGGCTCGATCGCGATCGCCGGCGCCCTGGTCCAGTGGCTGCGCGACAACCTCGGTCTGATCGCCGATTCGGCCGAGATCGAGACTCTCGCGAAGACGGTCGACGACAACGGCGGCGTCTACTTCGTGCCCGCATTCTCCGGCCTCTTCGCGCCGTACTGGCGGGCCGACGCGCGCGGCGTGATCGCGGGGCTGACGCGGTACGTGAACCGCGGCCACATCGCCCGAGCCGTCCTCGAGGCCACGGCATGGCAGACGCGCGAGGTCCTCGACGCAATGAACGCGGATTCGGGATTTCCCATTAGGGCGCTGAAGGTCGACGGCGGCATGGTCCACAACGAGTTGCTGATGCAGTTCCAGGCCGACGTACTCGGCGTGCCGGTGATCCGCCCCAAGGTCGCCCAGACGACCGCCCTCGGCGCCGCCTACGCTGCCGGGCTTGCGGTCGGCTTCTGGAGCACGCTCGACGATCTCCGCTCACACTGGGCAAGCGACCGGGAGTGGCGTCCCGCGATGGACGACGCCCGCCGACGGAAGGGATATGGACTCTGGAAGAAGGCCGTCACGAAGACATTCGATTGGGTCGAATGAATGACCAGTTGATGCCAAGAACGAAAAGACCGAAGACAAAGGGTCGGCCTGAGGACGGGGGATGGGGGGAGGCGGCGCCCTCGGGAACCGCGCCCCGTGTGCCGCGCCCAAAGCGGGCGCGGTCTTCGGCCGCGGCTCGATCGGCCGCGGCAGAGTCGTCGGCCGAGGCGCGCATGGCGGCCGGCGGAGCCCCGATGCTCCCGCCGGAGAGTGGCGCGCCCCACGTCCTGATCATCGGCGGCGGCGGAACCGGCGGGGCATTGGCCCACGACCTGACGTTGCGTGGGCTTCGGGTCACGCTCGTCGAGCGCGGCGAGATCACGTCCGGAACCACCGGCCGGCATCACGGCCTGCTCCACAGCGGCGCCCGCTACGTCACCACGGACCGGGCCGCCGCCATCGAATGCAGCGCCGAGAACAAGATCCTGCGCCGAATCTGCACGGGCTCGTTCGAGGAGAACGACGGCCTGTTCGTGGCCATCACCGACGAGGACGCGGCGTACGAGAAGCGGTTCCTCGAGGCGTGCTGGGAGTGCGCCGTACCGGCACGGCGCATCGAGCGGGAAGCGGCCCTGCGCATGGAGCCCGGCCTCAACCCCGACCTGAAGTTCGCGATTCAGGTACCAGACGCCACGATGGACGCGATGCGGATGCCGCTCCGCTTCTTCGCCACGGCCCGCTGCAACGGAGCCGACATGCGGCCCTTCACCGAGGTCGTGGCCGTGACCATGGCCGGCCGGACGGTCGGCGGCGTCAGGGTCCGTGACCGCGCCTCCAACCGCGAGTACGAGATCGGCGCCGATATCGTCGTCAACGCCGCGGGGCCGTGGGCCGGGAAAGTGGCCGCGCTGGCTGGCGTCTCGGTCCCCGTTGCCCCGTCACCGGGCGTGATGGTCGCGATCCGCGGCCGACTCTGCAACATGGTGGTCAACCGGCTCCACTCCCCCGCCGACGGGGACATCGTCCTGCCGCAGCGGCAGCTGACCGTAGTTGGCACGAGTTCGTGGCTGGTCGACGACCCAGACGACCTCGAGACCCCGCCCGAGCAGATCGAGGCGATCGTCCGCGAGAGTGGGGCACTGGTCCCGGCGGTTGCAAAGGCGGAGATCCGGGCCGCCTGGTCTGCCGCGCGGCCGCTCATCGGGGGGAGTGGCGCGACCACGGGGAGTGGCGCCGCGAGTGGCGAGTCCGCCACCGGCACGCCCGCCGGCCATGCCGGCCGCGAACTGGCCCGCGAGTGGCGCTGCTTCGACCACGCCGCGGACAGGACCCCCACCGAGGGCTTCATGACCGTGGCCGGCGGCAAGGCCACGACCCTTCGGGCCATGGCCGAGGGCACGGCCGACGCCGTCTGCGCCAAACTCGGCCTGGTCCGCCCCTGCTCTACGAACGATGTCGTGCTCCTGCGGCACACCGCGTGGTACTCCGCATGAACGTCCGCCTCCGCATCTCGCGCTTCAAGGCGGGCGACCGCAAACGTCATTTCGAGAACTTCGAAGTCGAGGTCGAGCCCGGCGCAACCGTACTGGATGCGCTGCTGTCGATCCGGCGACGGCTCGATCCGTCGCTCGTCGTCCGCCACTCCTGCATGCATTCCTCGTGTGGGACGTGCGGCGTTCGGGTCAATGGGCGCGAGGTCCTGGCCTGCGACACGAAGCTCGCCAGCCTGCCGGCCGGCAAGCAGATCCGCGTGGAGCCGCTGCGCGGACAGCGTCCGGTGTCCGACCTGGCAACCGACATGGTCGACTTCTATGCCCGATTCGAATCCGCCGGACTGCCGCTCGTCCGGACGGCCGAGGTCCACGCGGTCGAGCCGCCCGACGGCATCAAGTCGTTCGGGCGCTTCGAGAACTGCATCGAATGCGGGTTGTGCCTGTCCGCCTGCCCGATCTCGCGATGGAGCCGCTCGTACATCGGACCGGCGGCGCTCGCAGCCGCGGCGCGGGTCGTGGCCGAGCCGCGCAACCTCGGACTCGGCCCGGTGCTGGCCCTCGCCTCCGAGCCCGACTCGGTGTGGCGCTGTCGCGACGCAATGCAGTGCACCGTCGTCTGCCCTTCGGCCGTGGACCCGGCCGGGGCCCTTCTGGATCTCCGCCGCCACGTGGCAGCGAGAGGCCTGAAGCGCCTCATGCGCCGCGGGGCGTAGCCGAATGACCCTCGAGTCCACTGGCGCGGCTGCGGCGCCCAAAACCCCCCGACGCGTCCTCGTCGTCGGCGCCGGCGCGGTGGGCTCGTTCCTGGGGGCGCTGCTCGGGTCGATCGGGCACGACGTGACACTGGTCCGCATCTTCGAGCCCGACTCAGAGCGGCCGATCGTGCTCGTTCGGCCGGACGGTTCGCGGACCACGCTCCCGGTACATCGATTCACGCGCACGGAAGACGCCCCGACCCCCGGCCTGATTCTTGTGGCAGTCAAGATGCCGACCCTGCGCGAGGCCCTTGCGCCGACGCTGCGCTGGCCCAACGTCCCGACTCTGACCGTGGAGAACGGCATCGGCGCCCACGAGATCGCGACCGACGTCCGGCCCGATGCCCCTCAGTTGGCGGGCTCGCTGACCGCGCCCATCCGGCTCGCGTCTGAGGACGAGATCCAATGGATGGGCCGCGGCGGCCTGGCGCTTGCCGCCGCCGGCGAATCGGCCCGACCGCTCGTTCGAGGTCTGCTGGACGATTTCGGCCGAGCCGGGTTGCGCGTCAGGGAACTGCCGAGCGCCGCGCCGATGAAGTGGTCGAAGCTCCTGGCCAACCTGATGGCCAACGCCACCGGCGCGATCCTGGATACGGATGCGGACGCTATCTATCGCGACCCGAGGCTCTTCGACGTCGAGCGGCGGCAGCTGCGGGAGGCGCTCGAGGTGATGCGGCGGTTGGGGCTCCGGCCGGTGACGCTTCCCGGCGCGCCGGTCCCGTGGCTCGCTCGGTGCCTGTGGCTGCCGGCGTGGCTCGCCCGCCCGATTCTGACCCGCGTCGTCGGTGGGGCACGCGCCGGGAAGGCTCCGTCTCTCCGAATCGCGGTCGCGTCCGCCCCGCCCGACAAGCCTTGCGCCGAACCGACCGAAGTCGAGTGGATGAACGGCGCTGTGGCTCGCGCCGGCTCCGCGCACGGTGTCCCGACGCCGGTCAACGCCGGCCTGGCCGCCCTGGTCGAGGAGGTGGCGACGGATCCGGCGCGGCGAGCGTGGTTCCGCGGCCATCCCGAGCGGCTATTGGCCGAACTAGCGGCCCAGCGCTAGAGCGCGTCGATAGACGGCAACGTGCCGGATTCGCGGCCCTATACTTCCCCGCGATGCAAAACCTCGACCTCGTCCGGGTCGCCGTCGCGCTCGTCGCCGGCTATCTGCTCGGCGGCATTCCATTCGGGATCATCGTTCCGCGGCTGATCGGCGGGACCGATCCCCGGACCATCGGCAGCGGCCGAACTGGCGGCGCCAACGTGTCAAGGGCGGTCGGATTCCGATGGGCAGCGGTGTCGGGCCTGCTCGACGTCGCCAAGGGTTCCGCGGCTGTCTTGCTGATCGTGGCCATCGGCGGCGGGCCCGTTCCGCAGGTCCTGGCCGGGCTGGCGGCCATCGTGGGACACAGCCGCTCCCCATTCATCGGGTTCCACGGCGGCCGCGGCGTCGCCCCCGCAACCGGCGGCGCGATCGTCCTGGCCCCGATCATCCTGATCGCCATCTTCCCCGTATTCGTCCTCACTATCCTCCTCACTCGCATTTCGTCGATCGGATCGCTCAGCGCGTCCCTCATCGGCGGGCTGGCCATGATCGTCGTCACTGCGGTGACGCCGCTGGCGCCCATCTACTTCGTCTACGGCGTCGGCGTGCCCAGCCTGATCTGGGCATTCCACCTCGACAACCTCGGCCGCCTGCTGCGCGGCGAGGAACGACGCATCGGCCGGCGGTCGAAGCAAGCCGCAGCCGACGCCGTGGCGGCCGATGCCAGGGCCGATCCGGAGACCCGGTAAAGCGCGATTTGCCGTCGATGACCGACCGACCAGAGACCTGCCCGTTCGGGCTGCATGCGGCGGTTACGACACGTCGTTTACCCCATTCGGCGTATCCTAATTGGGACTATTCAGCCGACATGTCCCATAGGAAAGTCCACCGGTACCCAAAGATTAGACTGGGGAAACCATGGGAACGCAAATCGATTTCGTCGGTTTCGCCGACGATTGCCGCGTCGAGGGCAAGGTAGACCTGGACGACGCGCGGCTGGCGGACCTGCTCAACAGCCGCCCCAGCATACTCGTCCATGACGTGAAGCTGGTAAGCACTCTCGACGGGCATACGCAGGAGTTCGAGGAGCTCGAGATCGAGCGCGACGAACTCGACATTGTCGTAGCCAGCGGTCCGCGTGGAGATCCCAAGCGACGCCTCGCCACCAAGCCCAGCGGCGTGACCATGAGGCTCGGCCCCTACAGCGCCGAGGGGTTCATGCACGCGCCCCCGACCGCGAACCCGGTGCGCGACATCGGCCATCGACCCACCATGGTCGCTGTCACGGACGCGATCCTGGAGTATCAGTTCTGCGACGAGCCGGTCAGCGAGTGGTTCCGAACATTGCTCGTCAACCGCGAGATGGCAATCTCCCTGCGAACGGTGACGAACCCGGGCGGGATGCAGCCGGGAGCGGCGTAGCCGCCCAGCCGCTCTAGCCGCGCCGGTCCAGTAGCTCGTTCGCGGCGGCCCGCACCGTCTCGGCGTCGGTCGCCACCAGAGCGGCGGCCGCCAGTTCGTCCAATTCGCCCCCGGTTACGCTCGCAAGGGCAGCTCGCACGCCGTCCAGGCTGCTCGCTTCCGCCGAAAGCCCGTCCACTCCCAGGCCCACCAGCACGAGGGCCCCGGCCGGATCGCCGGCCAGTTCCCCGCACACAGCCACCGGGATGCCGGCTGCATCCGCCCCGGCCACGACCCCGGAAATCGTCCGCAGCACCGCCGGGTGAAGCGCGTCCTGCATTCCCGCCAGAGAGGGGTTGCCGCGGTCCGCCGCCAGCACGTACTGCGTCAGGTCGTTGGTGCCGATGCTGAAGAAGTCGACTAGGCGGGCCAGCTCCGGGGCCAAGATCGCCGCGGACGGCACCTCGATCATGATCCCCGTGACCATCCGCTCTGGACAGGACGCGTCCGTCGCGACCACCGCCCGGCGGGCTTCGTCCCGAAGCTCCAGCAGCAGCCGTGCGTCGGCGATCGTGGCCACCATTGGGGCCATGGCGTGGGGTGTGACTCCGGCCGCGCCGGCCGCCCGCCAGATCGCACGCAATTGGGTCAGGAGCAGCTCGCGCGAATCCTGGGCCAGCCGGATCGCACGGACGCCGAGGAACGGGTTGGGCTCTTCCGGACGGCCCAGATACGGGATCGACTTGTCCCCGCCGATGTCGGCCAGGCGAACCACAACAGACCGTTCCGGCCCGAACGCCTCCATGGCCCGGCGGTATTCGCCTATTTGCTCCTGCTCGGTGGGCGCCGATTGACGGCGCATGAACAGGTACTCGGTCCGGAACAGTCCCACGCCCTCGGCACCGGCGTCGAGCGCTCGCGTGGTGTCGGCGGCGCTCCGAATGTTGGCCAGCAGCTCTATCCGGTGGCCGTCGGAGGTGGCGGTTGGCAGCCCACGGAGTGCTGCGGCGGCCCGGTCGCGGGCGGCTCGGGTGGCACGGCGATCGTCCAGTTCCTGCAACTCCGCCGCGGTCGGGTCCATGGTGATCTCCCCACGCTCCCCGTCGATTGCGATCGTGGACGTGGCTCGCGCGTCATCGAGCAGCTCCGGCGCCGCCACTACGGCGGGAATCCCCAGGCTTCGGGCCAGAATCGCGACATGCGCCGTGGGCGAGCCCCCGGCCAGAGCCACGCCGAGCAACAGGCCCGGCGGCATCTCCGCGAGCAGCGAAGGCGGCAGGTCCAGGGCAACGACGATGGACGGCGCCGCCGGCACCTCCACGCTCGCGCCGCTCACGGCACGGGCCACGCGCACGGCAACGTCCCTGACGTCTCCGGCCCGAGCCGCCAGCAACGCGTCGTCGAGCGCAGCGAGGACTTCGGCAGAGGCCTCGGCCGCGGCCAGCACGGCCTCGACCGGCCCCATCCCGCCACGAACCAGCCGGACGGCCTCGTCGACGATCGTCGGGTCGACCGCCATCAGCGCCTGCGCTTCGAGGATCTCTGCCTCCCCCGGGCGGTCGAGTTCGCATAGCCGCGCCGCCAGCGCCTGGAGCTGAGAGGCCGCCATGCCGGCGGCGCGGCGGATCCTGAGTTCCGCATCTCCGCTGGAGGTGACGTCCACGATCGGTCCGCCGGCGGCGCCACGAGGCGGATACCGCCAAACCGGCCCGACGGCGATTCCCGGGGCGCCGGGAATGCCAACGATTCGGCCGGACATCGCTACTCGCCTACCGGCTCGCCGAGACCGGCGAGGAGATCGCGCAAGGCGCCGAGGGCCTGGTCTTCGTCGGCGCCATCGGCCACGATCTTGACCACGTGACCTCGTTCCACTCCCGCCGACATGACCCCGACGATGCTCTTCGCGTTCGCCGGGTGGCCACCCAGAGTCACGTTCTCCAGTCGAATGGTCGCGGCGAACGGTGCCGCCGTGCGAACGAAGGCCGCGGCCGGCCGGGCATGCAGGCCCGACTCGTTTCGGACTTCGACCTCGATCGACTTCACCGCAGACTCCTCCGGACCGCCGCGCCGGTCCGCCCTGTTGCCCATCGGGCCGGACCTGACGGTGCCAGCCCGTGTCGTATCGTACCCGCGACCGCCCGAAACGGACTGCCGGGCGCCGAACCTGGCATCATTGCGGCCACAGCGGCTCAAGGAGAATTCCCTCTGTCGATCGATCGTGCGACGGCCGGTGGCCCGGCTAGAGCAATTGCCGGCCTGGCCGCGCTGCAGGACCTCAGCGTTCTGCTCGAAGGAATCGAAGATCCCAGGGTCCAGCGGCCGATCCTCCGGCAGGTGCTGGAGGCACGACGCAAGCTCCTGGGCCCCGACCACCCCACCACGATCGAGGTCGAAGCGCGTCTGGCCGGGATTGCCCTCGAGCTCGAGGAGTACCTGGCCGCGCGGGACGCCTATACCATCCTGGGAGAACGATGCGAGCGCGTCCTGGGCCCGCGCAATCTCGACACACTGGCCGCAGTCCACGGCCTGGCCGTCGCTCTCTCGTACATGGACGAGCCGGCGACCGCGCGACCGATGTACGAGCGGGTCTACAGCGGCCGGCGCAATACGTTGGGCGCCGAAGACCCGGCAACGCTGAGCGTCCTCCATAACCTGGGCCTGGCCCATCGCGCCCTGGGCGACAACGCCGCCGCGCGGGCCACGTTCCAGCAACTCCTGGATATCCAGCGCCGCGTCTTCGGTCCCGAGAACGCACTGACGCTGCGGACTATGACGAACCTGGGTAGCGTGCTCATAGCCATGGAGGAGTACGCCCGGGCCTGCGAGGTTCTGGCCGAGCGAGTAGACCGGAGCCGGCGAGTGCTCGGACCTACCCACCCCGACACCATCGACGCCATGTTCGGGCTAGCCCGGGCCTTGTGCGGAGCGGGCGATCGCGCATCGGGGCGCGCTCTGTCGGAGCAGGCGCTGGCAGTGACAAATGGAGCCTTCGGCCCCGATTCGCCCGAGACGATCCTTGCCATGACCCAGCACAGCAGGCTGCTGCTGCGCCTGGGCGAAGCCAAATCGGCAGCGACCGCCTACCGGGCCCTGTTCGACAAGCTGACACGGCTCGACGGGCCGGAGGACGTTGCCACACTCGACGCCATGGCCGGGTTGGCCGATGCGATTGGCCGCAGCGGCGACAACAAGCGTGCCCACGCCCTGGACGTTCAGTTGCTCGACCGTCGCCAGAAGGTTCTCGGCCCGGAGCACCCGGCCACGCTGTGGGCCATCGGCGACCTGGCCTGGAACCTGGAGCAACTTGGCGACCTGAGCGGAGCGGCGGCTCGGTTCAGCGAACTGACCGAGGCACGCACGGCCGCGCTCGGCCCGGACGAGCCGGACACCGTCTGGGCCCTTCAGGGCCTGACCCGCGTCCTGGCGAAGATGGAGGCCCACGACGACGCCCGCCGCGCCTACGCCAGGCTGTACGAAACCCAGGACCGACGCCTCGGCGCCGAGGCCGAGGAGACGCTGGACGCGATGCGAGGCCTGGCCTGGGAGCAGGGCAAGGTCGGTGAGCTGGAGGCCGCGAGAAACGGCTGGAAGCAACTCGTGGAGATGCATGATCAGCTCCACGGGTCGCGCGACGAACGGACGCTGGATGCGATGGTGGGGCTGGCCGGCGCACTGGACGCTCTTGAGGAGGAGGAGCAGGCCCGCATCCTCTCGGAGCAAGTGGCGGGTCCGCTTGGTCGGTTGTATGCCGGCAGCGCCGAGGAACTCGGTCCGGACGATGCCCGGACGCTGACGTTGGGCCACAACCTCGGCGTGACTCTCGAGCGGCTCGGCCAGTTCGAGGCCGCCCGGGCGGCCTACGAGAAGGCGCTCGCGGGTCAGATCCGAGTACAGGGCAAGCGCGGACGGGCAGTTGCCGACCTGCACGGGCATCTGGGGGACATCGCAGCCAAGCTCGGTGATCCGGCCGCCGGCCACGCGAGATACGGCGAAGCTCTCGCGATCCTGCGCAAACAGCCCGGCCCGGAGGATCCCGACACATTAGAAGTGATCGGCCACGACGCCGACGCCCTGATGGCGATGGGCAAGAAGATCGCCGCTCGCAACCAGGCGCGAACAGTCGTCGACGGCTACCGCCGAACCCTGGGCGAGGAGAACCCGCTCACCCGTCGGGCCCAGGCCCGCCTCGACGCGATTTCGCCGACTCGCCGGCGCCCGGCGTACTGAGCGGCGGTTGGCCGCGCGGCGGCCGCTGCCTACCTGGCGCGGCCCATCGCCTGGTCCAGATCCGCGATCAGGTCCGCGGCCGTCTCGATGCCAACCGACAGACGGATCACATCGTTGCCAGCTCCGGCCGCGTCGCGTTGCTCGTCGGTAAGCTGGCGGTGGGTCGTGGAAGCGGGATGGAT
>Ga0182011_10002606_pt1 | contig 15152 bp, 11 predicted proteins | sample 711E1DmetaG_FD_120481 | JGI IMG/M metagenome (GOLD analysis project Ga0182011, IMG submission 120481) | Permafrost microbial communities from Stordalen Mire, Sweden - 711E1D metaG | ecosystem: Environmental > Terrestrial > Soil > Wetlands > Permafrost | place: Sweden: Stordalen | collected... | reverse complement strand
GCACCGGCGGTGTAGGACGCGGCCCGCAGCCAGAAGGGGCGCACATCCCGCGCATCCACCGAGCAACGCAGGCCGTCCGGCGTGTCGACCAGCAAAGGGCAGACGCGGCGGAAGCGGGCAGGATCGTGCCAGAGGTTGGCGGCGTCGCAGCCCGTCTCGAGGGCGCGTCCGGAATCGCTCGGGTTCTGGCAGGGACACCGGGACCGCGGGCGCAGGCGGAAAAGGCTCTTGCGCACGTTCCAGTAAAGCAAGCCCCACCAGAAACGGAATGCATCAGTGAGCCAGCCCATGGCGTGGGCAGGATAGGCGGGTGATCGTTCCAGCGCCAAGCGAAAGAATTACCCCATCGGCAGCGTTCCTGCGCCGGGAATCGGCGGCCCCAAAACGAGACGTTCTCGGCTACCGGAGGTTCTTCTGCAGGAGCGCGATATCTCCGCGGGCGGTCCAGCCGTGCTTCAGCCAGAAGACGCGGCCGGTTTCGTTGTCGTCAATCAGGAAGAGGTTGCATTTCTGGATGCCGATGACTTTGAGCGAGGCCAGCGCTGCGTCGACCAGCGCGCAACCGATTCCGCGGCGGCGCCACGCGGGTTGGACAGCGAGATGGTGCAGATACCCGCGGCGGCCGTCATGCCCGCCCAAGACGGCGCCGACAATCCGGCCGCCCGCCACCGCCACGAAACTCATCGCGGGGTTGCGGTCGAGATAGGTGGCGATGGCGTCGCGTTCGTCGGCCGCGCTCAGGCCGATGCCTTCACAAGCGCGCCACAGGGCGATGACGTCGTCGTAGTCGGCCGGGCTCATCACCCGCAGGTGCCATTCGGGATCGGGGTTCATGCGCTCAGAGCTGCACCGGGAGGCCGATTTCGATGACCTGGGTCGGGAGGACCTTGTAATAATCCTTCACTGGGCGCGCATTGCGGCTCAGGAACGCGTAAAGGGATTTCTGCCACTCCCACATGCGCGCGTTGCCGCCGGACACGATCATCTCGCGGTTGAAATAGAAGGTGACCTCCTGCGGCTTGAGGGGCACGCCGCGCGCCTTCAGTTCCTCGCACAGCGCGCCGACGTCGGGCGACTCCATGTAGCCGTAGTAGCCGATGGCCCGCCACACGCCCGCGCGCTCGTTGGTCAGGATCAACCGCTCCTCGGGCGGCACCTGGGGAATCTCCTCGAAACTGATGGTCAGCAGCACGACCGTCTGGTGCAGGCACTTGTTCGATTTCAGGTGGTGGAGCAGCGCGAGGGGAACGCCGCGGGGCGAGGCGGCCATGAACACCGCGCTGCCCGGCACGCGCACGATCGACTTGCTCTTGACGATCTCGGCGAGCTCCAGCTCCGTGAAGCCGCCGCTGTAGACCTTCTCCTGGATTTCGGTCCGCCCGCTCTTCCAGGTGTGCATCACCGCGAGGAGGCCGAGCGCGAGGGCGAGCGGCAGCCAGCCGCCGTCCGCGAATTTGTGCAGGTTAGCCACGAGGAAGACCGTCTCGACGAGGATGAAGGTCCCGCAGACGAGGCCCGCCCGCAGTCGGGACCATCCCCAGCGCAGGCGGGTCACTTCGAAGAAGGCCACGCTCGTGACCACCATGGTCCCGGTCACTGCCACACCGTAGGCGGCGGCCAGACGGTCGCTCGAACCGAACCCCAGCACCACCCAGATCGTGGTGAAGGCCAGAACGATGTTAACGAGCGGGAGGTAAATCTGCCCCATCTGCTCGGGGTTGGTGTGGATGATCTTCAGACGGGGGAAGAAGCCGAGTTGGATGGCTTGCCGTGTCAGGGAGAACGTCCCTGAAATCAGCGCCTGGCTGGCGATGCTGGTCGCCCCAATGGAGAGGCCGACCAGCGCGAAGATCCCGCCCTCGCCGCGATTGTCCGCCCGGGTCACGAATCCAAGGTATTTCACACCGACTTCGAAGCAAAGTGCCCAAAAAATAAGCGATAGCGCGCCCAGAACCCCCTCCGTGCGGTCCACCGGTCCCAGCCAGAGCAGGCATTCGCGCAGGGCATAAAGCGGGCTTGTGCCGATGTCGCCAAACACCACACCCAACGCCCCGACGGTCAAGGCCAGCTGGGCCTGACGGGAGGGGTTCGGACGATCCGGCGAACTCATGACCGTCTGATCCTCATTCATGTCCGGACCGGGTCCAAGAAGTTTCTGTGCGGCCGCATGAAGTGCTTTAATGGGTTGCGCCAAGACCCGCGTCGGGACGCAATTGTCGGCGGCTTCTTCCTCCCATGAACATCCAATGGCGCGCCGGCAAGGCCTACCAGGACATCCTCTACCACAAGGCGGACGGGATCGCGAAAGTGACGATCAACCGGCCGGCCAAGCGCAATGCGTTTCGGCCGCAGACCGTGACCGAGATGATCGAGGCATTCACCGATGCCCGTGAGGATCCCGCGATCGGCGTCGTGCTGTTGACCGGCGCCGGACCGCATCGCGACGGCCAGTATGCGTTCTGCTCCGGCGGCGACCAGGCTGTGCGCGGACCCGGCGGCTACGTCGGCGAGGATGGCGTGCCCCGGTTGAACGTGCTCGATCTCCAGAAGCTGATCCGCTCGATGCCCAAGGTCGTGATCGCGCTGGTCGCCGGCTATGCGATCGGCGGCGGCCACGTCCTGCACGTGGTCTGCGACCTGACGATCGCGGCGGACAACGCGGTGTTTGGCCAGGTCGGCCCGAAGATGGGCAGCTTCGACGGTGGTCTCGGCTCCAGCTACCTGGCGCGCATTGTCGGCCAGAAGAAGGCGCGCGAGATCTGGTATTTGTGCCGCCGCTATGACGCGAAACAGGCGCTCGAAATGGGCCTGGTCAACGCGGTCGTGCCAATCGCGGAACTGGAGGCGGAAGGAGTGAAGTGGTCTCGCGAGATCCTCCAGCACAGTCCGTTGGCCATCCGCTGCCTGAAGAGCGCTTTCAATGCCGACGTCGACGGTCAGGTGGGCCTGCAGGAACTGGCCGGCAATGCCACGCTTCTCTATTACCTGACCGGGGAGGCGCAGGATTTCCACCGCGCCCAGCGCGAGAAGCGGAAACCCGACGCCCGCAAGTACCCCTGGCTGCCATAGGGGCCGCGCTCACACGTCGGTGTCGATCACGACATGGGGTTCGTCCGGCTCGAGCGGCTCGAAGCGCGATTTGAGCACGTCGAAGGTGTTGTCGGCGATATAGAGGCTGCCGCGCAGATCAGCGTTACGGCGCTGGCATCGTGCCCGCGCCGTGGATTCTGCGCACTGCAAGGCGTAGAGGCGGCAGGCGGCGCCGGCGGCGCTGGCGCGTTGCCGGGCGGCGTCGCGCGAGGCGCGGGTCCAGAATCCGCAATCCAGGACCACGTCCACCCCGCAGCGCACGACGCGGACCCATTGCTCGTCCAGCAGGGCGAAGACGCGTTCGAGCCGCTCGGCGAACTGGTCAGCCGGTGGGTCCTCCCCATAAAGGCGCACCATCCATTCGTCGGGGTTGAAGCGCACACCATCCACCTCCTCCGCGAGTTTCTTCGCGAAGGTCGTCTTGCCGGCGCCGATATAGCCGTGGATGAGATGGACGGTGGGCATGACCGCGGCGCGCCGTCGGACGGACGGTTTACCGGACAGTCAGGGTCATCTTGAGAAAGTCGACCGAGGAGCGGCCGACCATGATCTCGAAGTCCCCCGGCTGGACCACCGGTTTCATGTCCAGACCGAGCGCGGCCAGTTTGGCGGCGGGAAGCGCAAAGGTCACCGTTTTCGTCTCGCCGGGCTGCAGCGCGACCCGGGCGAAATCCTTCAGCTCCATCACCGGCCGGGTCGGCAGGCTGACCACCTCGTGAAGGTAAAGTTGGACGATCTCCTCGCCCGGCCTGGTTCCGGTGTTGCGCACCTCGACGGACACTTGGGTTGTGCCGTCCGGGGCGATCGTCGCCGGCGCCAGCCGGAGGTTTTGGTATTCGTAGGTCGTGTAGCTCAGGCCGAACCCGAAGGGGAAGAGGGGCGTGGAATCCGTCGCCACGTAGTCGCGGAAGCGGGAGGGCTTGTGGTCGTAGTAACAGGGCAGCTGCCCGACGTTGCGCGGAATGGTGACGGTGAGTTTGCCGCCCGGATTGACCTTCCCGAAAAGCACATCCGCGACGGCGCGTCCGGTTTCCTGCCCGAGATACCAGCCCTCGATGATGGCCGGAGCGTGCTGCTGCAGCCAGTTGATCGAGAGCGGCCGGCCGTTGAGCAGCAGCACGGCGACGGGTTTGCCGGTCGCGAGCACCGCCTGGGCCAGCTCGTTCTGGCGGCCGGGCAGCTCGAGGCTGTCGGCATCGCCGAGATGCTCGACGCTCCACGCTTCGCGACCGAGGAGCTCGTTGTTGCCGAGCACGAGCACGACCGCGTCGCTCTGGACGGCCACCGCTGCCGCCTCGGCGATAAGTTTCCGATCCTGTTCCGGATCGCTCAGGATCGGATTCTCATTCACCCGCCAGTCGCAGTCCTTGTTCAGCGTGAGTTTGCAACCCTCGGCGTAGCGCACGGCCAAAGTGCTGCCGGCGAATTCCTGCAACCCTGCAAGCACGCTGACGCCGTGCATGGGGATCGCCGAGTAGCCGCCGAGGTGGATGCCAGCCGCATTCGGTCCGATCACGGCCAGGGTTTTGATTTTCGCGGCATCGAACGGCAGCACGGCACCTTCGTTCTTGAGCAATACCATGGCTTCCCCGGCGGCGCGCCGGGCGAGCGCCCGGTGCGCCGGGTCGCTGTCGATGGCGTCCAGCTGGTCGGCATCGGCGTAGGGATTCTCGAACAGGCTGCAAACGAACTTCACCCGCAGCACGCCCCGCGCCGCCCGGTCGAGATCCGCCAGGGCCACGCGGCCCGACCGGACTTGATCGGCGAGGGTCTTGAAGGCACCTTTGCTGCTGAGATCATAGTCGAGGCCGGCCGCGATCGCCAGGGCGCCCGCCTCGGTCACGTTGGCGGCGGCGTGGTGGTTCTCGCACACGACATCCAGGCCGCCGCCGTCGCTCATGACGAAGCCGCGAAAGCCCCATTCGCCGCGCAGGATGTCGGTCAGCAGCTTGTGATTCAGGTGGTTCGGGATGCCGTCCCACTCGTTGTAGGAGGCCATGATCGCCTGGGCGTTCGCCTCCCGGACCGCCGCCTCGAACGGGACCAGGTGCGTCTCCCGGAATTCGCGCTCCGAGTAGTTCACCGGCGCGATATTCCGGCCGCCCTCGGGCTGGCCGTGCCCGGCGAAATGTTTCAGCGTGACGGCCACGTGGTGGTGGTCGATGAGTGCGCCGCGGCCCTGGAGGCCGTTGATGGCTGCCACGCCGAGGCGGGCGACGAGGTAGGGATCCTCGCCATAACACTCGTCGAACCGGCCCCAGCGCGGATCGCGGGCCAGGTCGAGCACGGGCGAGAGCACCTGGCGGGTGCCACGCGCACTGGCCTGAAGGGCGGCCACGGTGAAGATCTGTTCGAGCAGGCCGGGATCCCACGTGCCACCGAGCGCGATGGCCGCGGGGAAACTGGTGGCGCCGGCCGCCATGTAGCCGTGCACCGCCTCTCCGAAAGAAAAGACGGGGATGCCCAGACGCGATTTCTCGCGCAGGTATTTCTGAATGGCGTTGGTTCGCTGCGCCCACTGCCGCGGAGGCAGTTGAAACAGTTTTTCGAACGGCATTCCTCCCGTGCTGAAGAATGCGCCGACGCCGTGATACAAAAGCTCCGTGTCGCGCCCCCCGACGAAGTTCCCTTGGACATCCCACGCTTTGGGATCGTCGGAATGGTATTGCTGCAGCTGCGCCGCTTTCTCCTCCAGACTCATGCGGGCCAGGAGATCGTCGAGCCGCCGTTCGACCGGCAGCGCCGGGTTCTTGTAGACTTCCTGGCCGTGGGCGTGGCCGGCGAGCAGGAGAACGGTGGAAAGGAGGACGAGGCGCTTCATGAACCTAGGTGGATCCGATCGGGACGCGGCAGTCGACTTCATTTCCGGAGGCGGTAAATCGCGTAGCTCTGCGCCGGAACGTCCAGGCGGATCTCCGACTGCTTCCTGGTGAATCTGATATCGGTTCCCGCGAGTAGCTGCCAATCGCTGTCCGTCGCCGCCAGCGGAAACTGCCCGGTGGCGGGTCGGGCCGCCGGATTGAACACGACGAGCAGTTCATTCGCACCGCTAGCGCGCGCATAGACGAAAGGATAGGTGTTCTCGCGGGCAAACAGCGGCACGAATTCCGCATAGGCGGCCAGGGCCGGCTCGGTGTGCTTCAACGCGATGAGCTTCCGTACGCGATTCAGCAGCGAAGCTGGGTCGCGTTCCTCGGCGGCAACGGTGGGCGCGTCAGGCGCGGCATCGACCGGCAGATAAAGGCGCGCCGGGTCGGCGGTGGAAAAGCCGAGGTTTGGGCCGGGCGTCCACTGCATCGGCGTGCGCGCGCCGGCCCGCGGCTTGTAGGCGCCTTCGATCTGCGGCAGGCCGTCGAGCTGGCGCATGCCGATCTCATTGCCGTAATAGAGGAACGGCACGCCCGGCATCGTCAGGCCGAAGGCCGTGATCATCTCCAGTTCATCGACGGTCCGGTTGGTGTTGAGCCGGGCGAGGTCGTGATTGCCGAGCGGCAGGCAGATGTAGCCCTTGGCGCGCGTGGCGCGCAGGTCGTCGAGGTACTCCCGCAGGAAACGCGTCACATCGCCCTGACCCTCGCGGTCGAAGAAGCTGTGCCCCTCGGACATGCCGTTCAGGATGCGCCAGCTCTCCTTTTGGTAGAGATCATTGAAACTCTCGACCCAATGGAGGAAGCAGGCATGGAATGCGCGATCCAGCGCATCCTTGGGCGCGGACCACTCGGCGACCGTAAATGCCTCCGGGTAGTTCGCATGGAGAATCTGCCGCACCTCCTGCCAGTAGCGTTTGGTGTCTTGGTGGGGGTCGTGGCCCTTGACGAGGGAGTTGGCCATGTCGGCGCGAAAGCCGTCGGCGCCGAGGTCCATCCAGAAACGCATGACCCGCTTCATCTCGGCGCGCAGCGCGAGCACGCTGGGGTGGTCGGTCGGCAGCTGCCACGGCTTGGCGGGGTCCGGCCGGCCATAGCCGTAGTTCAGGGCCGGCTCGGACCAAAAGAAGTTGCTGAGGAAATTACCGTTGCGCTGGCCGTAGCCGTGAACCCACCGGTTGCCCGGCTCGAATTTCCACGCGTTGTCGGTCCAGATGTACCAGTTGGAATGCGAGTCCGGCTCCTGCCGCGTCGAGGCGACGAACCATGGATGGTCGATGGCGGTGTAGCTGATGACGTAATCGAAGAGCACCTTCAGGCCACGGCGGTGCGCCTCGGCGAAGAGCCGCCGGGCGTCGTCGTTCGTGCCATAGCGCGGCGCCACCCGGTAGTAGTCGCGGATGTCATAACCGGCATCATTAAACGGCGAATCGAAGAACGGATTCAGCCAGATGGCGTCGACCCCGAGGCTCTTCACATAGTCAAGCTTCTGGATGATGCCCGGCAGATCGCCAATGCCGTCGCCGTTGGAATCGTAGAACGTCTGCGGGTAGATCTGGTAGACCACCGCGTGATGGATCCAGGCCGGGCAGTCCGGAACAACGTCTTGGCCGGTGCTTCCGGGAGTCTGGGCGCCGGTCGGAAGGGCCGGCAGCCAGGCGAGAAGCAACGCGACGGCGGAGCGGACGCAGGGACGAATAGGCATGGGGAATCGAGGCGAGACTATGGGCGGGGCGGCTAACGCGGGGGCGAGTTGACGGGCGGAGGCGATTCAGCCTGGGCCGCCAGGAGCCGCCTGATTTCGATCGTCGGGTCCTGCTCCGTGCGGCGGGTGAGCGTGTAAGTGGAGACACGCGTGAGCGTGTCGCCGGGCTGCAGGCGCGTCAGCGGGCCGAGCAACTCGAGTTCGACGTAGGCCAGCGGATCGGCGTTGGTGTAGATCTCGGCGCTGCTTCCGCCGTCGGGATACACGCCTCCTGGCACAAGGGCGGAATCGATCCGGAGTAATTCGGTTCCGCCGACCCAGACCAGCGTGGCGGCGCGGGCGCCGATCTTGCGGTTCTGGTGGGGATCGCGCGCCAGCGACAACCACCCGTCGGCGACCTGCAGGCGGGCTGGCGTGCCGTCGGACTGGCTGACATAAACCCGGCCCGAGGGCGCAACGCCCGGCCGGAGCACATAGACCGCAGCCGGATCTTTGAGTTGCGTGATGACCCAGACCGCGACGTTCAGCGGCTGACCGGTGACCATTTCGTAGGAGGTGGTGACCGTCATGACTGGCCGGTCCGGTGCGAGTTCGATCCGTCGCCGCACGCGAATGCCGTACCCAGCGTCCACCGGCGAGACCAGCGTCACCGCCGCCCCGTCGATCGCGAACCCCATGGGATGGCCATCGAACGTCTCCGGCGGCGGCCAGCCTCGCCCGATGATCCGATCCCAGTCTGCTTGCGGCGCGGGCCAGGCTTTGTCGCCGCCGTAGTTGGCCCATTGGCCCGCGCCCGGCCCGGTGTTCCGACCCGCCAGGGCGGCATTTTCCCAGAAGGGGCCGTCGCTAGCACCGGCCAAGCGAAACTGCATAATGCGGCCAATCGCCGGGACGACCACAGCCTCGACGAACCCGTTGCTGAGCACGAGCGAGTCGTGCCAGCCGCGATAATCAACGCGGGCCACGGGGGAGCGGGAGGGGGACATGGGTGGGATGGGATCGGATTTTCCCGCAGCTGCGAGACCGCCGGCGAGCACCAGGACGAGGCCGGTGAGCACCCAACAGGCGAATCGCTGGCGGCGCGGCGTGTTCACCCAGGCAAAATCTCCACCTCCGCGTCGAGCGGCAGGTCGACGTGGATCAGGCTTTGGTTGCATCCGGCGGCTTCCAGGCGGCGCGGGGGCAGAGTTGTGCCATCACGTAGGGTGAACGGATACGCCTGGCCCAACGCAATGTGGTGGCAGGCGTTTTCATCGAGCAACGGATGGAGAAAGAACCGCTTGGCGCGGGCGATGGCCGTCTCACCCGGGACGAGCGCGACTTCGCCGAGCCGCGAAGTGCCGCTGTCGAGGCTCAGGACGCGGTGGAGCAGCGCTTCCGCGATCCGTGCCTTGGCCCCAACGACCCGCCCGCCGGAAAACTCGAGTTCGATGCCGTCCATCACTTCGCCGCCATACGCCACCGGGCCGGCCACGCACACCCGGCCCTCGGCCGAATCGCGGTGGGGCGCGGTGAAAACCTCTTCGGTGGGCAGGTTGGCAACGAACCGGCGGCCCGAGCGCGTGGCCAGCACGGCGGTGCACCAGACGTGCTTTGGCGCCAGCGCCATGGCCAGGTCAGTGCCCGGACCCCGAAAACGAATCCGGGCAGGCGGCGCTCGGTTCAGATCGTCACATCGCTGCTGGAGCCCCGCCAGGTGGGTCTGCCAGTCGGCGAGGGCGCGGCCGCCGGGCGCGATCCGCATCGCCGCGAACACGTCCGCCCAGAGTTGGTCGAGCCGTTGCGCGGCTGGCAGGTCGGCATAGACGCGGTCGGCCCAGGAGGGAGTCGGCGCGCAGGACACGGTCCAGTTGGTCGCGCCGCGGGCGAGCTGCTGGGCGATCGGTCCAAAATGGCTCCACGCCAGCATGCTGAACGTGTCGGTGTTCTCGGCCGGGAATCCCGCCATCAATCCGGCGTGGCTGGCTTCCAGAAAAAGCAGGGCGTCCTCGCGCACGACGGCCACCGCCATCGTCTGGGCGTTGCGCGCGACCATACGCTCGAAACTGCGCCGGTCCCCGCGCTCGGCGAAGCGCCGCAACTGCGCCTCGTCGCCCCAGATCACGTCGACCGCGACCGCCCCGGCCCGGAGAGCGGCGTCCGTCACGGCTTCAACCAGTGGCGCCGCTTCGCGGCTCACCCCCTGCAATTGGTAGGGCTCGGCGATGAGCAGACGTTGACCAGCCCGCAGGTTCAATCCCGTGTGGACGATCACCTCGGCGAGGGCGGGAAGCTGGTCAACAAACGCGGACGGCACGGCGCCAAGTTCAGCAAAACCGCATCGCGCAGGCGACTTCATTTTTGCTGCGCTCGCCCCGGGGGCGAACGGTCAGGGTAGGGCGCGTTTTCCGCAACGCGCCACACCGTTGGGCGGGTTAGGGATAACCCGCCCTACCGTTTGTCAGCCATGGGTCCGAGGCCTTCGCGGTGCACCTCAATGAGACCGGCTGAAAAGGACGGCATGGGACGAACTTACTGGCCGAGGCTCTTGCGCAGGTCGGGGATTTGCCCGGTCGAACCGAGCTTGTCGTTGCGGCTCGCGATGAACTTCGCGTACTCGTCAATGAAGATCTTCCCCGGTGGGCGGAAGTCGAACTCGGCCGGCTTGTCGCGGAAGAACTCGCGGTGCACGCGCGTCCAGACCAGGCGGCCGTCGGTGTCGATGTTGATCTTGGTGACGCCGAGCTTAGCGGCGGGCAGGTACTCGTTGATGTCGACGCCCATCGAATTCTTGATCTGGCCGCCGGCGGCGTTGATGCGGGCGACCTCGTCCTGCGGGACGGAAGATGATCCGTGCATGACGAGCGGAAAGCCCGGGAGGCGGGCCTTGATCTTCTGCAGCACGTCGAAGTGCAGGGATTGCTTGCCCTTGAACTTGAAGGCGCCGTGCGAGGTGCCGATGGCGGCGGCGAGGCAGTCGCAGCCGGTCTGCTTGACAAAAGCCTCCGCCTCGGCCGGATCGGTCAGGCAGGCGTTGCCTTCCTCGACCTTGATGTCCTCCTCCACGCCGCCGAGCATGCCGAGCTCGGCTTCGACGGAGATGCCTTTCGCATGGGCGGCGTCCACCACACGCTTGGTGATCGCGACGTTCTGGGCGAAAGGATCGTGGGAGGCGTCGATCATGACCGAACTGTAGAAGCCGGACTTGATGCAGTCGTAGCACGTCTCTTCGTCACCGTGGTCGAGGTGCACCGCGAAGATGGCGTCCGGAAAGATCTCGTCGGCGGCGCGGATGATCGCCTCGAGCATCTTCTTGTCCGTGTATTTGCGCGCGCCCTTGGAGATCTGGATGATAAACGGGGCCTGCGACTGGAGGCAGCCGCGGAACAGGCCCATCGCCTGCTCCGCATTGTTGATGTTGTAGGCGCCGACGGCGTATTTGCCGTAGGCGTGTTTGAACAGTTGGGCCGTTGTAACGATCATGGTGATGGCGGATTGAAAGGGACCGCACAGGTTACCCTGCCGCGGAAAGCGCGCACAAGCGTTTTTTCACGGTCGCAGCCGGGCCAGTGTCTGTTCCCGCGCCAGGAGCTGGAGATCATCCGAAAACTGCCTGGATCTGGAGGGCGGCGCTCCGTCGCCGCCGAATCCGACCGGCGCTGACAGGGCAGCGCCCTGCATTAAGTGACGTAGCCCGGTTTCAGGACGGGCTCCAGAGCCGCCCCCCTGCCTCAGCCTCCCGGCGGCTTGGGCGGCGGGGAAGGCGGAGTCCCGGCCTGCCCCTGGCTGCCAGTCGATGGCGAGCCGCCGCCGTTGAAGGTCTGGCGCAGCATCTGCGCCATCTGCTGCTGGGCCTGTTGTTGCGCCTGAAGCTGCTGCAGCGCCGCCACCTGCGGCGCGGTGAGCACCGACTGGGCCTGCGTGACGGCGGCGTCCGTGATCGTGCTGCCACGGTTGCCAAAGCCGCCGGGGCCTCCTCCTCCCATGGCCATGAAGGCAGCGCCTAATCCGCCGCCAGCATTCGATTGGGCGCGGGCGGGGGCGTTGGCGGCGAGAATGTTCACGAGCTGCTCGGCTTGGGAATCCTGCAGCGGATTGCCGGTGTAACTGAGGCTCTGGGCGAGCTGGCTGACCACGGTGCGTTGGGGGAGCGTCTGCTCGTAGTTCTGATATTGGGCATAAGCGGCATCGCCGAGCGCCTGTTGGATCGTCGTGTTGGCCTGGGCCTGGGCGGTTTGGACGAGGGCGGCGATCTGGGACCGGTCCTCCGGGTTGCGCGGATTCAGACCCTGGTCGCGGGCCGCGGCCATCACGTCCATGAGCGAGGTCTGTTTGTCGACGAGCAGGCTCTTGAATTTGTCGAGATCCGTCGGGCTGAGGTTGAGGTTCTTGAACAAGGCGCTGTAGCGGGCATCAAGCGCGAGCTTCTGCTGGGCCATCCACAGCTTGTTGAACGCGGGATTGTCCATCAGCGTGGAAAGCCCGTTGAAACTGCCGCGCCGGCTGAAACGGCCCGGACCCGGACGCGCCGCCCCGGGCGGCCCGTCGGGCGGGGGGTCGCCGTCGCCTTCGGCCAGCCGGTCGGCCGGTCCGCGGGCGCGCAGGCTGGCGACCTCGGCATCAAGTTCGTTCTTCCGCTTCTCCAACGCCCAAAGTCGTTTCTGCAGGTCGGCCCGGGTGCTGTCATTTAGCTGGCTGTCGGCCCGCAACCGGACCAGTTCCCGGTATTGCATCCACGCGAAGGCTCCGCCAGCCACGATCGTCAATGCGAGCAGCACAATCGCGTAGCTGGTAGTTCGGGGATGCGCCATCGGGAAGAAGAGACGTCGGGCGGAGTCTGAAGTTACCCGACCGCAAAATCGCCTGGGGCGTTAATCCACCGGACCGTCGGGCGGACCGGGCGATCAGGCCGGGGCCGGCTTGCCGTCCGCGTCCGGCTCAGTCGGCGCGGCCTTGCTCCCTTTCTTGGGCTTGGGAACGCGCGGGGCGAACTCGAAACCGGTCGAACCATCGGGCTTGAGGACGAGGAAGGCGCTGAAGGGGCGGCGGGTGCGCTGGCTCCAGAACCGTTCAAGCAGGTCGGTCCGGCCCGTTTCCAGCATCTTGAGAAACTGGTCGCGGGGAATGTCGCGGGCGAGGATGCGGCGCGAGCAACGGGCGAGGATCTTGTTCTCACCATCTTCCACCCGGCGCACGACGTAGCTTTGCGGCGTCTCAAAGACCTCGGCGCCGGCGCCGAACTTCGCCGGGGCGGGGGCAAACGGCTGCAGACCGGTGAAGTCGATCTTCATCGCGCCGTTGCCGTCGCGCTGGCCGTCGAAGACGAACACGATCTTTTTTTCCGTGGGATCGTATTTGAGCAGCGCGCTGTACGGCTTGCCGGTCTTGGCGGAGCGGAAACCGTCGAGCGGGCCGAGCTGGCCTTTGGCGAGCAGCTCGCGGATCTCGGCCTCCTCCATGCGCCGGTTGCCGATGACCTTGTAGACCATGAACTCGCCGTCCTGCGACTTGTAGCCGCGGAGGGTCTCGCGCAGCGGTTTGCCGTCGGTGGGCGAAGGGATGTCGGTCTCGCGCGCCACGGAGTCGTCCTCCTCGAAGCCTTTCACCCGCGTCACGATGCCCTTGGTCAGGTTGACGATCTCGGCCATGAACTTGGCCCGGGTGAACTTGCCGTGCTCGATCTGGCGGAGTTTGAATTCCCATTCGCCGGTGAGGTCGGGCTTGGTCAGCTCCTCGGCCTTCACGGCCGCGAGGAACTGCAGCAGGCTTTCCGCCTTGGCCGTGGGCACCAGGTCGCGCTGCTGGCGCTCGACGTATTTCTGATTGACGAGGCCGTCGATCGTGTCGGCGCGGGTGGCGGGCGTGCCCAGGCCGCGCTCCTTCATCGCCTCGGCCAGGTCCTCGTCGTCCACCAGCTTGCCGGCGCCTTCCATGGCGGAGAGCAACGTGGCCTCAGTGTAGCGCGGCGGCGGCCGGGTCGCCTCGCCGTGCAACTCGGCCGAGAGGGTGCGGGCGTGGGGTGGCTGGCCGTCGACCGGATCGAGCGCGGGCAGGGCCTTCGAGTCGGGCGAATCGTCGTCGACGGTGACCTTGCCGTAGACGGCGAGCCAGCCGGGCGTGGTGAGCACTTTGCCTTCGGTCCGGAAACCGTGGCCGGCCACGGTGCTGGTGCGGGTGGTGATGTCGAATTCCGCCGGCGGATAAAAAGCCGCCACGAAGCGGCGGGCGATCATGTCGAAGATCTTCGCCTCCATGTCCTCGAGGTGCTTCGCCTCGTGCGTGGTGGGGATGATCGCGAAGTGGTCGGAGACCTGGGCGTTGTTGAAGAGGCGCCGGTTCGGCCGCACCCAGCCCGCCTCGAGCACCCGCTGCGCGTGGGGCGCCAGGGCGCCGTGCAGGTTGGCGAGCGTTTCCTTCACCGTCGGAATATAGTCCTCCGGCAACGCCCGCGAATCGGTGCGCGGATAGGTGATCATCTTGTGCCGCTCGTAGAGCGCCTGCGCGATCTGGAGCGTGCGGCGGGCCGACAGCCCGAACCGGTTGTTCGCCTCGCGCTGCAGGGTGGTCAGGTCGTAGAGGCGGGGCGCGATCTGGGAGGACGCCTTCCGCTCCTCGGTCACGGCGGCGGACGGCTGGCCCTGGCACGCGGCGAGGACCGCCTCGGCCGCCGCCTGGTCCCAAAGTCGGTCGATCCGGTCGTGCTCGTCGGTTTCGGATTTCTTGAATCCCGGCCGTTGGTAGACTCCCTCGTAGATGCCCTTCGCGACCTGAAAAACTGCCGTGACCCGCCAGAAGGCGCGGGGCTGGAAGCCGCGGATCTCGAGTTCCCGGTTGACGATGATGGCGAGGGTGGGGGTCTGCACGCGGCCGACGGACGCCACGTTGCCGCCGCGCGAGCCGAACATGCGCTTGGTCAGGGCGCGGGTGCCGTTGATGCCGATGAGCCAGTCGCTCTCGGAACGGCAGCGGGCGGCGTCGGCAAGCGGCACCATCTGGGCGCCGTCCCGCAGGTGCTGGAAGGCCTCGCGGATCCCGGTGGTGGTCATGGACGACATCCACAGGCGCTTGACCGGCAGCTTGCACTTGGCGAGCTGGCAGATGTAGGTGAAAATCAGTTCGCCCTCGCGGCCCGCGTCGCAGGCGTTGATGACCTCGGCGATGTCCTTCCGGGCGAGCAGCTTCTTCAGATGGGTGAGGCGCTCCTTGGACTCCTCGATGGGTTTCAGGCCGAAGGTTTTCGGGATGATCGGCAGCGTCTCGAGCCGCCAGAAACCGTAGAGTTTCTTGTCAATGTCCTCCGGCATCTCCAGCTCCACCAGATGTCCCACGGCCGACGAAATGACGTACTCGTCGTTCTCAAAATGGTCGCCCAATTTGGGCACCTTGCCGAGCGCGCGGGCGAGATCGGCGGCGACGCTGGGCTTTTCGGCGATAATAAGTGACTTCATGGGCCGGGGCGGAACGGGTTACCCACCGGGCGGCGGATTTCAAGTCCTACTTTTCGCTTTCTG